>ENA-ORCR01000256-ORCR01000256.1-marine-metagenome-genome-assembly--contig:-NODE-256-length-44463-cov-3.850516_pt1 | contig 44463 bp, 42 predicted proteins | sample MGYA00237782_ERZ508514 | MGnify/ENA primary metagenome ERZ508514 (study PRJEB26185, sample SAMN06268960) | marine metagenome | isolation source: Eden Landing Ponds, San Francisco, CA, USA | place...
TGGCCCTCGACGGTGACTCGGAGCGTGATCTATCGGCGTACGCGCTCGACAGGTTCGCTGTCCGAGGCTAGCGAGACACCCTCCCGCGTTCGGTCGTGCAACCGAGTTCGATGGATCCAGACAGCGCGACGCCGTTCACATGATGGTGTTGGTATATTCAATATACTATCGATATTCAAATACAAATAATTCGGGCCTACGCGTGGACGGAGTCGACCGCTCTGCTGCCCACTCCGGGGTTCGATAGCAGTCCGAACAGAGCGATAGTCCGCAGCGAGGGTCGGCCCGGGCGATGATTGACCGTGAATCGATAGGTCCCGAAGAGACTCGAATAGTGTCATCTGCCACATCATCGGCTCGTCGATGGCGTCGCTCTGGCCGTTTTTGCATTGGATTGTGGAAAGGGGTGACGCGAGGCCGATGCTGTGGTGTCACGGCATCGCTGGATACCGCGAGAGACGCCGTCGAAACCTGTTCCAATCGTCGAGAGCGGGACGGGCCGACGTGGAGTACGAACAGGGCCCCATCTGTCCGAAAACATCATATTAATTGTAATATATAGAATATTGGTATATCGGCAGTCTGGAGACGTTCGCCTCGTCTCTCTGTCGGAACCGCTCGCCCGTCGGTCTGCAACGAGAACCGACATCGCATCCGTGGGGGAAGCGAGCGTCTCGGTTCGGACGCTGTTCACGCGAGTCCGGCCCGACGTCGATTCGGGCAGTGGACGGGAGCCCGGTGGAGCGGGCGCTACGGGACCCAGAGTCGATCGGTCTTGCTCGCTCAGCTGCTAGCTCCCATGCGTGTTTATACGGCTGCCAGACGTACTGACACGTATGACCAGAAAGATCCTGGTGCCGGTCGATGGCTCCCAGAAGTCGAAGGAGGGGCTGGAGCACGCCCTCACGACGTACGGTGACGAGTCGATCACTGCGCTCCACGTGATGACCCCGCACGACGTCTGGCAGGAAGGGACTGAGACGGAGGAAGTAGCGGGTGCCGACTCGCAGTCGACGGTGTTCAGCGAATCGACGTCAGAGACGCCGAAAGCCGAGTGGTACGAGACTGCGCGCGCTGACGCAGAAGCGGTCCTCGACGACGCCCGTGATCAGGCCCACGAGCACGACGTGGACATCACGACTGCCGTCGACGTCGGGGAACCGTGGCGAGGGATCGTCAGATACGCCAGTGAAAACGAGTTCGACCACATCATCCTGGGCAGCCATGGCCGGCGGGACGACTCTCCGGCACCCCTGGGGAGCGTGGCGGAGACTGTCATGCGTCGGAGTCCGGTGATGGTTTCCATCGTCCGATAACACTGCGAGCGAGCGCCCTTTTGAACGAGATGATCGGTTTCGTCGGCCGGGAACTCTCTCCCCGGTTTATCAGCCGAGCGACCGAACGGTCTGGTAGGAGAACCCATGTACGAGACGATTCTGGTTCCGACGGATGGGAGTGACCACTCGATCCGGGCCGCGGAACACGCACTCACGCTCTCCAGGGCGTTCGACGCGACGGTACACGTCGTCACCGTCCTCGATTTGCGGTCTGCCGCAGGACCGTTCGATGCGGGAGGACTCGACGAGGCGACGCTCGACCGACTCGAAACGGCGGGTGAAGACGCCATCGCGTCGGTCGAGTCGGTCGTCGACGAGCGCGACGACGTGCGAACGGAGGTCCTGCGGGGAGTCCCGTCCGATGCGATTCTCGAATACGCGTCGGAGTCCGACGTCGACCTCCTCGCCATGGGGACGCAGGGCCGGACTGGCCTGGACCGTTACATCGCCGGGAGCGTCACTGAACGGGTCGTCCGCCGTTCCGAGGTCCCGGTTCTCACTGTTCGAGCGGACGAGGGACCGTTCGACAGTGGCGGATACGACGAGATTCTCGTCCCGACGGACGGCAGTGAGCGTGCCGCTGTCGCCGTCGCCCACGGCATCGCTATCGCGGACCGATTCGACGCCCGAATCCACGCGGTCAACGTCGTCGACATCGGCGAGATAGCGGCGACGGGCGATTTCAGACCCCCGACGGACGTACTCGACCGATGTCAGGAACGGGGTGAAGCGGCAACGGACCGAATCCTGACCAGCGCTCGCGAGCGCGACGTCGAGGGCATTGCGGCGGTGACTGAGGGATTTCCCGCCGAGGAACTGCTCCGCTACTGCGAGGACAACGATATCGACCTGATCACGATGGGGACGGCCGGTCGGACGGGACTCGATCGGTTCCTCCTGGGAAGCACGACAGAACGGCTCATCAGACGAGCAGACCGGCCAGTGATAGCGGTCCCGGACGATGGCCACCCACAGGAGTGACAGGTCGAACGTGCCGACTGGTGGTCAGTGGTGGCGAAATTCGGTTGTTTGGCTGGTACCCCGTCTCTCGTGATCCGCACACCCACTGGTGGTGCCAGGACCACCGTCGTTCACCGCCCGGAACGTCGGCTGGCGCTACGTACTGGAGGGCGCGCACCCCATCGTGTGGTCCAAGCGCACCGCTCTATCGGACGGATGACCTGACGCTCGGGCCGACCGACGGCCACCGAACCGAGCGCATGCAGCGTTCTCACTCCGTTTGACGCAGTCCTACCTGTAGATCCAGGTCCCCGTCGTCCTGGAAGGTGATCCCGATACGCTCGATTTGTCGAACGTATTCACTGGGATGTTTCCCAGACTTGCGAATTCGCGGTCGTTCGCTCAGGAGGTCGGCGCCGGTCAGGATTTCGAGTTTCCTGTAGGCAGTCGAGAGCGGGAGGTCACACGCGTCGGAAATTTCGTTCGCGGACAGCGGTTCCTCGCCACTCGCGTCCAGAATACACCGACAGTCCTCGTCGCCGATCACGTGTAGGATCGACCGTTTTCGCTGTTCGTTCTCGACGTGTTCGCTCCCCTCCAGCGCCTCCTGCCGTTGCTGGAGGAACGCACCACTCACCTGGGACTGGCTCATACTCGTAGTACGTCGTCTGGCATACTGTACTAGGCCCCACAGCATACTGGCCTATATTTAAAGGTGCCCGGAACACGTTCGGTCAGCGTATGTATTCCCCGTCACGGGAGTGGTCAGTCTCAAACCCGGATCGGTCTCGAGCGGCGGGTGGGACCGGTGATTCAACGTGGCCGGTTCGCCTGCTTCACGGCTCTGGCCGTCCCCACGGGTCGAGTGACAGCACGATACGTGACCGGTCGTTGAATCCCCGGACCCGTCAGCTTCGCTCCTCGGAGAGCACGTCCTCGAAAATCTTGTGCTGGGCGGCCGCGAGGTGTTCCGTGAAGGTCGAGATGTTGATGTCAAGTGCTGCTGCGACTTCCGTCGCGTTCGCCGTCCGTGGTCGCTCGAAGTAGCCCATCTCGAACGCAGTCCGCAGAATCTCGAACTGTCGTGCGGTCAGCTTCTCTCGGTCCACGACGACCTTGTCCTGGGTATGTCCCGTGGCCGGTGACCGAATGAATCGCTTGATATCCATCTCGGGAAATCGGTCGCGAAGGTGACCGACGACTGACTGAAGCTCGTCGAATCCGGCAGCGTGGAAGACCAGCGTCAGGGTACCCCTGTCAGCGTCGTAGCGCGTCACCGGACAGCCGAGGGCGCCGAGGTGCTCACACGGACAATCGAATCCGTCACCGTGCTCCAGTCGATAGCGTCGCCTCGACCCGTCCGTGAACACTGGGGTGACGTCACCGTCTGGCTCGTCGTCCGTATCCACTGTGAATTCGGTCACACACCCCTCGCAGTCTCCCGTGCAAACGTTCGACGTCACCGAGTGCACCCTCGCCGAAGCCGATTCCGAAACCTCCGTAATCGGGCAGATGCCTGCAGTAGGGAATTCGACAGTAGCCCGGATACCCGGTGACATTTTCGTACGAGAACTTCAAGTCGGGTGTACTTCAGTCATTGGTTCAGGGGGAGTTCCACGAAGCCGGTTCGGCGGTTCGTTTGGTTCAGTCGGCTCCGTTGCAACCCGCAGAACCTGAATAGATTGGCGTGCTGAACTTTGAAAGTCTATTCAGCGAGCGATCGTTGTTCGTTCCTCCTCCGTGGTGAGTGAGTTGTTGGGTAGAAGACAAGTCAACTCTCGTCGAACTCCAACGAAGTGAGTGTAGTTCACAGTCGGTGAGTCAGGAACCCGAATCGGCAGGGTGTGGTTCCCAACAGTGTTTGTGAGAGCGTGGACTCAGGTGGATCTACTCGAAGAACAAACGCTGAAAGAGGACACCGAGTACCGGACTATCGTGTTGCGGCGTTGCACCGCTGCGACGCCGTCTCCAGTCTCCAGACCACGTTGGGAATAAGTTTATCATTCGACAGGTCGAATTGATACTGGGGTATCCACATTGAACCAAATAGATTCCGTAGAGCTATCCGGCGAGTCGGCGGACGCCTACGTGGAAGAGCTCCTGTTGCAATACTCGATCCCGGCGGACAGGTATCATTGGGCCGCGGAGGAGAAACGGTGGCACGAACTCGTCTTCGCCATTCTCGCGCGGATCGGATCGCCGAGCGTCCCGTCGGAGCGAGCGGAGAAGGCGACAGACGTGCTTGTAAAGATGGACAAACTCGCCGTGGAGGACCTCGCGGAACTGGAGCCGTCTGGAACGTCCGAGCCAAACTCGACCACCAACACGGTCGAGACCGTCTTGCTCGGAGTCGGGTACAGTGAGGCGGACGCCCGAGAGGCGCTCGCAGCGCTCTCGGAGACGGCGGACAACATCCAGCGCCGCTACGACGGGAAACCGCAACGGTATCTGCGCGAGTACGGCCAGCGGATGCTGGACGAACTACCCGAACACTTCGAGTTCAGCGAGTTCGGGGACGACGACGCCGAGTACGCGTTCACGCTCTGGTTCCAGAACGTGCTGAACATGCCCGTGACGCTTCACTCGCCAGAGCTGTCGACATTCTGTGAGCGCTACGACGTGACCGTCGACGAGATGGTTGCCGCCGCCGACGTACAGGACGTCAATCTGGCCCTGCTGGACGACCTCGTCGCGGAACACGTCGCGGAACTGGACGCGGTCGAACTGGACCGCGAGTCGACGACGGTCGAAATCGGGACCGGCCGGGAGACCGATCGCGACGTCCAGGAAGATGACCAGTGAGTGCCTTCGTCGCGTCGTCGCCGGGCACGACCGACCGCCGACGAACTGGTGGTGGTGAGCCGTGCCGGACAAACCGATAGAACAGAAGGTCAGGGATCTCCAGGAGGTCGCCCACAGACTGTACGGTGGGTCCCGACAGGGAAAGATCGCGTACCTCCCCGGGGGCCCGCGCCGGCACATCGAGGTCGTCCACTACGAGAGCGACAGGGAGTGGGCGAACGTGCACAAAAATCACGCTGGCACGTACGCGGACGCGTACGTCGACTTCTTGAAAACCAAGCAACGGGATCAGTACGATCAGCTGGTCGGACGACTCGGCAGTCACGAGGCAGTCGTCGAGAACGCGAAGAGCACGTATCTGGACAATACTCGCGACGTGCCCGCGTACTACGACCTGAGGAGCCACACGATCGTGACGAGGACGAACGCGATAAACGTGCTCGCACACGAGGTGGCTCACTCCCTCGCGGCGCCGAGTTCGAACCCGTACTCCCTGTCGGGGACGAAGTTCAGAGACCTCACGAGCAAGGCGTTAGACGAGAGCGTGACCCAGTACTTCGGGGAGGAGATCGCCTCGGAGTACGTCCGCACGAAGAAGTCGCCGGGCGAGGACATCGTCATCCAGACAGGTATGTACTCCGTCGAAGACGCCCGGAACTTCGTCAATACCCACGGCGAGGAACAGACCCGCTACGCGTACTTCGGAGGCGTGTTCAGGAAACAGCCCGGAACGACGTACGAGGGGCTGAAAATAGCAGGCGACGGGCGGCAGTGGGTTCCCGCCATCCCGGAGACGCCGCCGAAGAAGCGGTGGCAGCGATACATCGTCAAACCCGAAGACACACTCTGGGGTATTGCAGAGAAGTTCAATATTGGGGACCTGTGGCCGACGATATACCGGGACAACAGGGACGTCATCGGAGACGATCCACACCATATCCGGGCCGGTCAATCGTTGAAGATTCCGCGGTGGTGGATACAGGGACCGGCGCAATCGCCCCCCGACTGGCGTATGGGCCTCCCACGCGGGAGACGCCAGATTCCGTTCCAGCGTGGGGCCCAAACTGGCAAGCGCTCGAACATCGGGACCATCGGGCCCGGACGGCAACAGACCGCCGCGACCACCTGGACGAAGCCGAGGACCGACCCGAGCAGTCAGATCAATCAGCGACGGCGACGAGATAGAGACAGGCTCCAGTTCGACTACAATCGGCGGCGATATCACGGCGGGTCCCAGCCAGGCCGCAGGCGGCACCAGACCGTCTCGGCAAACTGGGCGAAGCCATGGAACGACCCGGGGATCCGCCTCGATCAGGGGCGGGGATATCAAGACGGATTCCGGTACGACCAGGGTGGGCAATCGTACCAGAGTCTCCAACCGAGGACGTACACGATCAAAAAGGGGGACACCCTCAGCGGTATCGCGAACCAGTTCAGGGCGGCGAGCCAGTGGAGAGACCTCCATCAGCTCAACAGGGGCGTCCTCGGGGACAACCCCCACCTGATCCACCCGGGGGACCAGATCAAGATACCCGGTCACTGGCGGTACTACGGGAACCAGTAGTTCCGTCCGTGGTCTCTGTCTCTCGGACTCGTCGATCCGGTCAGACTACCGGGCACATCTGAAACTCTCCGAGGAGTTCAACAGAGCCGCTCAGTCCACGGGCGGACCTGACCTGGTCGCTCACCCGAACGGGCCGACACCGTCGCGACCTGTGACGGGGACCTGTGGTCAGGCGGGGTCGGTCGTTCGCTCGACTTCGATTCGCCGGCCGCTCACCGAGTCGGGGGTTAGCTGGTAGAGCCGGACGTTGAGCGATGGCTTCGAGGTTCCCCACACCTCGAACAACGGTCGTTTCGCCTCTCCGTACTGTTCGACGTCTTCGACCGTCAACTCCTCGGGCTGTATTTCCTCGAGCGTTCCAGTCGCGATGACACTTCGGTAGACCGAGTCACCCTCTTCGTAGACGACGAGTGTGACGTTCGGGCTCGTTCGCAGAAACCGACGTTTTTCGCTCTCCGGCGTGGAGACGAGCCGCAGGTAAAACCGCTGGTCCTTCACGTCGTAGCCGTACGATATCGGCACGGCGTACGGTTCGTCCTCACGCGCGAGTGAGAGGACGCCCGTCTCGTGTTCGCCCAGAAGCGCGTCCGTCTCGACCCTCGTGAGCTCGGTTTGTGTGTCCAGTGACATCCTCTCTTGGTGGAACACACGGAGTGGGGCCAATTAAGACTTGGCTGAAAGGCCCATCGAAATTCGCCATTTGCCGGGAAACCAACGCTCGTCAACAGCCCTGCAGTGACGCTCACCCGGATTCGATCGAAGAGGTCTCTGCGAACGCGTCCTCGGTGATCGATGCACCACAGATCACGCAGCCATACGAGACGAGCGCGACTTTCATGGGTTCGTTTACCGTGAGCGATTCGGCACACGCTGGACAGCAGAATTCGAAATCGGTCGTCGTTGCGTCCTCGCTGCCCATTGCAGTGTACCCTTATCCCGTGAATATTAAAGATAGGCCCTTACTTCTAAATGAGTGAGAAATAAACGCGTATCGACTGCTGGAAGACCGCCAGCGGGTGGTTCGAGCGGTCCGCTCGGCCGCACGCGCGACTGGATTGGCCCCCAGACGACTAGCCCGCCATCGAGTGGTCCTCCACTGAGTGGCCGAATAGACATCGGGTTTCGGGGTGGGTACAGATCCATTCCGAGCGAATTCCCATTCGTTCGGAATCAGCGGTATTCGTATGGCGAGGTCCGCTGTACCCGCTACCATGGACGGACGTGAACTCACTGAGGAGCAGCGGGAGAATCTGGTCGCAGCAGCGCGCACGGTCGTCGGTGACGAACTGCGAAGCCTGACGTACTTCACGGCGGAGGACCTCGACCAACTGTATCTGCGCGAGGACCTCTCGAAGGGCGCAGACCTGGTCGGGTTCGCCGAGAACGAACGGCAGGGGTTCCGTTCCCGCGATGCGTATCGCGAGACCGAACTCGGCGAGTACCAGTTCACCATCCGGGTGTTCGAATACGGATACCTGACGCGCGTCATCGCCGGTGATCACGGGGTGTGGGTCACGACTGACGCGATGGCGATAGACAGGTTCGAAGAACTGGGTGCCGCCGTCAGCGGGGTGCTCCAGGGCTTCGAGTCGTAGCTCGAGGGTGCGGTCGGTTGGGAGTCCGTCCGCGTTGAGTCCCCGTGCTCGACGAATGTGGAATTACCAGCGACTGACGATTGTGACTCCCGCTAAATAGCGCGGTCGTCTGTCTGTTCGTATGCAATCCCTCGACAACACTGCCGAGACCGTCCTCCGTAGACGGTACCTTCGGCAGAACGAGCGCGGCGACGTCGTCGAAACGCCCGACGAACTGTGTGAGCGGGTCGCGGCGAACGTCGCTTCGGCAGAGGCGGCGTTCGACGGTGACGTCGACGGGACGGAATCGCGATTCTACGAGGCGATTCACGGCCTCGATTTCCTGCCGAACTCGCCCACCCTCATGAACGCCGGGACCGAGTTGCAGCAACTCGCGGCGTGTTTCGTCTTGCCGATCGACGACTCGATCGAATCGATCTTCACCGCGCTCAAACAGACGGCGCTCGTCCACCAGAGCGGCGGCGGGACCGGGTTCTCGTTCTCGAATCTTCGTCCCGAAGGCGACGTCGTGCAGAAAACTGACGGTGTGGCGTCCGGGCCGGTGAGTTTCATGCATATCTTCGACGCCGCCACCGAGCAGATCAAACAGGGCGGCCGGCGACGGGGGGCGAACATGGGGGTCCTCGACGCGAGCCATCCGGACGTCGAGGCGTTCGTCGATGCCAAGCGCGAGTCCGGCGCGTTGCGGAATTTCAACCTCTCGGTGGGACTCGACGGGCAGTTCTGGGACGCCTACGACGCGGGCGACCCGTTCGAACTCAGAAATCCCCGGACCGGGCGGGTCGTCGGTGAATCGGATCCCGAGTCCGTGCTCGATCAGATCGCCGAGATGGCCTGGGAGACGGGCGACCCGGGCGTCCTGTTTCTGGATAGTATCAACGAGTACAACCCGACGCCGGCGCTCGGTCGGCTCGAAGCCACGAATCCCTGTGGTGAAGTGCCACTACTCCCGTACGAGGCCTGTATCCTCGGGTCGATCAACCTCGCCAATCACACGGACGGGGTCGACGTCGACTGGGAAAAACTCCGTGCCACGACCCACCTCGCAGTCCGATTTCTCGACGACGCGCTCGAACTGTCGGCGTTTCCCGTCCCCCAGATCGACCGACAGGTGGCCAGGACCCGGAAAATCGGGGTTGGTGTAATGGGATTTCACGACATGCTCGTCGACCTTCGGATCCCGTACAACTCCCCGGAGGCGGTGGAATTCGCGGACGAACTGATGACCTTCATTCACGGTGAGTCGTGGGAGGCCTCGCGACAGCTGGCCGCCGAGCGGGGGACGTACCCGGCCTGGGAGGACTCCGTCCACGAGAAACCGATGCGAAACGCGACGACGACGACAATCGCACCGACCGGCACGATTTCGCTCATCGCCGGGTGCTCGGCGAGCATCGAACCGAGATACAACGTGGCCTACACGAAACAGGTACTTGGTGGACTTGAGGTACTCAGCGACCGATTCGTCGACCTGGCGAGAGAGCGGGGATTCTACTCGGAGTCGTTGCTGGAAGCGGTCCACGACGCAACGACCATCCAGGACGTCGAGGCCGTCCCCGACGAGGTGAAACCACTGTTCCAGACGGCACACGACGTGCCTGCCGACCAGCACCTGCGAATCCAGGCCGCCTTCCAGCGACACGTCGACAACGCGGTGAGCAAGACGGTGAATCTCCCACGCTCGGCGTCGATAGCGGACGTCAAGGCGATATATCTTCAGGCCCACGAGCGTGACTGCAAGGGCGTCACCGTCTTCCGGAGCGGCGCACGGGCCGAACAGATACTGGGCGAGACGCCTGTCGAAGCGTGCCTCGGTGAGTGTGAGTACGTCGCGCCGGCGGTCGACGAGTAGACGGGGTGTAGTGTGTAGCGGTTCGGCGCTGCTTCGCTGGGAACGTCCCGGCCCGTCAGCTATCGGTCGCGACCAGCGCGTCTCTCTCGTCGGTGTCCGCACTCACTCGCGTCTCGCCCGTCGAGAATACGTCGACGACCGGGTCGTCGTCCGCGAGTGCGTCGAGCAGGTCGTCGACACTGCAGACGGAGTCGCCGTCACTACACGGTGTCACGCCCAGTAGTTCCTCGTCGTCGTGGACGGCCACACAGATGGTCGGAAGGACGAGCATGGTGTCGGTCTCGGTGGTGTTCAGCGGGCTGGCCGTGCGCACCTGGAAGTGCGGTCGGATCCGTAGCCCGTGCTCGCTGGCCCAGGATTCGAACCGTTGCAGATCGTTCCTGAGGCCGCGTTGTCCGATCGTATCGAAGAGGTCGAGACTGACCGCCCGCGGCCAGGGCTGGATCTCGAATCCGGCTATCCGGCCCTGTCGTTCGAACTGTCGGAGTCGTTCGATCACGGCACTCCGGCGTTCGGCGATCGGTGCGTCGGCGCGAACGTACAGTGTCACTGTGTACTGCGTGTCTGGTCTCATGTGTCGATGTTGGTCGGTGCGTTCAGACGTGGGTGCGTGGCGCCCGGCCTGTCCGCCGACTGCTGGGCTGGGCCGCCCGGAATCGGAGACGGAGGCGTCGCGGCGTGCGACGGGTGGAGTCACGGCCCGGATAGAGCGGTCGAACGTCCACCCAGGACGGCCTGTCCAAGCCTCAACCTCGAGCCCTGTCTGTGCACCGTGGTTACGGCAGGAAGGTCTCTATCGTCCACACGTATAACGATTCGTGCTCTTTTCGCTCGTTGCGAACTGTTCGAACCCTCTCACCTGCCCGGGTCGCTCCGAGATCACTCCGAGTGGGGACCCTGTTTCTGCGGCCACCCTCGACAGTGGGCTCCAGGAGTTTCCTACCGTTCGTCGAGGATGGTCACTCGGAGTATCCTTCCTGAAGGAACGTGCCCTCTGTTTCGTACACGGAGACTAACTCGTCGATGAAGTCCTCGTAGGATTCATCTCGCTCTGTGTGTCGGTCCAGTCGCGCTTTGAGTTCGTCGCTGATCTCGATAGTTTCTGTCATGGTGGGGCTCCCGCAGTCGTACCAACTCGGGGCGACCCTAAGTATCCACCAGCGGTTCCCACTTCCTGGAAAGATTCGTCGGTATCGATCGGTCACTCTCCGGGGTCGAAACGGTGATATCTGTAGTCGGGACTCACTCCCGCTGACCTGTAGTTGGGGTTCAGACTGTGGGAACCGATTCCGCCAACTGGGAGTGGCTCTCACCGAGGCGGGTCACGACGGCCGTCCCGCGCTCCGCCGCGGCACCTCCCACTACGGTCGGCCGTCCATTTTTCTAGCACGATAATCTTCGCATACCGGCGTCGCCAACGAAATTACGCTCATATCGGTGTAATCGGTGGCGTATCCCCACCCGACGAAATCGCCCGTACTGTCGGCCGGGTAAGGAGGCGTTATCGGTCGGAGAGCGGCTCCGTGGCCGTTCGCTGACCGAAACCACGGATCGTGGGTGAGCGTGCGTTGACTCGCGTTACTGGTACATTCCCGGCGAGGAGGGCTGTTGTTCCCGGTGTTGCTGGAACTGCTGTAACTGCTCGGCGATTTGCTGTTTCTGCTGTTGAATCTCCTCGGCCTGTTCGAGGAGTTCCTGGGTATCGATGTCGAACTCGAGGAGCGGTTCGAGCGCCTGCTCGATGACGGCACGCGCGGCGGCGGGGTCGGGGATGTAGGGGTTCGACCGCACGATGAGGACTGCCGCCGGGACACCCTGCTGGTGACAATCGGTCAGCAGTGCGCCGGTGATGCCACCGATCACGCCCGGCCCGTCTGCCAGGTCGATCCCCGCATCGAGCAGTGCAGTCTCGACCTGGTCAGACGTGGCGACGCCGACGACCGACCCGATCGATTCCTGTGACTCCGCTGGCGCCCCGGCGAGAAAGACGGCCCGGTCGAACTCCCCGGCGACGTCACGCAGGACACACTGACTGAGGGACTCGAACGCAGTCGGCGGAATCGGAACGTCGCTCTGGAGCGTCAGCACCGGTGGGTCCTCGCTCGCGTACACGCGGATGGCATTCCGGACTCGCCCGTCCTCGAACGCTGCAACTGGTGGGACGTCGTCTGAAATAATTCTCCCGTGCTCGACCATCTCGAGTTGCTTCGTGATCTGGTCGACTGCAATCGAGGCGACGAGTCCGAGGCCGGGCAGTCCCTCGACGAGCGTCGGCGATTCGGCAGCGAATTCGGTCGTCGGTTCGAAGCGCGTCGATGGGCTATCTGGCACGAGTGTTCACCTGACGGTGACTACGGCTGGCAGTGCAATATCGGCGTGTATGCTTGCCAGTCCGTGAGAAGTTTCGAACCGTGGATTGGCGGCCTCGTGGCGTCGGCTCACTCTCGCACCTGAATGGGACGACAGCGGCGAGGACGGCGGCGAATCCCGGTTCGCCGCCGGGAGCCGTTCGCAGTTACTCGACGAGCGACCAGCCGAAGCGTTTCTCCCAGAACTCCTCGTCCGGATGCTTTTTCGTCCGTCCGTAGGTTTTCGCGTCGCGGATCTGGCGTTCGAGGACGTCCCGCGCCTCGTTGAGGGCGTGTCTGGCACCGTATCCTTCGCCCTCGGCGACGTAGAGACCCTCGTCGGTGTCCAGCCGAACTCGTGCCAGGAGAAGTGGCGTGCCCCGGAGGGTTTCGTTGTGTTCCTGGAGGTGGACCTTCGCGTCGTGGATGGCGACGTCACGGTCTTTCTCGTCGAGGCCATCGACCATCGCCACGATTTCGTCGTAGCTCACGTCGTCTACGAGGTCGGTCCCGTACACCTGAACCGGGCGATTCCCCGGTGCTTCCCAGGTGAGTGCGTCCAGGACGTCCGTTTTCGTGACGATGCCGAACGGGACTCCGTCGTCCGTCACCACCAGCGACGAGCCACCGATCGAGAACATCGCTTCGACGGCCACGTCGAGGGTCTCTTCCGGTGCAATCGTCCGCACTGGCGAGACCATCAGGTCGCGGACTGGGATGTCGAGCATCCGATCGAGTTCGCCTTCCCTGGCTCCGAAGCCACCACCGCGCGCCCGTCCGGAACCGGCCTCGAGGCTTCCGCCGAACGAGTCGGTTCCGCCAGCGTCACCGCCCTGGTGCTGGCGCTCTGGCCTGATCGTGAAGTCGATCACGTCGTAGAGACTGAGGATACCGACTGCGTCACCGCCCTCGACGACCGGGAGGTGCGTGAACTGGTGTTCACGCAGGTCGTGGAGCGCGCTGCCCACCGTCGCGGACGGCTCGACCGTGACGAGCCCTCTCGTCGCGGCATCGGCGACGGTCGCTGCGTCGAGAAATGGCTTCACTTTCCGGAGCACGTCGTCCACGGTGACGACCCCGATCAGTTCCCCTCCCTCGAACACGGGCAGGAGTTTGGAATCGGTCTGGTTCATCAACCTTGCGACCGTGCGAACGTCCTCGTCAGGATTCAGACGCGGGACGTGCCAGACCAGCGAGCCGACTTTCTCGTCCGGTTGATGATGGGAGGTTACGAGTTGTCGCCGGGTGACGACTCCCTCGAATTCCGCTCCGGCGACCACGACGGCAGTCACCGCGGGGTCCTCGAAGGTACCGGCGAGTTTCGAGACCGGGGTCTCGGGCGAGAGTTCGGTGTACTCCGTCGAAACGATATCGGCGATATTCATAGGTTCGGTGAGTTATTGTGGGGTTGGTGGTTTCGCGACGGTGCATCCGGAACAGCGATCATACACGTAGATTGTTCGGTGCCTGGTGTCATGTACCCGCTGACGATTCCCGCTCCCTGAAAAGGGTCCAGCCATCCGCACGGGTCGTTGCATCGCCAGGTTGGACTGGCATCGAGATTAGCTATCACTCCGGTGTGGTGGTTGCCCGCCAGATCCGTCCCCGGATCCGTCCTCACGCTCGGGTTCGAGATACGTCATCGCTTCCTCGTCAGAGACCTGGTCGAACCGCCGGTAAAACTGCCCGACGCCCCTGAAATCGCTCGGCGTCTGGAGACAGACGAGTTCGTCGACGAGTTGCTCGAGTTCCCGAATCGACTCGGGTGGGCCAACCGGCACCGCGAGGACGACGCGTTCGGCGCCGGCGGACTGAACCTGTGCGATGCACGCTCTCGCAGTGGATCCCGTCGCAACGCCGTCGTCTACGACGACGACAGTGTCACCTGTCAGGTCCAGGTGGCCGCTCGCTCCCCGGTACCGTTTTGCTTTCTCACGTGCGGCCGTTGCTTGCGATTCGCGCTTGCGTTCGAAATACTCCTCGTCGCTCCCGCTCCCACGCAGGGCGTCTTCGTTTCGCCAGACGCTGCCGTCCGCCGCCACGGCACCGACGGCGAACTCCGGATTCCCCGGCGCGCCGATTTTCTTCGCCACTACGACGTCCAGCGGGGCGGCTAGCGCGTCGGCGACTGGCCGTCCAAGCGGGAGGCCCCCGCGCGGGATAGCGAGCACGACGTCAGCGTCCACGTCACGCTCCTCGAGCGCCGCAGCGAGCCGTTCGCCTGCTTCAGTTCGGTCTGCGAATCGTATCGATTTCGACATCTGGCTCCCGTTGGAATCGGTGCCCTGAAGCGATGGGTGATGGGTGTCTTCCCGTCGGATAGGAACCACCACGGCTCTCAAGGACGTCCCAGCCCGTAGTTCGAGTATGACAGCGGACCCAGAGACCGTTCTGTCGATTCCGGTCGACGACGTCGAACTCGAGGGAGCGTTGGGGATCCCGAATGCTGCGAACGGACTGGTCGTCTTCGCGCACGGGAGTGGGTCCAGCCGTAAGAGTCCCCGAAACAACTTCGTGGCCGAGGTGATCCGCGACCGCGGTGTGGGGACGCTCCTGTTCGACTTGCTCACCGAATCGGAAGACCAGTACCGGGAGAATCGCTTCGACATTCCCTTGCTGACGGAGCGCCTCGTCAGCGTGACCGACTGGCTCTCTGACCGTGAAGGCACCAGCGACCTGCTCGTCGGATACTTCGGTTCGAGCACGGGCGCGGCCGCGGCACTTCGCGCGGCCGCACGGCTGGGTGAGGACGTCGACGCAGTCGTCTCTCGGGGCGGTCGCGTCGACATGGCCGCCGACGTGCTCGAAGACATCCAGGTGCCCTCGCTCTTTATCGTCGGCGGCGCCGACACAGATGTGGTCGAGCGAAATCGCGAGGCCTACGCCCGACTCGCTTGCGAGAAAGACCTCCACGTCGTCGATGGGGCCGGTCACCTCTTCGAAGGCGAGGGGGAACTCGAGGAAGTAGCCGACGTCGCGGCCGACTGGTTCGCACGGTCGCTCCGATAACCGCGGCCCACGCTATCGGGGGCCTCTACGTTCTCAGAACCCAGGAATGCTGGCCGAGATATAACTTCGTGTGTTACCAAGCATCATGCATGAGTGATTCGACCGCAACGGAGATGGAGGCCGTCGAAATCGTCGAATTCCTGGACTCTCAACGAACCGGGGTCCTCTCCCTGGCAAAGGACAGCGACGGGTACGCGATTCCAGTATCGTTCGTCTACGACGACGAGGGCCCTTACGTATACCTCCGACTGGGCTACGCCCCCGGGAGCCAGAAACGGAAATATCTCGACGCGTCCGAGCACGTCTCGTTCGTCGTCTACGACGACACGGACGAGGGATGGAAGAGCGTCGTGATCCAGGGACGCACCGAAGCACTCACCGCCTCGACCCTCGACTCGTCTGTAACCGAAGCAGTACACGAACTCGATATCCCGTTCATGCAGGTCCACAAACGGCCGACGGACGAGATAGAGTTCAGTATCGTCCGCATCTCGATCACGAATATGAACGGAATCGTGGAGGCCCAAACTGGCTCCTAGCGGATACCGACCAGAACGGCGTCCGGGCGCCCGGCAGAACGGCGTCTGGTCGCCAGAAACTGCTCGCCGCATTCACCCGAGGTGCCTTCGATTGAGCGCCCACCGACGGTCCTGACACTCCTCCCGACGACGCTTCGATTCTCACTCGGTGGGATCTAGCGCCTGGATATATCTCTATTCTGGCACAACGTTCTCACATGGCACTCGACTGGGAAGACCTGACCGGCGTCGTGGTTATCGGGCTACTGGTGGGTGCGCTCGGATTGACCCTCGCTGGCATCGAAACGGTGGCCGGATTCGCCGTCCTCGACGCGGGTGAAACCGCGGTCGGTTACCTCGCCGCCGGGAACTTCAGCGTCGGCATCCTCTCGACCGGCATCTTCTCGGTGGGCATCTTCGCCGCCGGGATATTCTCGGTCGGCGTCTTCGCCATCGGCATCTTCTCGATCGGGATTTTCTCCTTTGGGATCTACGCAGCCGGGTTCTACGCGGTGCGGAGACACCTCAAGACGGCTGCGTCTGGGGAACCCCAATCGTAGCGCCCCTCGACACGTCTCTGTTTCGACACTCCGAATTCTAGAGCCCCATCTCCGACCGGAGCTCAGATTCGAGCCGTTCAGTCTCGGCCGCGAGGCCGTCACTGACTTCCACGGGATACGCACCGGGGTCTTCGAGCGCCCGGACCGCCGTCGGGAGCCGTTCGAGCGTCCGGATCGTCCGGTCCCGACTCTCTGACAGCGACGGAGGGTCGTAGACGAGTTCACCGTCGTCGATGACGTCGACGAGCAGTTCCCGTCCGCTACCGTCGTGCACATGGACCGCCCCCAGACCGGCGTCCTGCGATCCGACGACTTCGTCGGCGCGGGCCAGGAGGTCCCGATGGGTACCGTCGTCATCGGTGAATCGATGTATCTGCTTCGCACCGGGATAACTCACTTTGCCCGTCGAGAGCTTCATACTCGGTCGCATCTCGCCGTTCACCTCGACTGCCACGAGTTTGTAGACGGGATTCAGCGTCGGCGCGTCCGTGCTGGTCGTCAGCGCAGTCCCGGGTCCGAATCCGTCTGCGACACCACCGTCGGCGAAGAAGTCCCGGAGGAAGTACTCGTCGACGCCAGAGGAGACGAACACGTCCATGGATTCGGGAAGCCGGTCACGGACCGCCTGAGAGAGCGCCGAGAGGTCGCCTGAGTCCAGTCGAACGCCGCGGATGTCGACGCCGGTTTCCTGGGCGACGTCGAGGGCCGTCTCCGCACCGGAGACTGTATCGTACGTGTCGATCAGGAGGACCGAATCCTCGCCGTAGACGTCGACGAACGCTTCGAAGGCCGCTCGCTCGCTCGGGAAACTCTGCACCCACGAGTGGGCCATCGTCCCGAACACCGGGATATCGAACAGGTCGCCAGCGGCATCGTTCGACGTGCCGTCGACGCCGCCGACGTACGCGGCGCGGGCAGCCTTGATCCCGGCGTCCGTCCCGTGAGCGCGCCGGGATCCGAAGTCGACGAGCGTCTGGTCGTCACCTTGTCGGCGGACCACGTCACGCATTCGCGCCGCTTTGGTCGCGATCAGGCTCTGGAAGCCGACCTGATTGATCAGTATCGTCTCGAACAACTGCGCCTCGTCGATGGGTGCGGTCACTTCGAGCAGCGGTTCGTTCGGGAACACGGCGGTCCCCTCCGGGACAGCACGGACGTCACCGGTAAACTCGAAGTCGGCGAGTGACTCGACGAACGCCGCCGGGAACCCCTCCCGCCGGAGGTACGAGCGTGCCTGCTCGCCGAACGTGACGTTCTGGATGGCAGCGACCGCCTGTTCCAGTCCGGCGGCGATGACGTACCCCCGATTCGGTGGGAGGTCGCGGAAATACAGCGAGAACGTCGCCGTGGGAGTGTGGTCCGCTTCCCGGTACCCGCGCAGCATGGTTAGCTCGTACCTGTCCGTGAAGAGTCCGGATCTATCGGCGGTGAGGTATCCGAACGTGGGTTCGTCCATGACCGAGTGTTGGCGCAGTCCGCAGTAAACGACTCCGATGGGTGTCATTTTCTGGGAAGACCTGCCTGGCCCCGTGATCTGTGAGTGGGTCCCAGCGCACCGACACACCGCGGCGAGACGGTCGGTCTGTTGGTTTTCAGCCGCTGGGAAGTTCCGCGTCGACCTTTGTCCTCCAACGTGAAGCTATCATGAGGACCGCTTTCGTGTCCGTGGGGGGCTCTGACGGACGGTTGCATCGGTCTGGCCGGACCGACTCCTCCACTCCCCCTATGAGACCGCAGCGGATTCAACACCATGAACTTCGACGAATTCACCGGCACCGTACAGCACCGACTCGAACTGTCCGACACCGGAGAGACAGTTCGTGCCATCCGGGCCACGCTCATGACGCTCGGACAGCGACTCCCGTCGGGACACGCGAACGATTACGCCGCCTCGCTCCCGATAGAGATCAAGTGGTACATGACCGGCGCCGTAGCGGACCACGGCCAGCACTTCGACTGGCAGGAGTTTATCGACCGCGTTAGCGACATCGAACAGACCGACCGCTCGGAGGCCGCCTACCACGCCCAGATCATTATCGACCTCACGAACGACCTGGTGCCGGAGTCCGACTTCCAGCAACTTCGTGATACGCTGCCCGAGAGCGAGAGCGAAGAGAACTGGGGGAAGCTGTTCGAACTCCACGACGCCGGCGGCTGGGGTGCACGTCAGGAAGCCCAGGCAGGGGGTGAAACGCCCCCCGAGGCCAACTAGGGCGACTGGAAGCATCATGACGGTGCCACAGCCCCCGTGACAGCCCCTTTCAATACAGATCCCGGCCCGGAACTGACTGGGTCCTGCCGTGGTTTGCGGTGGTTCGTGCCCTGGTCGTCGCCGTGGGAGCCGATCACGGAGCCGTTCCGTGTATGCCGTCACGCTGGCCACTGCGAACTCGTTCTCTGCCCGGGACGTGTTCGTTCTCACGAGCTGAAAACGAAGGACACTGATTACGCGTCCCCGTGCGAACCGCTCGATATGGACCAGGACCCACCGGGACGTGTGGACGGGACCGCGCTCGGGAAAGCGATGGGGGTGCTCTGGGCCGGTGCAGTCGTCGTACTCGGTCTGACGGCCCGTGCAGGGTGGGGAGACGAGTGGCGGGACCTGCTCTCCGACGTGTATCTGGGATACGACTCGACGAGCAGCGGACTCGCTATCGGCGCGCTCTGGGCGTTTGCGGACGCGTACGTCGGTGCCGTGCTCCTGGCCAGGCTGTACAATGGGTTTCGGCGCACGAGTGATCGAGTCGAATCCGAATCGTGATCGACTTCGATACCCTCCGTTCCATGCTCTCGCGCAGTCGCAGTGGGAAACTCGGACTTCCCGAAGTCGTCGCGATGGGCGTCGGTGGGATGGTTTCGGGTGGTATCTACGCGGTCCTCGGCGTGGCGATGCGTCAGGCGGGCAACGCCGTCGTCGTCTCGTATCTCCTCGCGGGAGTCATCACCCTCCTGACGGCGTACTCCTATCTCAAACTCACCCTCCACTACGGCGAGCACGGCGGGGCGTTCACGTTCGTCGAACATGTGACGGACGACGACCGAATCGCGGGGTTCGTCGGCTGGGTTCTCGTGGTCGGGTACGTCGGCGTCATGGCGATGTACGCCTTCGCCTTCGGCGCCTACACGCTCACTGCGGCGCGTGCCATCGTCGGGGTCGACCTCCCTCAACTGCTTCGTCCAGTCATCTCGGTCTTCGTCGTGGCCGCATTCGTCGGATTGAACCTCTCTGGCGTGCACGAAACCGGGCTCTTCGAGGACATCGCCGTCTACCTCAAAGTCCTCGTCTTGGGCTCGCTCGCCGCGCTCGGGGTCGTCTTCTATCAGGGGGATCTCACGGCGATATCGTGGTTCGACAAGGGGGTCGTCAGTCCGATCACCGGCTTTGCGATCATTTTCGTCTCCTACGAGGGGTTCCAGTTACTCGTGTACGACTACGAGGACATCGAGAACGTCGAGCGAACGCTTCCGATCGGAATGTACACCTCCATCCTGGTCGCCATTCTCATCTACGTCTCGGTGTCGTTCATGGCGACGCTTCACCTCACGGCTGACCAACTCGTGGCGCACGAGGAGGTCGCACTCGCCGAAGCGGTCACGCACATCCCGGTCCTCGGTGCCTTCGGGTTCGTCCTGGTCGTCCTCTCGGCGATAAAGAGCACCTCCTCTGGCATCAACGCGACCCTGTTCGGCACCGCGAGGCTCGTTCACGAAATCGCAACCGAAGGCGCTATCCCCAGGCTGTTCTCCTTCCGGAACCGTGAGGGCATCCCGGTATACGCGCTGTTGCTCATGGGGGCATTGACTGCCGCCTTCGCCGCGCTCGGGACGCTCAAACAGATCACCGAGTTCGGTTCGGTCGCGTTCCTGATCGCCGACGCCGTTGCGAACGCCGTGAACCTCCGACTCGCGGACGTGACTGGTTCGAACCGACTGGTTCCCGCGCTCGGGCTAGCCGGCACCGTCGTCGCCATCCCAGTCGTGCTCTATCACCTCTACCGCACCGACATCGAGATACTGCTCTGGATAGTCGGCATCTTCGGCTCTCTCTTTCTCCTGGAATTCCTGTATGTCGACCGCCGGTCGGACCGCTCCGGGAGCGAGCCGGAGGGGTGACCGCCCGGAGGGTCAGCTATTCGACCGTCCTCTGGACCGCCACTCTCTCTCTTTCGGCGACCACATCCCGACCAATTCTCACTATACTGGAATCAAACTCGGAGCTATTGGTGCCTACCTGCTAGGTACATATATGAGCCATCGATACACCAGACGGCAGACGCTTGCTGCCGGCGCGACGCTGGTGACGACGGGTGCGCTCGCCGGTTGTCTGGGCGGGGGTGACGGGGGAACGGAACCGAGGACGGTGACGGAGACGAAGCCTTCGACGGCCGCGCACCCACTCGGGCTCGAACACGTCAAATTACTGAACGAAAAACCGGCGGACTACCGCGAGTACGACGTGAACCCTGTCGGCACGTTCTCGGCAGTCGACGTCGTCTGGCTGTACGTCGAACCGGTCGGCGTGACGACCGAAGCCGCGGGCGCCGGCGAGGAGCGAATCCAACTGCAGAGCACGCTCACCGTGACCGGTCCGGATGGCCGGGAGCGAGAATCGACCGAAGAAACGTTCGACCGCGATGTACCGAGCGGCGGCACAGATGAATTATATCTGTTCTTTCACTTCTCGCCGACGACACAGGCGGACTCTGGAGAGTATACCGCGGAGCTGACGGTTCGGGACGAACTCGCCGACGAAACCGCGAAAACGACCACCTCGTTCACCATCGTGGGTCTGCCGACGACCGAGCCACCGGCATTTGACCTCGAAAACCTGGTCTTCGTCGAATCGGAACCGACCGGCTACCGCGAGTACACGGCCGTTTCCGACGCCGTCTACGGCCCTGACGACGTGATCTGGATCTACTTCGAACCAACCGGCGTCGGAACTGAGCAGCGTTCGGATGGTGACGAGTGGATCGAACTCTCCGTTCGCGTGACGACGACGGATCCGGACGGGAACGAGCGGGTCGCTGTGAGAAAAACCATCGAGCGGACGATTCCCGAAGACCGGGACGTCGACAAGCTCTACCTGACGGCATCGATAGACCTCCAGCGACCGAGAGTCGGGGACTACGACGTCGAACTCGACGTCCGTGACCGGATCGGCCGGGACGGTGCCACGACAACCGCTTCGTTCACCATCGAAGACGAAGACCTCGCCCTCGTCGAAACGTTCCGGTCGGCCGTCGAGGAGACGGACGCAATCGACGTCGAAATCGACCGTCTCCGGCTCGGCGAGTCCACGCTCCGGTTCAGATACACCTCGTCGAACACGTACGGCGACGACGCGTTCGACGGCGAGGTCGGTTACATCGCTGGCGTGTTTGCAGCAGTCGTGGACGAGGGACTGTCAGTCGACCGACTTCGAGCGTCCGGCCAGGATACAGACGCCACGGAGTTCGCCTACCGGATCGACGCCGCGGTCGCACAGGATTACATGGACGGGGTGATCACGGAGTCCGAATACGTCGAACACGTCTTCGATTCCCTCCACGTCAGGGACTGAGACTCTCGACACGGTGGCGCGTCCCTGCAGGGGCCGCCATCGGAGAGGTCGACGAGGTGGCTGGTTCCATCGGACAGGCACGACCTCATTTCCAGTCGGTGAGAACGATCTGCCGACCCGATAGACGGGCCACCTGATTCCGACACTGAAAGATGGTCGCGTTGACGGCCGAGATGACCTTCGTGTCCGCGAGTACTGTCGTCGTGTTCGTTCTGTTCGTCACCGAACCAGTCCTGATAGATGTCTCTGCGCTCGTCGCGAGGGTGACGCTGATAGTGCTCGGCCTCTGGAGGGGTGTCTCACCACGCGAGGCCGACCGGGGTGTTTCCGCCACAGCGAAGATACCGATTCTGGCGATGCTGACCCCGAGCGAGGGGCTTTGCCGGACGGTCGCACGTGAACGGTGTGCTCGCTGTCGTCAGCGATTCCAGCGGTGGGGTCGGGTGCGCTCCTGTGGCTCGGCGCTACTGAACTTCGATTTCCTTTCCGTCCACGCTCGGTTCCGTCTTCGGGAGGTGGACCGTCAGGATACCGTTGCTGAACGACGCCGTACTCTCGGACCGGTCGACGGATTTCGGGAGCTGGATCGACCGCGAAACCGCTGCCTGGTGGCGTTCCTTCCGGATGTACTCACCATCTTCTTCGACTTCCGACTCCGATTCGGTTTCGCGTTCGGCCGAGAGATGAAGCGTCCGGTCGGTGATTCGCACGTCGACGTCGTCCTTCTCGAACCCGGGCAATTCCGCAGTCAGCACGTACGTCTCCTCCTCGTCCTTCAGGTCGACCCGAACCGTCGACGGTGTCGCCAGGCCGAACCGTTCACCGTTCCAGCCTCGCGCTCGTTCCTCGAAGTCCTCCTGCATCCGTTCGAATGTCTCCTCGAGTTCTGCAAATGGATTTGTTGGGTTTGCCATCGTTCCACCAGGAGGTACGGTTCGGCGAGAGAAGAGTCGTCCTGAAATTCTCACCGCGCTGGAAGTTCCTGTCCCCACTGACGCCGGTACTCGCCGCAGTCAGGTGGTGCCATTCACTGCCTGCGGAGCCGAACCATCTGGGATGCGCGCGGCTTGGACGTCTTTCTGCGCACCCGGTGCGCGCGCTCCGAGTGAACTCGAGTCGAGTGACCTCTGGCGCTGGCTGGATTCTGGGGTGGTTCCCGGTGAACTATCCCGGCGTGGCGCTGCCATCTGGCAGTGGGACGGGGTGGGTGGATGGCCCAGACCCCCTAGTAGCGGGTTCCTGGGGCGGTCATCCGGTGATTGTCACTGGGCGCTCCCCGGAGAGGATGACGTCTTGCGTGATACTGCCGAGGAGGACTTTCTGCACGCCGGAGCGCTTTCGACCGCCCATCACCAGCCAATCGACGTCAGCATCGGATGCGGAATCGAGGATGGTCCGTGCGACTTCACCACCCGTCGCGACGCGGTTGACGGTCACACCCTCAGTTTCGAGATATTCGGCGGCCTCGACGGCCGACTCGACCTCCTCGAATTCGTGGGGCGGCGCACCCTTGTAGTCCTGATGCGGGAAGACGTAGAGCACTGTCACCTCGGTGTCCGACGTCACGGCAGGGTGATTCGCGACGTATTCTGCCTGGTGACGGGCCCGTTCAGCGGTCCTGTCGACCGGCAGCAGGAGTCGTCCCGTTCGGTCCCCGAACGAGACGTCGCTCCCCGTGATAGTCACTGGCTGTTCCGCCGACAGCATCACGTCCTGTGCAGTGCTGCCGAGGAGGACTTTCTGGACGCCCGAGCGTTTTCTGCCCCCGACGACGATTTCGTCGATGCCAAGTTCGTTCGCAGACCGGAGTATCTGTTCTGCCGGACTGCCATCGTCGACGACCCGATTGACGGAAATATCCGCGGATTCGAGGTGCTTGGCCGCCTCTACGGCTGCATCGACCGCCGAGAAGTCCGCGTTCTCCGCCTCGGATTTCTCACCTGGGCGGGTTACGTACAGCACGGTCGCCTCGACGTTCTCGGCCGCGTCGGGGATCTCTGCGACGAATTTCGCCTGATGGAGCGCGCGATTCTTGTCGCGGTCGACTGGAATGAGCACGTGGTACATCGCACGTACGAGTTGTCAACGCATGATACTATAATGCGGGTGAAATTCCCAGGATTTAATAAGTATGATTTTCAGTGGAGGTGATGAATCAGACAGGTCACTGGTACCGGACGGTGGGTAGCGACCGCGGAACTACCACTCAGTGGGAAGTCCTGCGAGGTTGAAGCAGACGCTACACGTATCGCATCGTATGTACGACACGATCCTGGTCGCGACCGACGGGAGTGCCGACGCGAATCGCGCGGTCACCCACGCGCTCGAACAGGCAGAACAGCACCGTGCAGCGCTTCACTGCATCTTCGTCGTCGATACGGACCGATATTCGGAACCGGCATTGAGCACGATGGAACTGGAGACCAACGAGATAGAAGCCTGGGGGAGCGACGAACTCGACGAGATAGCCGAACGGGGGTCCTCACTCGGGGTCGACGTCACGTGCCGGTGCTGTCACGGGAAGCCCTATCAGGAGATCATCAACTACGCCGACGAAATCGACGCGGACCTGATCGTCCTGGGCTATCACGGCCACTCCCACACCGAAACGGAGCAGATCGGCAGCGTGACCGACCGGGTCGTCCAGAACGCCGGGCGGCCGGTGCTCGTCGCGTCGTGATGGACAGGGCCGCCTGCCCCGTCGTATCGGTCAAATCCGGACTCCAATGAAACGCTCTCTCTTCACGAATGTGCACGGGCTCCGACGAGAGAACGGTCGCCGTGTACGTAGACGACACGACCGGCCTGGCACGGGTCGTTCGGGGGTCCAATGAGCCGTAGTCTCAACCCGATATCCGCGTACCTTCTGGCCTCGAGTCGGTCGAGCGGGACACTACCGGGACTGACCGTCGGGTTCCGGGCGACAGCGTTCCACTCTGTGTGCGCCCAGTACTGATCGTGTATCGGGCGCTGTTCGTCGAACGGCCCCGCGGGTACTCCATCACTTGTAGGCCCGTTCGCCCGCTTCGATCGGGACGTCGAGTCAGTTTTCCGTCGGTGGGAGCGGACAATCGTACTGGTCCGCGTACGCACAGGTCGGATTGTACGCCTGGTTGAAATCCAGTATCCACGTTCCCTCGTCTGTCTGGTGCGTCTCGGCCTCGAGGTCCAGGTAGCGACCGGCGCCGTAGGTCTCATCCCCACTCGTCGCGTCCCGAATCGGGACCCAGAGCCGGTCGTCGTCGGGGTCGCTCTTGTACGCGACGAGGGTCACTGTCTCCCCATCGACTTCGAACTGGAACTCACCCCATCGGAGATACTCGCGTTCGCCGTCGGTACTCGTCGCGACCGTGACCGTCTCCGGGTCGTCGAATTCGCGTAGTTCGAGTTCGAACCGGGAGGATTCGTCCACCGGATAGTAGGAGAGTCCCTCGAAGTCCGCCCGGTCTTCGGCCGGGATGGGCGACCGTGGAGCCGTCCTGAAGGACTCGTTTTTTCGTGCACGCTGGGTTCGAATCGTCTCTTTCCAGTCGGTGGGCATGGTCAACCAGTCGGGACTGAGCTACTCAACGGCGGCGGCAATTCCATTCCAGTGAGAACGTCTTACCCTTCGTTTTCCTCCGTGTCGGATCGACTTCGAACCGTCTCGCGGTCCGCCACCCAGTGAAGTTCCGATCACATGACGACGAAGACGAGGCCGACGATGGACACGAAGCCGAGGACGATAGAAACCAGTTGTCCCAGTTGTCGCGTTCCGAGTACCCACACGAGGCCGACTTTCACAGCGGTATTCGCGACCGCACCGATGACGATACCGGTCGTCGCAACCTCGGCGGTGATGGCACCGTCGGCAGCGAGCGTACTCAACGTGAGCGTGATAGCGTCCACGTCAGCCAGTCCGGAGAGGAACGCCGTCACGTAGATTCCCGATGCCCCGAAGAGGTTGTGTGAGGACTCGGAGACGAGAAGGACGATGGCGAAGATAGCCCCGAAAATCAGTGCCGGACGGACTCTAAACGGGTTCTCGAGATCGGTGTCGACGTCGGTTGCGACCGCCGTCCGCCAGTACAGGGCGGCCGCGAGAACCGTCCCTGCGACGGTCATGATCGAGAGCGGGACCGCCACCGTCGGCAACAGTGCGGGATTGACGACGGCAACCTCGACGAGTGCCCGTGGGAACATTACGATCGACGCGACGACGACCGAGAAGCCACAGACGCGATAGAGCGACGGCGATTCGGCCGTGTGTTCGGCCATCGATACCGTCGTCGCAGTCGACGAGACGAACCCGCCCAGGACGCCGGTCACGGCAATTCCCTGCTGGGTTCCGAGAACGCTGCTCAGGACGTACGCTGCGAACCCAAGCCCAGTGACCAGGACGACCATCATCCAGACGTATCGCGGATTCAGCCCGAATAGAACGTCGACATCTCGGTCAGGCAACAGTGGGAGGATCACGAACACGACCAGGATGAATTTGATCGACGCCCGGCGCTCGGTATCGTCGATCCGGCCGGCGAACTTGTGGATGGGGCCTTTCGCAGAGAGGACGACGGTGACGAGTCCGCCGACGATAATCGCGAGGACCGTTCCCCGTCCCGAATGCGTCGTCAATGCGCCGAGAACGACCGTGAGGAGCGCGGCAGTGACGGTCGTGAGCCCAATATCGTGTTCCTCCAGGACCTTAGCCCCGTAAGCGAGGCTGAGCGGAAGCACGAGCGCGACCACGACGACTGGGAGCATCGACGGGAAAAACGCCTGGACGAGCGCCCCGAACAGAGCGAACAGCGGGAAGGTCCGACTGCCGGCGAAGGACCCACCGGACTCGCTTTGTTCGCGTTCCATGCCGATGAGCGCACCGATGCCAAACGCGACGAACACGCGAAAGACGAGCGGCAGGAACGGGTCAGAAACTGGGTCGTACATTGTGGCTCGGTATCTGTTTGTTCGGTCGAAAGCCGGGCACGGAGCCCTCGGCCGGGTATCTGCAGTCGTGTGACGGTCCGGGCGGCTCCTGTGTAACTATCGAGTACCGACTCTCATAACGACGGCTACGGTTGTCGGCGGCTGGGAATTGCTGGGGCTGCGTGGCCGAACTGTCACCGGTGCGGGACGGCGGTGCCGTCGAGTCTTCGCCGTGCAACTTCCAGGCGACTGGGAACTCTCATCTCGATTATGGTGGACGAAGGGCTATCGCTACGTGGAGAGAGACAATGCCAATTCAAACACTCGCTCGCAAGGAAGTCGTAACAGCAGCCCCAGACGTGTCTGTGGAGGAGGTTGCGAAACTCATGCGCGACGAATCCGTCGGTAGCGTCGTCATCACTGAAAATCAACGACCTATCGGGATAGTTACCGACCGCGACCTCACGAACCGTGTGCTGGCAGACGGAATCAGTCCCGACAGCGTGGCGGCTGAAGATGTCATGACGACGGACCTGCACACCGTCGGGCAGGACACTGGCTTCTACGAAGTCGCGGAACTGATGGGCGAACACGGGATCCGTCGACTGCCCGTCTGCTCCGACGAGGACGACACGCTCCTGGGCATCATCACTGTCGACGACCTGAACGAACTGCTGTCGGACGAACACGAACAGCTGGCGACGGTGCTGGAGGAACAGCGACCTTCCTACTGATCAACCTGTCCCACAACCTCGTCCCTCGGAATCCAGCCGTTTTCAGATTCGACGAGGGTTGTTCGACGTATTCTGATCCGACCCTCCGAGTTTCAGCAGCGACCTCTCGGTCAGAAGTACGGCATCGAGGAGAGATACCTTGGTCCGACATCGCTTTCGGGGGTACCTCGAGTGCGCATCCGCACTCGAACACGGACACGCTGGACCGATTCAGTCCTGCGCCGAATTCGCTTCCATCGGAACGCACCAGACGGGGACGGCGGCGTTGCGGACGACTTCTTCCGTCACGCTCCCGATGAGATATCGTTCGACGCCGGTTCGACCGTGGGTACCCATGACGATCAGATCCACGGCCTGTTCCTCGGCGTACGCGAGGACCACCTTCGCTGGTGGGCCGCTCCCGATGTTACCCGAGACGCTCACGCCGTGGTCGCGTGCTTCGTTCCGGACGTACGCCAGCGCCCGTTGGCCGGTCTCTTCGAGCGCGCCGTGAATGTACGCCGACCCCTCACTCGCTGGCATTCGACTCGTGTCGACCGAGTAGACCGTGTGGAGTGAGGCATCGAAGGCCTCAGCCAGCCCGACTCCCCATTCGACTGCACGTTCTGCACCCTTGCTCCCGTCGGTAGGCAACAGGACGTCCTCGTAGCGGATGTTCTCGATATCGGTTTCGTCCGTCTCAGGCGGGATCACGCAGACGGGAACCTGGGACGTTCGAAGCACCTTCTCGGCGACGCTTCCGAGCAGGAACCGTTGCAGTCCAGTCCGGCCGTGCGTACCCATGACGATGCTGTCGATATCGTGACGTGCCACGTACTCGGAAATCACGCGATGGGGGATTCCCTGCTCGACGTGTTTCGTCACAGAACCGGTGAGATGGGCAGTTGCTAGCTGCGAGACGGCCTCTACCGCGCCCGTCGCTGATTCCTCCCACAGTTCCGACTGCTTCGTCCGTTCGTCCGAATCGAGCGTTTCGAGGGGTTCTTCAGTCTCACGAGTCTCGACGACCGAGAGTGTGTACAGGTCCGCGCCGACGCTCTCGGCGAAATTGATTCCGCGTCGAGCGCCCGCCAGCGCACCCTCACTGCCGTCTGTCGGGACGAGGATTGAATCGATCGACTGGGACATGGTACCCCTTCGACCCTCCGACAATTAACAGTGGCTGCCCTTCCCGGTGGATTGGGATTCCGGGAGGGAATCCCAGTACCACGTACCACCCCTCTGACTTTTCCGCTCACCCCCGCGAGATGCGGGGAATTGCTGGATGGGCGCAGGTCGGACGGCGGATACGGCTCTGAAGGCCCTTCTCAGGCGCAGTGATTCGGGTCAGCGTTGCTTTCACAGGAAGTCAGTCTCGAGTCGAACCGCCGCGTATCGAACCGGGCTTCGGGAAACAGTTTAGCGGACGACTGTGACTGGGACAGGCGCTCGTCGGACGACGAGTTCGACGTTGCTCCCGAACACCGGTCGTTCGCCTTCTGTCCGTCCGTGTGCTCCGAGGACGAGTTGGTCGACGGCTTCGTCTTCGGTGTACTCGACGATGACCCGTTTCGGATCGCCGATTTCCGTTTCGGTCGAGACGCTGCTGTCGTAGTCCTGTGCGACGACTTCGGCGTCTTCGAAGAGGTCCTCCGACACCTTCTCCGCTCGTTCGTACCACGCTTCGGACCCCATCAGTGGTTCGTACGAGGTTTCGAAGTCGGGATGGGCTCCGTACCCCGGTTCGAAGAGGTCGACGACGTGAAGCACAGTGACGTCGGCCTCGGGGAAGTTCGACAACGCGTACTGGAGTGCTTTCCGCGACAGCGGAGAGCCATCTATCGGGACGAGGATGTGGTCCATCTGGGTCACCACGGTTCACTTGGTCAGCGAGTGGATTAGCCCCCGTGCAAGTTCCTATCCAGCGGGAACGGGAGGGACACGATACCCGTTGGCCTCCCCTGTCCGCCGTGCATTCGATTGGTCTTCCCCACCCCGCTCGGCCGGCCGAGTCCCAGCGCTCGCGCAGTCACTCCAGCTAGACGACGAGGTAGCTTCCGACCCAGAATCCCACGTAGAGGAGTCCGAGCGCGATGGCCTCCGGCCGTTTGATTCGGCCCCGATAGAGGAAGACTCCGGTTAGAACGGTCGCGAGGAAGAAGGCTGGCCAGTAAAACGAGAGGACTGCGGGGTCGAGCGAAAACGAACGCGTGACGGCGATGAGGCCGACGTTACCGGTCGCGAAGAAGATCAGACTGCCCACGACATTCCCGACTGCGATGCTCGGTCGTCCCTCGCGGACTGGAACCACGACGAGCGTCACCTCCTCCAGCGCCATCGCCAAGCCCACGAACGTCATACCGAACACCGTCTGATCGAGACCGAAAGACGCCAGGATGCCCCTCGCCCCTCGAATTGCCAACTCCGAGCCGACGACGATACCGACGACCAGGACCGTTGAGAGTCCCAGGTAGTACCACGCACCGTGGCCCTCCGCCACGACTGCGTCTTCGGCTTCCTCCGCTTCCTCGTCCCGAAACGTCTCTCGTCCGCGTCGCTCGGCGCGGTAGATATACGCGAGTATCAGTCCGAACGCGAGAACTAGTGCGATGCCGTCCAGACGGGTGACAGTACCGTCGACGATGAACACGAGCAATAGGAGCGGCGATACAAACAGGAGCAGGAGGTAATCGCGGTCGACTGTCGTCTCGAATGGAGTGATGAATCCGCCGATTGCCAGGGCGACACCGACGAGAAAGAGGCCGGATCCGAGCGCAGATCCGATTGCCACGCCGGGGAGGTCACCGAGTATCGATGCGACGCCGAACGCCCAGTTTTCGAAGTCCATCCCGGCGAAGACGATTGCCAGGACGAAGGTGGACAATCCCGTCACCACCGCGGCTTTCGTGATACTTTCGACGAGTTCCTCGACACTGTATACGATGAGTGCGACGCCCGCGAGAAACGCCCCAATTGCGATGACAGGTGACGAAAGGACCATACGTGACATCCGGTTCGATCAGCCGTTAAGTATTGGACTCTTACAGAATCGTTAGAATCGGACCGCTCGGTGCAGTAGTTCCGAGCCAGTTCACCGGCACGACACTCTAACGCTCGGGACACGCACGACTCAGACTCTCTCGGAATCGATGGGACCAGGGCCGTCTCCTGGGGAACTGAGACTCTCTCTGCGTGCCGTTCAAATACGCTCGCGACATTGACGGTGCGACGGACGGGGTCCGTGCCGTGAGTAGCCATGGGTCCGCGTCACCCCTGGTCGACTTTCATACCGAATCCGAAATATAGGAAATCTGTCTAGTATTCGCATTCCTATAAAATCATATATGTCCCAGTCGGCCGTTTTCCCCTCGTATCTTCCCTTCCCGACGACTCCTCCGACATCACCATTCGATTGCGGTTCTGTCGGCTTGGGAATCGGTCTCCTTCCATCCGAGTACGTACAGATCCGGTGAACGGTACTGCTCGAGCGAATCTCAGATCCTGGTTTGTTTCAGAGTACTGCGCTCCGATTGATACCATCCTGCCACGGGTCGGTCAGCTATGGCGACCGATTTGGTTTGTCTCTGCTGAAACAACGCTCCAATTGTGGACGCCGTCCTGGGATTCGATGGCTTTGACTGGGGCTGATACCCTGCTTCCGAATCCATCGGGTGATTGCCTGGCCTGGTCTTTGCTACACAAACGTCTGTAATTCGAATACTATAGTAAATTATGATAAATCGGCCTGTTTGTCTCACTTCGACGGAAACCCTGGTCCCAGTGGTGATCCGTCTTCCGAAGATGCAGGTTGAGGGAGCGCCAGACGGGCCAAAGATATATATGTGGTAATCACACGATTAATTGTTGGGAACTACGGTCCGAGTTAGCGGGCCGGTGCTGGGCAGACAGGTGGTCTGGGCGGGACGTGGCCAGTGCGGTCGGCGAGGACGTGTGGACGCCGCGGACTGGCCTCCCGGGGCACGAGGAAACGACTGCGACGACGCAGGGGTGCGTCACTGTCTGTCGCGGCCTGGTGGGACCGTCCTCCGCTCGGACATGTGGTTCTCTGCTGGTATCGGTTGGGGTCCTGAAGACCGTGGCAGCCGATCCGGGGCCGGTGGGGGCCCAGGGGACCGTTTCGTTCAGGCACGAGGCGCAGTGCGCCTGAGAGTGCTTGAGGGGTCACCACGCCGAATTGTGACGTACCGGCGCGTCCGCGCGCCGGCCGTTGGTTGGTTCGAGCAGCGAGAGAGCCGTGATTCGACGACGGCTCTGATGGTTCTCGCTGGATGAGCGAGGAATGAGCGTCCACTATTCGTCATCCGCTGAGGAGGGCGCGTCGGATGTGCTCCCGGCGGTGTCTCGGCTTCCCCCTGTTTCAGGTCGGGTTGCCTCCCCAGCGGACCCGCGTTCCGAGGTCCGTCCCAACCGCTGGGGTCCCTCTGGCCTGAACTCGTACCGCGTGGCTCCGTCCAGGACGACGAACGTCCCACTCTCGACGTCCTCCACCACGCGCCGGTTGGAATCGATGGCGACGTCGACGAGTCCCTCCAGTGAGTCGACGGTAACCACTCGATCGGAGGAAACCGAGGGTACGCGGCCCGTCGAAATCCACTCGTCGAAGGAATCGCGTTCCTGCTCCATCTGTATCGCACTCCGAGTCTGCTCGTTCACTTCGAGTCGTCCAGTTCGTTCCATCCCAGCGACGACGAGTGCCCCGCTCAGTCCGACGAGGAGCACCAATAGGGAGCCGTACCGCGACACAGGATCTGGCTCGACCGGCACTTCGACCGTCTCTCTGACCTGTTTGCGCTCTATCGCATCCGTGGCTTCGGCGACGCCGTAGGTGTCGGGTCTGGGAGAGACCTCGAGCACGTCTCTCCGAGAATGCGCCACGTCGTCATCGACGACCGTCGTCGAAATGTCCGTTTCCGCCACGAGGGTCACCCTGACCTGGCCGCGTGATGATCCCAGCTCGGCCCTGACTCGTTCGGCGAGTTCCGACTGCGCGGTCACGTTGAACTCGTAGGGGACGACCAGGCGCTCCCCTGGTTCGAGCGAGTCCGTACGTTCAGACGCGACCGGTTCCGTCACTTCCCAGAGCACACTCTGCCGCTCGCCTACTTCGACGGCGCTGACCGTGAGGTACAGTTCGGTTTCGACGGTCGCCGGTTCGGCGTCACCGCTGTGCTCGACCACGTACGACCCGTTGAGAATCGGCGTCACGGACGTGAAGTAGACTGAGCGATTCTGCAGGACCGCTCCTTCCTCGAACGCTCGTGTGTCGCGTTGGACGACCGCACCGTGGGTGTAATTACCCGCAGCACTCCACGACGCGACCGTCTGTTGTTCCGTGGCCGTTGTTGGTCCAGTGAAAGACTGGAATGCTGCAAAGCCACCGATTGCAGCGAGCACGAGACATACCGCGACTAAAACCGATCCGTTGGACGCGACGAACCACCGGATTCGATCTGTCGTCGTAACGTCATCGCCGTACCTCATTGCTCACTCACTCGCCTCTGTCCGCAAAAATGATCTGGGGTCGAATCCGTTCTGCCAGGTGGACCTCTTTGTCGAGCCGGTGAATCGCACATGTTCTTCGAGGGTGACAGGTTGCCAACATTAAAAATCCTGCAAACCACGGTAGTCAGGCCGTATCTTCGACAGTTTCGGAGGACGAATTACCGTCTTCGTCGTACGCAGTGACTGTGAGCGCGTACGTAACTCCGCTCTGGACGCTCTCTCCCTGGTCTGGCGAGATGGTCTCCGTGTCGTTGCCCTGGGTTCGGTACCTGTCTCCTGGTGGATCGGTGATGTCTTTAGATGCAACCACATTGCCGCTCGAACCACTCTCTCTGACTCTGTACTCGATTCGGTCGAGATCGTCGTCACCGTCGTCGTCTTCTATATCAACATCGACCTCGAAGACGCCCGCGTTCGAGTCGGCGGTGAAGTCGTTGTTATTGCTCGGTTTCTTGATGCGAACGGGCCCTTTGACATTACCTGCCTGGGATTCCACGGAACCATTCGCGGCAATATCGAGACTCGGGGAACTCGCATCGATGTTGTACGTTATGGTGCCGGTCGCCGAGGCCTTGATGTCGATCAGTTTCGAGTTACCTGGTGCAAGGTCGATCGTGACTGAGCAGCCGGATCCTCCGTCGTTATTATATAATGTGCCGTCAGCGCAGCTATCGAGCGTGGTCGTAATCGAGAGGGTTTCGTCGGTGTTATTCGTGTATTCGACCATCGCATCGCGATTGTTCTTCTTGACCGGACCTTTGCTGACGAGACCCAACAAGGCGTCCGATCCGTCGCTGACGGCCACCGAAACGTCCCGACCGGCAGTCACGCTATTGAACCCGTACGACCCGGAAACCAACAAGGCCGCTCCGCTCCCGAGACAGGCGAGCGCCGCGCGGCGTGACAGTCCCTTACCCATTGTTCGTCCGCAGGTTGGTCGGTATCGTGCCCCCACAACACCGGTCGTCTACTGTCGAGGTGTATCGCGCCTCGAACGGATTGGTAGTCAACTACTTCTAGACCACTGTCGTATAAATATATTTGGCAAGTGGATATTCGTGAGGATTCCTTGTTTAGCAGCCATATTAAGTAATTTGGGCACTTTCTGGTTCTGAAAACACCTCATTATAGCGAAACTTATTTATTGAATACTGCGTAGGTATACACTAACCGCCATCTCGGTGGGTGAGTGAGCTACAATGAAAATGAATCGACGGAAAGCTCTGATCGGTATCGGATCGCTCGCAGTTGGAAGTGGGGCCGCGCTGGGTAGTGGAGCGTTTACGACTGTCGAGGCGAGTCGTGACGTGACCGTCCAGACGACGAGTGACGACAGCGCGGCGCTGGGACTGTCTTCGAGCAGTTCCTACGTCAACAACAACGCGTCAAGCGGTGTGTTGACAATCGACATCGGGTCTGTCGGGAACGCACTGAACGAAGACGCGGTCACCACGTTGAACGAAGTGGTCACCGTCTCGAACAACTCCGCGGACGGCAACGCGAAGACCGTGAGCCTGGCTTCCGCGAGTAGCCCGCCTGCAGACTCGGCCATCAACGACAGTGGAACGGACCCTGCTGGGTCCCAGACGGTGAACCTACCGGTCGGTTCGAGTCCGGACACGGAAGTCGAACTGACCATCAGGACGCTCTCGGTAGACAACCTCGGTGGGTCGGGCACGCTCGCAATCGATGCGAAAGTCAAGGTCGGGACTGAAGCAGACTCGAACCTGAGCTACTCGAGCACGGAGGACCTGCTCCTCATCGCCGAGAGCGACGCCTGAAACGCCCGAGCAGTCAGGGATTCCCTCGCCTCGTCGCCGAGTGATTTCGTTGTCTATCGTCCCTTCGCCTCCGTTCGGGCGGGAGCATGATCTGTCGTGCGAGTCTAAGGGGCACCGCCGAAGCGAACAGTTCGAGTGTCTGACCGACGGCCGGCACTCGATTGGAACACACGATGGACCGGCCATACCGCACCGTAGTCGTTTGTTTACTCGCGTTAGGAGCGGTGCTTGGGACCAGTGCCGCAACCGGCGACCAGGCCGTATCCGGCGTCTATCTTGAACCCGCCGATTCCCCTGCTGGGGACGCACACGCCAAATTCGGCAACGACGGGACCCTCCGGGTCGAACTCACGAACCTCAACCCGGAGGCCACGACAGTCGTCGACGAAGTGTTCACAGTCTCGACCACGAATAACCGCAGCCGCGTCTGGATCGAACACGACGCCGACACCGCGGTGACGTTCTATCGCTCGGACACCGGTGCAGAGATCCAGGGGAAAAACGACTGGATCAAACTCGACGCCGGTGAGACAGTTCCGATTGGCCTCGAAATCGAAGCCGACCAGCAACAGGTGGTGTTGACGGAGATCACGGTCAGGGCCGAAATCGAGACGACCACGCCAGGAGCCACCACGACCAGTCCGCCGACCACGACCAGTCCGCCGACCACGACCAGTCCGCCGACGACCGTCGGTGCCGGGCCAGGTACGTCCACCGCCACGCCGACGCCACAGCCCACTATCGGACAGACGGCGACGTCGACGACGACCGACGTTGGCACTGACACTGGGACGAGTACGACGACGAGCCCGCCCGGGACGACGGACTCGAGTTTGAGCCCGACCCCGACACCGTCTGAGACTCGGACTCCGACGTCCACCGCGACCCCGGATACCCCGGAAACGGAGACGCCGACCGACACGTCGTCGACGCAAACGAGCGAGCCAGAAGGCGGGACCGACACGCCAACCGTCACGGCGCCGCCGCCAGCCACGACTGCCCCGGCAGAGGCCGAGACGGCGACGACCGTCGGTGGTGGCGTCACGGTCGCGACGCCGGACGAGGACACCGAAGTCGGTGGCCTCTCGCTGGTCCAACTGGGACTGCTCGCGGCGGTACTGGCGGCGCTCGCACTCGCGCTGCTCGCCTGGGCACTGCTCGGGTCCTCGCCTGCACTCGTGCTCGTGGCGAACTCGGAGTCGGGCCTGGCAGTCTCACCCGCGGAACTCTCGTCGGACTGGTACGACAGCAGGTCGGACGGGTTCGCGTTCCGATTCGCCGAGAGCGACCCGTGGATCGAGTCCAGCGGAGACGGACCGGTCGCGTTCCAGGGTGCGGCCACCGTGACGAACACTGGGTCCGACGCGGCTCACGTGACTGTCGCCGCTGACGAGTCCATCGAGGAGATCGGAATCGCCGCCGATGGTGTCGACCTCCGGACCGACGGTATCACCCTCGAAAGTGGTGAGTCCAGGACCGTCTCGCTCGAACTCCCCCACGAATTCAACCTCGACGGGGAGGTCGAGGTGCAGTTCAGACGGTCGCCCGACGCGTAGGGCCACGACTCCCGATTCATGCCCGGGTCTTCGACCAGCGCTTCACCTGCCTGATTCTCCACTACATATTTCACGATTTGAAATGAGGTCTGGGGCCACAGTCCGTGGATATTCTGACTTAGCTATCAAATTCGATTCTGTGGCCCGTCCGCTTTATTTCGTTTGGGACATTGTATCCTGCATGGCCGGTTCCTCGTCGTCACGGTCGCACTTCGACCTGGCCTGGCAGTCGCCGTTGCCGGGTCAGGGCGTCAGAGGGATCGATCTGGCAGCGCTCACAGTCGTGCCGCTGGTGCTCGTCGCCGTGTTTCTGTTGCCGATGTCGGTCAGGCGGTCACTGGCATTCGACTACGCCGAACCGACCCTGCTGACGGCGGCCGTGGCACCGTACGTTCACTTGGAGTGGTCACACCTGTTGGTGAACGTGATCGGGTACCTGATCGTCGCACCGACGGCGTACCTGTTGAGTGTCGCGAGCAGTCACCGAACCCGATTTTTCGCGGCCTTCGCGACGTTTCTGTTGGTGTTTCCGCCGGTGCTTTCGTATCTCAACCTCGCGGCCGTTCGGTCGGCGAGTGGGCTGGGTTTCTCCGGAATCGTCCTGGCCTTCGTCGGGTATCTCGCGTTCGCCATCGCGGAGCACATGCAAGTGAACCTGCGGATCGGTCCCGCGTGGTCGACTGGCGGGTCGTTGTTCTTCCTCGGATTCGCCATCGCCGCACCGCTAAGCGTCCGTTCGGTGACCGTCGACCGCGCGACGGTCGCGCTCGGAATCGGTGGACTCGTCCTGGCCACGCTCCTCTCGGCGCTGCTGTTCGCGCTCGTGGCGGCCGAGACGGAGTCGCTCGGCCGCCGACTCCGCCTGGCGACAGCAAACCGGGGATCGTTCGAACTCGGTGTCGTCGGAACGGTGGTCTTCCTGCTCTTCCAGTTCGTCGCGTTTCCGGCCGATCCGACGGGGAACGGGTCGACGCTCAATCTCTACACGCACCTGCTCGGGTACGCCCTCGGGTTCATGGTCACGTTCGTCACAGTCCACGTCGTCTCACGGTTCGAAGCGGAGCGTCAACTCATCTGACACAGGTGGGGACCGACTCCTTCCGCGCTCGGCGAGACGCTTAAGCCGGAGGCTCCCCGATCTGTCCTCGTGTCGCTGAGGTCCTCCGGCGTCCGCGTGCTCGAAATCGTGGTCGTCGTCGCGCTGGTTTCACTCGTCGCCGGGGCAGTTATCGGGCAACCGGTGCTGCTGAGCTACGTCGAAACGGGGAGCATGGAACCGACGATCGATACGGGTGACGGCTTCGTCGCCATCCCGTCCATCGTCGCCGGGCCCCCCGAGGAAGGCGACGTCGTCGTGTTCCGGGCGCAGGAACTCCAGGGCGGCGGCTTGACCACACATCGGGTCGTGGGTGAAACAGATCGGGGGTACGTGACCAGGGGTGACGCGAACCCCTTCACCGACCAGGACGGTGGCGAACCACCGGTGACCCAGGATCAGATCGTCGCCGAGGCGCTCCAGATCGGTGGGCACGTCGTCGTCATCCCATTCATTGGACTCGTCATCGGTGGCATCCAGGGTGCGATGATCGGTCTCCAGAACGTCATCGCTGCAGCGCTCGGCGTCGACGCCTTCCTGGGTCCCCAGGGTGTCGGACTCGTGCTGTTCGCGGTCGGGCTTGGCCTGTTTGGACTCTCTGTGCTCCTGGGCCAGGTCGAAGGTGAGACTCGTGAGCGGCGTCGGTCGCGGACGCGTTCGGGGGGAATCGACGCACGGCGCGTCACGGCCATTTTGCTGATTATCGTCTTGCTACCGGCGAACGTGGCCATGATCGTTCCGAGCGGGACGCACGAAATGACGCTCGACGGTGATCGCGTTGCCGCGACTGAGGAGGTCGAACCAGGTGAACCGACGGCCTGGGAGTACACCATCGAGAACCGCGGGATCGTCCCGATCGTCGTCGTGTTCGAGTCCCGGGATCCAACCGTTACGATCCCACAGTATCGACGGTCGCTCGGCCCAGGCGGAACGCGGACGCTCTCCATCGCAGTCGATGCCCCACCGCCGGGTGAACAGCGGACGGGAACGGTCCAGGAGTATCATTACCTGCTGGTACTCCCACCGTCGGTGATCGAAGCACTCCACGACGTCGGGCCTGGTATCGCGTGGATTACCGTCAACGCATGGCTCGCTGGCTTGCTGTTGATAATACTGAGTCAGACCGCTGGATTCGGCAAGGTCCGCCTGGCTCCGCTGAATAGAGTCTCCATCTGGGTTCGACTCAGGCGACGGTTCAGTTGAGTCGGTCTGTCTCCGAGGTGAGGTCGACCCAGACTCGAACGCAGGGCGCTGCTCTTGCTCAGACGACCGTGAATCGACTGAAGTTGCCCGTGACTGTCTCGTTTGCTTGCCCCGCGTGCACCGCACAGGCGAACAGTGCCACGTCCTGAGTGGCGTTCGCACTGTTCCGATTGACCTGGTCGATGGTTGTCCACGTGGACCCACCGTCGGTGGAGAACTCACCGGTGAACTCGTACCCGTTATTCCTCGCGCTCTTGGTAATCCGTATCTCACAGGGGTAGGTGACAGACCCGGCGGTCGAACTCGTGTCGAACATCCCGTCGTTTTGTCGCTGGTCCCACGTCATCTCGAAGCCGTGATCCGGGGTCACGTTCACTTTGACGTCCCCCGCGTGCCCACCTGACGTGGACGCATCGTCCGCGAACATGATTCCCGCTTTGGCCCACTCGTCGATGTTCGTGCCACGAAGGTCGTTGACGCGGACTCGTGCGACGACGTCGCCCTCGACGTTCTCCTCGACGAGTGCCCCGTACTCGTCGTAAGCCTCCCACATGTCCCGACCACCCGCGGTGATTCTGAGCGTGTCCTGATCGAACGATGCCGACCCCGACTGCGTCGTGTCGACTTCCGCCAGATTCGGCCCGGGGCGCAAGTGCCAGGACTGGTTGCCGTCGTTGTTCGCACCCTTCCAGTGCCACTGGATGATCGAGGCACCGTCGTCGCTAGAGTAGCCATAGACGTCGACGACGTAGCCCGTCGCCACGTTTTCGATCCGGTAGGTGCCGTCGTCGTGCTCCGTGACGCGCCAGCGTTCCCTGTCCGCGCCACTCCAGGAAACGACCTGGAGTTGTGACCCTTCGCTTCCGTCCGGTGGGGCGAGCACGTTCCCACTCTCGCGGTTCTCGATCCTGAACGTGCAATCCGCGTTGTACGTAAAGTCCCAGCGTTGGTTGCGCTGCATGCCGACGTATCCGCCCTGGATGACGTTCCCCGATCCATTCGCTTCCATCACTCGACCCGAGTGTTTCGCCTCGACGGTGTAGGTATCCTCCGCCAGGGTTGCCAACTGCAGGTTGCGGGTGTAAGAGATGTCTAGCTCACCGCTCTGGGATGTCGCGTCGAAGGACACGGTGTCGTAGGAGCCCGAGCCTCTGGAGAAGGAAACGGTCTGACTGTCGCCCGGTGAGAGCGTGAACGTCGTCTGCGTCCCGCTCCCCGGCGAGTCGATGCGGAACGCGTTCGTGGTGACAGTCACGTCCACCGTCTCGGCGGCGTTGTTCGTCAGCGTCACGCTGCTGTCGGTACAGCCGTCCGCGCCGCTGAGTGCAAGCAGCGCGTTCGGGTCGTCCGCGGTGTCGACGAACACACTCCTGTCAGCCAGCACCGACCCGAACCCGACGGTATCCGCTGCAAGCGTCACTGCACCACCACCCATGAGGCCGAGCGCCGCCCGGCGCGTCAGCCGTTGTTTGTCTCCCATCACCTCTCACCCAACCCAGGCCCGCTATCGAAGCCACCCGCTTCGACGTCGTGGGTATTAGAGAGAGTTGTATTCTAGTATAAATATTGCACGGTTCTGGCAAGTGAGTGGACTGTATTATCCTCCGTCGAGCAACGGCAGAGAGGGGGCGCTCGTGTGGTACTCGAGGGAGTTGTGCGGCAGACTGGAACCGCTCAGGCCAGCCACTCGTCCGGTTTCGTGTCGTAGTCGATGTCGTCAGCGGCGAGATGTTCGACCGCGTCCCACGGGAGTTCCTCGATAGTGACTTCGTCGCCGTCGTACCGGAGCAGTCGGCCGACTTCCTCTGGCTCGGGTTCGCGGTCGCGGCGTTTTGCGACCTCCACGTCGTGTTCGTCGAACTCCTTGACGATGGTCTTGAGGTTGACCGGCCGGCCCCACAGTTCGAACACCCGTTTCAGGGTGTCTTTGGCCTGCTTCATGTCGATCATGACGCCGTTGTACAGGTGGGACAGCAGCAGTTCGTTGCGGTTGTTGTAGTTGCCGTCCTCGACGACGACGGTCGGCTTGCCGAAGTTGGTGAACTGGAGCATCAACTTCTTTTTCACGTCGCGGTAGTCGGTCGAGGTGACGCGGTAGTCGCCGGTGGACTGGGTGTACTCGTAGGTGAAGTACTCGTTCTCGTCGACGAACTCCTGGGTGAGGAACTCGTCCAAGAAGGTCACGTCGTTGTGACTCTCGCGGATCTCTCGCATCCGGTCCCAGCCGCGAGCGTAGTCGATGTCTGCGAGCGCCTCCTCGACCGAGGCGTAGCGCGCCTCGTCGAACATGTACCGCGAGACGCGCTCTAATTCCTCCTGGCTCACGCGTGAGACGAACCCGCGATTCTGCGGTTTGGTCAGCGAGTAGTGCCGTTCGGCCAGTCCCTCCGTGGTGAGGACCTTCCACGGGTAGGTTTCGACGTCGAGGTCGCCCGATTGGGCACGGTCCAGGGCCTCGGCGTCGACGCGCGGGTCGTCGGGGTCCAGGTCCTCGAGGTGGGTGCCGACGGACGCCATCTCCGGATCGGGTTCGAGTAACTCCTGGACGTGGTCGAAGTCGATGGTGTCGTGGAAGTTGCGCCAGGTGACGTCCTCGACGCGGAGGAGTCGCTCGACGACTTCACGGCGGTTGGTCGAGTTCTCGACGTACTGCCAGATTTCGAGTCCGAGCGAGTAGGGGTTGAGGCCCGAGGAGCCGAGCACTTTCGCCATGTGGTCGGCGTAGAGGACGAACTCGTCGTCGCCGGCGAACGTCTCGCCGGTCATCATCGCAGACTCCCAGAAGGCGGCCCAGCCCTCGTTCATGACCTTCGTCATCTTCTGGGGTGCGAAGTAGTAGGCCTCACGGCGGAGCATCTCGAGGATGTCCTTCTGCCAGTCGTCCATCTCGGCGGCCTTCGCGGCGTCGCCGTCGTACTGCATCCCGTGTTTGCGGAGGAACCCGAGGACGTCCTTCTCCGGTTCGGCCGGGAAGGTGGTCACGTCCTCGTCGTCGGCCTGGGCGTCCAGCCACTCCTCGGTGAAGACCTGCCCTTTTACCTCGTCTGAGAGGTCCAACTCTTCCAGCTGTTCGGCGACGTCGGCGGTGTCGTGTTCGTCGATGAGGTCGATCCGCGTGTCGATGGGCTCGTAGGGCTGGTGCTGGTCGATGTTGTCCTCCAGCGTGAGGACGTGGTCGATCCACTTCTCGACCGCGCCGCGTTCGATGTCGGGGTCGGTCATGAACGCCTCGATGGCGTCGGCGTGACGGGCCAACATCGCCGCGGCGTTGGGGCTTCGCGTACGGCGTTCGCCGTCCGCGCTGTCGGCGTCCCGCTGGGACGCCCAGCCGGCGAACATCCCGAACCACTCGTTGTTGGCGAAGAAGTCAGCGTGAGCCTCGACGTGGGTGATCACGGCTTTCTGGTCCGAGATGGTGTTGGACTCCTGGAGGAAGGCGTGGGAGGGGTCGTCGTTGTTGACGATCTCGAAGGCCTTCCCGCCGAGGAACTGGCTCTGTTTCTGCTGGCGGTCGTACTGCATGCCCCACCGCCAGTGGGGGTAGCGCTGCTGGAACCCGCCGTAGGCGATGAGCTCGTTCATCTCGTCGTAGTCGACGATCCAGTAGTTCACCTCGTAGGGGTCGAGCCCGAACTTGCGGGCGAGGTTGCCCGCCTCGTCGACCGGTTCCTCGAGGTCGGCGGCGATGCGCTGGGCCTCGATACGGTCGTGTAGCGGTCGGCTCATTGGTCGTCCTCCGTGCTGAGTATCTCGTAGATGGCGTCGACCACGTCGTCGGGACTCGAGACGTAGGCGACGGCCACGTTGTCGGCACTCCTGAAGCTTCGTTCGACCTCCTCGGCGTGGGTCGCGTTGATCGCGTTCCCGCTCGGTTGGGTCTCCACGTAGGCGTGGAGATTCGCCGGGATCTGCTCCATTAGCGGAATGACGTGCTCTTCGGTGTCGTTCGAAGAGTTCTCGGAGTCGCCCGCCGCGAAGACGTAGCGGTTCCAGTCGCTCCAGGGGTACTCCTCCAGCAGTTCGGCTGCCAGATCGTACGCACTGGAGATGCGGGTCCCACCACCGGAACGGATGCCGAAGAACTCGTCGCGTTCGACCTCCCACGCGTCGGCGTCGTGGGCGATGTAGACGAACTCGGCGTTGTCGTACTTGCCCTGGAGATACCAGTCAAGCGGCGTGAACGTCCGCTCGACGAGTTCGCGCTTCTTCTGGCGCATCGACCCGGACACGTCACGGATGTTGACGACGACGACGTTCTTCTCGCGCTCCTCGACGATTTCGGGGTAGCGGTAGCGCTCGTCTTCCCGGCGGAAGGGCACCTGGTCGATGCCTTCCCGGCGGATCCGTCGCGCGGTGTCGACGCGCTCGGTGTTGGCTTCCATCTCCTCGATGCTCTCCCAGGTGGTCTTCTCGCCGGCGGGAATCTCGTCGTACGCGTCTTCGATCCACGCCCGGGAGACGGGCATGTTCTCGCCGCGAGCCCACTCGAAGACCTTGGCAGGCCCCCAGCCGTCGACCTTCAGGGCTTCGCGGACGTAGTCGCGGTCGAAGTCCATCGCCAGTTTGCGTTTGAGGCCCTGTTTGAACAGGCGCTCGAAGTCGAGCGTCGAGGTCGGGCCGGACCGGGTGATGTCCGTGAAGTCGCCCTCTTTCTCCTCGATGACCTTCTTGCCCTTCGGTTCGAGGTCGAGGCCGAGTTGCTCGTCGAGTTCCTGGGCGAACTCCTCGGGGTCCATCTCGTAGTATTCGTGTTCGCCGCCTTCCTCGCCCGGGTCGCCGTCTTCGTCGCCGTCGTCGGCTGGCTGGGGTTGGGCGTCGACGGGATCACCCGCTTCGGCGTCGCCCTGGCCGACGCCGCCCTCGTCGCGCTTGTCGTAGGCGAACTCCGGCAGGTCGACGATCTTGATGGGGACTTTGACGGAGTCGGGCCGACTCTGACCCAGGTCGCCGTACTGGATGAACTCCGAGAGGTCCTGTCGGCGCTGTTCGCCCACTTCCCGGTAGCGGTCGAGGTCGTCTTTCAGTCCCATTTGTAACTCACCTGGCTCATGACGTGCCGGCTGGTCAACTCGGCGGAGGCCTCGCTGTAGTCGAACAGATCCAGCATGTTCTCGATGGTCTTTTCCTTCAGATCGGCCGTCTCGGTCCCGCTCGGTGGTTCGTCCCACTGGCGCGGGTCGAAGTCCTCGTAGGTCCGCTTGACGTCGTCCCAGGAGTGGCTGCCCAGCACCGTCTGGATGACCGGGATTTCCTTGGGAGAGACGTCTGCGACGCGGAACTCCTCGTCCCGACGTTGCCAGGCATGACGGTTCAGCGCGGTGATGATCTTGTCTTCGCGGAAGGACTCGACGGCGTCGTCGGGGTCGTTGCCGCCGTAGTTGTCCTCGTCGAAGCGGCCGAGGTGTTCGACCTCGAAAATCTTCATCTTCAGCGGGTCGGGATCGACGTACTCGCCGCGCTCGTTTTCGATCTGCTCGTCGGTCGACCACGCGTAGACGTGCTCGATGTACTCCTCGACGGTGGCCTCGTCGACGCGCTTGTCCCGCATCATCGCGTCGAGTACGTCGGCCTCCTGCTC
>ENA-ORCR01000257-ORCR01000257.1-marine-metagenome-genome-assembly--contig:-NODE-257-length-44307-cov-6.776102_pt1 | contig 44307 bp, 39 predicted proteins | sample MGYA00237782_ERZ508514 | MGnify/ENA primary metagenome ERZ508514 (study PRJEB26185, sample SAMN06268960) | marine metagenome | isolation source: Eden Landing Ponds, San Francisco, CA, USA | place...
TCGGAGGAGAGCGGTCCGGTTTCGCGCAACCGACGGACCGCGCTCGACCGATTCGGTTCCGGCGTCACGACGAGACGCCGCCGCGGGGGGTCGGCGGACGGATCGCCCAGCATCGTCGCTGACGCGTCTGCAAACATCTCTTCGGGGACTGATCCCACGACGAGAAGGGCGCTCCCTTGCTCTTTCAGCGTCGCCAGGGCGTGGGCGAAGCTGACACCGTCGTCGTCGGGTCCCATCCCACCACCCGCAACCATCAATTGTCCGATGGGAACGCCCCCAAATAATACTTCTTATCGAAGAATCACGGATAATATTCGGACCGCGCCGCAGTCGACGCGGTCAGCGCTCGTCGAGGAAGGCGTCGATGCGATTCAGCGCCTCCTTCAGCTCCGACATCCCCGTCGCGTAGGACACCCGGAGGTGGCCGTACCCCTCCTCGCCGAAGACGCGTCCGGGAACCAGCGCGACTCCCTTCTCGTGGAGGAGATCCTCAGCGAACTGTTCGTCGTCGTACGGCGCCTCGGGGAAGGCGTAGAAGGCGCCAGTCGCCTCGAAACAGTCGAGGCCCATATCGCGGAATCGAGAGATCACGAACCGTCGACGCCGGTCGTACTGGTTGCGCATCTCCTGTACGTCGTCGTCACACGACTGCAGGGCTTCGAGCGCCGCGTACTGCGCCGTCGTCGGCGCCGAGAGCATCGTGTACTGGTGAATACGGTTCATCGCGTCGATGGCCTCGCTCGGCCCCAGCGCGTACCCGAGGCGCAGCCCCGTCATGGCGTAGGCCTTCGAGAATCCGTTGAACACGATGGTCCGCTCGCGCATCCCGGGAAGCGTCGCGATGGAGGCGTGGTCGCCACGGTACGTGAGCCCCGCATAAATCTCGTCGGACAGCACCATCAGATCGTGCTCCCTAGCGAATTCGGCGATCTCCGCGAGATCGTCCCTGCTCGCGGTCGCGCCCGTCGGATTGTTAGGGTAACAGATCATCAGCGCCTCGGCGTCCCCGGCGCCGGCACGCTCCAAGTCGTCGTAGGTGAGCACGAAGTCGTTCTCGACACGGGTCGTGACGGGGAGCGGATCGCCGCCCGAGAAGCGCACGCCGGGCCCGTAGGAGATGTAGGCCGGCGACTGGATGGCCACGGTGTCGCCGGGGTCGACGATGGCCCGGAGCGCGAGGTCGACCGCCTCGCTCGCGCCGGTCGTGACGAGCACCTCCCCGGCCGGGTCGTACGTCTGGTCGTAGCGCTCGTGGTGGACGGCGATCCGCTCGCGCAGCGCCGCCATCCCGCGGTTCGACGTGTACGAGGTCTTCCCGCGTTCGAGCGAGTCGATCGCGGCGGTGCGGGCGGCCCACGGCGCCGAGAAGTCGGGTTCGCCGACCCCCAAGGAGATCACGTCGTCCCGCGCCTCCGCGAGTTCGAAGAACTTCCGGATCCCCGACTCCGGGAGGTCGCGCGCGCGGTCCGAGAGTCTCATGGCGAGACGGAGAGGCGGTCGTCGTCGTCGCCGTCCTCGAACCGGATCCCGCCGTCCTTGTAGGTCTCCATGATGTAGTGGGTCACCGTCTGGGTGACCTCCGGCATCGGGGCGACCTGCTCGGAGATGAACCGGGAGACGTCCTCCATCGTCTCTCCGAGCACCTCGACGGCGAAGTCGTAGTCGCCGGAGACGAGGTGTAAGGCGTCGACCGCGGGGAACTTCGCGATCTGGTCGGCCACCTGCTCGTACCCCGTCTCGCGGTCGAGTTCGACGTTGATCTCGACGACCGCCCGGATCTTCCCCTCGTCGACGCGGTCCCAGTCGACGACCGCCTGGTAGCCGTGAACCACGCTGTCCGCCTCCAGCGCGTCGATAGCGTCCGCTACCGCGTCCGCGTCGAGGCCCGTCTGGGCCGCGATGTCGTCGATGTCCTCGCGGGCGTTCCGCGCCAACACGTCGAGTACCTCGCGCTCGGCGTCCATACCTCACGATCACACGGGGACGGTTTATGAGTAGCGACGCGCGCAAGACGGACGAGGGGTCAGCGCGGAACGACAGTCACACGAACTCCCGTCCGAACCATTAACAGTGATACCATTGTATCACACACATAATGAGCACCGACACGGACGCCGGCGACGACCGGATGGAGAAGATCAACGTTCGAGTTCCGAAGTCCCTACTGGATCGGATCGACGAGGAGTGGGAGCGGCGAGGGTACGCCAGCAAATCCGAGGCGATCCGAGACGCGCTTCGCGACTGGGTGGATCCCTCGGTCGCTCTCTCTGAGGAGACCCTGTCCGATCTGGCGGAGAGCCGCGAGCAGGCGGAGCGCGACGAAACCGTGTCGGCCGAGGAGGCCCGCGAGCGACTGGGACTAGATGACTGAGGTCGAGTACACCGAGCAGGCGCTTTCCCACCTCGAATCCCTCGATCCGCAGGCCGCAGATCGGATTCTGAACAAGGTCGACGAGGCGACCGAGTGGACCGAACACCGGTTGGAACCCCTCTCCGGGTATCCGTACTACAAGCTTCGGGCCGGCGACTACCGCGCCATCGTCACGTGGGACCGCAACGCCGATATCATCCGTGTCGAGGCCGTCGGTCACCGCCGAAACGTGTACGACCGACATCTGCCTCCCTGAGCGCGTCTCCTTCCGCTCCTCCACGTCTACTTCCGCCATCCCCACGGCTTTCCGCATGGCTCGCGATCACTCGCCCATGGCTTCGAACACCACCGACCGGAAGGAGACGTTCGACATCGGCGGCGAACTCACCGTCAACCGCCTCGGCTTCGGCGCGATGCGGATCACGGGCGAGGACATCATCGGTCGCCCCGACGACGAGGAGAGGGCCAAGCGGGTCCTCCGGCGAGCCGTGGACCGCGGCGTCGACTTCGTCGACACCGCCGACTCCTACGGGCCGGGCGTCTCGGAGCGGCTGATCGGCGAGGCGCTCGGCGACCCCGACGACGTCGTCGTCGCCTCGAAGGCCGGCCTGCTCCGCAACCGCGAGGGCGACTGGCTCCCCCACGGCGACCCCGACTTCCTGAAGAACCAGGTGCTATGTAGCCTCGACCGCCTCGGGACCGACACGATCGACCTCTACCAGTACCACCGCCCGGACCCCGACACCGACTTCGAGGAGTCGGTCCACGCGTTCGCGGAGATGAAGGACGCCGGCCAGATAGCCCACGTCGGGCTCTCGAACGTCACCGTCGAGCAGTTAGAGACCGCGACCGACATCGTCGACGTCGCCACCGTCCAGAACCGGTACAACGTCGGCCACCGCGACGACGAGGACGTGCTGCGGGCCTGCGAGGAGAAGGGCGTGGGCTTCATCCCGTGGGGACCGATGTACGCGGTCGACGGAGACGAGACCCCCGACGCGCTCGACGAGGTCGCCGACCGTCGCGACGCGACGGCCCGACAGATCGCGCTCGCGTGGCTGCTCGCTCACTCCGACGTGACGCTCCCGATCCCGGGCACGTCGAGCGTCGACCACCTCGAAGCGAACCTCGCCGCCGCGGACCTGTCGCTGACAGCCGAGGACATGGCCGCGCTGAACGACGTCGACTCGCAGGAATGAGATAACTTATAGAATCGTCTACGGGGCCGTTCGATACCTCTAATATCCAAATTTAATTTATTTTTAACAAGTTTATAAGTGAATTTGTACTTGATTAAAAATAGATGAAAGTTAGCCGACGGCATTTGCTTGCGACATCGGTTGGGCTTAGCGCTACACTTGCTGGCTGTTCTGGAGGGAACGATTCCGGTGGGGGAGGAGGTTCAAACACGAATTCCCAAAACGACGAACCAGTCGATACAGACGGTGATGGGACTCCTGACACACAAGATGAGTATCCAGATGATCCCGAGCTCAGTAGTAGTCAGACAGAGAGCGATACTCGGAACCTAGAGGAAGACCAGTGGCGACATTTCAGTATTAGCTTTTCAACTACGGGCTATATCGAGTTTGATTTCATCGTCCGAGACGGGCCAGCAATCGACGTGATTCTGATGGATGAATCCGAATATGAACACTTTGATCGAGGAGATCGATACGAATACATTCCGGATCTCTCGGCACTGGATTCCAGCGGAGCGACTGTCAGTTCAAAAGTTCCTGAAGGAGAATATCGGCTCGTTGTCGATAACTCCGAACGAGGAGAAGCGTCACCCCCTACTAATCTCAGCAACGACGTAGTGAACGTCGAATACGATCTCACGCTCGCCGAATAACAGGCCTTCCCACTTTTTTTAAACGATGTCCACAAAACGTGGATTTGGCCTATTTGTTGAATGGGTTCGTCAGTTCGACCGTCTCCTCGCGGTCGGGACCGACGCCGACCGCGTAGATCGGGGTGTCGATCTCGTCGGCGACGAACGCCAGGTACTCGCGGGCCGCCTCGGGGAGCGCGTCGTAGCCCGACTCGGCGACCGCGGCCGAGTCGAACGGCTCCCACGTGTCGAGCGTCTCGAACACCGGCTCGCACCGCTCCCACCGGTCGGTCGTGGTGGGGACGGTGTCGATCTCCTCTCCATCGAGTTCGTAGGCGGTACACACCTTCAGCTCGTCCAGTCCGGCGAGCACGTCGACGTGGTTGACCGCGACGCCGGTGAACCCGGAGACGCGCGCGGCGTGCCGGAGCATGGGGAGGTCGAGCCAGCCGATTCTGCGGGGACGGCCCGTGACCGTCCCGAACTCGCCGCCCTTCTCGCGGATATCGTCGGCGAGCGCCTCCTCGTCGGCGTCGCCGTCGAGTTCGGTCGGGAGCGGCCCCTCGCCGACCCGGGAGAGGTACGCCTTCACGATGCCGACGACCTCGCCGTCGCCGACCGTCGTGACGCCGAGCCCGGAGCCGACGGCCGCGCCGCCGGCGGTCGGGTTCGAGGAGGTGACGAACGGGTAGTTCCCGTGGTCGATATCGATGTGGGTGCCCTGCGCGCCCTCGAAGAGGATCTGGTCGCCCGCCTCGTGGCGGCGGTAGAGGTAGTCTGAGCAGTTGACGGTCATCCCCTCGTCGGCGAGGCGCTCGCCGATCGCGGCGAACTCCTCGTGGAGCGCGTCGACGTCGAACGCTTCGGCGCGGTCGTCATCGGTCAGGTCGAGCCCGTACACGTCCTCGACGACCGCGCGCTTCTGCGGGACGGCGTACTCGAGCTTCTCGCGGAGCACGTCGGGGTCGAGCAGGTCGCCGATCCGGATCCCGCGACGCCCGGCCTTGTCCTCGTACGTCGGGCCGATGCCGCGGCCGGTCGTCCCGACGGCGTCGCCGGCGTCGTCGTCCGCCTTGACTTCCTCTTCGATCCCGTCCAGCACGCGGTGATACGGGAGGATGACGTGCGCCCGGCGGGCGACCCGCACGTCGGGGTCGAGCCCGCGCTCGCGCAGGTCGTCGATCTCTGTGAACAGCGTCTTCGGGTTGACGACGCAGCCGTTGCCGAGGATACCGGTCGTCCCTCGGACCGCGCCGCTCGGCACGAGCGACAGCTTGTACTCGACGCCGCCCTCGACGACGGTGTGGCCGGCGTTGTCGCCGCCCTGATAACGGACTACGACGTCCGCGTCCCCTCCCCACCGGTCGACGAGCGCGCCCTTGCCCTCGTCTCCCAGCTGGGAGCCGACGATGGTGAGTGTCATACGACCCGGTGGTTCCGGGCGGGAGGTAAAACCGATTACGGTCTAGCGCCGAGAATACACCACGAACGTGCATTAGATTCGGAATAGCGGCGTGCAAGTATCGCCGTTTGTGTAGGCGTGTCACGATCGACGGCGCACCGATCCGACCGCGCGGGGGTCACTGCGATCGAACGCGTTAACTACTGTCACGTCAAAGCGTCGGGTCGAGCGATTCCGGGCCGGTCTCCGACAGCAACTTTTAAACCGGGGCATGACGAGTTAACATGTGCCATGATAGATCGACTAGAGAAGGAGGTAGACATGCTGGAACGACACCTCCAGGTCCTGCGAATGGTCATCGAGAACGAGCCGATCGGCATCGTGAAGATGTCGAACGAGACGGGGTACCCCCATCACAAGGTCCGCTACTCGCTGCGCGTGCTCGAAGAGGAGAACCTCATCGAGCCGTCCAGCCAGGGAGCGATCACGACCGAGCGGACCCACGAGTTCGTCGACGAACTCGACGAGAAGCTCGACCAGACGGTCGATAAGCTCGGCTCCATGCGGATCGACGACGCCGCGGAGCTCGAGAACTGAACCGATTCGACTTCGCGCGAGGCGACGGAGAGCAACGGTTTTGACGCCGGACACGCGTCGTTTCGATCGCGTCTGATCGCAGTTGAGGACGTTCGGACTCTGTTTGAGATTCGTTTAAACCGTTAAAACCGCTTGAGAAGTTCTTAAACACTAATTAAATGGTATTTAAATACTATTTAAAGTATTTAAAACCGTTCGAACCAGAGACAGATCGGACGGAGACCGGATGTCTATCGGCCTGAGACGGGCGTGTCGTTCGACTCCACCGGCTACAGATCGGGGACCGTCATGTGGAAGCCGCCGTCGCGGGCCTCGACGAGACAGAGGTGGAACCCCTGCTTGCGCGAGAGCTTCACGAAACTCGCCCGTTTGGACCGGCTGAACAGCCCGCCGCCGACCGCGTCGCTCGCGGTCTCTAACGCGCCCGGCTCGAAGAAGCTCTCCGTCACCGCGAACGCCGCGGCGAAGGGCTCGTTCGATCCGGCGATGTCGCGGCCGTTCTCGACGAGCGACTCCAGGGTCCCTTCGGCGGTCGGGTCGCGGCTGTCGTTGAGGTCGGCGACGAACAGCGGGTTCCCCATCCGGTCGCGCAACACCAGATCGAACGAGCGCTGCTCGCGGGTCTCCTCGCCGTTGTCGTCGATCGCGATGGACACGGAGCCGCCGATTTCCGCGCGGTCGATCTCGGGGATGGCGTCGTACAGGTCGCGGAGCACGCTCTGGTTGCCGGTGCCGCTCACCTCGAACGGGAGGTCCTCGACGAGCCACCGGGTGAAGCCGTACTCGATGGTGTCCGCGAGGAACTCCTCGTACGGTCGACCGTCGACCACCAGCCCCTCCGTCTCGAAGCTCGTGTGGTGTTCGATCCGGAGGTTCTCGCGGAGCGCGTCGCGGTCGACGGCCCCCTCGTGGGCGTCTTCGAGCGTCGCGCCGCCCTTGGACTCGTACCTGACGAAGAGGTTCGTCCCGTCGCGCGCCTCCGCCGGCGAGAGCGTCCGGTCGCTCTCCGGGAGCCGGTCGCGGGCGGTCGATAGCTCCGATTCGAGCCGGTCCCGCTCCTCGCGAAGCGTCGACAGCTCCGACTCCAGCCGGTCGACTTCGGTCGCGAGCTCGTCCCGCTCGGCGGCGATCTCGTCTCGGTCGGCCGCGAGGTCGTCGCGTTCCGCCTCCAGCGACGCCCGCTTCTCCTCGGCGGCCTCGAGTTCGGCTCGGAGCTGTTCCACCCGCTCGCCGACCGGGTCGCCGGCGCGTTCGCCCGTGCTCGACCGCGAACCGCGCTGCGAGACGGCGGAGCGCTTCGACCGATCGCGCTGGGTCGAGCGGGGCTCGGGCGACCGGTCGTCGCCGTTCCCGGCGGCCGAGCCGACGTCTCTGCCCCGGTCGCCGCTTCCGGAGCGCCGCCGCTCGGTCGCCTGGTTCGAGGGCCGATCGGTCGCGTCCGGCTCGGCCTCACCGCCGCTCCGGTCGCCGGGCGGATCGCTCGCCTCCGACGGGTCGAGCGCGGGGATCGACTTCTGCTCGCGCCACTGCTCCTCCTCGGAGAACACGTCGTCGTCCGGTCGATCGCCCTCGGAGTCGGGAGCGTCCGGGGCGCCGGGCGCGTTCGGCGCCTCCGACGCGCCGTGCGCGGCGTCGCTCCCCGCGCCCTGAGCGTCTGCGTCCCCGATGTCCGCGGTCTCGTCGACGTCCGTCTCCGCCTCGCTCCCGTTCGGTTCGACGGGTCGCTCCCGACCTGCCCGGGGCGTCTCGCCGTCTCTCTGTCCGTCGTCGCGAGCGCCGGATCTCGACTGCGCCTCGCGGTCGACCGGCTCCTCGTCGGGCGACTCGCGCGCGGTCGCTTCCCCGCTGGTCTCCGTCCCGTCGCCGGGAGTCACACCGTTAGGAGCCGCGTCGTCGGGAGCCGCGTCGCGGGTGGGTTCGTCCTCGGCGGTCTCGGTCTCGACGGTCTCGTCCTCGCCGGCTTCACCTTCCTCGGAGTCGATCGCAATCGGATCGGCGTCGGAGGTGGCGGCAGCTCCGGCGGCCGCTCCGTCGCTCGCCTCGGGCTCCGGACTCTCCGGCTCCGGAATCTCTCGCACGTCCAGGTCGACCTCGTAGACGGTGTAGATCCCGACCTCGTCGTCGGCCAGTTCGAAGGCCTCCTCGCCGGTTTCGAGCCGACGCGAGTTCCCCACGTACGCCGCGGCCATCGGTTCGCCCGCGGTGTAGGTGACGTAGTAGTCGCCCGAGAGGACGTTCTCCGACAGCTCGACGTAGCCGGTGAATCCGCCCTGCGTGAGCTTCCGGTCGGCCTCCGAGAGCGGCGTGTCGTTCGTGTAGTACTGCGCCCGCGGCTCGCCTCCCTGCTCCTGCATGGCGAACAGGACCGGGAGCACCTCCGCCGGTGCCGTATAAATCGTTCCCGAGGCGTCCGCGAACGCGTCGAGGTCTGCGTCGGCGGTGCCGACGACGCGGCCCTCGAACACGAACAGCCACCCCGTGCCGTTCGTCACCGCGCCGGAGAACCCCCGATCGACGAGACGCCCGAGCTCCGCGAACCCGTCCGAGAACTCTCGGGCGTCCCACCCGGTGATCTCCGCTCTTCGCTCTGCGTCCATTTGCGTTTACGTCGCCTGCAACGCCCCAAATACCTTCCGGAGCGTGAGACGTTCGTCTGACGTCGGGGATCGTTCGATCCGCCCTCGATATCAGCTTCACCCGCTCCCCGGTTACGCCCCGTCGACGGCGGCGATCGCCTCGCGGCCGAGTTCGATCACGTCGCGCTGGAGGTCGCTGTCGGCCAGTTCCGCCGCCGTGTACCAGCGCCAGCCGTCGGCGTCGACCTCGTCCGCGCCGTTCGGCGCGATCTCGCGGGAGTCGACTCGGGCGTGGTAGAGGTGGTCGACGTGCTGGTGCCCCACCGACCCGTCCTCGTGGACGTTGATGTCGTGAAGCATGAGGTGCGCGGGTTCCGGTATCCCGCGCGTGTTTGGCCCCTCGATCGACGACTCGGTCGCGACGAGCTCCGCCTCCAGCCCCGTCTCCTCGCGGACCTCCCGGAGCGCGGCCTCGTGGGGCAGCTCGTCGCGGTCGACGTGCCCGCCCGGCGGGAGCCGGATCCCCAGCCGCTCGTGGGCGTGGAGCGCGGTCGCGCCGTCGTTGACGACGTACGTCGTCGCCGTGAAGTGACGAGTGGTCTCCATACGCGTGGCTCGGCCTGCGTGCGCTTGGGCGTTCGGAAACGCGGCAGCTGCTGGCGCGTCGACCGCGGAAAAATGACGGGCACCGACGACGAACGGGCCGGAGACGGGCGGAGCCGGGTCAGTTCAGCGCGACGCCGTCTTCGGCCTCCAACAGCTCGTGGTATCGGTTCCGGATGGTGACCTCGCTGATGTTCGCGACGTCGCTGACGTCGCTCTGGGTCACCTTCTCGTTGACGAGCAGCGAGGCGGCGTAGACGGCGGCGGCCGCGAGGCCGACCGGCGACTTGCCCGAGTGGATCCCCTGCGACTTCGCGGTGTCGAGCAGCGAGCGCGCCCGGCGTTCGGCCTCGTCGGAGAGTCCCAGATCGGAGGCGAACCGGGGGACGTAGCTCTCGGGGTCGGCGGGCTGGATCTCCAGTTTGAGCTCGCGGACGACGTAGCGGTACGTCCGCGCGATCTCGTCCTTCTCGACCCGCGAGACCGCCGCGATCTCGTCGAGGCTTCGCGGCGTCCCGGCCTGTCGCGCGGCGGCGTATAACGACGCCGTCGAGACGCCCTCGATGGACCGGCCGGGAAGCAGGTCCTCGTCGAGCGCGCGGCGGTAGATGACGGAGGCGGTCTCGCGGACGTTGTCGGGGAGGCCGAGCGCCGAAGCCATACGGTCGATCTCGCCGAGCGCCTGCTTCAGGTTCCGCTCCTTGGAGTCGCGGGTGCGGAACCGCTCGTTCCAGGTGCGGAGCCGCTGCATCTTCTCGCGCTGGCGGCTGGACAGTGACTTGCCGTAGGCGTCTTTGTCCTGCCAGCCGATGTTCGTCGAGAGCCCCTTGTCGTGCATCATGTTCGTCGTCGGGGCACCCACGCGCGACTTGTTGTCCTTCTCCTTGGAGTCGAACGCGCGCCACTCCGGCCCGCGGTCGATCTCGTCCTCTTCGACGACGAGCCCGCAGTCGACGCAGACCGTCTCGCCGTGCTCCGTGTCGCTCGCGAGCTGGCCGCCACACTCAGGACAGTGTAGCTCTTCCTTCTCGCTTTCCGACTCGGCCTGATTCTCGTCGTCGGCGTGCTCCGTCGTGTACGTTCGAAGGTTTTCGCTCATTGGTTTGGTACGTGGAGGGAACAACGAAACCGAGAGACGGATCTCGGTGTTTTCCTCACCCTCAGGTAAGTGACGAACACATTTAAATGTTCGTCTGAACAGCACCACCGAAACACGACCGGAAACGGCGTGTACAACCCTGTACAATTCCGTATCTGTGACGATCTGGGACGAACGACGACGAACGCGAGATCACCCGAGATACGGCGCGGGTGTCCTATATAGGTGTTTCGCGACTGCACCGTCGAGCCGACGGCCCCGCTTGGCGTCCGCGTTTTGCCGGCCGTTCGCGGTTCCGCGGTCTTCGGAGGCCGCCGCCGAGAGAACCGTGCGGTTCCGCGAGGACAACGGATTTGACGGTCGGCCGAGCAGGGGGCGTATGAACCGCGCGCGACTCGACGAGCACCTCGCCGATCTCGACACGGACGGCTACCTGATCGACGCCTCGCAGGACGACGCCAATCAGCTGTACCTCTCCGGGTTCACCGGTCCCGATCCCTTCCTCACGCTGTACGCCGACGGCGAGGTGCACGTCCTCGTCAGCGGACTGGAGTACGGCCGGGCAAAGAAGGAATCGACCGCCGACACGGTCGAGCGGCACGCCGACTACGACTACGAGTACGGCGGCCGCGAGGCCCGCAACGACATGTACGCCCGGTTCGTTCGCGACAAGGGCGTCGAGTCCGTCTCGATGCCGCCGCGCGGCCCTGTCGGCACCGCGGACGCCCTCCGCGAGCGCGGGATCGAGGTCGCCGTCGACGCCGACGACCGGCTTCAGGAGGTCCGGGCCGTGAAGACCGACGAGGAGGTCGACGCGATCCGCGAGGCCCAGCGCGCCAACGAGGCGGCGATGCGGGCCGCCGAGGAGCTGATCGCCGGCGCCGACGTGGCGGGCGAGGACGCCCCCGCCGACGGCGACGCGGACCCGGGCACCCTCCTCCACGAGGGCGAGCCGCTCACCAGCGAGCGGGTGACCGAGGAGATCGAGGTGGCGCTGCTGCGACGCGGCTGCGCGCTCGACCAGACGATCGTCGCCGGCGGCGCGCAGGCGGCGGACCCCCACGACCGCGGGTCGGGCCCGCTCCGGGCGAACGAGGCGATCATCGTCGACATCTTCCCGCGGTCGAAGGCGACGAAGTACAACGCCGACATGACCCGGACGTTCTGCGTCGGGGAGCCGAGCGAGACGCTCCGCGAGTGGTACGACCTCACCGAGCGCGCCCTCGACGCCGCGCTCGACGCGGTCGAGCCGGGCGCGACCGGCGAGGACGTCCACGCGGCGGCCTGCGAGGTGTACGAGGACGCCGGGGAGCCGACGTTCCGGACCGACCCCGAGACCGAGACGGGGTTCATCCACTCCACCGGCCACGGGGTCGGCCTCGACGTCCACGAGTCGCCCCGGCTCGCGAGCGGCGGGGAGGCGCTGGAGCCCGGCCACGTGATCACCGTCGAACCCGGGCTCTACGACCCCGACGTGGGCGGCGTGCGGATCGAGGACATCGTCGTCGTCACCGAGGACGGCTACGAGAACCTCACGGAGTACCCGATCGAGTTCGCGGTCTGACGTCACGCCACACCCGGTCCCGATCGACGCGATCGGTGACCGATCGCACACCATACCCGGTCCCGCTGGCCGCGACCGGAACCCCCTTTTCCGCTACCGGTCAACGGCGACCGTGAACTGGCGGTACAAACACACCGCGCTCGCGCTCTGTACGCTCGCGTTCACCGCGACGATGGTCGCGCGGCTGGTGATCAGCCCGCTGATCCCGGAGATACGCGTCGAGTTCGGGGTCACGAACGCGACCGTCGGACTCGGGCTGTCGGGGATGTGGCTGGCGTACGCGCTCTCGCAGTTTCCCTCCGGCGTGCTCGGCGACCGGTACGGGGAACGCACGGTCATCCTGACCGCCGTGGGCGCCACCGCGGTCGCCTCGCTGCTCATCGCCGTCTCCCCGTCGATCGTCGCGTTCATCGCCTTCGCCGTCGTGCTCGGCGCCGGCGCCGGACTCCACTACTCGGTGGCGACCACCTTCCTCACGCGGCAGTTCGACGACATCGGCCGCGCCATCGGCGTCCACGTCGCCGGCGGCCCGGTGGCGGGCCTCGCCGCCCCGCCGCTGGCCGCGTTCGTCGGGTCGCGGTACGGCTGGCGCGCCGGCATCGCCCTCGGCGTCGTCGCCGCGGTCCCCGTGTTCGCCCTGTTCGCGTGGCGGGTGCGGCCCACCGAGCCGCTCCGGCCCGATCAGGCGATGCGGGAGCGGTTCGCCTTCGAGCCGCTCGTGGAGCTGCTCTCGCGGCCGGAGATGCTCTACACGACCGGGCTGGCGACGATGGGCGCGTTCACGTGGCAGGCGACCGCCTCCTTCCTCCCGAGCTTCCTGGAGTTCGGGACGGGGCTCTCGACCGGGCTGTCGGCGCTTTTGTTCTCGCTGTACTTCCTCGTCCACGGCGCGACCCAGCCGGTGACGGGGTCGGTGTCGGACCGGATCGGCCGCGACGTGACCGTGATGGCGACGATGGCCGCCGGCGTCGTCGGCTACGGACTGCTCGTCGCGACGGCGGAGTTCGGGTTCGGACTCCCCGCCACCGTCGTCGGCGTCGGGTTCGTCGGCCTCGCGATGTCGTGGGGCGCGCCCCTGCAGTCGCGGTTCATGGACCTCCTCTCGGACGCCGAGCGCGGCGCGGGGTTCGGACTCGTCCGGACCGCCTACATGGTCGTCGGCGCGTCGGGGAGCGTCGTCGTCGGCGTCGTCTCCGACGCCGCCGGCTGGACCGTCGCGTTCGGACTGCTCGCCGGCGTGATGGGTGTCGGGCTGGCCGCGCTGCTCGCGAACAGACTGCTGCGACTCGGCTACTAGCGGGCCGGTCTCGGGCGGTCGGGCCGTTTAAAAGGATCAGCTCGCGGAGCGACTCCGACTACAGCCGGTCGTCTTCGAGGCTCCCCGGGTCCTCCGCCGTGTCGAACATGTTGTTCTCGGCGCCGTCGAGCATCTCGTCGCGGGGCTCGTCGTCGACGACGCTCACGTTGTAGGCCTCGATACCGGAGGCGATCAGGTCCTCGGCGGCCTGCTCCTCGGAGACGAACTCCTGTTCGGCAAGCTGCTGGAACTCCGCGTACACGTCGTCGGACAGGTTCAGCTCAAAGGTGGGCATACGCTCCCGTTCCGGCCGGACGCGTTTAAGCGTTCCTTCGACTGGGGCTCCTTCGCGACCTCACCGGTTCCGATCGATCCACTCACAGAACGCTTCGAAATCCTCGGCGCCGGCGTCGGACGCGATGTCGTGAAGCGTCCCGATGCTGATCGAGTCGTGTGCGGGTACGGTCACGACTCGGGCGTCCGTGTCGTCGTGTTCCGTCGGCGGGTCCCACCGGAGTATCAGGTGGTCTCCGGTCGTTCGGACGTGCTGAAACCCGCCGACGTTCACGAGGACCTTGTACACGTCTTCGCCGGAGAAGTCCCGGGTTCCCATCGCTATCGCAACGCATCCGGGAGATCGTCGCCCTGCGCTCGGGCCACCTCGGGATCGACGCCGAGATCGCGGATCTCGTCGTCCGTCGGCGGTCGTCCGCCGTCGCTTTCCACCGCCTCGACGACGGCGTCGAGGTTGTCGAGGGCGGCGCCCCTGCTCTCACCCTGTGCCGTCACCTCGACGCGGAGGTCGCGAGCCGTCCACTGTCCGTCCGGATTCTCGATCAATCTGATCTCTCGAGCGGGAGAGTCCGAGTCTTGCGGATCGGCCCGGGCCATGGCTGGTCGTAACTCGCCGAGACTCAAAGCGTTTCGGGGGACGACCGCTCTCGCTGGGGGCGACGTCCGTGGCGTTTCGGCCAACTCCTTATAAATCACGCCAGGCGCCGAGGAACCGCTGGACCGCGGTCAGGTGCCCCACGGCCGCGAACAGCGCGAGCAGGAGGCCGACGACGTTCAGGCCGGCGACGACCGGCGCCGAGTAGACGGCGGCGACGACGCCGACGACCCCCATCAGCGCGAGGCGGTCGGCTCGCCCGAGCAGGCCGCCGTACTCGCGACCGATGCCGACCGCCTGGATCTGGGTGCCCATGTACGAGGTCATCAGCACGCCGGTGACCGCGAGGAAGCCGAGCGCGTACGCCTCGATCCCGACCGTGAAGCCGGCGATCACCGCGATGTCGGCGTAGCGGTCGAGGACGTGATCGAGGAGGTCGCCGCCGTCGGAGGAGACGTCGAGGTGGCGCGCCAGCGCGCCGTCGACGATGTCGAGCCAGCCGTTGAGCAGGACGCAGACCGCCCCGACGATATAAAAGGCGGGCTCGCCGACCGCGAACGCCCCGGCGGCGGCGACCGCGGCGCCGAACGCGAGGACGCTCACCTGGTCGGGAGAGAGCCCGATCCGCGCCGCGGCGCGCACCCACGGCCCGAGCAGGCGGTCCGCGACCGACCGGTACTGGTCGAGAGTCATCTATCGATCCGTCCGTCGCGGCGGGCTCATATATAATCCATGAAGTCGACGGTGCCCGCGCTCGGCTCGCGGTCGCCCTCGATCGCGGCGCGGATCTCGTCGGCCACGGCCGCCGGGTCGCGGTCGGTCGTGTCGATCTCGTAGACGTGTTCAGCACCGTGTTCGGCGACCGCCTCCGAGAGGATCACGTCGAGTGCCTCACTCTCGGCGTTCTCTTCGGCTGTCGCCGCGGACTCGCCGCGCTCTCGGAGCCGCGCCTCGACCGTCTCGGGGTGACAGCGGAGGACCACGACGCGGTCGACGTCGAACCGGTGCGCGAGGTGGGAGTCGAGCACGCCCGACCAGTCGCCGAGGTGCTCGCGGACCGCGTCGAGGTCGGCGACGAGCGTGTCGCGGTCGGCGTCGCGCTCGGTCCAGAGGTCCTCGTCGCCCTTGATGCGGTCGTTGAGGTGGATCACGTCGTACTCGTCCGCGAGCAGGCCAGCCGCCGTCGACTTCCCGGTTCCGGGGGTGCCGGTGACGGCGACGCGAGTCGGGCGGGCCGTACCTGCGTCGTCTGCCGTCTCCTCGCTCACGCTCGAACACCCAGCCCGAGGTCCGCGAGCGTCTCGTTGAGTCGGCCGACGGCCTCGCGGGTCCCCTCGCGCGTCCCGGTGGAGATCCGGATGTGACTCGGAAGCCCGAAGGAGGTGCAGTCGCGGACGATCACGCCGCGCTCCTGCGCCGCGTCGGCGACCCGTTCCGCGTCGCCGACCTCGGCGAGCACGAAGTTCCCGGCCGACTCGACGGTCGGGGCGTCCAGTTCGCCTGCGATGTGCTCGCGCGCCCACCGCGCCGTCTCGACCGACTCCTCGACGTGGGCCTCGTCGTCGAGGGCGGCGAGCGCGGCCCGACACGCGAGTTCGTTCGCCGCGAACGGGGTGTTCACCCGGGCGTACGCCTCCCCCCACTGCTCCGGGACGACGCTGTACCCGATCCGGAGCCCGGCGAGCCCGTAGGCCTTCGAGAAGGTGCGGAGCACCGCCACGTCGTCGCGCTCGTCGACCAGCGGGATCGCGCTCTCGACTTCGGCGAACTCGCCGTACGCCTCGTCGACGACGACGAGCGTCTCCTCGGCGGTCGCGTCCGCGATCGCTCGCACCTCGTCGAGCGGCATGACCGAGCCCGAGGGGTTGTGCGGCGACGTGAGGTAGACGACGCGCTCGCCGCCGTACGCGGTCAACACGGTCTCGGCGTCCTGCTCGAACCCGTCGTCGGGCGAGAGCGCGTACTCCGAGACCTCGCCGTGGTGGTACCGGGCCGACATCCCGTAGTAGGCGAAGCCGGGAGTCGGCACCAGGACCTCGTCGCCGGGCTCCAACGCGGCCCGCGAGAGGTAGTCGATCGAGCCGTCGGCGCCGGGCGACACCCACACCTGCTCGGTCGACACGCCCCACTTCTCGGCCAGTTTCGCGGTGAGGTCGGTGTGCGAGGACTTCGGGTACTGGTGGACGCGGTCGGCGTGCTCGCGGATCGCCTCGACGGCCGCCGGGCTCGGCCCGTGCGGGTTCTCGTTCGAGGAGAGCTTGATCAGGTCGTCGGGGTCGATCCCGCGGTCGCGGGCGACCTCCTCGACGCCCCGACCCGGCACGTACGGCGAGTGATCGGAGAGATCCCGTGGTTGCATGGGCGTGGATCGGGGCGGGGCGCTCTTAAGGATGGCCGAACGGGTCGTTCACCGGAAACGAGGTGTGCGATCGGGCGGCACGGCGGAGAAAGTGGAGACGGCGGAGAAAGTGGAGACGGCGGAGAAAGAGGAGACGGCGGACGGGCAGCGGGCGTCCGGTCAGGGAACCCGCACGTCGTGTTCGAGCGTCCCGACGCCCTCGATCTCCACCTCGACGGTGTCGCCGTCCGAGAGGGCGCCGACCCCCTCGGGCGTCCCGGTCGAGATCACGTCGCCCGGCTCCAGGGTGAGATAGGTCGTGATCTCCTCGATCAGCGTCGGCACGTCGAACATGAGGTGCGAGCGGTCGCTCGACTGCTTCGGCTCGCCGTTGACGCGGAGTTCGACGTCCGCGTCGCTCGGGACCTCGTCGGGGGTCGCGAGCACCGGGCCGAGCGGCGCGGCGCCGTCGAACGCCTTGCCGCGCACCCAGTTCTGCTCGCGGTCCTGGTCGTCGCGGTTCGACACGTCGTTCATGCAGGTGAACCCGGCGACGACGTCCATCGCGTCGTCGGCGTCGACGTCTTTGCACTGTTCGCCGATGACGACCGCGATCTCGGCCTCCCAGTCGATCCGATCTTTCCCCGAGGGGGCCGTGATCTCGTCGCCGTGGCCCGCCAGCGCGTTCGGCGGCTTCAAGAAGAGGAGCGGTCGGTCCGGCACCTCGCTGTCGCGCTCGGCGGCGTGGTCGGCGTAGTTGCGGCCGATACAGACGATCTTGGTCGGCTCCGCGGGCGGGAGCACGTCGATCGCGGGGTCGTCGAGGGCGTACTCCTCGCTCCCGAAGGCGACGGTGTCGGTCTCGGGGTCGTAGCTCCCCTCGCGGATCGAGCCGGCCGGATCGCGGAACCGTGCGTGGTGCATGTCTCCCTGATCGGGCGACCGCCCGAAAAGCGTTCCCGGAGAGGCAAGCGGGCCCGGAGAGGCAAGCGGGACGGTTACCGGTCCCGTTCGACCGCGGGATCGGCGTCAGGCTCGGCGTCGACTTGACGCTCCGAGGAAGAGTCCGGTCCCGCGCTCCCCCTGCCGAACACCTCTCGCTGGGCGCAGTCGACGCAGTAGTGGTTGCGGCGAACGGAATGGGTGCGAATCGGGACGCCGGCGACGACCGTCTCGTCGCGCCGCCGCCTGACGAGTCCGCGGTCGAACGCCTCGCCGCAGACGACGCACGGCTCGTCGGCGGACTCGGGCGGCCGAATCAGCCGGTGATCGACTGTCTTCCGTCGACCGAACTTCGTGATCCCGTGTCGGCGGTCGAAGCGCCGCTGGACGGCGGGAACCATGCCGAGGGTGAGCAGGGCGAACGCGAGGCCGACCAGCGCGAGGGGCGGCGAGCCGCTGGTCGCCCCCAGGAACGCAAGCCAACCGCCGATCAGCAACAACAGTCCGACCAAGAGGTATCCGGAGACCGTCTCGATCCGCCCGCCGGCGTCGTGACTCGACGGATGGCGCGCGGGCGTCTTGTCGCCGCGAACGAGCCGGCGACGCTCCGCCAGCGTGGAGTAGTGCCACCAGCCGTACAGGAGGTTCCCGATCCCGTAGGTGATGAATAACAGGAGGATGTGGACGGCGACCGAGCCGATCCCCCTGTCGACGAGGAGGACGCGGTCGCCGTCGTCTCGTTCGATCTCCCACCCGACGTTGAGGTGGTCCTGAACGCGGCGGCGAAAGGCCCGAGCGCTCTCTTCTGCGGACGACGCCGAGGGGGGCGGGGACGGGTCCGCGCCGCTCGACCGCCCGGAAGCGGTCGCGGTGGATCCATCGCTCGACCGCGACGCGCCGCAGTTCGAACAGAAGCGATCGCCGTCGTCGAATCGCTCGCCACACGCGGCGCAGTACACGGGATCGGACGGCTCGTCGAGGTCGGCGCCACAGCCCGGACAGAAGTTTGCGTCTGGCGCGACCGCCTCGCCGCAGTCGGGACACCGGTCGGTTCGCGACGGGGCGTCGTTCCGCTCGGAGGGCATCGGCAGGTGGTTCGTGCGGCGGGCGGTTAACTCCTCTCCCGATCCTCATCGGCGACGTAGCCGGATCGACACGTCGTTGCCGCCGAGGTCGCTCGTGCCGAAGGAGAGCTCGCCGCCGAACGTCTCGACGGTCAGCTCCGTGAGCCAGAGGCCGAGGCCGCTCCCGTGGTGGGTTGGCGTTATCTCCGAGCGGTCGAGGATCACGTCCCGCTCGTCGGCCGGGATCCGCGGTCCGTCGTCCGCGACGCGGATCGCGAGCCACTCGCCGGAGCCCGCGTCGGGGGTGTCCTCGGCCTCCTCGATCGTGACGCGAACTCCCGGGTTCGATCTCGGGTTGTGTTCGATCGCGTTGTCCACGAGGCTGTCGATCGCGTACCGCAGCCGGCTGTCGGCCATCACCATCCCGGCGTCGGCGACTTCGATTTCGATCGCGGCGCTCGGGGCTCGTCGGCGGTGGTCGTCGACCACCGAGCGGACCACCGACTCGGGGTCGATGTCGGTCGCCTCGTCCGTCGGGTGTTCGAGGACGCGACGGATGTGGCCGGCCTCCTCGGCAAGCTGTTCGAGCTCGTGGGCGGCGCGCTCGATCGTGGCCGCCATGTCGGTCGTCTCGCCGCTCTGTTCGTCCAGCTCGGCCAGCAGCCGAGTCGTGTGGCCCGCGACGACGTTGGCGTTGTTCCGGAGGTTGTGGCGCAGCACGCGGTTCAGCACCTCCAGGCGACGCTCGTTCCGAGACACCTCAGTGAGGTCGGTGTAGACGGCGAACCCGCCGTCGAGGTCGCCACTGCCGCCGTCGAGGCCGTCATCGCCGCCCTCACCGCCCTCGCCGCCCGCGTACGGGATACCGCGGTACAGGAACTCCCTGAGTCCGGTCGTGGTCTCGCGCGTCACCTGCTGGTAGTTGACCTCGCCGGACGCCGTGTTCGCGTCCAGTCCCTTCGCCTCCGCGATCTTCCAGTCGGGGACGACCCACTGGTTGAGCGACTCGCCGCGTATCTCGTCGGCGTCGTAGCCGAAGACGTCCACGAACGCCCGGTTCACGTCGGTAACGATCGGCTCGCCGTCGACGAGGTCGAACTCGACGACCGCGTCTTGAACGTGCTCGATGAGGTGACGGTAGCGGTCGGTCGCCGCCGAACCGCCCGCGCCACCGTCGACCGTCTCACGCGCCATGTCGAGACTCCACTGTCACGGTTTCTCTAGATCGATACGGCTATTAAAAGGTGCAGTCGAGAGAGGATATTGCGACAACGCAGACATAACCCGATCATTTGGTCCCTCCCAATCGAAGAAACAAAACGATTCGGCGGAACAGATCGGCCTGTCGCCGCATCGCTCGCGGATCCGTCGTCGCGTTGGCTCGCTTCTCAGCCCTGACCTCTCCGCGAATCGCTCCTCGCCCCCGACTTCCCCGCGTCGGTTCCCGGATCCTCGGTGTCGACTTTTATTACGGATCGCCGAGAGGATCACACGCACTATGGAACTCACCTGGCATGGCCACTCGACGTGGCACGTCGTCGTCGACGACACGGAGCTGCTGATCGATCCGTTCTTCGAGAACCCGAAGACCGACGTCGACCCGGAGGAGCTCGACCCCGACTATCTCCTCTTGACCCACGGCCACTCGGACCACATCGGCGACGTAGACCGGTACGAGGACGCGACGGTGGTCGCCACCCCCGAGCTGACGGGGTACGTCCAGGACAACTTCGGCCACGAGGACGCCGTCGGCGGCATGGGGATGAACATCGGCGGTACCGTCGAGTGCGGCGACGCGTGGGTGACGATGGTCCGCGCGGACCACTCGAACGGGATCGACACCGGGTACGGGACCTCCGCCGGGATGCCAGCCGGGTTCGTGATCGGCGACAAGAAGCCGACCCAGGAGTCCGACCCCGACTGCACGACGTTCTACCACGCCGGCGACACGTCGCTGATGTCCGAGATGGTCGACGTGATCGCGCCGTACCTCGAACCCGACGCCGCCGCGCTCCCCGCCGGCGACCACTTCACGATGGGTCCCGCCGGGGCCGGTATCGCCGCCGACTGGGTGGGCGCCGACGTGGTGTTCCCGATGCACTACGACTCGTTCCCGCCGATCGAGATCGAGACGCAGGAGTTCGTCAACGAGGTGAAGGCGGCGGGCGCCGCGGCCGAGCCGGTCGTCCTCGACGGCGACGAGACGTACGTGCTGGAGTAGCGGGCTCGACCGCGGATCGCCGCGCGACACCGCCGTTTTTCTTGCGACGACGCCTGAGAGCCGCGAGGCTCGAACCCTCGATCGGTTGCCGTACCGCCGCGTTCTCACTGAGTAAGAATGCTACTCGAACACGAATAAATATTATACGAATGCCGGTAGATTCCGTCGATCCCCAAAGGCACAAAATTATCTCACGCATTTAAATTAATAATAAATCAGAAGTCTTCTAAATAAAAGACGGTTAGGGTCAGATTGGTACGTCATGTCAACCGCAGATATGCGGGCTGTGATCCGCGGAGAAGGCGGGCGGTTCGTGTACATCGTCTCCGCGCTCGCAGCGCTCAACGGACTCCTGTTCGGGTTCGACACTGGGATCATCTCCGGAGCCATCCTCTTCATCGACACGGCCTTCGAGCTGACGCCGCTGGTGGAGGGGATTGTCGTCAGCGGCGCGATGGTCGGCGCGGCAGCCGGCGCGGCCGTCGGCGGACAGATCTCCGACCGCATCGGCCGCAAGCGGTTCATTCTCCTGTCAGCCGGGGTGTTCTTCCTCGGCTCGTTCCTCATGGCGGTCGCGCCGACCGTCGAAGTGCTCGTCGCGGGGCGGATGATCGACGGGATCGCCATCGGCTTCGCGTCGATCGTCGGCCCCCTCTACATCTCCGAGATTGCGCCGCCCTCCGTCCGCGGCGGCCTCACGTCACTGAACCAGCTGATGGTCACCGTGGGGATCCTCTCGTCGTACTTCGTCAACTACGCCTTCTCCGGCTCCGGCTCGTGGCGGATCATGCTCGGTGCGGGGATGGTCCCCGCCGTCGTGCTCGCCGTCGGCATGCTTCGGATGCCCGAGAGCCCCCGGTGGCTCTACGAGCGGGGACGGACGGACGAAGCCCGCGCGGTGCTCCGGCGCACCCGCGACGGTGACATCGAGTCGGAGCTCTCCGAGATCGAGGCGACCGTCGAGGCCCAGTCCGGGAACGGGGTCCGCGACCTGCTCAGCCCGTGGATGCGCCCGGCGCTGATCGTCGGCCTCGGGCTCGCGATCTTCCAGCAGGTCACCGGGATCAACGCGGTGATGTACTACGCGCCGACGATCCTGGAGTCGACCGCGTTCGGCAGCTCGCAGTCGATCCTCGCGTCGGTCGCGATCGGAACCGTCAACGTCGGGATGACGGTGGTCGCGATCCTCCTCGTCGACCGCGTCGGGCGGCGACCGCTCCTGCTCGTGGGGACCGGGGGGATGATCGGATCGCTGGCCGTCGCGGGTCTCGTCTTCCAGTTCGCCGACCCGACCGGCGGGGTGGGGTGGCTGGCGACGCTCGCGCTCATCTCGTTCGTCGCGTCGTTCGCGATCGGGCTCGGGCCGGTGTTCTGGCTGCTAATCTCCGAAATATACCCGCTCGCCGTCCGCGGGAGCGCGATGGGGCTCGTGACCGTCGCTAACTGGCTCGCGAACCTCGCCGTGGCGCTGTCGTTCCCCGTGCTGCTCGACGGGATCGGCACGCCGGCGACGTTCTGGCTGTTCGGCGTCTGTAGCGTCGTCGCGCTCCTCTTCACCTACCGCACCGTCCCCGAGACGAAGGGCCGGACGCTGGAGGCGATCGAGGCGGACCTCCGGAGTGCGACCGGCGCGGCGGCGGACGTTCCGGGAGACGACTGACCACACGGGCGACGAGCGAGCGACGGCGCGCTCGGCGCACGCCCGTCGTTCCGATGCCGGTAACCTTTATCCCCGCGAGACCGAACCGGAGAACGACTATGGCAGACATCGAGACGTCCACCGTTTCCGAGGAGGGCTACGCCTGCACGAGCCAGGTCGGCGAGTTCGACCTGCAGATCGACGCGACCGACGAGACGGGGCCGAACCCGAACGCCGCGCTCGTCGCCACGTACGCCTCCTGTTACCTCCCCGCGTTCCGCGTCGGCGGGAGCCAGCGCGGCGAGGAGGAGCTCGGCAAGGTACAGATCGACGCGAGCGCGGAGCTCGACGACGACGACGACCTGGCGTCCATCGCCTTCGACGTCCACGTCGCGGCCGACCTCGACGACGAGACCGCGGCCGACATCGCCGAGCGCGCCGAGGGGATCTGTCACGTCCACAGCGCGCTGCGCGACGAGCTTCACGCCGACATCAGCGTCTACCCGGGCGCGTTCTGAGCCGGCGTCGCGAGCGCACCGACGACGGTTCGACCGATTTTCACCGATTTTTCACACCGACCGAACGCGGAGAGCCGCAGAGCCGTCGAAGGCGTTCCTCAGCGCCGTTCGACGCCGGTGAACTCGAAGCGAGCGCCCCCGTCTCCGCCCTCCGTCAGCGTCACCTCCCAGCCGTGGGCCTCGGCGATGCGCTCGACGATGGCGAGCCCGAACCCGGTCCCCGACTCGGAGGTCGTGTGTCCGCTGTCGAACACCTCCTCGCGTCGGTCCTCGGGGATTCCGGGGCCGTCGTCTTCGACGTAGAACCCGTCGGGGAGGTCGCCGACGACGATGCGGTCGCCGCCGTGTTCGGCCGCGTTCCGGAAGAGGTTCTGGAGCAGGCGCTTGAGCCGGCCGGGGTCCGCGAGCACGTCGCCCTCGGTCTCGACGACGACCTCCGCCGAGTCGTTGGCCCCGTTCTCGCTGTCCCCGTCGCTCCTGTCGCCCTCGACGCTCTCGCTGCCCTCGTTGCTCCCGCCGCCCCCGTCGCCGTCGATCGCTCCCAGCGCGTCGTTCGCGTAGCGATTCGCCAGCTCGTCTAGGGGGACGGGATCGACCGATCCCACGGCGTCGCCCTGCCGAGCGAGGGTGAGTACGTCGTCGATCAGCCGCTCCATCTCGTCGAGCGCGGACTCGCAGCGCTCGAAGTACGACGTGTCGCCCGTCTCCCGGGCCAGCCGGAGGTAGCCGGAGAGCACGTTGAGCGGGTTCCGGAGGTCGTGGGAAACGATGCTCGCGAACTCGTCGAGCCGCTCGTTCTCGCGTTCGATCCGGCGCTCGTACGCCTTCCGTTCCGAGATGTCGCGGCTGGTGGCGAGGAACCGGTCGTCGCCCCGCATGTTCACGCGCCGAACCTGCACTTCGACCGGGAACGTCGTCCCGTCGGCGCGTCGAAAGGTCGTCTCCAGCCGGCGCGTCTCGCCCATCTCGATGGTCTGCCAGAGGTCGACCCCGGTCTCGGGCTCCAACTCCGTGTCGATCTCCCAGACGTCCATCCCCACGATCTCCTCGCAGTCGTAGCCGAGTTCGTCCGCCATCACCGGGTTCGCGTCGACGATCTCGCCCGTCTCGTCGTGGATATCGATCATGTCGGGCGAGTCCTCGTAGAGGGCCTCGAGCCGGGCCGAAGTGCGTTCGAGCTCCCGCTGGCGGCGGCGTTTCTCGGTCACGTCGCGGGCGCTCCCGAGCACGCCGTCGAACTCGCCGTCGATGACGAGCCGCCGCAGCGAGAAGTCGACGATCGCGTCGGACCGGGCCGGGACGTCGAGCTCGACCGTCCCCGACAGCGTCTCGCGGTCGCCCGCGACCAGCGCCGCGAACGGGTCGTCTTCGTTCGTCTCACGGAGCCGATCGATGAGCGGGCTCTGCCGGCCGACGAGTTCCGCCGGGGTCGCGTCGTACACCTCGGCGACCCGATCGTTGACGAGCACGAACCGCCCGTCGGCGTCGTACAGGGCCACCGAATCGGGGAGCACGTCGACGAGCCGCCGGTAGCGCTCCAGGTCGCGCTCGCGCTCCTTCTCCTCGGTCACGTCGATGTGGATCCCGACGGCGCGGAGCGGCTCCCCCTCCTCGTCGCGCTCGACGACGCGACCGCGGTCGCGGACCCACTTCCAGTCGCCGTCTTTCGTCTCCATCCGGTGGTCGAACTGATAGTACTCCGTCTCGCCGGCGAAGTGCGCCTCCAGCGCCTCCCAGACGTCGCTGATGTCGTCGGGGTGGACGCGCGCTTCCCACTCCGAGAGCTCGGGGGAGATCTCGGAGTGATCGTAACCCAACATGCTGGCCCACCGCTCGTCGAACCGCACTTCGTCGGTGCGGACGTCCCAGTCCCAGACGCCGACGTCCGCGCCCTCGACCGCGAGCCGGAACCGCTCCGAGAGCTCGCGGAGCTCGCGCTCCCGTTCCCGCTCTTCGGTCACGTCGCGGAAGTACACGGAGAGCCCGGTGTCGGAGGGGTAGGCGTCGATCGCGAGATCCAAGCCGGACCCCTCGAAGTGATACTCGAAGGCGGTGGGCTCCCCGGTCGCCATCGCGTCGCGGAACGCGCCCTCGACCTCGGTCCCGCGGAGGGCCGAGAACCGGTCCCAGATCCGCTCGCCGAGCAGTTCCTCCGCGTCGCGGTCGAGAAATTCCGCCGCCCGCTCGTTGAGGTACGTGAACCGCCAGTTCTGGTCGATGCCGCAGAACGCGTCTGTCATCCGGTCGAGGTGCTCCGCCGCCCGGCGCTCGGTGCGCTCCCGAGACACGGCGCGCTCGACGCGAGACGCGAGCGTCGCGTAGGGGTCGTCGGTGTCGGCGGAGCCGGCCTCACCGCCGCCACAGCCCGCCGGGAGGTACTCATCGACGCCCGCGGCGACCGCCTCGCTCGCGACCGTCTCCGACCCGTGAGTCGTGAACAACACGAACGGGAGACCGCCGGCGCGGTCGCGGACGGCGCGGAGGAACTCGACGCCGTCCATTCCGGGGAGGTCGTAGCCGCTGACGACGCAGTCGACCTCGCCGTCGCCGACGACGTCGAGGCCCTCGGTCGCGTCGACGGCCGCCGTCACCTCGAACCGGTCGGCGCGGTCCTCGATGGCCGTCGCCGCGCGCTCCTCGACGCCCAGAGTTTCGGCGACGAGGAGCACCCTCGCCGGCTCGGACACAGCGTCCGCCGCGAGCGCCTCCGACCGCCGAACGTCCCGTGTCGTCATCTGTTGGTGTGTCGACACTCATCCCTGGTAATCGTTTTTATGCCACAGATGACAGGATATACCGTCAGGCCGAGGCGTACGCGACAACGGCGCTGGACGCGGCGTATCCGATCGCCGCCACGAGAAGGCCCGCCACGAGGGCGACCGCGAACTCCCGGGCGACCGCGAACGCGAGCAGGAATCCGGCCATGCCGGCCGCGTTCGCGCACAGCAGCCGGAGGGTTCGATAGGACGGCTCTCGGGTGGACATACCCGATGGACGCGACCTCGGACCAAAAAGCCACGAGTCGCCGGCCGACCGCGAGTCACCGGTGGGCGGCGAGTCACCGACCGCGACGGGAGACAGTTTAGGACGGATGCCGCCGCCACGGTCTCCATGCGACCGCGAGACGAGAGGGGCGAGCGGCGACGACGACCGAGCGCCCGGAATCGGACGCGCTCTGGCCGGGGCGCAGCGCGGACGCCGCGTCGGTTCACGCCGCGGGGAATCGCGTCGCCGATGGTCGTTCCGGGTGCGACGCTCGCCGCGCTCGCCGTCGTCGCGGTTCTCGCGGCGCTGCGGGCGGCGAGCGAACCTCTCCGCGGGTGGACCCTCGCGCTCGCGGTGCTCGTCGGCGTCGCGGGGTGCTGGCTCTGCGCGGTTGCCGTCGCGCACGTCGCGGCCAGCGTCGCCGCGGGGCGGGTCGACGTGGGTCGGTGAGCGCGGCGGCGACCTCGTTCCGCGGAACGGTTTTGGGGACGGCGCGGAAAGGGGTGCGTATGACCGCGATGGAATCCGACTCGGAACTCGACCGCGGCGACGCCGCGCCCGCGTTCGAACTGCTAGGAACCGACGGCGAGACGCACACGCTCGACTCGTTCGACACGGACGCCCTGCTCGTGGTGTTCACCTGCAACCACTGCCCGTACGCGCAGGCGAAGTTCGACCTCCTCAACGATCTGGCGGCCGAGTACGACGACTTGTCCGTCGTGGGGATCAACCCGAACGACGCCGACGAGTACGGCGACGACTCCTTCGAGGCGATGCGCGATCGCGTCGCCGACGGGACGATCGCGTACGACGCCTACCTCCGCGACGAGACGGGCGAGGTGGCGGACGCGTACGGCGCGGTCTGTACCCCCGACCCGTTCCTGTTCGGCCGCGACGGGGACGCGTTCCGACTCCGGTACCACGGTCGACTCGACGACGCGTTAGACCCCGACAGCGAGCCGACCGAGTTCTACATCCGCGACGCCGTCGACGCGGTCCTCGCGGGCGAGGAAGTCGAGGTCCCGGACCGCCCCTCGCGAGGCTGTTCGATCAAGTGGCCCGACGAGTCAGTGACCCACGACTGAAGTCGTGGGCTTCCTCCTTATTCCGCTGTGAAGGACGAACGAGCCTCGACGTCGACGATTTTTAAGTAACCCGACCGGTGACGCGCCCGGACGAGCGGCCCGAGGGGCCGCTGGCGGGCGGAAGTCGCCTCGCTCAGTACCCCGTCCCGAGCGCCCAGTTCGCGACGAGCACGACGAACGTGACGCCGAACAGGGCCGCGAGGACGGCGAAGGAGACGCCCCAGCCGAACAGGTCGGCCGCGAGGCCGACGCCGACGGAGCCCGCGGAGCCGATCACGGTGTACGCCGTCCGAACGAGCCCGAACCCGGCGCCGCGCTCCGCGTCGCCGAGCGCGTCCATGAACCGCGGATCGATCGCCGCGAAGAAGCTCGCGCCGGAGCCGGCCAACAGCACCCCGACCGCGACGCCGGCGAACCCGGGTCCGAGGACGAAGGCGGCGACGCCGACCGCGCCCGCGAGCGTCGCCGCGCCGATGGCGGCGTCGCGACCCACGCTGTCCGACAGTCGCCCGAGCCCCACCTGTGCGACGGCGCGGACGACGAAGAACGCGGAGAAGACGCCGGCGGCGCTTGACGGCGAGTACCCGCGAAACTCGACGAGGAAGGTGGGGAGAAACGACATCACGCCCTGCACGACGTACGTGCCGGTCATCGCGACGAACAGCGGCAGGAGGACGCTCGGCCGCGAGAGGAGTTCGACGAGCGGCGCGAGCGCGAACCGCTCCCGCATCGGCTGGTCGGGACGCCGTGGCTCGGTCGGGCGGACGCGCCACGCGAACAGCAGGAACACCGGCGCGCCGACGAGCGCGGCCAGCGCGACCGCGGGGCGCCAGCCGTAGCGGACGCCGACCCACGCCGCGGCGACGGGCGCCGCGAGCCCTGCGAGCGGACCGCCGACGGAGTGGAGCCCGAACGCCGTCCCGATGTCGTCGAAGGTCCGGGAGAGCAGCGTCGTCGCCACCGCGTAGTGGAGCCCGGCGACGAGACCCAACAGCACCGCCGCCAACACGAACGCCGGGAAGACGGGCGCGAGCGCGAGCACGACGCTCATCGCCGCGGTGCCGCCGACGGCGACGAGGATCACGAGGCGCTCGCCGTACCGGTCCGCGAGCACGCCGCTCGGGAACTGGGCGGCGCCGTACGCCAGCCACATCCCGGAGAGCGCGACTCCGATGGCGGTGTTCGTCACCGCGAACTCGTCGACGATCAGCGGGACGACGGGGCTGATCGCCAGCCTGGCGAAGTACGTCACCAGGAACGCGAGCATGCACAGCGACAGCACCGTGTGACGGTACTGCCAGCTCATCCGACCTTCACTGGCGGCTCGTCGGGCCGGTCCGCGCTCAACGCTTTCGGTTCCGGACGGCAGCGCGGGCGTCGGTCACTCGCCCCGCGAATCGGACCGGTGTCGACCGTCGGTCCGCCCCTCCCTGAGTCGGTCGGCGATGGCGGCGCCCGCAGTTCGGGGGTCCGGCTCCGCGACGCTGACGGGGTCGCCGACGGCGACGCGACCGGGCTCGATCACGTCACAGCAGAGCCCGCCGCGGTCCGACAGCGCCGCGGCCAGTCCCTCGGCGCCGGCCAACTCCTCGACGTGCGCGCAGGGCGGTCGGCGCCGAGTCGGTCGGAGGAGTGCGTCGCCGACCGCGACGGTCGCATCAAGCAGGTCGTCCATCTCGGCGCCGAACCCCTCGACGACGACGTTCCGTCGGTGGCGACCGTCGGAGACGTCGCTCCCGGTCTCCTCGCGCACCGCGTCGAGCGCCTCCGCGGCGACGAGCGTGACCGCGCAGGCGTCGAGCTGGAACGTCCCGTCGCCGCGCCGGTAGCGGTCGCCGGCGACTCCGTCGGCGCGGATGTCGACCGCGTCCCGCAGTTCCGGCGGCGCGCCGCTCTCGGGCGCGGTGACCAGCCCCCGGACCGCGCCGGTCGCGGCGTCGTCGGGTGGCGAGTCGGAGTGAGTGCTCACGCCGGTGCTGCGGGCCGGGTCGTAATCAACGTCGGGGTCGCGATGGGCGCCGGCGTCGCGGTCCTCATTCTCGCGCTCGCGAGCGGCGTCGGTGTCGCGGTCGGCGCGTGGCCGCCTCGCGCGCTACCTCGTCTGCGTCTCAGCCACGCGCCCCGCGAGCGCCGCGAGTTCGTCGGCGAGCGTCGACCGGTCCGCGGCGGTCCAGCGGAACGACTCGGTCGTCCCGACGTCTGTGAACCGCAGGTTGACCTCGACGTCCCGTTCGGGCGCGGACTCGAGGAGCGCCAGCGCGTAGCTCATCATCTGCGGCCGGTAGTGTTCGGCGAGGTCCGCCGTCGTGCGAGCCCCGACTCGGTTCGTCTTGTAGTCGGTGATGACGAACGCCTCCGGCGTCACGCGGAGGTGGTCGATGTCGCCGACGATCCGGACCGAGCCGACGTCAACGTCGATCGATAGCTCCTCGTGCGTTTCCGTCTCGCTCCCGTCGTCGTGGCGGTCGAGGAATGCCCTCGCGTCGGCGATGTGCCCGATGAGTTCCGCCATCGCCCCGTCGGGCACGTCGAAGCCGTTCACGCCCGCGATCCGCTCGACCAGTTCGGGCCACTCCGCGCGCTCGGCGTCGAGTTCGAGCACGCGGTGTACGATCGTCCCGAACTCGTTGCGGGGGAGCGCCGTCTCCCCGCTGCCGCCGTCGGGTTCCGATTCAGACCGACCGCTCCGGGCGGCGGTGCGGTCCGCCCCCGCTTCGACGAGCTGTGTCGCGGTCACGCGACGCCGCCCCTCCCGTTCGGGCCGGTCGGGGATCTCGATGCGGGGGTATTCCTCGGCCGACTCGGTCGTCGGCGGGTTCCAGGACTCGCCCGTCCCGGGGAGCCGAACGGTGTACGCGGCGTCGCCGATCCGCGTGCGGACCGAACCGCGCTCGGCCAACTCGCTCACGAGCCCCTCCCGTTCGAGGAGCGCCGGCTGGAGGAAATCGCGCCAGGCGCTCGCCTCGGTCGGGTCGTTCACCGCGTCGAGGGCGACCGTCTCGCCGCTCGTGTCGAACGCGTGCGTCCCGCAGAGCAGGAGGTGGTCTCGCGTTCGGGTACAGGCGACGTACAGGAGGCGCTTCGCCTCGGCGCGCTCCCGCGGCAGTTCGACCTCGTCGGCGTACGCGTGAGCGGTGGTCTTCCCGACGTCGAAGGCGTCTGTCGACGACGGGCCGGAGGCGGCGAGGAACGGGGCGTCGTCGTGCGCCGTCACGAGCCTGACGTGTCCGTACCCGTCGACGCTCCGTCCGAAGTTGAGGTCGCTGCCGAGGTCCGGGACGGCGACGATCGGGAATTCGAGCCCCTTGGCGGCGTGGATCGTCATGATCCGGACGCCGTCGGTCCCTTCGGGGACCTCCGCCTCGCCCTCGCGCGGGTCGAGTTCGGCCTGTCGGTCGATCCGGCGGAGGAGGCTCGCTGCCGTGCGCGTCCCCGCCTCCGACCACTCGCGGATCTCGTCGCGGAACTTCTCGACGTTGGCGACGGCCTGCCGCCCGCCCTCGTCGGCACCGACGCTGACGAGATACCCCGTGTCGTCGAACACCCGCGTGAGGACGCGGTTCCACGGGAGCACGGTCGCCTCGCCCTGGACGCAGCCACTCAGTTCGCGCCAGCGCCGAAGCAGGTCGAACGCGTCGGCGAGTCCGCCGTCGCTCGTCGTCCGGAGCGCCTCCCACAGGGGGTCGTCGCTCGCGGCGAGCGGGGCCAGACGGTCGTCGGTGAACCCGAACAACGGCGAGCGGAGCACGCCGTACAGCGAGACCGCGTCGTCGGGATCGGCGAGGACCCGGAGGAGATTCGTCAGCGTTCGCACCTCGGGGGTCCCGTAGAACCCGACGCCGGAGACGACCGTGTAGGGCACGTCGCGGTCGTCGAGGGCGCGTTGGTAGCGGTCGAGGTGCGTCCGGCGGCGGAGGAGGATCGCGACGTCCTCGGGGACGGCCTCGCGAGGCGCCTCCTCGTCGGCGTCGTACACCCGCGGTGGGTCCGCGAGGAGCGTCGACAGCCGGTCTCCCAGCGCTTCGGCCTCCGCGGCGACCGTGTGCTCCGCCGCGGCGTCGGTCACCGGGTGGTCAGCCCCGAGGAGGGCCGCCGCGCTGGCCTCCGCTTCCGGAACGGCGAGGTAGTCGACCGAGCCGCGCAGCGCGTCGGTGTCCTCGATCCGACCGCGTTCGAACGAGAGGGGCTGCGGCTCGGCCTCGTAGTCGGCGGCGGTCTCGCCCTCGGGATCGAACACCGCCTCGAACAGTTCGTTCAGGAAGGCGAGCGGGGTTTCGAGCGTCCGGAAGTTGCCGGAGAGCTCCATCTCCGTGGGGGACCCCTCGCCGTCCGGGATCGAGTCGCGGTCGAGCCGCTCGTTCTCCCGCCGGAGGGCCGACTTCGCGGCGTCGAACGTCGTCACGTCGGCGCCGCGGAAGCCGTAGATGCTCTGTTTCTTGTCGCCGACCAGGAACACGTTGTCCGTCTCCACGCCGTCGTCGGCGAGGTCCGCGAGCAGGGCGATCAGCTCCCACTGCCGCCCGTCGGTGTCCTGGAACTCGTCGACCATCAGCGCCGCGAACGACTCGCGGAGCGCGGCCCGCGCCTCGGGATCCGCTCGCAGGAAGTCGATCGTCGTCTCGATCACGTCGGGGAAGTCGAGCGCGTCTCGGTCGAGCTTCTCCGTCTCGTAGGCGTCGAGGACGCGGTCGAACACGCGGGCGAGCGCGAGCACGTAGTGAGCGCTGTTCCGCTCGCGCTCGCCGGGCGTCGTCCGGATCTCGTCCTCGATCTCGGAGAGGTGATCGAGCAGCGCGGTGAGCGCGGACTTGCAGTCGGCGTAGGCGTCGGTCTCGTCGTTCCACGTCGCTTTCGTCCCGATCAGGTGGTGGCTCGCGCTCGCGTAGAGGCCGCCGGAGTTCGTCTCGAGGCGGTCGTAGAGCTCTCGACAGGCGCGCTGGAACGGGCGGGGACCGCTCGCGGCGGAGAGGTCGTCGGTGATCGCGGCGACCTCGCGGAGCACCGCGACGCCGTCGGCGCCGTCGGCGGTGTCGAACGACTCGTCGCGGAACCGGCGAGCGGTCGCGAGGGCGTCGCGGACCGGCGCCGCGTCGAAGAACTCGGTCGCCGTGTCGCCGTCGAGATCACAGACGCGCTCCCAGAGGTAGTCGACGTAGTCGTCGGGGTCCCCGTCCCGCCACGCGTCGCACCACGACTCGCTGTCGGGGCGCTCGGCGAGGAGTCCACCGAGCACGTCGACGAGGCGACCGTGCGAGCCGAAGAGCCGGGACAAAAGCGCGACGTCCGGATCGTCGGCGTTGGCGTCGACGAAGTCGACGGCGACCTCGCGCTGGAGGTCGGCGGCGTCGGTCTCGTCGAGCACGTCGAACGCCATCGGCACGGGCGCTTGCATCGCGTGCTCCCGCAGGAGCCGCGCACAGAACGCGTGAACGGTGTGGGTGTACCCCTCGTCGATCTCGTCGAGGACGGTCCGCCAGCGGGCGCGTTCGGCGGGGGACTCGGCGGTGGCCAGTTCGGCGTACACCGCCTCCCGGACGCGCGTTTCGAGTTCGGCGGCCGCCTTCCGAGTGAACGTGATCGTCCCGATATCCGTGGGCATCACCTCCGGGTCCGAGCGGAGGAGTTCGAGGTAGCGTCGCGTGAGCGTCGTTGTCTTTCCGGTGCCGGCGCCGGCCGTGAGCGCGACGTTGCGGTCGAGGACGAGCGCGTCCGCCTGCTCGTCCGTGAGCGCGAATCCGGCGTCCTCCGCCTCGGCGTCGGCGGTCGCGTCGTCGGCGGTCGCGTTGTCGGCGGTCGCGTCGTCGTCGGTCGCGTCGTCAGTCATCGGCGTCACCTCCGAACTCGGCGTCGAACTCGCGGCCCGTCGCTCTGACGGGGACGTACGTCCGCGGATCGTCGTCGAACTCGGCGATCCGATCACGCCGCTGGTGGTGGCGCACGTCACAGGACCGACGGTAGGCGCAGTGCTCGCAGCCGGCGTCCGACGCGGACAGCAGCGTCGTGTGGAACCGACCGCCTCCGATCGCGTCGGTGAGCGTCCGGAGTCGCTCGGGGACCGTCTCCGCGAGGAAGCGGCCGAGTTCCCGCCGGGAGTCGAACTTCGACTCGATCCCCCGGGGTTCATAAAGCGTGTTCGGCGGCTTCGTCTGGTAGTACGTCGCCGAGATGTCGGCGAACTCGTCGAGGTTCCTGTCCAACACCTGCTCAGCGGCGAGGAGGTAGAGGGGCAGTTGGAACGCGGTCCCGCCGGTCGTCTCGGTCATCGACGGCGTCGAGCCGGTCTTGTAGTCGAACAGCCGCACCGCGGGGCCGTCGTCGCCATCGCCGACGTCGATGCGGTCGACGTAGCCGCGGAACTCGACGGACTCGCCGTTCGGGAGGTCGATCTCGAACGCCTCGGCGTCGGGTTCTCCGCGGAGCCCCCGCCCGAACGGCGCCTCGAACCACGCCGGGAGGGCGTCGCCGTCCCGCTCGTGTTCCCGTTCGACGAACCGGTCGAACAGCCCCCGTTCGACGGTTCTGTGGGGACGGGAGCCGCCGTAGTGCGGGTTCGACTCGGGGTCCCCGAGTCCCGCGAAAAACCGTTCGAGCCAGCGGCGGTAGAACGGCCCCGAATACGCGAAGTCGGCGGCCGCGAGTTCGTCCTCGGCGGCCCGAAGCATCCGCGCTTCCAGGTCCGACCGGTCGTACTGCCGGAGGTCGACTGCCTCACCGGGCTCCGACTGGAGACCGGTGAAGAACCGCTCCAGCGTGTCGTGGACGTAGGTGCCCGTTTCGAGCGGGTCGGGCGTCCGCTCGACGTCGTCGCCGTCCGCGAGACCGAGGACGTGCTCCATGTAGAACCGGAACCCGCAGTTCACGTAGCGCTCGATCCGACTCGCGCTGTAGGGCTCCCGCTCCGCCGACGAGTACACGTCGGCGACCGTCTCGGGCCTCAGGTGGCCGTCGTGCGGGGAGCGGAGGCCGTCGTGCGGAGAGCGGGGGCCGTCGCGCGGGGAGCGCTCCGGCGTGGAGCGCGCCGCGGCGCACGCGACCCCACGGTCCGCGCGGGTCGTCTGGTCGACCGTGAGGTCGCCGCGGTCGCCGGCCGCGTCGAGCGCCCGTCGACGATCGTCCCTGGGAGCGAGAGCCCGCTGGAGGTCCTCGCGAGAGCCGACGCGCTCGTCGACGCCGGTCTCGGGTTCGATCGCGGTCGCGCGGGCCAGCTCGTCGAGGACAGGCGAGCGGACGACGGCGCTCGCGTCGGGCCTCGTCTCGGGGGTCGTGAGCGTGGCGGCGTCGGCGTTGGCCAGCATCGTCGAGAACACGTAGCGGTCGCGAACCCGCTCGTCGAGGACGTCGAGTCTCGGATGCGCGTCGACCATCCGTTCGAAGAAGGCCGGATGGCGACGGAGCGACGGGAACCGGTCCGTCGTCAGCCCCACGACGTAGAGCCGCTCGAACGCCGCGTTCATCGCGTCCGACGGCTCGAGGACGGGGACGGCGTCCGGTCGCCCGCCGCGTTCGTCTATCGACGCGCCGTCGATCGCTCGCCGGAGCGCCGCGAGCGGAGGGAGGTCGGTCGCCGTCGACGGGCCGTCCGCGAAGGAGTCGAGCAGTCGATGGACCCGTTCGAGGGCAGTGCGCTCTCGCCCGGCGTCGACGCGCATGTCGTCGCCGTCGATCGTCTCGGCGATCCGGAGCGTGTCGAGCGCCGACCGAACCGCCTCGGTCGCCGCGTCGAGCGAGCCGTCACCGACCGAGCCGTCGCCGATCGGCGAGAGCCGGTCGAGCAGCGACCGGACGGTCTCGGCGTGGGGCGCGGGGAGCGCGTCGCAGACCGGCCCGACGCGCACGGAGTCGACGCGGCGCTCGGCGGCGACGACGGCGTCTTCGAGGTCCGTCTCGAACGCGCCGACGACCGGGTTCGTCAGCAGTTCCGTCAGGTCCGACGCCCGCGGGCGGTCGTCGGCGAGCGCGACGAGGCCGGCGACCGCGCTCCCGACGAACGTGTCCGTGAGCCTCCCGGCCGGGTCGAGGTCGTACGGGAGACCGAACGCGTCGAACACGTCCGCGAAGTAGTCCTCGTAGGCCTCGATGCCCGGGACGACGACGCCGATATCGGCCTCGTCGGTTCCGCCGGCGAGGGCCGTCCGAACCTCGCGTGCGACGTACCGGACCTCCCGTTCCGGGATGGGGAGTTCCCGCCAGCGGAGGGCGTCCGGCACCGCCGTCGAGATGTCCGGGTCGTCTCGGTACAGCGACCGGGCGACGCGCTGGAGTTCGGGAGAACCGTGTCTCGGGTCGACCGGTTCGACGGCGAAGTCGGCGGCGTCGGCGAGACACTCCCGGAGCGAGTCGGTCGCGGCGTCGACGCCGGCCGACCGAGACGGGGAGAACGTCGGGACGATCGCCGCCGTCGGGAACGCGTCGACGATCGATGCGAGCACGGCCCGCTCGACCTCGCTCGGGTCGAGGAACCCCGAGAGGACGACGACGTCGACGTGCGGGACGACCGCGCCGAGGTCCGCCTGCGAGACCGCCTCGAACGCCTCGCTGTAGGTCGTGTGCCACGGCTCGGACGCCGCCTCTCGACGCCGGTGATACGCCTCGTAGGCCTCGACGGTCGTCTCGGCGATCCGATCCGGGAGCGGGGAGTCGCGGAACTCCCGGCGCACTCGCTCGGGCGTGTTCAGCCCGACGTTCTCGATGCGGGCGAACCGGCGGTCGAAGGCGTCGACGAGGCCGGCCGAGGCGTACTCCTTGGTGGACAACCACGGGCGGTCCTCGACGACGTCGTCGAGGCCGAACTCCAGGGCCCGGCGGGTGCGTTCGTCCGGGAGGTTCGCGGCGGGGCCGGCGAGGGATTCGTAACAGTCGTAGACGAACCCGCTCAGCGTTTCCGTCCGGAGGGCGAGCGGGTCGCGGTCCTCCCGCCACCGGTCGGCGATTCGGTCGTGTCGCGATCGGCGCTCCGAGATGTAACACACCCGATTCACCCCGGATTCCGAGTGCGTCTCGGCGTGAGCGAACGCCGCCTCCTCCAGCGATCGGTGGTTGGGTCCCGTGAAAAGCGTCCGCTCGGTCATTACCTACGGTGTGGGCGTCGCCGTATTGATACCTTCTGGTCGGGAGGGATCCGAGAACGTGAACCGGGAGCGATCGATAGCCGGAGTGGGTCGCTCGGGCTGACCGGGAGGTTATTTATAAGGACTGAGCGGTGCTTCCGGCGGCTATTTATAAGCGATCGGTCCGACGAACACCGACAGTAACACGCCCTCGCCGCTACGGGACGACCACGCCCGACACCTCGAACCGCGCGCCGCCCTCGGCGCTTTCCCCGGCCGTGATCGCCCAGCCGTGGGCGTCGGCGACGCCCTCGACGATCGCGAGACCCAGGCCGAGCCCCTCCGTTCCGGTCGTGTACCCCGTCTCGAACACCTGTTCGCGATCGGACACCGGAATGCCGGGGCCGTCGTCTTCGACGTAGAACCCGTCCGCGCCGTCGAGCGGTCCGACGCGAACCGACACGTTCTCGTCGCCGTGCTCGACACTGTTCCTGAACAGGTTCTCGAAGAGGTGACGGACGCGATCCGGGTCCGCCTTGAACGCGAGATCCGCCGCGACGCTCACGCTCGCACCGCCGGTTCGGACCGCGTCCCAGCACTCCCCGACGATCTCGTCGAGCGAGACGAGACTCGTGTCCTCGATCTCCTGTCCCTGTCTGGCCATCGTGAGCACGTCGGCGATCAGATCCTCCATCCGGTCCAACGACCTCGCGGCGATCTCCAAGTTGTCGCTGTCGCGAGTCGACCGCTCGATATCGACGCGCCCCTGCGCGACGTTCAGCGGGCTCCTGAGGTCGTGTGAGACGACGCTGGCGAACTGGTCGAGCCGTTCGAGCTTCGACTCCGTCCGCTCCGCTTGGAGCTCCGTTTCCAGCATCCGCGCGATCAGCTCCGCGAACAGCGTCTCGTCGTCGCTGAACGGCTCCGCACGCGGCTCAGTCGAGACGAAACACAGGGTTCCGAAGAGCTCGTCGTCGACGGTGATCGTGCTGCCGTGGTAGCAGTGGAGCCCGTGCTGCCGGAACGCGCGGTCGTCGTCCCATCCCTGGTTCGGCACGTCATGTAGCCTGACTGGGTCCTCGCCCCCGATCGTCCGCCGGCAGTACGTGTTCCGGAGTTCCAACTGGAGCCCGGTCGGGAACGTCCCGTCCGCCGAGTCCGTGCTGGCGATCGCCTTCCAGTAGTCGCTCTCGGGGTCGATCCGCGTCAGGTGTCCGTTCTCCACGCCGAGATAGGCCTCACCGACGTCGAGCGCCAGCGTCGCCTTCTCCTCGAACGGCAGGTCCCGGTCCATCACCTCGTAGAGCCGCTCCCGGGCCTCCATCGCGCTGAGAACGTCGTCCCCCATGAATAACGTTTCAGCTTCCGACCCCATCGATAAAAATACTCGTGTCGAGCGCGTCCCGCCGCTACCGGACCGTGCGGACGCCGAGCACCGACGCCGACGCGCCGCCGATCGCCACCGGCATCCAGTAGACCCCGCCGCGGAACACGAGCACGGCGGCGGTCACCGCCGACGCCGGGACCCCGGTCGTCGGGACGAGCAGCGCGACGAAGGCGGCCTCGATCCCGCCGAGTCCGCCCGGGAGCGGAGTCGCGCCCGCCACGTACGCCAGCGGGACGGCGAACAGCGGTATCACCGGCGATATCTGGTGGCCGACGGCGGCGAACGCGACGGTGAGCGCCGCCGCCTGGAACACCCACCCGGAGAGCGAGAGGCCCACCGCGGCGGCCAGTCGCCCGGGGCTCGTCCCGACCCGTTCGATGTCCTCGAAGAAGTTCCCCAGCCGGGTGGCGATCCCGGCTGCGACCGTGTCGGCGTCGAACCGGTCCAGCCGACCGGCCAGCCGGCCGATCGCGCTCGGAAGGCGGTCGACGATGAGCCGCCGGGACCGCCAGCCGAGACCGATCCCCGTGACGATCGCCGCGATCAGCGCGACGGCGACGGTGACGGCGACTTCGAGACGTTCGCCGATCGCGGCGGTCGTCGCGTAGTAGCCGACCCCCAGCAGAACGAGCGAGATGGAGGGGACGACGTTGAGCACGTCGACGCTGGCGATCCCGACGAGCCCCGTCTCGTAGCGCGACCCCGAGACGCGGGAGATGAGCGCCGCCGCCACCGGCTCGCCGCCCGCCTGCCCGAACGGGGTGACGTTGTTGGCGAAGACCGCCCCGGCGTACACGAGGAATGACGTGGTGACCGAGAGGGGGACGTCGAGCGACCCGAGCACGGTCCGGAGCATGAGGCTCCACGCGACCAGCCAGCAGAGCGCGAACCCGAACGTCGCGGCGACCAACCTCGGGTCCGCCGCTAGCAGGGTCTCGATCACGCGATCCGCTCCGACGACGACGAAGAGGACGGCGAGGACCGCGAGCGCCGCGATCCCGCCGATGACCACTCCCCGCCTGCTCCCGTCCATGGAGGGTATGACGCGCTGGCGGACTTCAAACGTCTGATCGGTTCTCGTCGCGGAGCGGGTCCAACCCCGACCACTCCATCGGAACTGGATGGCCGGATATCGGTCGTAGCAGCCGTGAGAGGCGATTGTAGTCTCGCGAGACGGCACCAACAAGAATACAACCGTCGACGGGGAACGGAGGCGTACTTATGGACGATCAGCGGTTCCTCGAATCGGAGTGGGACTACTGTCTGGTCCTCGACGCGTGCCGGTACGACGTGTTCGAGGACGTGTACGACGAGTACCTCGACGGCGACCTCGAGAAGCGGTGGAGCGTCGGGTCGTCGACGCCGGAGTGGGCCTACCGGACGTTCACCGGCGAGCACGACATTGCCTACTTCTCCGGGAACCCATTTATAAACGATCTGAGAATTCCGCTGAACGAACTGAAGTGGGGCGCGAGCTGCGACTACGACTGGACCGCCTCCGAGCACATCAGCGACATTCACGACGTGTGGAAGACCCAGTGGGACGACGACCTCGGCACCGTGCCGCCGGAGGGCCTCGCGGAGGCGTACCGGAACAACCTCGACGCCGTCGAGCGCGCCGACCGGACCGTGCTCCACTACATGCAGCCGCACGCGCCGTACCTCTCGCGCGGGAAGGGCCAGAAGCTCAAACAGATCCAGAAGGGGATCAAACGACAGGAGGAGGAAGCGACCGACGGGGGCACCGCCGACGACGGCGGCCTCCTCTCGTCGATCAGCAACTCGGTCAGACCGAAGATCGAGAGCCGACTCGACGACAGCGAGTTCGCCCAGAAGGCCGGACTGTGGCTGGAACTCGATCCGAAGGACCTCGTGAAAGACGGGACCCGCGTGACCGCGCTCAAGCTCTACGAGGAGAACCTCCGGATCGCCTTGGAGTCCGTCGCCGAACTCGTCGACGAACTGGACGGCACGGTGGTCGTCACCGCCGACCACGGCGAGGCGTTCGGCGAAGAGGGCGTGTGGGAACACCACATCGAGACGCACATCCCGCCGCTGATGGAGGTCCCGTGGCTGGAAGTGGAGTGAGCGTCGTCGGTTCGAGCCCACCTTCGAGACGACCTCCCGCTCCGCGATGAAGGTCAGCCACTACTTCGAGTTCGAGGAGCACGTCACCGGCGGCATCCGCGAGTCCGTCGTCCACCAGCGGAAGATGCTCGACCGCGAGGGGATCGCGTACACCACCGAGCCGACCCTCGACGCCGACGTGTTCCACTGCAACCTGATGGGGCCGCGCTCGGTGTGGTACGCCAAGCGCGCGAGCGACCGGGGGATTCCGGTGGTCGCGCACACCCACGTCACCGCGGAGGACTTCGGCGACAGCTTCCGGTTCACCAACGCGCTCGCGAAGCCGCTCAAGCCGTATCTCAGCCGGGCGTACGGCCTCGCCGACGCGTTAGTCTGCCCCTCCGAGTACAACCGCGGCGTGATCGAGGGGTACACCGACGCGCCGACGACCGTCATCTCGAACGGCGTCGACCGCGAGAAGCTCGCCGGCTTCGAGTCGCTGGAAGCCGAGTACCGCGAGCGCTACGACCTCGACCCGCCGACAGTCTTCCTCGTCGGGCACGTGATCAAGCGGAAGGGGTTGGAGACGTTCGTCGAGGTGGCCCGGGAGCTTCCCGACGTCGACTTCGCGTGGTTCGGCCCGCTCGACCTATCCTTAAAAGGCCGCGAGACCACCCGACTCATCGAGGAGTCGCCGGACAACTGCACCTTCACGGGCTTCGTCGACGACATCCGGGGCGCGTTCGCCGCCGGCGACGTGTTCTTGTTCCCGACCCACGAGGAGAACGAGGGGATCGCGCTCTTGGAGGCGATGACCGCCGGAAAGGCCGTGGTCGTTCGCGACATCGAGACGTTCTCGTGGCTCGACGACGGCGCGGACTGTTTAAAAGTCGATCCCGCCGCCGCGGCGGACGAGACCGAGGCGTTCGCCGAGGCGGTTCGCCGCCTGTCGGACCCCGCGCGCCGGGAGCGACTCGGGGAAAACGCGGCGGCGCGCAGCGAGTCGTTCTCTCTCGACGCGATCGCCGAGCGGTACCGCGAGCTGTACGAACGGCTGATCTGACGCGCCGATCTCCCGGTCGGAGGCCCCGTCGACGTTCTGGCGGCAATCGTCTCGGCGGCAATCGTGTTCAAACCGCAGTTGGTATGTTCGTGAGTGTACTCGCTTCAGGTAATATGACACGCGTGAGCGTCATCGGCTGCGGGAACATGGGGAGTGCCCTGTTGCGTGGCCTCGCGAGAACCGACTCGTATCACCTGACGGCGATCGACCTCGATCCCGACGCGCTCGCTGCCGTCGAGGACGTCGTCGACGCGACGACGGACGACGTCGCCGCGGCGAGAGAGGCCGACATCGTCGTCCTGGCCGTGAAGCCGGACGTCGCCGAGCACGTCCTCGCGGACCTCGAACTGCGCGACGACCAGCGGCTCGTGACGCTGGCCGCGGGGCTCCCCCGCGAGTTCGTCGCGGAGCGAACCGCGGCGAGCGTGGTCCGGATCATGCCCAACCTCGCGGCCGAGACCGGGGACATGGCGGCGGCGGCGACGAACGAGGGGCTTACGGACGAGGTCCGGGCCATGCTGGACGACGCCGGCGAGTTCGTCGAGGTCGACGAATCGTTGATGGACATCTCGACGGCGGTCAACGGGAGCGGCCCCGCGTTCGCCTTCTACCTCATCGACGCGGTGAAGCAGGCCGGGATCGACGGCGGACTCGACCCCGAGCAGGCCGAGACGCTCGCCGCGCAGACGTTCAAGGGCGCGGCCGAGACGGTGCTGCGGGACGACCGCACCGTGGACGAACTCATCGACGCGGTCTGCTCGCCGAACGGGACGACGATCGAGGGGATGGAAGTCCTCTGGGACAGCGACGCCGACGAGGCGGTGATCGACGCCGTCGCGGCGGCCGAAGAGCGCTCGCGGGAGCTCGCCGAGGCGTTCGATGACGAGTGACGCCGTCGCCGGCGGAGCGGTGGACGCGGAAGCCGTCGAGCGCGCGCGGACCGCGGCCGCCGAGGCCGACCGCGTGGTCGTGAAGGCCGGGACGAACTCCCTGACCGACGAGGACTCGCGGCTGGACCGGGTGAAACTCGACAACCTCGTCGCCGACGTGATGGACCTGCGCCGTCGCGGCAAGGAGGTCGTCCTCGTCTCCTCGGGCGCCGTCGGCGCCGGCATCGGCCGGCTCGGCAACGGCGACGGAATCGTCGACGTCGATATCGAGCGCGGCAGCGACATCATCGACGAGCGGCAGGCGCTGTCGACGGTCGGTCAGAGCCTCCTGATGCGCCACTACACGCAGAGCTTCGACCGATACGAACAGCCGGTCGCGCAGATCCTCGTGACCGGCGCCGACCTCGACGCGCCCGACCGGTTCGAGAACTTCACGAACACCGTCGAGACCCTGCTGGAGTGGGGCGTCGTCCCCATCATCAACGAGAACGACGCGGTGGCGACCGACGAGCTGCGGATCGGCGACAACGACATGCTGTCGGCGTCGGTCGCGATCGCGCTCGACGTCGACCTGCTGGTCACGCTTTCCGACGTCGACGGCGTGTACACCGGGAACCCGAAGCGCGACCCGGACGCGACCGTCATCGAGGCCGTCGGGGGAAACTACGACGCGGTCCGCGCGATAGTCGGTGACAGCACCACCACCGATTTCGGCGGGATCCAGACGAAGGTGGAGGGCGCCCGAGACGTGGCCGAGAACGGCACCCCCGCCGTGATCGCCGGTTCCGCCACTCCGGACGTCCTCGATCGGATCGCAGCCGGTAAACCGACGGGCACGTTATTCGTGCCGACATCGGGTGAGACGAATGAGTGAGACAACCGACATCGAACGCGACACCGACGAACTGGTTGAAGAGTCACAGCGCGCCGCCCTGCGTCTCGCCAACACCGACGAGGCGACGCGGAACGACGCGCTCCGATCGATCGCCGACGCCCTCCGCGCGAACGAGGCGGCGATCCTGGGGGCGAACGAGCGGGACGTCGAGGCGGCCGAGGAGATGTTGGAGCGCGGCGAGTACACGCAGGCGCTCGTCGACCGCCTGAAGCTCGACGCCGCGAAGCTCGACGACATCGCCGAGATGGTCGAGTCGGTCGCCGAGCAGGAGGACCCGCTCGGCCGGACGCTCGGTGCCCGGGAACTCGACGAGGGGCTAGAGCTGTTCCGCGTGTCGGTGCCGATCGGCGTGGTCGCCACCGTCTTCGAGTCGCGGCCGGACGCGCTCGTCCAGATCGCGGCGCTCGCGCTGAAGTCCGGCAACGCCGCCATTCTCAAGGGCGGGAGCGAGGCGAGCGAGTCGAACCGCGTGCTCCACCGCGTGATCCGCGAGGCGACCGCGGACCTCCCCGACGGCTGGGCGGGACTCGTCGAGGCCCACGAGGAGGTCGATCGGCTCCTCGAACTCGACGACAAGGTCGATCTGGTGATGCCGCGGGGCTCCTCCGAGTTCGTCTCGTACATCCAAGACAACACCCAGATCCCCGTCCTCGGTCACACGGAGGGGATCTGTCACGTCTACGTCGACGACGACGCCGACCTGGAGATGGCCGCCGACATCGCCTTCGACGCGAAGGTCCAGTACCCGGCGGTGTGTAACGCGGTCGAGACGCTCCTCGTGAACGACTCGGTCGCGTCCGAACTCCTCCCGGACCTCGTCGACCGCTACGAGGCGGCCGGCGTCGAACTCCGCGGGGACGAGGCCACCCGCGAGATCGTCGACGTCGGCGCGGCGACGGCCGACGACTGGGACACGGAGTACGGCGACCTCGAACTGTCGATCACGCTCGTCGACGACGTGTACGACGCGGTGGAGCACGTCAACGCGCACGGGTCGAAACACACCGAGTCCATCGTCACGGAGGACCGGGCGGCCGCCGACGCGTTCATGACCGGAATCGACGCCGCGAGCGTCTTCCACAACGCGTCGACGCGCTTCGCCGACGGCTACCGCTACGGGCTCGGCGCCGAGGTCGGCATCTCGACCGGGAAAATCCACGCGCGCGGCCCAGTCGGACTGGACGGGCTCACCACCTACAAGTACTACTTGGAGGGCGACGGCCACCTCGTCGCGAGCTACAGCGGCGAGGACGCGCTCCCCTTCACCCACCGCGAACTCGACGCCGAGTGGGAGTCCGGCGGAACGTAGACGGTCTCGGGGTTTCCGCGACTCATCTTCTCGCGTTTCTGTACCTCGTCGTTCCGGCGTTTGCGTAACTCGTTGCTCCAGCGTTTCTGTATCGCGTTCGGGTTCGCGCTTGGCTGACATTTTGTATAGCGACATCTGATTCATACGGTGCGTCTCAAACAGACTACTGTCGTCTCCAGAAGGACACAATTTCAGCGGACTCCGGAATCATTACCATTCGCGCCTTCGCAGCGGCATGCATGGTTGACTCCGACTGGGGCGACTGGCTTCCGCGCGCGGTCGCGGACGCCGACCCCGACACGGTGGCGCTGTGGTATCTCGGCTGCAACGGCTTCGCGATCAAGGGGAACGAGGGGACCGTCCTCTGGATCGACCCGTACGTGGGGACCGGCGACCCGCCGCGGACGGTCCGGATGATCCCGGTCCCGTTCGACCCCGACGACGTCGACGAGGCGGACGCGGTGCTCGCGACGCACGAGCACACGGACCACGTCCACGGCCCCTCGCAGGCGCCGATCCTCGCGACCACCGACGCCGACTTCGTCGGTCCCGACGACTCGCTCGCGGTCGCCCGCGAGGAGGAGCGCTGGACCGAGGAGTGGGACGTCGACGAGGAGGCGTTCCT
>ENA-ORCR01000258-ORCR01000258.1-marine-metagenome-genome-assembly--contig:-NODE-258-length-44063-cov-3.811326_pt1 | contig 44063 bp, 67 predicted proteins | sample MGYA00237782_ERZ508514 | MGnify/ENA primary metagenome ERZ508514 (study PRJEB26185, sample SAMN06268960) | marine metagenome | isolation source: Eden Landing Ponds, San Francisco, CA, USA | place...
AGTGTGGGCTCGTCGTCGAGGAAAACGAGATCGACCACGGGCCCGAGTGGCGAGCGTTCGACTCCGCCGAGAAGGATCAGAAATCGCGCGTCGGTGCGCCGACGACGAACATGATGCACGACCGCGGGCTGTCGACGAACATCGGCTGGCAGGACAAGGACGCCTACGGCAACTCGCTGTCGTCCAGTCAGCGCCAGAAGATGCAGCGCCTGCGCACCTGGAACGAGCGTTTCCGGACCCGCGACTCCAAGGAGCGCAACCTCAAGCAGGCCCTCGGTGAGATCGACCGCATGGCCTCCGCGCTCGGGCTTCCGGACAACGTCCGCGAGACCGCGAGCGTCATCTACCGGCGCGCCCTCGACGAGGACCTCCTCCCGGGGCGGTCCATCGAGGGCGTCGCGACCGCGGCGCTGTACGCCGCGGCGCGCCAGGCCAACACCCCGCGCAGTCTCGACGAGATGGCCGTGGTCTCGCGGATCGACAAGATGGAGCTCACCCGGACCTACCGCTACGTGGTCCGTGAGCTCAGCCTCGAGATCCAGCCCGCGAACCCGGAGAGCTACGTCCCGCGGTTCGTCTCGGATCTCGACCTCTCGGACGGCACCGAGCGACGCGCCCGCGAGCTGATCGACGCCGCCCGCGACCGTGGCGTCCTCAGCGGCAAGAGCCCGGTCGGCATCGCCGCCGCGGCCGTCTACGCCGCGGCCCTGCTCACCAACGAGAAGGTCACCCAGAACGAGGTCAGCGACGTGGCCAACATCTCAGAGGTCACCATCCGCAACCGCTACAAGGAACTGCTCGAAGCCGCCGACGCTCCGGCCTGATCCAGCCGCCGTTTCGGTCTGATCGGGCTGACGCTCTGGCACTGCCGGGACACAGGCGGGTGACTCCCGGTCCCCGCGCAGGAACCTTTTTGCCCTTCGCACGCGTGTGAATCACACGCATGGATGAAGCGTACGTCCGTCTGCTCTGTCCGGAGTGTACGAAAGACTGGGAGTCGACGCCGTCGAAGTTGCCGGCGCACACGCGCGTTTTCCACTGTCCGAACTGCCACGCGAGCCGCCGGCTCGCGGAGTTCACTCGGACGGATCGGGACTTGCAGACACTGAAGGGGTTACAGTAAGGGGGTTCGTGATCAGGGCCCGCAGACGACGCTGCGCTGCGGCTATGGGGCGTTAGGCCGGGATGCGAACGCGTCAGTCGCCGGTCGGCGAGAGCGCACCGCAGGCCTCACAGCGCAGCAAGACGGCGTCTTGCTCGCGCTTCAGTTTGGTGTCGGGCAGCCCGCACTCCGGGCAAACGACGAACGCGTCGGTGTAGGCGTCGATGGCGTCGGCGATCCGGTCGGCCCCGAACTCGCCGGTGAAACGGGCCCGCCCGCGCTCGTCGATGTGACTGCTCGTTCCCAGTTCGTTCTGGAGGAACTTCATCACGTGTTCGTCGTCGCGTGAGAGGCGATCACAGACGGCCTGGAAGTTCTCGAAGACCGTCGTCGATCCCTCCTGACGGACGACCGGGTCCGGTACTTCGAACCGTTCGCTCGTTCCTTCGATCTCCGGTGTGTCCTCGATCGCCTGATCGAGCATCTCGTTGTAGTCCATACGAGAGCGGTGTAGAGCGACGACTAAAAACCTTTCACGCCCACGTTAAACACCCCGAGTTGTTCGTTTTACCGGTAGTAGACAGTCCCTTCGCCTCGCACTATCGACCGTACAAACTGTCTAATCTGGGTGGGCAACTGAGGGATGTGTGTTAACTACACTCAGAGTAGTACTATAACCCTCCAGTTTCTAAGTCAGGTTGACTATGAAGAAGCAGGAACTCATCCATCTTCACGGCCTGCTTGCACAGGTACAGAACCACTACGAGAAGGAAACAGGGGACACAGTAGAACACGACAAATACACCGAACTCGGTGTTCAGCCGACCTCGATTCACAAGTCGAAGACCGACCACAAGGCCGCCGTCTTCGCCCTCGCGAAGGGCATCACCTCCGAGATGAACGCCGAAGAAAAAGAACCCGTTTCTGCTGCTGCTGACTGAACGCTTCCGTCAGCCACAGTACCCGTAATCTACGAACTCGCAAGCGGCCGTGCTGTCGTTTCGACCGACGAGACGCGCGTTATTCGTTCATTAATTCGTCGAACTCGGGTAAAACGTCGTCGTCGGACTCCGACGCCACGTCGTCGGCCCCCCCATCCTCGTCGCTCTCGCCGTCCGAACCTGCTTCTTCACTCTCGGCCGCATCTTCGTCGTCGTCCTCGATTTCGACGATTTCGAGGACTTCCAGCGGGATGTTTTCGAGGCGCTGCCCGATCTCCTTGCGGGCGATCCGGGCGGCGTGTTCGTCGCGTTCGACGTTGAACACCGTCATCTCGAGTTCGAGCGCGACGAGGCTCTCGTCGGCGGCGATGAACGCCGGTTCGAGTTGGTCGCCACAGTGTGGACAGCTCCGCTCGCCCATGTTGATCTCGACGTAGTTGAGGTCGGGATTGAGCATCTCGCCGGTCTTCGAGATGGCGATCCGCACCGCCTCGTCCGGTGTTTCAACGTCGTAGACGGGCACAGCGGCCTCGACGACAACCCTACAGTCCATACATGTTAGTTCGACTGCCACTATTAAGAAGGTTAGCCCGAGCCAAAACTCGAAACGTAGAAACGGCTCCCGTCCCTCAGTCGAAGGGATGAAACAGGGTGCCATCGCGACGGGCGAACTCTCGGGCGGTGTCGATCTCCAGTCGACTGTCGAGAGCGGCCAGTCGTATCTCTGGGACCGCGAGGACGGTCAGATGTACGAGAGCGAGCGCGCCCACGGCGGCGACGCCTGGTACTGGACGACCGTCCGCGCCGACGGCGAGCCACATGTCCTCAGGGTCCGACAGCGCGACGACAGGATCGAGTGGGCAAGCAGCGTCGACGGCGAGTCCCACGTCCGTCGCCTGCTCCGTCTCGACGACGACCTCGACGCGATCCGAGCGACCGCGCCCGAGGACGCCGTCGTCCAGGACGCCTACGACGAGTACTGGGGGATGCGACTCGTCCGCGACCCACCCTTCGGCGCGCTGATCTCCTTTATCTGCTCGGCCCAGATGCGCGTCGGCCGGATCCACGGGATGCAACAGGCACTCCGTCGGGAATTCGGCGACGCGGTCGAGTTCGACGGCGAGGCGTACCACGCCTATCCCACACCCGAGCAGTTAGCGGCCGCCACGGAGGACGACCTTCGGGATCTGGGACTGGGCTACCGCGCCCCCTACGTCCAGCGCAGCGCCGAGATGGTGGCCGAGGGTGAGGCCGACCCGGCGGCCGCCCGAAGAATGGCCTACGAGGACGCCCGCGAGCACCTCACGCAGTTCGTCGGCGTCGGCGACAAGGTCGCGGACTGCGTCCTGCTATTCTCGCTCGATTTCCTCGAAGCGGTCCCGCTGGACACGTGGATCAGGACGACCATCGAGGAGTACTTCCCCGAGGCCGACCGGGGCAACTACGCCGAGACCTCGCGGGCGATCCGCGAGGCGCTGGGCGGCGAGTACGCGGGGTACGCCCAAACCTACGTCTTTCATTTCCTCAGAACGGGTAGAAACGAGCAGTAGCGGGGCAGAGGACGCCGTTCTTCAACCACATAACGCGATAGAGAGTCCAGTAACTACATCTGACCAGCAGGAGGTGCTGGCATGAGCTCCCAGTCGGTCGCCGGCACGCCGACCTGTGGATCACTGGGCTGTACCGGCGACGCCTGGGCCGTGATCAACCATCCGAAGATCGGCGAGATCGTCGCCTGCAGAGACTGTGCCACTGGCCACGAGGTGGTGCGCCGTGTCTGAGTCCGATGTTCGCCCGGAGGACGCCCTTCAGGTCGCCCAGCGCGCGCTCGCGAAGGTCAATGACCTCGAAGACGAGCTGGCCGAGACGGACGACCGCCTCGACGACCTGGAGGAGAAGCTGACCGCGGCGACGCTCCGGCTGTCCGAGATCGACGACGAGCGCGCCTATCAAGAGCGGACGCTTGACGAGAAGATCGGGATGGTCCGCGAGCACGCCTTCGAGCGCGCGGCCAATGGTCACGGCCGAGCGACGCTGGACTACGACGACATCATGTGGGAGGTCTTCGACGGCGAGCCCAGCCCGAGCCACTGCTACAAGCTCCTTCGGTTGGCCGCCGGACTGACCGACAGCGACTCAGACCGGCCGACTGGCGGCGATATTCCCGGCTTCAGCTGCCGAGACCCCGACAACGGCAACTACCACCTCGCCGTCGACGCCAGCGAAGCAAAACGAGGGGCGGCGTTTTATTCCGAGAATAAAGCGGTCGCCGAGGAGGGTCGCTGAGCATGGGGATCTGCCAGCGCGGGATTCCACCTCCGTTTGCACTCTGACTGTGTTCCGCAAGTAGTGTTGTGTTAATAACGGACGGATAGCCCGAGGTCCGCCGTCGATCACGCCATCTCACGTTGGCGTTGGTCGTCGAGAAACCCTCGCGAGGGTTTTATTCTCGGGATAAAGCGACCCCAATGTCAACAACCCAAGCGAATACGGAGATGACCGATGCGTTCGAGGAGCTGTATCGCAACTACTACCGGGACGAGATCGGTGTCCTGGCCCAGCACTACCCCCAGGAGCAACGCTCGTTGGCGGTGAGCCATCACGACATCTATCGCTACGACAGCGATCTCGCTGACGATGTCCTCAACCGACCGGAGCCACTGCGGGACTACGCCGAGGAGGCGCTTACTCAGTACGACCTCGCAATCGACATCGACCTCTCGGGTGCCCACGTGCGCGTCCACGACCTCCCCGACGAGCAGACCTTCTATCCCGGCGAGTTTTCCCCGTCGGAACACGAGGGAAAGCTCCGATCGGTCCAGGGCGAGATCAAGAAGGCGACGGACGTGTACAGCCGCCTCTCGGAAGCCACGTTCGAGTGCCAGCGCTGCGGGACGCCCACCCACATCCCGCAGGCCGCCGGCCACTTTCAGGAACCGCACGAGTGCTCGGGCTGTGAGCGCCAGGGACCGTTCCAGATCGACTTCGACGACTCGGAGTTCATCGACGCCCAGAAGCTGCGGATCCAGACGCCGCCGGAGATCGCCCAGGGCGAGGGTCAGGACATCGACGTGTTCGTCGAGGACGACCTCACTGGCCAGGTCACCGTCGGCGACCGCGTCACGGTCACGGGCGTCGTCGAACTGGAGCAACAGACGCAGGGAGGCTCGAAGACGCCGAAGTTTGAACCCTACATCGCCGGCCAGCACATCGCCGTCGAGCAGACCGACGCCGAGGAGCTCGACATCACGTCCGACCAACGCGAGGAGATCGAAGCGCTCGCGAACGGCGAGCACGGCGACCCACTCGAACTGGCGGCCGCCTCGATCGCGCCGAAGCTCTACGGCTACAACGAGGAGAAGCAAGCGATCGTCCTCGCACTGGTCGGGGGCTCCCACGTCGAGTACCAGGACGGCGACTTCGACCGCGGGCAGTTCCACGTCCTCTTGATCGGCGACCCGTCGACGGGGAAGTCCAAGCTCGTCGACCGCGCCGAGGGCGTCGGCTGGCGTACGGTCGGCGTCTCGGGGACGGGGTCGACCGTCGCTGGCGTCACGGCCACGGCCGTCCAGGACGACTTCGGCGACGGATCATGGACGCTTGATGCCGGCGCGGCCGTGAAAGCCCACCGCGGCGTCCTCGCGATTGACGAGCTCGACGACATGCCCCAGGAGGTCCGGTCGGCACTGCTCGAACCGATGTCGAAGCAGTCGATCCACATCACGAAGGGTGGGATCAACACGCACCTCCAGACCCAGACCGCGGTCGTCGCAGCGGCGAACCCGAAACACGGGCGGTTCGATCCGTTCGAGCCCATCGCCGAACAGTTCGTGTTCACGTCGACGCTCCTCTCGCGGTTCGACCTCGTCTTCACGTTCCGCGACGAGCCCGACGAGGAGCACGACGACGATGTCGCCCACCACGTCCTCTCGGCCCGCGACGCGGCCAAGCGCGACGGTCGCGATCTCGACTTACCCGACGACAGCACGGACACGCAGCCGCCGGTCGACGGGGAGACGCTGCGGGCCTGGATCGCACTCGCGAAGCGCCAGCCTGACCCCGTGTTCGCCGACGACAGCGTCGAGGCGAGCATCCGCGAATCGTGGCTGGGGCTCCGGGGGCTGTACGACTACGACGAGAGCGAACCGGTCCCCGTGACGTTCCGGTCGCTGGAGGGGATCGTCCGCGTAGCCGAGGCGGCCGCTCGCTTCGAGCTCTCCGAGACGATCGAGCAGCGCCACGTCGACATCGCGACCTCGCTGGTCGGCAAGTCCATGCAGGACATCGGCCGCGACGAGGACGGCAACTTCGACGCCGATGTCAAGGAGACGGGGGCGTCGAAGTCCCAGCGGGATCGCAAGAAGGTGGTCGTCGCGACGATCAACGACCTCGCGGAGCAGTACGACGAAGGCGTGCCGATGGACGTTGTGGTCGAGGAGCTCGCCGACGACTACGACGAGCACCAGATCACCCACGACATGGACCAGCTCCTGGAGGCCGGCGAGGCCGTCCAGCCACGCACTGATCACATCCGCTACATCGGGAGGTACTGAGCATGACCGCAACCGATTCCCGCGGCCGGTCGAAGGAGCGCTACCAGCGACTCCTGCGGGTCCTCGATCACAACACAACCGAACAGCAGCCGCCGGCAGCGCGCCGGACCTCGATTAAGCACATCATGTGCATGGCCGGGTACGAGCCGGATCCCGTCGCGAAGTCGATACGGGTCGCGTGCGAACGCAACGACATCTGGTCGCTGACTGGGCCCGACGGCGTCGCCCGCCTCGCTCCGATGACCGAGACCGATCTCCAGCGAGTCATCGAGTGGCTCGTCGAGCAGGAGCATCCGCACAAAGAGTTGATCGGTGAGGCCAACCGCCGACTCCAGGAGGTGCGCGACGATGCCGAGTGATCAGTCTACGGACGGGACTGACCGAATCGCGTTCATCGACATTTACAGCGGACCAGGTGGCGTCGGCTACGCGCTCGACGCGATTATCGACGAGTTCGATCTGCCGGTCGACCACATCGGTATCGACATCACCGACTACAGCGACACGTACCCCGGCGATTTCGCCCAGTGCGACGCCAGCAGCGTCGGCCAGGTCATCAACGCGGTGTGGTACTACCTGACCGAGTACGACGTCGTTATCCTCTGGATGAGTCCGCCGTGTCTGGCGTACTCGACGGTCTCTTGGTCGAACTGCAACCAGATCGGCTTCGACGACCCGCGCGATTACTACCCGACGTTCGCAGACCTGAACGTCCGCACGATCCTCCAAGCTATCGACCCCGACGAGTACATCATCGAGAACGTCGCGAACTGCGAAGACATCCGAGAACCAACGCGCATCAACGGGTTCGGCGTCGGTCTCCCCTTTGATCTTGAACGGCACTTCGAGACGAGCTTCCCGTGTCCCGACCGCCTCGACGACGGCGAGGCCGAAGCTGGTCACTTCACCCGCACCGGAGACTGGCAGTCAAAGAAGCCCCTGGCTCGGACGAAGGGCGTCCCAGAACACTGGGACCGTCAGGAGATTCGGAGCGCCATGCCGCGCGAACTGGTGCAGTACCTCCTGCACTACTGCCCCTCGTTCCCCGAGGTGTCGCTGCCCGACGATGTTGACCGTCAGGCGTTCCTAACGGAGGTGTCTGCGTAGATGGCGCTCTCTGCGTTCCCCTACCCCGGCGGAAAGACGACGCTCGTCGACGAGATCGTCCGGTACTTCCCGGAGCACCGCCGGTACGTCGAAGTGTTCGGCGGAAGCGCGGCGGTGCTGCTGAACAAACCGACGAGCTACGTCGAGGTCTACAACGACCTGAATAGCGACATCGTCCACTTCTTCGAGGTCGTTCGCGACCATCGCGAGGAGCTGCAGGAGTGGCTTCGTGCCACGCCCTACTCCCGAGAGCTCCACGAAGAATGGGCGCGGGCGTTCTATCAGGGCGACCGTCCCGAGGACGACATCGAGCGCGCCGGTCGCTGGTTCTATCTCCGATACACGCAGTACGGCGCGAAGATCGACCGCTACTCGGGATTCAAGCCGTCCATCAAGCGGAACGAAGCACGCTCGCTGCGAGGGAGTACGGAGGGCCTGGATCAGATCGTCGAGCGGTTTCAGGACGTGACCGTCGAGAATCAGGACTTCGAGCAGGTCGTGGAGCGGTACGACCGGCCCGACACGCTGTTCTACCTCGATCCGCCGTACATCGAGACTGCGTACAACTACTACGGCACCGGCGAGTTCGACCACGCCCGTCTCGCGTCGGTCCTCGACGAGTGTGAAGGCAAGTGGATCGTTTCCTACGGCGAGCTGCCCGAGCCGGTCGCGGAAGTCTCGTCGACGGTTGAGGAGTTCGCCGCACACTACTCGCTCGACGTGGCTGACGGTGAGGCTCGCGACGAGGCGACCGAGCGCCTGGCGATGAACTTCGACCCAGCCGACCAGCCTTTGTTTAGTGGGGCAGAGCAACGTACGCTCTGCAACGTAGACACGGGAAGTGATCGCGATGAGTGAGATCGAGCGCATGGCTCAGGAGATCGTCTCGGTCTCCGACGACGCCGTCCTTGAGTCCGTCTCCGATGGGATGTTCGTCGTCAGCTTCTCCGGCGACCGCGTCCCGTTCGAGCTCTTGGAGTACGCTCGCGGCTTCTCGTTCAAAGTCGACGAGATCAAGCACAGCGACTTGTCGGTCTCGGTTGTCTTCGGCAAGCACGCCGAGTACTGGCCACCGACTCACGGAGACACTGACCGGGAGGGGAAATGACCGAGCAACTCACCGACGAGGAGATCCTCGCCGCGGTCCACGATGCGCTCGATGCGGGGGAGCGCGATTTGATGGCGGGAGGGATCCCACTCCAGCCTGTGGCCGACCGCGTCCCGGCTTCTCGGTCGTGGGTCCACAAGCGACTGTGCGATCTCGTTGACCGGGGCCTCCTCACAGCGGTCTACGGAGCTGACCCAGAGACCTACGAGCCGCGCAAGTCCTACTTGCCGCCCGGCCATCCCGAGGCCGACCGCCCGTGACGCCGCCAGCGGCCACCTCTCACCCCGGAGTCGACCACGGCAGCGCACCACTGTACAGCTCCGGGGGAGGACATGGCCGACTGGCGACGACGAGACTATTCCCAGCGTTTAAGTAAGCGAATGGACAAGTATAGGGCAGCACGAACCGACCGGCTCGGGGCCGAGCTGACGCCGTGACTCCCCGTGCTGACCCAGCAGTCTGCGGACTCTCCTTTCCAATGTCACAATCCACTGACACAGCCACAGGCACAGCCACGGGCTCCCGCTGGGACCCGTTCGGATCGCACTGGGGGCCACGCAACGCCGCCGACGGCGAACGGGTCCTCGACTGGTTCGAGTCGCTCGTCTGGCACGACCATCAGGTCTGCTCGGAGTGCTTCGCCCGCCTCAAACAGAGCGCCGTCGACGAGCGCGACGACTGGGGCAACGAGGGGACGCTGTCCTGGCGGACGGAGTCGAGCGGGCTCGGCGAGGCGCACATCGAGCCCCCCGACACCATCGCGTCCGTCCAGCCACTCCCCAAGCAGCGGACGACCTGCCTGGACTGTGGGAGCGTCAAGGGACTCGCCCAGTCTGATGCCCTCTCGACACAGGAGGCCGTCGACCGCGTCCCGGCGCTGACCGAGCGCCTCCAGGAGGCGGGCTACCGCGTCGACGTCGACCGCGTCTACGGCGTCGTCCGCCGGCTCAAGTCTGACCCAGAGCGCACGGACAACGACAAGCGGATCTTCGCGACGGCCGCTGCCCTGGGAGTCGATCAGCGATGAGCGCCCAACAGGTCCAGTGCCAGGTCCTCGGCCGACTGGTCACGGGCGAGGTCGTCGACCGCGACGTGGAGGCCGACGCCGGCTCGGGCCCACGGGAGATCGTGACCGTCGACGTGGGCGGCAGTCGCTATCGCGTCGACGCCGACGACATCGAGTCCCGATAGGTCGCCGGCCCCGATGAGCCAACCGCCAAGCGGCGGGCGGGGAGGGTCCGAATCGACACACGAGCGGCCGACCATACGACCGACACGTCGTCGACGGTGTGATTCGTACTCTTGGCATCTTCCTTCCGAGTCGCGAGACCTACACGGCCGCCTTGTCGCCACAAGATGGCGTCGCGATGCCCTATCGGCTCCCGGGACAACTGGGGGACGGGCCGCTCGCGTCGTCCTGGGGAGCATCTCCCCGGGGGCGACCTATCGGATGAGCAATGCTCTATGACGGTTCAAAAACCCACTCGACCCTGGTACTGCATCGACGCGCTCGTCGACGACTACGTCACGATCTACGAGGAAGGCGGTGACCTCAAGATGCTCAAGTCGCTCAAGATCACCCGCGCGATCGTCGTCAACATCGGGATCATCGCGATCACGCTCCTCGCTCTGGCAGAGGGAGCCGAGGCGACCATCGTCGGTGGGCTTGGCCTGGTCTCGCTGGCGACGTACAACGGGGTCGAGATCGCCGACTACGGGGCGCTCGTCCAGGCACTCGCTGAAGCCGGCAGCCAGTCGGCGGCCGACGAGTCCAGCAACGACGACGGGGGAGGGTCGCCGTGACGCACGGCCCACGCGACGACGGCAGCAACACCGACATCGACGAGCACCTGATCGCACGACTCCCCGGCGGGATCCATCTCGACAGCCTCGAGGCCAAGTGGATCGCCGTCGGCGTGCTCGTCGGTATCGCGATGGTTCTGACCGGCTCGACCGAACTGCTCGCGCTGGTCGGGCCCGTCGCCCTGGGCGCTCGCGGCGCTCGACGCATCCCGAAGCTGGCCCAGCTGGAGGCCCAGCCCTGGTGGTGGGTCGGCGGTGTCATGCTCGGTATCACGCTCGGGACGATCGTCCGGCTGGCCCTGGCACGGCTGTTCGGGATCACGACGCCCGACATCCCGTGGCAACAGGCACTGGAGCTCGGGCTGGAGCTGGCGCAAGCGCTGACGTGAGGAGACTGATTTTCACATGACCGACGACATCTGCGGGGCCGAGTGCGCCGACGACACGCCCTGCGAACACCCAGCGGGATCATGCCCGGTCGCCAGCCACAGCGATGACGACGCCGAGAACGGGCAGGGTCGTCCGTCGAAGTTCACTGACGACCGGGCGCAGGACGCCATCGAGGCAGCCCGCGAAGGACTCAGCAAAGCCGGCTGTGAGCGCGCGGCCGGCGTCGGTGACGGGACACTCACAAACTGGCTGGAGGCCGACCCGACCTTCACTGACGTAGATGGCGAGGAACGGCAATTTCTCCGAGCCTTCAGGCGCGCGCGTAGAGTCGGCGAAAGTTCCCTGGTTGAGGGTGGACTGTACGACGACGATGTCGACTCGTCGATGGCGAAGTTCCTGCTCGCGAGTTCGTTCGATTACAAAAAGACCGAACAGCGAGAGGTCACCGGCGACGGCGGTGGCCCCGTCGAGATCGCGATCAACGAGACTGTCGTCGAGACACCCCACTCCGAAGAGGACTGACCCATGAGCACCGACACCGTCACCGTCGACTGGAAATGGACCGACTACCAAGCCGAGGTCCGCGACACGCTCGAGGCCGGCGAGCACGACCTCGTCGTCTTCCGAACGGGGTACGGCGGCGGGAAGTCCATCACGGGCGCGCAGTGGATCCATCGCGGTGCCCTACAACTGGACGACGGCGAGTCGCTCGTCATGGGACAGGACTTCCAGAAAGCTCGCGGGACGACGTTCAAAGTGTTCTGGGAGACGCTCCCTGGTGAGGACACCGTCCCCGACGACGCCGGCGGTGATCCCGAGAACTCGCCCGTGGTCGCGGGGTACAACCAGAACCAGAACCGGGTCACGTACGTCTCGGGCCACAAGGTCCGCCTCGGTAGCGCGGACAAGTGGAACCGCTACGCCGGCGGTGAGTTCCATCGGATCTGGTGCGACGAGGTCGCCCACTACGACAACACCGACCTCTACAAGCTCCACGAGATGCTCGTCACACGCCAGCGCACCGAGGCTGGTCCGAACACGACGCTGTGGACGTCGACGGGCAACGGCTACAACCAGTTCTACGATGTCACCGAGCGGCAGGTCGGTCCCGATGACGAAGCACTGCCGTGGGCCGACCGGATGCGCGTGATCGTCGCGTCGACGGAACACAACACACTCCTTCCCGAGGACGGCCTAGAGAAGATCAAGAACCAGTTCCAGGGGACCGCTCGTGAGGAGCAGGGACTCCACGGTGGATTCGCTGCGGCGGAGGGGCTGGTCTACGACGGGTTCTCGCGCAAGACACACGTTCGGTCCGTCGACGATCTCGAAGATCGGCTCGTCGAGGATCAGGTCATCTACGGCTACGACGCTGGGTGGGACGACCCACGCGTGGTGGTCGAGATCCGCCGCACCCACGCCGATCAGTACGTCGTCTGGGACCATTTCTATGAGTCCGAGTCTCGCCTGGTCGAAGTGGTCGACCCCGACGATGTCCTCGACAGACCGGCCTGGATGGACGAGCGCACGAAAGGCTACGTCTATTCCGAGCACGAGCCCGCCCACATCCAGCAGTTCCGGCAGGCAGGCTGGCCGGCCGTGAAAGCCGAAAAGAGCCTCGACGGTGGGATCGACCACGTCCGTGACCGGCTGGCGACCGACAGCGAAGGGCGACCGGGCCTTCTGGTCGCCGAGCGCTGTACTGATCTCATCCAGGAGTTCCTTAGCTACAAAGAGGAGCACGTCGGGAAAGCCGCAGCGACGGATCACGCGCTGGACGCTCTTCGATACGCACTGTTCACGCACACGCCGGTCGACCCCGACGCCGGCGACGATGACGACGACACTGGAGGTGTTTCATACCTGTGACAGACAAAAACGACGACGAGACGCGCGTCTCCCTGTCGATCTCGACGCCCGGCAACAGCGGGGCGATGACGAAGGCCGAGGAGACGACCCAGCTCGACGAGCGACGCATCGCAACGGATGTCGGTCGGGGCATCGTCCCGCCGTACAATCCCGAGACGCTGGCCTCGTTCCAAGAGCTCAACGAAACGCATCAGGCGTGCCTCCGAAAGAAGGCGCGCTACGAGTGTGGCTACGGCTTCGACATCGTCCCGCACCCCAGCGCCGACGACCCCGATCCCGACGGCGAGGGCTACCAGACAGTCAACGATTTCTGGCACGGTTCGGACTCGAAGTGGTCCATCGGCCCGGAGAACACGACCGTCGCGACGCCCGAAGAGGTGCTCGAACTCTCACGACTGGACTACCACGGCATCGGCTGGGCGTCGCTGGAGATCCTCGTCGAGGGCGACGGCACGCCCGTCGGGCTTGCCCACGTCCCGTCGGCGACGACCCGCGTCCGCAAGACGACGACGGAAGTCGAGACCGAGGACGGCGAGACACGTGAGGAGATCGTCAGCGGCCACGGCTACGTCCAGATTCGACAGGGGCGGCGGCGCTACTTCGGCGAAGCCGGTGACCGCTACGGCGACGACCCGACGTTCGTCGACAAGGAGACCGGTGAAGTCGCCGACAGTGCCGAGGACCTCCCGAACGGGCCTGCCAACGAGCTGATCTTCGTCCCGAACCCCAGCCCGATCTCGCTGTACTACGGCATCCCGGACTGGGTCGCTGCCATGCGGACGATGGCAGCCGACGAAGCCGCTCAGGAGATGAACCACGACATCTTCGACAACCTGGGTATCCCCCACTACGCGATCAAGGTCACCGGCGGCGAACTCACCGAGGACAGCAAACAGGAGTTGCGCGAACTGCAGGAGAACCTCAAGGGCGAGCGCTATCGGACGGCGATCCTCGAAGTGGAGGGCTTCGAGTTCGAGAGCGACAACCCGCTCGAGCAGGGCGACCCCAGCGATGTCAGCATCGAGTTCGAGCCGCTGGGGGCGACCGACCAGAACGACATGGAGTTCCAGGCGTTCAGGGAGCGCAACGAGCACGAGATCGCGAAGGTCCACGAGGTGCCACCGATCCTCATCAACGTCACTGGGACGAGCAACCGCTCGAACTCCGAGGCCCAGGTCCAGGAGTTCGCCGAGGACGTGATCGCGCCCGAGCAAGCGAAGTTCGAGGCACGGCTGTACCGCATCCTCCACCAGACCGCGCTCGGCGTCGACGACTGGACCATCGACTTCGAGCTGCGAGGCGCGAGCCGGCCGGCCGAGGAGGCACGGACGGCGCGGACGAAGATCCAGGCCGTCCGGGGTGCGGTCCCGGTCAACCGAGCGCTGGAGATGATCGGCGAGGACCCGCTCCCCGACGATCACCCCGTCGACGGCCAGACGCTGGTCGCGAACGTCGGCAGCGACTTCGAGGGCGACGGTGCTACGGAAGCCAGCCGACCCGAAGATGCCCCGCCGGAGGCGAACAAGGTCGGCACGCGCGCCGGCGTCTCGGTCGAACTGGACGACCCGCTCTCGCCCGACGAGGTCCGCACGGACATGATGGCGTTCGAGTCGTCAAATCTGGTGTCGGGGTTGTACGACCGCCAGACGAGGGACCTCTACATCCGGTTCCAGGGCGACCCCGTCGACCGGATCTACGTCTACCTCGACGTTCCCGAAGACACGTGGCAGGGGCTCAAGAACGCCAGCAGTCACGGCTCTTACCACCACGAGCACATCAAGTGGGACTACGTGTACGAGGAGCTGACCAGCACAACTGGCTGGCCACAGATCGGCGCGTCGGCACCGACCGACGACTGACACTGCGACCGATGACCGCGGGAGTCCCCGGCTCCCCGCGCGAGGCATGACCGGGCACGATTCTCACATGAGTAAGAACAGCGACAAGGAGCGCGGCGAGAAGCGCGGCGTCCTCGACACCGGTCGTGCCAACGACGACGAGGACGCCGACGACGCCGCCGACGAGGGCTGACAGATGAATCGACAGCGGAACGAACAGCGCTACGAGAAGCGCGTCGACTACGTCGCCAAAGACGAGGACGCCCAGACGGCGACGGGCGTCGTCATGGTCCCGTGGACGGTCGACCACCACGGCGACTGGGAGCGCCCCGAGACAATCGAGGCGTTCGCGGCCCAGTTCGAGGCGTTCGTCGACGCCGATCAGGCCGACGGCGGCATCATACACGCGGTGTGGCCGTCGGACTGGATGACGCTCGAACGCAACGAGGTGCTCGACGAGTCCGAGGAGATCGGCGGCCAGACCGTCGAGGCCGGCGCGTGGGTCCAGACGTGGGCTTATCACGACGACGAGCTCTGGAGTCTCGTCGAGGACGACATCCTCGGCGGGCACTCCATCGGCGCGGTCAACGTCGACTGGTCGTTCAACGGCGAGGAGCCTGACGACCTCCCTGACGAGGTCAGCGTCCCCGACGAGGTCGACGTGGCGGAGTACTGGGAGCTGACCGACGGGATCGTCCAGGAAGTCAGCGCGGTGGACTTCCCCGCCGTCCCGGACGCCCAGATCCTGACGGCGTCGAAGGCGCGGGCGGCGGCCGCCGAGAAGCGCTTCGCCGAACACGTCGGCAACCCCGACGGCTTCATCGAGGAGGCCCTGGAGCGGGGCCACTCCGAGGAGGCCGCCGAGCGGATGTGGGACGTCGTCGACCGTGCCATCAGCGTCGAGGGTGCCAGCGAGCCCGGCGCAAAGAGCAAGGGCCGGCTGACACGTGCGGCGACGACGGTCCTCAGCGCGATCACTGGGTCCGATGACGGCACCACGTCCGAGGCCCAGACGACTGCGAAGGAGGGCAAGAGCGCCGACCACGTCACGAAAGAGGACACGGTCGGCGTCGACGTCTTCCGCATCACCGCGGCCGACGATGACGATGTCGACTACAACGGCGACCTGCTTGGGATGGGCGTCGACTTCCCGGAACATGACGTGTACGTCGACTGGCGGCGGGACGCGTTCCCAGATGCCCTCGAGGACCCGCATGTCTCGATCTACGGGAGTGTGGACGACCTCCAGCAGGCGACCGGCAACGAGATCGAGTCGCTGGACTCGGTCGAAAGCCCGACCGACGGGTTTGCGGCTGAAGCACAGCGGATCCGGCAGAAGGCGATCAAAGAAGCAGACGACAACGCCCCCGGCGGCGACACGCCGGACTCGACTCAGATGACCAACGGAAACGACGAGCCCCCCGAGTGGGCACAGGACCTCAAGGACCAGATCGACGAACAGAGCAAGCGGATCGACGAAGCGCTCGACGAGGACGGCAGCAAGTCCAGCAATGCCTTCGACGACGCTCCCGAGTGGGCGAAGTCCCTCAAGGAGGAGGTCGACAAGCAGGCCGACCGCATCGACGCGATCTCCAAGCAGACCGGGACGACCGAGTCCCAGCAGCTGGGCGGCGCGGAGAAGGGCGGCGACGACGAGGGGATCTCCGAGCGCCAGGCGTTCTTCGTTCCCGAGAGCAAGGCGCGTGAACTGCAGGCCCAGCAGGGAGGTGGCCGATGAGCAATGCCCCCTACGCCGGGATGACCGGCGTCCGCAAGGGCAACGAAGAGGCGCTCAAGGATATCGCACCGGGCGATCTCTCCGGCGGTGTGATGCCGCGGGACCTGTTCGAGGACTGGTATCGCCGTGTCCAGGACACGTCCCAGCTGATGGACATGGTCCGCACGGAGATCCTCCCGCGGCCGAAGATGGAGCTGGCCCGGATCGGCGTCGGCGAGCGGATGCGCCGTGGGGCAGGCACCGAGGAAGGAACTTCCGGTGGCAGTGCTGAGGTCAACACCGACGGGATCGAGATGGACGCCGAGAAGGGCGTCCTGTCGTGGGACCTCCCGCGCGAGACCGTCGAAGACACGATCGGCCAGGTCGACGAGATCGTCCTCGACAAGATGTCGCGGCAGTGGGCCGTCGACACGCAGGACCTCGGGATCAACGGCGACACCGCCGACACGTCCGGCGGTGACAGCCAGGCGTTCCTCACGCAGAACGACGGCTGGCTGACGATCCTCAACGACCGGACCGACACCAACACCTACGATCACCAGAGCGGTGCGATCGACACGTCGCTGTTCCACGAGGCCCGGGCGGCGCTGCCGAACCGCTTCAAGCGGTCGGCGACGGTCAACGAGCCCGTCTACATGATGAATCTCTCCCAGATCGAGGACTGGGAGTACGACCTCACCCAGCGGGAGGACCCGCTCGGTGCGGCCGTCATCTTCAGCGACGAGGACCTCACGCCGTTCAACTACGACGTGTACGGCTTCGCCGGCTGGCCCGAGGGCACGGCGCTGTTCACCTACCCCGAGAACCTCATCTACGGTGTCTGGCGCGATACCGAGGTCGAGGTGCTCGATGCGACCGACAAGACCGCCGAGAACGACCTCTTCGCGCGGTACTTCATGCGGACCCGCGACGACTTCCAGGTCGAAGACGAAGAGGGCGCTGTCCTCATCAACAACGTCGCAACGGCCTGAGGTGATCGGACATGCCAACTGCCCGGTACACTGCTGACGGCGGCCACTACCGCGTCGGCGGCCACGGCTTCGACCCTGGCGACGAACGCACTGTCGACAGCGATCTGGCCAGCTACCTCGACGATCATGACGACTTCGAGGTGCTCGACGCCGCCGGCGATGAGACCGTCCACGAGGAGGACGGGCCGCCTGATCCCGACGCCGTCGACGGCGAGTCCGGAACACTTCCGTTCAACCCCGAAGATCACACGAACGACGAGGTCGCCGAGAAAGTCGCCGACATCGACGAGCCCGCAGCGCTGCGGGCCCTGCTGAGTCTCGAAGCAGAACAGAAGGATCGAGACGGTGCGACCGAGGCGATCCAGGATCGTCTCGACGAGCTGGAGGGCTGACTCGTGTCTCCCACTACGGAGGAGACGGTCGACATCGAGGGTTCGGGCAACGCGGTTAGCCTCCGGCTGCTCGGCAACAACATCGTCGACATCCACGTCCGCGGCGATGCCGCGGCGGACTACGAGGTGGACGTTCGGCGCAACGGCGGTGGCTGGATCCAGGGCGTGCGCTCGGGCTACTCCGGGAGCGCGAACTATGACGACGTGCTCGAAACTGGGGCCGAGGAGCTCCGGCTTCGCTGCACGAGCGGCACCGGCGCGGCCGGAGACTCGGCGACGATCACGCTGATGGCGAGCTGACTGGGGTGACCACGCATGTCTGACACAGGCTACTGTACGCTGGAGGATCTGCGGAGCGCGCTCCAGGAGGCGGAGCTCCCCGGCGACCTCCAGCAGGACAAGCGGCTCGCCGTCGACGCAATCACGGCCCAGACCGAACCGCTCGAAAAGTCGCTCAAACGCCACTGGTACGCACCGACCGGAGCCGGCATCCTCGACGAGGCGTCGGAGATCGACATCCCCACCGCGCCGAAAAGTCGCGATGACGAGGAGGACATCCCGACGGCGTCGGCGTTTGTCGTCGACGATGACGGCCCGCCACCGAAGACCTCGCAAGGGAGTTACGCGAAGATCGGGCTCGCCCGTCGCGATGCCGAGTCCGTCTCCCAGCTCCTCGTCCGCACGAGCGACGGCAGCTACGAGGACTGGACCGTCGAGTACAGCGGCGGGACGTGGCCCGACGCCGTCGGCGACGCCTACTACCTGCGGGTCAACAACGGCGGCTGGAGTCGGCTGTACATCGACACCGAGAACCTCCTCGAAGCGGACGAAGACGACGAGTATGTCCTGGACAGCTGGGCGAACGCCGTCTATGTGACCTACGACTACGGGCACGAAGGCATCCCCGACAACGTGCGTCGGGCAGTGGCGTTGCGGGCAGCAGCACACTTCGTCGACGAAGCCGCCGTGCAGATCCCGGAGAACGCTCGCGTTCGGAACGTCGAGGCGCTGGCCGACCGGTTCGAGCGGAAGGCCGACGAACTCTTGGAGGTCTACAAGTGATGCGCCCGACGCGCCCCTACCGCGCGCTGCGGGCGACCGTCGCGACGGGGATCATCGCGAGCGTTCTGGCGCTGTGGGCCCACGGCCAGCTGACCGGCGCGCCGATGGACATGCTCTGGGACGTGGTCGTCCTCGTGCTCCTGGTCGCCAGCGGCTACGCCATCTTTGGCCGGCGGACGATGTCCCGCGCCGTCGAGGACGCACAGAAACTCACCGACGACAGCGACGGCGGCGACGGAGGGAGCGACTGATGGCGACGCTGGAGAACGACTTCGAGGCCAAGCTCCAGGAGGCGCTGCTGGACGACATCGAGCAGACGCTCGAGGAGGAGATCGGCCCGTGGCTGATCCAGACCGCTCGCGAGCAGTGGGAGGCCTACGCGTCGCGGAACGGCTACGACATCGAGTTCATCTGGGAGGACGCTGAGTTCGCCGTCGAGCGCGACGACGACAGCGTCACGCTGCGCGTCGAGTGGCCCGAACTCTCGGCGCTGTTCGAGTTCGGCGTCGAACCGCACACCATCGAGGGCAACCCCACGCTGACGTTCTACTGGGAGGCAAAAGACCAGTGGATCACGACCGACGAGGTCAACTGGGGCAGCGAGACCGGCGGGATCAACGAATCCCGCGCCGTGCGTGACGCGATGAACGACCTGCGGAGGCTGCTGTCGTGACTGAACTACCAGAGTACTACCAACACGTCGGGCTGGGACTTGCCCTCGGTGGGTTCTGTAGCTTGCTCCCCACCCCTGTCGGGGCTCCCGTGGCAGTGCTGCTGGGGGCCGTGATGATGGCTGTCGGGTGGTGGTTGGAGTGACCGCCGCACCAGTCCAGTGGGTCCTCGACGAGCTCGGCAGCGTCGCCGACGCCGTCGCTGCGACCTACACGCTGGCCAGTGGGGACCCGGCCCAGCTCCGGCGTGTCGACCGCGACAACGCGCTCGTGATCGACACGGGCGGGTCGTTCGACATGACTCAGGCGATGGACGACCTCAAGAACGACCTGCAGAAGGCCACCTACGTCGGCGCTCGCTTCGCCGACCGCTCTGGGGAGTACGCCGGGACCGCGCCACAGCGCGATCTCGACGAGGTCGTCGGCGTCCGCATCCTCGGCTACTCGGGGAGCTACGGGCACGTCGACCCGCTCGGCGAGGACGGCATCCCGTTCCAGGGGACCGACGACGCGCTCGTCGAGCGCATCCAGTCGGCGCTGTACGATCAGTTGCAGTACCCCGACGCCGGCCGGACCAACGTCGGCTTTACCCACCTCGACATCGTCAACGAGGAGCCGGTGATGGCCGACTGGCAGGACTTCTATCGCTACGACTTCGACGTGGTCTTCGACGGCTTCGAGACGCTGTGACGCGCGGCCTTTTTCATACGCCACTGACACGCCGGTCGCCGCGGCCGGCGTCGAGGCAAACCACGCGGCGCTTTTCGGTGATTCAGATGCTCATGAGCACTACTACGCATAGCGATGGAGGAACAGCATGACGGGCGCGGGATCGGGCAGCCTCGCGTTCGGTAAGGAGCAGTCCTTCCTGGGCTCGCTCACGACCGACGGCGACTCCAACCCGGAGTACTGGCAGTTTGGTCGCAACACGGCAATCACGGAGCTGTCGATGGACACGATGCTCCAGCGGCTCGACGAGGAGGGGGCTGTCGAGTCCGTCGAGTCGGTCAAGACCGGCTTCGAAGGCGCGTTCGCCATCGAGTCGACGATCTCCTCAGACGTTCACAACGATGTCGAGGACCTCGTCTTCAACGACGGCGGCACGCAGTTCAAGAGTGGCCGCCCACAGACAGCGACGATCTACACCGGCGTCGACTACCTCGACGGCACGACCGAACGGGCGCTGGAGGGATGTACGCCGGTCGACTACTCGATCAACTACACCGAGGGCGGTCTGCTGACCTACCAGCTCCGGTTCTTGTACGCCGACGAGACACCGAGCGCCAGCATCACGCCGACGAACGTGACGGAGGTCTCGGACGGCACGTCGGCGGTGTTCCACTCGCTGGACCTGGACATCGACGGCGTCGATGTCTCGAAGCTACAGGACGCGACGCTGTCGATCTCCAACATCTCGCGGTTTCAACGCGGCGGCGAGGGCCCGACGCCAGTCGACGTGGTCATCGCAGCGCCGGAGACGACGCTCGACGCGACGGCGATCTACGGCGGCCGTGATCGACTCGACCTCGCCTACGGATCGGCCGGGGCGAGTGGACCGCAGGATCGCCTCGGCAGTGTGCCCGCGACGTGGGACATCACCGTCGACGGCACTGCGGTCAGTACCTACAACCTCGCGAAGATCAAGCCCGCGACCTACGAGTGGTCCGACGTCATCAACAGCGGCGACACCGATACGACCGACCCGACGACGTTCAACGTCGACGGCGACCCGGCGGTGACCGTCGTATGAGCGACGCGACCTACCGCCTCGGTGACGAGCGCGACCGACTGGACGACCGCCTCGACGAGCTGGCCGACCGGGCCGCCGAGGCCGACAACGACGCTGCCCGGCAGACGGTCTGGCAGATCGCCCGGCAGGTTGAGGACCGTCTCGATGGCGTCCAGTACCTCATCGACGAGCACAGCGCCGATGCGACCGTGACTGTCCGCCCCCTCACTGCCGGCGAGACGGCCCGGATCGAGGACAGCATGGCCGACCTGCAGCGGCGGTCCGACCACAGCGCCGGCGGCCTCCCAGGCACGCGCCGCAACCACGACGCCGCTGCGGCGCTCGTCGACGCGCCGTTCCTGGACGACGATGTCGACGCCGACGACCTGGACGCCTGTCTACCCGTCGTCGCTGACCTACCCACGCAGGCGGTCAAGTGGCTCCGGGCCCGCGCCGACGACCTCAGTGGGATCGACGAGGGAAACTCGAAAAGCTTCGACGAGCGAGTCGCGGCGGCCTCGTCGGCGAACTGACGACGCGCGACGAACTCGACATGGCCATCGGGATCGGGATGCTCCACGGCCACTCACCCGAGGAGATCCGCAGATACCGACGGCGTGACATCCAACTTATGCTACTGTTTCATCAGACCACAGGAGGCCTGCGATGACGGAGTTCGGCACCGCTGCAGAGGTAGGGCTCTCAGTCCCCGACCGCGAGCTTCGCGACGTGCGCCGGCAGATCGAGAACGAACTCGGCGACGTGACGGTCAACGTCAGCGGCAGCGCTGGTCGCTCGGGTGGACGGATGGCTGGCCGCGAGCGGGCGATGGGCCGCAACCTCCAGAGCACGGCCAACAGCCACCTCTCGACGATCACCGACCACGGCGACGAGCTCCTCGACCTGGCCGACGAGCGCAACGACCTGCTTCGGGAGCTCGTCCAGGAGACCGAGGAGGGGAACTTCACGCGGGCCCGTGGCGGCGGTGGTGGCGGTGCCGGAATCGCCGGTGCGATGGGTGGGCTCGCCATCGGCGGGACGGCGCTCGTTGGCGGGCTCGTGTCACAACTCGGGAGTGCCGACATCGGCATCCCGGACGACATCCCGCTGGACTATCCGAAAAACATCCCGCTGGATGTGCCGGAGATCCCGCCGCTGAAAGCGCCGGATATCGACCCGCTCACGTTCAAAAAGCCGGATTGGCTCCCCCCGACGGTGCCAAAACCTGGCTGGCTGCCGATCACAGTCCAGGACCCGACCACGTCGCCAAACCAGCCGTCGACGGAGCCCTCGACGGACCCGTCCCCCGACCCCTCGCCGAGCCCGTCGCCGGAGCCATCACCGGACCCCTCGCCAGAGCCGTCTCCAGAGCCGTCGCCCGAGCCGGCGCCGGACCCAGCGCCGCAGCCGATCATCCCGCCGCCGTTCGATCCGAACACGCGCCTGCCCGGCAACCGCGGCACGCCTGGTCCGTCGCCTCAGCCATCGCCCTCCCCTGATCCAGCGCCGATGCCGTGGACGCCGGGCACGGGGACGCCCGATCCGTCGCCGTCACCGTCGCCGACACCTGATTGGGTGCCCGACGATACGACGACGGCCCCTATCGACTTCGCGCCGACTTCAGACGGGTCCGGGACCGGCGTCCCCACGCCGTCGGGCAGGGGTGTGTTAACTGGAATTGCAGCAGGAGGACTCGGTGCAGGGCTCGCCCGATTGATGAGTGGTGCGGGCAAAGGGATCGGGTCTATGGTGAGTGCACCCGGAACGCTCCTGCCCAACGCCATCATGCAGAACGGCTGGACTCCAGACATCATGAACGAGTCGTCCCAGACTGGGTCCGGCCCCAACGAGGCCCGACGCCGTCGCGAGAACCGCGGTGCCCGGGCGGCGGGGTCGATGTCCGTGATCGTCAACAACGACATCGGCCCGACGCAGAAGGAAACCGAGCGGATCGTCGAGCAGGAAGTCAAGCGGCTCGAAAAGCGGCTTCGGCGGAATCTTGGGAAGCCGTAGCAGCTAACCGCCCTGCAATTCCTCGATCGTCTCCCTCTGTTGAACCAGTTCGTATATGAGCAGTAGAACGCCTGCAGACATGATTGCAAGATACCACTCGCCGTCCCTGAGCCCTATTGCTACCCCGCCGATCCCCCCAACGCCCAGTCCTACGAGTTCAGCCACCAGCAGTGGTTGGCTTTGGAGATCCATACCAGATATGACCGACACAGTCACCAAAAGCGTTTACCCAGGAGGTACCGGATCGTGACCGCGCAGCCGACAGCCGTGCTGTTCGTCGACGCCAACTTCGGCGGGTCGCTCGGTCAAAAGACCGGCCGCTTCACGTTCCCCAAGGGCACGATCGAGATGGGTGTCAGGACGGGACCGCTCGTGGAGAACGGGTTTTCGTCGCTGATCAACACGCTGCTCGAACTGGTCGCAGATGGTGAGTCCGGCCGGCGCGGAATCTCCGTCGACGCCGGCGGCGGCCAGCACTTCCTCGAGATCGACCTCGAGGGGATTGGCGAGGCCGACGGCCAGTGGGGCTACACGGACGACCCCGACACACTCAACGAAGCCACGGCCACGGGCGGCGACCGCGTCCAGAAAGCACAGGTCCTCACCAACTATCTGCGCAAGGGTGCGCCCGACTCGTTCACTCCGGCTCGCGTCCGCTACGGCGAGTTTTCGCCCGACGGCGTCATGCCCGAAGACGAGCTCAATGTCTATGTCGAGGACCCGAACACACTGATCGACAGGGAAACCTCGTCGATCTACTCGTCGTCGATGACGCTGATCGAGACCGTCGATCTGACCGACCCGATCACCGAGCGCAACAGGAGCAAGTGACTCATGCCACGCCAACTCTATCGAACGGACATCCCCGACGGCGCGCTGACCGATCCCAATGGCGGGCAGCGCCAGCGCTTGGCCGAGCTCGGACTGCTCGGTGGGGCCGGAGCCGTCGAGAGTATCGCGTCGGACCCCGGCGAGCAGGCGCTGATCGGCGTCGCTGCCGGCGAGTACGCCGCCCTGGCCGCCAGCGAGATTGAGGAGCTGTTCGCCAGCGGCGTCGACGCGGTCCCCTACGCCCGGACCGACGGGACCGACCCCCAGCAGGATGGCTACTACGCGCTGCGGGACGTGACACTCCGACGGTCGACGCCGCTCGACGACCGTCTCCAGCGGTACGACGGGACGCTCATCAAAAAGGGGACGCGCGCCAGTCACTGGCGGGCGGTCGAGACCAGCGTCGGCCAGGTCGATCACCCGTTCGGCAACGACGATCGGGCGCTGGTCGGGGTGCCGTCGACGGCGTCGAAGGTCCGGTGGTACGATGCGGAGACGAGCGCGACCAGCGAACCGTCGATCGTCGCGACGCGGTCGGCTGACTTGGGCGACGTGGACCTCGTCGACGCGCGGTCCGCGCCCTACGACTACCCGACGCTCATCTACGATCTGGACTACGACGACGACGGCGATATCGACGCCCTTGTCGCTGACACGCGCGGTCGGAGTGAGGAGACCAGCGCCGGCGGGCAGTACCAGTATCAGCGTGTCTACCTCCCCGGTCACGAGTACCGCCAGAGCGAGATCGTGATCGAGAACGGCCTCGTCCGGCTTGTGATCGACACCGACGCCCAGACGCTCTCGGCCGAGCGCTGGGACGACGGCGCGTCGACGTGGACCAGCCAGTCGCTCGGGACCAGCGATTGGTCGCTCTACGACGCCTCGGTCCGCGAGATCGGGATGGCACAGGTCCGCGCTCGGATCGAGTTCGCCGACACTACCCAGTCGCCGACGGCCTACTGCACGCTGGACTGCTACCTGGCACGCGGCCTCGAGGATCCACTGTGGGACGAGACGGGCACACCGACGCCGTCGGGGCTCGTTGACCTCCTCGACCCCGTCGCCTCGGAGCTGATCTACCAGTCCGGTGCGACGAAGACGCTGGTCGACCGCTCGGAGGTGCTCTGATCTGGGATGACGACGGGGACGATCGACAGCCTCGACGACAGCACGGGCTGGAACACCACCATCGAGAACAGCAGCGACGACTCCATCAACTTCTTCGACTACATCAGCTACCACAAGGAGACCTCGGGTGATGTCTATACCTACCAGAACCGTGGCGATGGCGACGGGAGCGCGTGGCCGGAGTTCGGCGAGTTCGTCACGGTCACGCTTGATGTCGGCTCCGCCTCGTACAGCGGCGCGCAGGTCTCGCTCTACCCCGACCCCGATCTGGGGGGCTCCAGCAGCTTCGTCGAGCTGGACCCCAACGGCGACGTGCGCTACGGCTGGATCGACGATGGGCAGTTCGAGTCGGCCACGGCCAACGGCGTCGTCGGATCCGGGGGGAGCGTCTGGGTCCAGTGCGGCTATCGTACGGGCCCCGACGAGTTCCTGCTCCGCGTCCACGACAGCGTCGACGGGACACTGTTGTTCAGCGACGAACGATCGCTGACGAGCGCGCCGGGGTCGGGCACCAACTACTACGTCGAGAGTTTCGAGGTCGAGCAGATCTCGTGGGCATCCGGCGAGTCGATCGACTACACCGTCGACGATCTCGGGAGCGGGACGATCCCGCCGCGGGCCCCGAGTAACCTGTCGGCGACGGCCGCCGCGCCCGACCAGATCGACCTGTCGTGGACGGACAACAGCAACTCCGAGGACGGCTTTACGATCTACCGGGCCCAGTCCAGTGGGTCGACAGTGGGTGACTACACACAGGTCGACAGCGTCGGCGCGAACACGACCAGCTACAGCGACAAGGGTCTGAGTGGAGATACGACCTATTACTACCGGGTCAGCGCGACCGACGGCAGCACCGAATCGGACCTGTCCAACGAGGCCAGCGACGCGACGCCGCTGGCAGCACCGACGTTGGACACCCTCGATGCGTCCGTCGAGGACGAGATCACCGTCGAGTGGACCAAAAACGACGGCTCGGGCGATGGTGAGTTTGAGGTCTGGCGCTCCACCGATGACGCTGCCTACTCACGGGTGGCCGATGGACTCGCGCCGTCGACGACCAGCTGGACGGACAGCGGCCTGCCTGACGGAGAGAAGTACTGGTACTTTGTCCGTCGGATCGGCGGGACTGGGGCCACAAACGACTCGGGGACGCTGTCGGCCGTCACGATCCTGCCCGTCCCGACGGGTCTGCAGGTCGACAGCGTCGACGGCGACCAGATCACGATCTCGTGGACCGACAACGCCGATAACGAGGCCGGCTATCGCGTCGAGCTCTCTCGCGACGGTGGGTCGACGTGGACCCAGGACGGTGGCGACCTCCCCGCGGGCACGGAGAGCTACCAGACAACCAACCTGCTCGACGGCGAGCGCTACCAGCTGCGCGTCCGGGCCTTTTCCGAGCACACGAGCGCTCTCGATGCGACCAACTTCGACGTGGCTCCGGGCACGACGTACACGTTCGCGAAGCCCTTGACGGTCGAGGACAGCCAGTTCGACAAACCGCTGGATAACGGCGGCGTTGTCCAGCCTAACGACACTCAGTAATCGTACTTATGGACGAAGCAACATACAACATCACGAACGCGGACGGCACCGTGGTCGGACAGATCGGCACGACCAACAGCGACGACATCGTCATCGAGCATCCCGGGTCGGGCGAGACGGTCACGCTGGGGCCCGACGGGCTGACCACGTCGGCGGTCAGTACAGGTGATCTGTTTGTTAATAATGCCGGCACAAGTCAGATCTGGGGCAACGAACGAACCCTATCTGATGATGAGACGCGGGATTTGTCGATCACACAAGGTGGCATACTGGTGTTTCGTGGAGGGGATCCGTCGGCAAACGATACGTTCGCCGCTGTCGCTACATATTACAACGCTACATCCGACATCTTATCCACGTCTGATGTAGCCATCACTGATAGTGTGGATCTCCGCAATAGCGGCGCAGGCACGGATGATAAATGGATTATTAGCCGATACTATAACGGCATTCAAGTGAAGAACAGAACAGGGTCGGAGAGTGTCTACTCAATCTCGTTCCTAACATTCAACGACAGCTGATGAGGTCTACTGAGTAGCCGTTTCAATACCGCTATCCAGAAATTATGCCAGTCACAGCCACCACCGAGCTCCCCGACGAGGACCAGCCTGTTCTCGGCAACGGCGTCGAGGACGAGGTCGCCATCGACCGCGAGACCCAGCGCACGGACTACGGCGACATCCGGCTACAGATCCGCGAGACCGGGCAGTCGGCGTGGGGCGGCACCGCCACGGGCTTCGCCGAGCTCGTGATCGACCACGCGGCGACCACGACGCAGTTCACCAACCGCGAAGACGGCGAGGAGTACGAAGTTCGCGCGAGATCGGAGACCGAACACGTCACCGGCGCATGGACGACGCCGACGGCGATCACCACCAAGTTCCCGGGCGCTGCGGCGCTGTCGATCGACACGATCACGACCACGTCGGCCGACCTCTCCTGGACCGATCAGAGCGACAACGAGGACGGCTTCACCGTCGAGCGAGCCAAGGAGTACGACAGCGGCTGGGGCCCGTGGCGAGACCTTGCGACGCTCGCTCCTAACACGACGGCCTACACAGACGGCACGGTCCAGCCTAACCGGACGTATCGGTATCGCGTCCGTGCGTTCACGGAGGACGCGGAGGCCTACTCGTCGACGGTCTCGTCGGCGTCGGGGTCGACGAACGTCCGCCAGCAGACTGTGCCGGCGTCGGGCTGGTACGTCGAGGTCGAGCACCCCAACGTCGACGAGCCGCTGCGGCCGCGGATCCTCGACGATCCCCAGTGGCTGCCCACGATCAACGGTCGGCCGCAGTGTCGGGTCCCGATCCCGCTCGACGAGTCATGGGACTCGCCCAACCTCGAGGAGGCCGACATGCGCGTCTGGCAGGACGGCACGGAGTTAGAGGTCGACACGCTCGCCGACGTGGAGCTGCAGCCCGACCGGACCGTCTTAATCGGCGAGGGCGCATCGGAACTCGACCAGCGCGTCCAGGCAGAGTACTCGAACAAAGAGGCCCACGTGGCCCTCGAGGAGTTGATCGAAGACAACACGAGCTACACCGCCGACGTGGACGACCCCGGTCAGGGGGCGACCGAGACGCTGATGCAGAGCGTCTCATCCTCGGCGGATTTCTCAGCGGCCTTGGAGGCCCAACCAAGTGCGTCGGATCCGTGGGCTGTCGCAGACGGACAACTCGTCCGCTATCAGACCGCGTGGGCAACCGACTCCGAGGACTTCACGGTCAGTGGGTCCAACCTGATTCAGGGTGGACAGTACACCGGCGGCGTGGCCGAGGAAATCGATGCCAACGGGGCGGCTGTCGAGATCCAATTTACCACTGCCCACGAGATTCCGGCAAGCGACCTTGAGGTGTGGATCCGCTTCGTCACACAAGGCAGCGGCAACGGGCCCGGCTTGGAGCTGACCCTCAACGGCCACACGTGGCAGCCGCTCAGCGACGGCGCTGGGTTTGCCGATCTCGCGTGGCGGGATCTCGCGACCAACAGCTACGGGACACCGGACACCTACGCCGGCGGCGATCTCCCCGCCGGTGACCACACGCTCCGCATCGAAGGGACGACCAGCGGCGACGGGCAGGTGATCGACGTGGGAGCGCCGCTCGATGGGGGCGGTCGGTTCGGTGGGTTCACCAACACGTTCGACAACGACAACGGAGGATCGGGTGGGTATCTCGCCGGTCCGCAGGACTTCTCGGCTGCAATAGACGTACCGTTCGCAGCGGTCGCGACGCCACAGTCGGTCGTCGGCGGGCGCGTCGAGGCATCCGTCACGTCGACGGCCGGACAGCAGGCGCTCGAACTGAGTAACGACGGCGGGCAAAACTGGTCGACGGGCGCAAACACGGAGTCGTTCGAGACGACGTTCGCGTCGGGCGGGGGTTCGCTCCAGTTCCGCGTCACGCTGGGGCGGTACGGCTCGCGGACGGGTCAAACGCCGACGACGGGGTTCAACGGCGGCGCACTGGACTCATTTTCGACCTACGCCGACGTGGAGGACACGCCGATCCTCGTCGACAAGGTCTACGACAACGACCTCGCGACAGTCTTCTCGCTGATCTGTGACTTCGGATACCTCAACTGGGAAGCCCGCCGCGTCAACGGCGAAACGACGATCTCGGTCACGCGACCCGGCCAGCGCGAGGCCGACATCGACCCGGCCATAGTCGGCGGACAGGATGCCTACACGGTCACCAAGAGCACGAAGACCTACCAGAAGATCACGATCAAGGGCGCGGCGCGACGCCAGTCCAACGAGCCCTTCACGTCAAACCACGGGACTGCAGTCTCACTGACCCAGCAAGAGATGGTTGAGGGCAAGGCCGCGGTCTACGATCCGGCGACGGGCGAGAACTTCGAGGAGGGGACGGACTACGAGATCGACTACTCGGCCGGCGAGATCACGACGCTGTCGTCGGGGAGCATGAGCGACCAGACCGAGTACGCCATCGACTACTCGCGCAAGCCTGTCGGCTCGGCCGAGACCGGGGACTACACCGCCGGGGATCGCGAGCTCGTGCGAACGATCACGACGGCGTCATCGAATCGCGAGTGTGAGCAGGCCGCGCTGTATCTGCTGAAGCGGCTGTCGACGCCACGCTACGGGGCGAGCGTGACGCTGGACCGGGTCGAGGCCGGCCGCTCGCTGCTGGACGACCTCGATATCGAGGGGCTCCCGGGCGACACCAGGTTCGTGACCGACTCGATCGACATGGGCCCGCGGACGGCGACGGTAGAGCTGGAGAATCGCCAGCGGATCGGCTCGCTGCTGGAACGCGTCGAACAGCGTCTCGCAGCGACGGAGCGTGTGGCGTAATCAGCCGTAGATGTCTTCGACGCTGGGGAACGAGAGCGCGTCGTCGCAGGCCGACAACGCCTTCTTGGCATCCGACTCCAACTCCGACCGCTCTGAGTCGCCGGTCTCTGTCGCGGCCTCGGCAAGGTGATCGCACGCCTTTCCGAACGCCTCGGGAAGGCACTGCAGTGACTTGATGGTCGGGAGCGAGTCCGGTGTCTCGGCGTTGGAGATCCGCCGATCGACATCCGCCCAGGTGTGCCCGCTGTCCTCGAAGGTTCCTTCAGCATCCCGACGGGTCTCTCCGAGGTACTCATCCACAGCCGTCTGCCACTGTTCGATCGCAGTGATGAGATCGTCGTGGCTGCTTACGATTGGGTTGTAGGCTCCCCGCTCGGTCGCGAATTGCTCCTCTTTGTCGGATGCTGTCCCCGCGTCCAGTGCGTCGGTCGCATCGAACGCACTCCGATCGACTGTCTTCAGGAGTGATATCTGACGGCTAAGATCTTGTGCGGCATCTTCAACATCATTGATGTCGTCGCCGGCGTCGTCCAGCCACTCGTTCGTGATGCTGCTGTAGTACGCTTCGAGTGAGAGCCGGCCAGAGACCGTGTCACCTTGGGCCTCCCATGCCCACCCGATCCAATCCGCCACGGACCGGAGGTCGTCGATCGTTGACTGCTGGTCGCTGGTGGCGTTTGACTCGGCGGCGTCGAGTTCCTCACGAGCGTCGGACAGCGGTCGCTCGAGGTCAACATCCAGCTCAGAGAGTGCGCTTATCGACGCGTCACTCGTAGTCAATGTGGAGTTGGCCCCAGTGATCTCCAGCCACTGGTCGATGGCATCGTTGAGCTTCGCATCGGCGGCCTCGATCCGGTCGGCCGCGATATCCTGGGGCCGTTCGGTCGGCTCGGGTGTGTCGGTTTCTGTGGGCGTGTCAGTCTCCGTTTCCGTGGCCGTCTCCGTCGCCGTCTCAGTCTCGGTGGCTGTCTCCGTCGGGCGCTCGGTCGGCTCCGGCGTGTCGGTCGGCGTGTCCGTCTGTGTCGGCGTCGCCGTCGACGTGGGTGTGTCAGTCGCCGTCGGCGAGCTGGTCGCGGTGTCGGTCTGGGTGGTTGTCCCGGTCGTCTCAGTCTCTGTCGCGTCGCTCGTTGACTCGCTACAGCCTGCGAGGCCGACCGCTGCAGCAGTCGCGAGAAGATACCGGCGTCGGTGCATGCAACCGACTGGTGTCGGCTTACTAAACAGTCTTGCCCCACTTCACTACAAAAGTCAGCTATCCAGCAGCGTCTGCTTCGCCTGCTGGACTCGCCGGAACTGCTCCACGTCGGGATCGTCGCCGTCGGGGTGGTGATTCGCGGCCAGCTGCCGGGCCGCAGCCTCGACCACGTCGTCGGGTGCGTCCGGTGCGACGCCCAGCACCTCGGCCGGGTCTTTCGTCAACGCGGTCCCAGAGCCGTCGCCGGCGACGATCACGTCCTCTTCGCCGCTGGGGAGCTGGGCCGTCGCGACGGTCGACTGGCCCGTGGCGATCCCGCAGCGCTCGGCGAGGCGCATCCGCCTGACGTACAGGGCGATGGCTCTGGCGTTCTCCCGCTGGGTTGCCCAACGATCACACGCGTAGGCCAGCGCCTCGTCAGCGGGCCGGTCCTCGTGGCGAAAGCGGACGACGACGCCCACGTCGTCAGGCTTGTCGTGCTGGTGAGGAATGTTCGGCCGATCGGCGTAGTGCTGGCTCGCGGTGTCGATGTCAACGCTGATCGCGCCCCAGCGTTCGAGTTCGTCGACGACGCTCTCGAAGCACTCCTTGCGCGTCGGTGAGAGGTCGCCCGGGTAGGGCTCGCGCTCAGCGGGGTCGGTGCGCTCGTAGCCGGCGGGCCAGTCGAGCCGACGCTCTTGTTCAGGCATCGTCCTCCCGTGGGTCTTCTGTCAGCCGCCAGAAGGCGGTCGGTTCATGGATGTATTCGAGACAGTCAGCGGCGAACAGCCGATCGAGCCGTTTCGTGACTGTCGGGCGCGTACTGTCTATCTCGTCGACGATGTAGCCCGTCGTGGCGTACCCGCCAGTCCCCGCGAACACATCCAGCACATCCTGCATTGTGGCGTCCATCTTCACTGGCATTTGGTGACTCATGTACTCACCATGCCTTTAGTTACAGGCACGACGACTTAGGCTTACTGATAGTCGTACCACTACCCTTTACGGAGCGTTAAGACTAAGTGGGTGGCCCTGTTACTATGAAGTAGAGACGCCGGGGTGCCACGTCAGAAAGTGGCCGTGTGTTCCAGCACACGACCGGTGTCTTGGGCTACAAGACAATGGCAACTAAGCAGACCACTACCCAAGAACGTACCGACACTGAACCCAGCGGCTGGAGCGAGGTCGACGACCGATCCTACGGCCAGATAGCCGTGTTCGAGCACGCCGACGGTCAGCGTGTTTTCGTCAAGCGCGACCGCCAGCCCACCCAGATGCACGACCCGATGACGAGTCGGGACGACACCGGCTTCGTGGCTCGCGTCGAGCGCCCCGACGGTCGCAGCGCCCAGTTGTGCCCCGACCTCTCGGCCGAGTGCGTTGCTCGCGACGCCGCCACTGAGTTCATGGCGAGCTACCCCGACGGTGGCTTCGAGATCCCCGAACCAAGCGACCAGCCCTTCGACGGGGCGGTGGAGTGGTGACGATGACCCGCCGCCCACCGCAGTCTGAGCAGGCCCAGAGTGATCTTGCCGAGCGGATGGCGAGCGACTTCGAGGCGGTCCCGCTGCACAACAAGGTCTACGACGACCTCCAGGAGGACGACCAGCTGGCGCGTCTCCTCGACGCCGAGGCCACGGCCAACGCCGCGGGCGACCTCCGCGTGAGCTATCACGGGAATGGCACCGAGTTCGTCGACGACATCGACGACGCAGTGGGAACGTTGGGCCACATCGCTCGCCAGCGAGCGCTCGAAGCCGTCGCCGAGAGCTGTGCGACAGTGATCACGGACAGCGACCAGTGGGTCGACGAAGGCCACTGGGAACAGACGGCCATCGACGGCGCGAAACACGAAGCGCGCGAGTGGCTCCAACTCCACACCGACGACGCCAGCCGTGCCGGCGTCCTGGAGGTGCTCGACTGATGGGCGTCCACGTTGGCGAGGCCGACGGCGACCACGTCCGGCGGCTGCTGTGCAACGACTGTGATGCCCACTACGAGACCGACGAGACGATGACCAACGAGTGCCCCGAGTGCGGGCTGCAGGACTTCGAGGTCTGCGACGACGCACTGCCCCAGTTGGCCATCGGCGACCACGTCCAGGACCGCGACGATGACGACGAGGGCGACACGCCGACGATGGTCGTCGTCGGGCTCCCGCTGGAGCAGGCCGACGAGCACGAGGTCCGCGATGGCGTGACCGTCCACGACTGCAACGAGGACTACCCGGCGGACGACGACGTGATCGAGGTCGCCTTTACGACGCGGACGGACACCGATCTGGACAGCACGAAGCGCTACGCCTACCCGCGCTCGCGACTGGTGCGCGTCGCGAGCCTCCACTCGGGAGGTGGGGAGTGATGGCGGCCGTCAGCGGCGACGGCGTCTCCGATGCGAAGGTTCTCGACGAGCGTGACGCCCGCGCACTGACCGAGTACATGTCGGTGTTGCCCGACGGACCGCGAGCGAAGCACGCGCCGGGGCTGTACCTCGTCGTCTCCCAGAGCGGGTCGGCCTACCTGGTCGACCATCGCGACGGTCGCTGCGAGTGCTGGAACGACAAGACGACCACTGGACCGTGCAAGCACCGGCGGCGGGTGGCCTTTGCGACCGGCGAGCGCGAGATCCCGGCGTGGGTTGACGACGACGCCGTCGACGACCAGCTGGGCGAACACGTCAATGGTGATCCCCATGAGTGAATGCGAATATCGACAGGAAGAGACGCTCCGAACCCTCTACTGGGAAAAAGAATGGTCTGCCAGGAAAATCGCTGACCACTTCGATGTCGACGGGTCCACGATCCGCAAGTTCATGGACCGGCACGACATTCCACGCCGCGATCGGTACGAAGCCGCGGGGAAAGCTCGAAGGCAGGAATACGCCACGTTCATTACGAAACCCAGCGGCTACGAAACCTGGGCCACCAGGAACGACGGGGGGATGGATTGGGTGTATGTCCACCGTCTGTTGGCTGTTGCAGAGCACGGACTGGACGCAGTCCGCGATCACGACATTCACCACCGAAACAATATCCCGTTCGATAATCGGCACGAAAACGTCGTCCCGATCAAGAAGGACGAGCACGGAAAGCACCACAGCTACGACTATCACGGAAAAGGCGATGCCGGCGTGGTTCCAGTGGAGGGTGACGATGAGGTTTAGTCGCGCAGTCTGGTACGCTCGCGGCGACCTGCAGATCCCGCCCGGCGTGGATCGCGCGGCGCTTGGCGAACATCTCGATAGAGGGGTGATCGGCGATGCCTGAGGTCACCCTCGAGGACGGCGACCTCGTGCTCACGTTCGATCTGGTGCGAGGGCCCCGCCAGCGCGAGGTCTTCGCCCGTCGTGACGACGGCCGCTGGGACCGCCGAGAGTTCGTCTGGGGTGGCTGTGACTGGCGCTTCGTCGAGTCGGAGATCGTCGACGAGCTGACGGCCGATGCCGGCGCGGAGGTGGTGGCATGAGCGACGACGACGGCGTCGATCACGCCGAGCGCGACGACATCCAGTACGGCGACGGCCGCGTCGACTGGGCCCACGTCGAGATCACGCCGCTCTCGCAAGCGCGGGTCGGGGTGTATCTCCCGATCCCGCTGCTGGGCGCGCTCGTGCTGCTGGCCTATCGCCGGTCGACGGGCCTGGAGGTCGATCTTCAATGACGGCCAGCTCGCAGAAGTACCGGTCCTTCGCAGACCCCGATACCGAGTTCGTACTGGTCAAGAGCGAGACGCCTGTTTCTGTCGACGGCTTCAAGCTGGGCGAGCCGACTGGTGAAGTCCAGTGCGCTGCCTGCGGGAAGGTCGCCGGTGCGCCGGAGTACATCCCCCACGAGCCCGACTGCCCGCAGCGGGATGTCGCGAGTGAGTGGTACGCCGAGACGCACTGACCGCCGCCGGTTGTAGGAAAACTGATTTTTACCTGCCAGTTGACGCTCACGTAATGCCCTACTGCCCAGTGTGTGGGACGGAAGTGGCCGCCGGCGACGCGTTTTGCCAGGGCTGTGGTGAGTCACTGGACGGTGTCTCGTCGACTGCTCGTGACGCGGCTGAGGATCACCACCAGTCCGCGACGCCGTCGACGGCGGATGACGACTGGGAGGACCCAGCGGCCTCGACGAGCTCTCGGGACACGCAATACTATATCGGAGCCATCGTCGCAGCGGCGTGCGTGATCTTCTTTCCGTACTTCCTGTTTCTGGTCGCCATCCCGGAGTCGATCCTGGCGTTCTGGGGCAAGAGCATCCAGGACTCACTCGGGCGTGACGCCCGGCACAACCCCTTCGTTTCGGGGTCGTTTCTGATCATCCGCTGGTTCGGCAACTTCCTGCTGCTGGTGATCGTCCTCGGGATCGTCGGAATTTTCTTGCTGGTAGCGCTGGGGTGATCGGGCCTTACACCGAAATCGCCAGACTGCGAGGGTGGAAACGGTGGAAACCACCCCATTTAGCTTTTATTCCCCTGCAGTGAATGTACCAGTCACTCATGCTTTCCGAAGCCCATGTCCTCGACGAGGAAGCCGTCCCCGAGCAAGACCTCGTCGTCCACCGTCGCGACGAGCTCGACCGACTCCTCCAGGCACTCAGCCCGGCCGAGACGGGGCCGTCGGATCTGTGCTACCTGTTGGGCCCGACCGGCACCGGAAAAACGATGCTCGCGAAGCTCGTCCTCGACCGCCTGGAGAACGACGAAACGATGCCGACTGTCGACACGGCCTACGTCAACTGCTGGAACCATCACGAACGGACGGACATCCTGTTCCAGGTCGTCGACGCGATGCGGGACGCGCCGATCCATCGCCGCTCGACCGGCCGGTCGGAGTTGCTTGACTATCTCCACGACGAACCCGGCCACCCGGAGTACGTGATCCTCGACGAGGCCGACCAACTAAGCGATAAGCGGATCCTCTACGACCTCCACGAAACCTCGAACCTCAACGTCGTCCTGGTCGCGAACAACGAGGACGCCCTGTTCGCCGAGATCGACGACCGCCTGCGCAGTCGGCTCGCTGTCGGCCGCCGGATCGAGTGTGGGTCCTACTCCGCCCAGCAACTCTCGGCGATCCTCCAGAAGCGCACCGAGTTCGTGCTCGGGTCGCCGGGGCGGCGCTACTCGCGTCAGCAACTCGACGCCATCGCCGCGAACGCGGACGGGGACGCCCGCGTCGCGATCCGAGCGCTGCGCGTCGCGATCGAGGCCGGCGCGTCGAAGCGTCTCGCCGACGAGGAGATCGAGCGCGCACTCCCCGAGGCGCGTGACCAGTTGCGACAGAAGAGCCGCGACCAACTGCGCGACCACCAGCTGAAAGTCCTCGAAGTCGTCGAAGACCAGGACGGACCGCTGACCTCGACGGAGATCGCGAAGCGATATCGAGAGCGCGTCGGGGACGAGGACGCCCGAACCAAGCGGACGGTGCGGACCTACCTAACGAAGCTGGAGCAGTACAACCACATCGAGAAGATTGAGGTGAAGGGGCGGCCGAAGTACGTCCCGGCCGCGGTGGAAACCGAATAATCGACAGACGGCGGCGCTGGAAATGCCGGAAACCACTCCCTCTTGCCTATTGTGTCGGCGGGCGTCGCTTGTAGTGTATGCCGGAGACTGAGACAGTCCAGATCAGCACCGACCTCGAAGTGGAGATCGAGCACGTCAAGCCGGTCGGGGCCAGCGGGGCCCGGATCGATATCGAAGCGTCCGACGGCAGAAAGTGGCGCGTCGACGTGACGCGGTCGGGGAACGTCGACGTGGTCACGACGTGGCGCGACGGCGAACTGACCGATCTCGAACTGCCCGAGTGGATCGACTACGTCACTGCGAGGATCGGCCAGGCAGCATGAACAAGTCAGTCAGCCCTTGCGACTCGGGCCCTGTTCGCATTTCCCGAGAGGTACTCCCTCAGTGCCGTTCTGACGATGTCCGATTCGGACGGTTCGTAGGGGTGGGCCTCGACCTCCTCGTTGATCATCTCCTCCAGTTCGTCGTCGATCCTCACGCTGAGCTGCTTCGCCATGGATCTGTGTTGCCCAGCAACACACATAAGGATTCAGCCATGCAAGTAATTCAAGACTTATGTGTAATGCATGCACCACAAGCACTAAGTTGCAACACATGCAACACAGAGTAATGCCGGAAACAGATGACCCTCGGATCCACGTCCGTGTGGACTCCGAGCTCAAGAAAAAGGTCGGCATTGCCGCGGATTTAGAGGGTGAGTCGGATAGCGAGTTCATCCGAGAAACGCTACGCGAAGCCACGTCGCACGTCAACCTCGATCAACTATCCCCGGCAGAATAGCAGTCGCACCGCTCACGAACTAACAGCAGCCGGCCTGTCCTAAGCAGGCCAGCACTACAAGACCACATGACCCAGCACACCACCACCAGACATTATTATATACCGTCTAAACGCGGTATGGCAGTCCTACTGGTACGTATCTGGACAGTGGTCTCAGTAGTTCGTGCGCGCCTGTCTGCACACCCGGATCCCATGGAACCAACATTGCATCCGGGCGTGCAGGGCAGCCCCGCATCGCCCGCTAACCGACAGACGATACGAGACCACGATGACAGACGATTACGATAGTCAAAACGATACCGGACCAGATAGCACCGACACCGAGACCGACGGCGGCGCACACACCTGCGACGACTGCGGTGAGATGTTCCCGACGCTCACCAAACTCCGCCTGCACGAGAAGGACGACTGCCCGCTGCGGGACACCTACGCCAAGATCGACAGCGACGCCGGTGACGCTGCCGGACAGGTCACTGACAAACTACTCACATGCCGCGACTGTGGCCGTCGCAATCCCAACGCAGATTTCGGGGAGACGATCGACTACGACGGTGAGGACTACCACCTGATCGTCGAGTTCGACTGTCGACACTGCGACTTCTCGAACGAGAATCGGGCCGTGATGGCAGGAGTCGACGAAGACGATCTCGACAACCTCCCCGAGCACCTCCAGCCCAGCGACGACGAGATCGTCACCGACGGCGGCGTGCCCGAGGCCCGCCTGATCGCGGACGCCCCCGACGACGGTGACCTGACGCGGTATCAGTGGGAGATCCTGTACATCCTCGCGGTCAAGCGCGACCAAGCCGACTACGGCCTCGGTATCAAACGGTCGTTAGAGGCCTACTACGGCGAGGATATGACGCATGGCCGGCTGTACCCGAACCTCGATGACCTCGTCGAGCGTGACCTCGTCGCCAAGAGCGCAGCCGACAAGCGCACGAACAACTACACGCTGACCGACGACGGAGCGACCCTCCTTCGGCAGGATGTCGAGCGCAAGCAGGACGCCGTCGACGCCATCGGGGGTGGTCAGTGATGGCCGACAACTTCGTCGAGCGCGAGCTCGCTCAGCTGGCCGACCGCGACACGATCAGTCGTGACGCCGAGGCGATTGGCTGTTTCGAGCATCGCTACGGCGGCCATGTCTTCTTCCCGCTGCGGGCGTTCGAGGCGCGACGGGATCAGGACCCCACCGTCGACGGCGACGAGTGGATCCGAACGAACCTGATTGTCGACGTGACGGAGGTGCGATAGCGATGGCGGCCACGGCTGACGAGGTCACCGCGGACGACTATCCATGGGACCTCGACCAGATGCCCATCGCGCCCGACGAGGTCGCGACCGACGCTGCCCTGGACGCGCTCGACGACGCAAACCCCGGCCAGCGGGCGACCGTTCGCCGCGTCCACGAGATGTTGACCGGTGATCGGCCCAGCGAGCGCGTCTCCACGACCGACTGGGCGCGAGCACTCCAACACGCGCCCGACGTGGTCGCCGTCGCCTGGGACACCGGCGGCTTTGACGAGGTCAGCTGGGACGGCGACCGGTCGACGTTCGTCGTCGCCGGCTACAGCGCCCTCCAGGACATCCACGGCGAGGAGCCACACTATTGCGAGGCGGTCGGTCGCGACCGCGCCGAGGAGATGCTCCACTCGGCCGGGCTAGCCGTGACCGTCGACGAGGCCGCACTGCTGGAGCAGGGCGGCGACAACGGAGGTGATGAGGCGTGAGTCTCGCCGACAACGGCGACGCGTTCGTCCTCGACGCGCTGGAGCTGGACGGCATCGAGGTCGGCCGCGACGACGAGGGACGGGTGACCGCCACGCGAGACCTGGCCGACGACACGGTCTCGCTGGAGGACGTGTTCGACGTGGCCTACGAGCACGGGCTCGTGCCGTCCGACGCCGAGGTCGACATCCCCGGTGGCGAGGTTCGCGTGCGGTTCGACGGGGGTGGGGCCGCATGATCACCCACGGCGACGCCGTCGACGAGACCCGCGACCAGCTCGCGCCCGACGACCACGTCGGCAACGCACTCTGTGACGCGCTGCTGGAGTCGCCCGACCCGTCGCTCATCCGCGTCGTCAACTACCACGGCGACTGGGCCGAGGCGATCCCGGACGCACGCGACTTCATTCGGTCGCTCAACCGCTGTTCCGGCGTCGTCGCACAGTACCTCGTGGACGGGCCCGACGCCGTTTCGGTGCTGTTCCGGTCGGCCGACGAGCCGGGTCACTTCGAGCGCGTGCGTGTCGACGGTCACGACGCCATCTCGGACGTGGCCAGCGTGACGAGCCGCGCCCTGGTCGACTGTCACGAGACCTACGCCGGCCCGCGGCTGGTGCCGCTGGACGACTATCGGTTCGTCTTCGGCATCGAGGACGGTGATGGCCGATGATCGCCGGCACGCTGCTCGTCCTCGACGAGCCAACGGAGAGCCCCCTCGAATCTTGGTTCCGGGGCGGTCGCCTGCCTGCCCTGGAGGTTCGGACGACCCAGACCAGTTTTGACGACCGACCAGTCCAGCGTGGCGTCGCTGCGGCGTCGATCACCAACGAGCAGGAAGTTCCAGAGATCGCGACGACCGTCGACGGCGACTCCAAGAGTCTCATCACGGAACGGCGCGAGGTCAGCGAGCGAATGATGATTGACTGGGTCGCCGACCCCACGGAAACTGGGCTGATCGTCGCGTCGTCAATCGACGGCGAGAGTCCTGGCGACTTTCCGCTCGATCTGTTCTGGGATCGGTGCGGGTCCGAACCCAGGCTTCGCCACGTCGATGTCGAGAGTCTCCACCGGGCGTGGAATGACGAAGACGCGCTCGGCGATGTCTGGCTCAACGCGGCCGACCGGGGCGATGGTGCCAGTATCGGCTATCACGCCGACGCCGCTACCGATCACCCGGCGACCATCGGACTCGGGTTCAAGCGCCCGTGGTCGGGGACAGTCATGCGCGGCGTCATCTACGAGAGTGGCTATCTCGCGCTGTACAGCTGTGATCAGCCCGAGGACTTCGTCCGGTTTGTCGAGCAGGAGCTGATGCCGTACTTCATGGAGCCCGGCGAGGAGGACGGAGAGGGTGATGGAGAGACCTGCGACGGCTGCGGGCGCGAGTCGGATACGATCACGGACGGGCTCTGTATCGTCTGTCGCGACAAGCGCGACGAGGAGCAGGCCGACGACAGCCAGACGACGATCGAGGATCTCGACACGGTCCACGAGGGAGGTGAGGACGGTGGCGATTGATCCGAGCGACACGTCGGGGTACGCCGACGCCGCCGGCGATGTCGTCACGATCTACCAGTGCCGGGACTGTGACTCGGATCTGCGTGTCGAGTTCCGCGCCGATCTCCCAGCGCATATGATCGGGCTGGCCTGCCCGAACGGGTGTGTCGGCCTGCCGATCCGCGTTCGCGACGCCGCCCGCCTCGACGAGACGTTCGACGGTCGGCGGCCAGCGAGGTGCTTCGACTGTCGGGACGAGATCCACGTCGAGGACCCACCGACGACCGACGACGGCCACCCGCTGCACCCGGGCGAGTGTGCCGAGAGCTATCGCGAGGACATGCGCCGGCTGGAGCTGCTCCAGGAGGACGACGATGGCGAGTGAGGTATCAGTCCCCACCTGCGACACAGGCAACTGCGACACGGAGTGCCCCGGCCTCGAGGACGGCTGGGAGGAGACCGACGGCACCCTCCGGTGTGCGGACTGCTGGGGCTACTGGCAGGCGCACGGTCACTGGCCCGACGAAGACGAGGACTGCCTTCAGTGCGCCAAGGAGGGCGACGATGGCGAGTGAGTACCCGCAGAACCGCCAGTCGGCCGAGTACGAACAGCAGTGCGACGACTGTGGTGAGGTCACGTCCCGCGTCGCCAACTTCTGCCCGGCCTGCGGGGCCCAGCTGCGAGGTGACGACGATGCCGAGTGAGGGCGACATGATCCTCAAAGATGGCGACCTGAACCACATCGAGGCCGGCCTCGGGAAGTTCATCTCGCTCTGTGGCGAGTCGTTCGAGCCCGCTTCCGTCGACCGTGTCGCTTACGAGGTCGCCGACGAGGGCTGGGAGCAGTCTCACGAGGTGTTCTGCATGGCCTGCACGCAGGTCCAGAACCGCCGCGCCGTCGAGGGCAACGGAGGTGCGCTCGCCGATGCCCGGTAACAGCCACTACGGCCTCGTCGCCGACTGCCCCGGAGACGACTGCGATGGCCAGCTCATCGAGAAGCACCGGGCGTGGCCCGACGACCGCGTCCACGTCGGCCTCCTGTGTCACGACTGCAGCCACTCGGCGACCGTCGAGTGGGCACAGGGCGACGACCCGCTCGCCGACGCCGAGACCAGTGAGCCGCTGGACGGGCTGCAGGTGCGTGAGATCCAGTGGATCGACTGCCGGACCTGCCACGGAGCCGGGACCGTCCCGGAGTGGGGCATCCGGTCCGGGCGTCGCAGCTGTCCGAACTGTAACCGATCCGGGACGGTGCCGCGGCTGCCCGTGACGGACGGAGGGCAGTCTGTGGACGGTACTGAACTCCCCACTCCCTACGAGCCCGCTTTCGAGTCTGAGACAATGGACGATCTCGACGGCATCGACCTGGATGAAGGAGAAGGGTGTCCGCACTGTGGCGGCCGCCGAGACAACCTCTACTGTCCGAACGCCGGGTACTACGGCTGTTCCACCTGCGGCGCGGTGTGGGCTGGCGACAGGAGTAACGCCAGTCTCGAAATGGAACCCCACTCTGGCCCGGTTCGTTCAGTACACTCGGACGGTGATCACCAGTGAGCCTCGACTCCGCCCAGTCCCAGACCCCGCCGGTCACCTACCACGCCGGCGACCGCTGGGACCAGCGCACCGATCCCGACTCGGTCGCGCCGGAGACGGCCTGGACACACGGCCAGCGGATCACCGTCGGCAGCCAGCCGATCCGCGCCGACGAGGTCCGACTCCACCACAGCAGCGAGACGCTCCTGCTGCGACAGGCCAGCATGATCACGACCGTCTACTCGCTCGACGAGCTGACCAACGAGACGTATCACGCGATCAAGCACGCGCTGCCCGACGACGACCGGAGTGAGCCATGAGCACGGACAACGACACCGACCCAAGTCTCGAACGAACGCCCGAAGAGAAGCTGAAAGCACTGCTGCGTCGCGACGACATCAGTGAGCAGACACGCGAAATCGCTCGCCGCGATCTCGAACGGCGTCAGGAGGGGTCGTTGTGAACGAGATCCTCCTGGTCGTCGAGGTCCTCGAGGAGTTGTCTGAGCTCCCGTCGCATCGCCGGGTTGGTCGCGTCGACGAGGTCGTCCATGATCGCCTGTCGGGCGTCGTCAACCTCGTCGTCGGCCGCAGCCGACACGGCAGCCCCACACTGCGGGCAGAACTCGTGATGAGGAGCGAGCGGAGCACGGCAGTTCCCACAGGGCTTGCGGACGCGCTCGGGGCCGTCCTCCTGATCGACGACGCCAGCCTCGCGGAAGATGTCGGCGTTGTGCTCGTCACTCGTCACGTGCTCGTAGATCTCCCACATGTCGGTGTCGAGCGTCCAGTGGACACGGTGCTCGATCTGCGACCGGGAGTAGCCCTCGCGGACCATCCGAGTGATCGCCGCGTGGCGGAACGCGTGGGGATTGACCGGCTTGCCGAGGTCAGCGCGATCGGCGATGCGGACGAGTTGCTGTCGGGCAGCGTTCGCCCGAAGACCGCCGTCATCATCTCCCCATCGGTCCTCGCCACCGGCTCGACTGGAGGGGTGGAGCTTGTGGAAGAGGGCGACATCCGGGTCGTCGGGACGTGGATGTGCGCCCCGAAGGTAGCCACGGAGCGGTGCGACGGCGTCGATCAGCGGGTACTCCGTGATGGTCGCTCCCTTGAGGCCCTGTGCGTCTCCGTTGGGCGTGTACGTCGCGGGGTCGGCAAGGTCGACATCGCCGACCCGCAGCGAGAGGGCGAGCGAGAGGCGCGCGCCTGTGTCGGCGAGGAACTCGATGAAGGCCACGTCACGCTGATGGCGAGCGGTCGCAGTGAGGTCTTGGATGTCGCCAGAGTCGAGCATCTCGTCGACATCGGGGCCGCCAGAGTCGACAGTCGTCCGCTCGACATCGTCTGCCCAGTCCACGTCGGCCATACCGGAGAGGAACATCAGCAACGCGTCCTCGTAGGACTTGACAGTCGAGTCGGCGAGATCGTGGTCGTGCCGCAAGCTGAAGATGAGGTCGTGATAGTCTGCTTCGTCGACCTCGACCAGCGGGACATCGCAGCGCTCACTGGCGATGCGGACTCGTCGGAGGTAGGTCTTCAGCGACGAGGTGGCGACGTTCCCGTCCTTGCGCTGCATCCACTGTTTGATGGCGGGCCTGTCGGCGTCATGAACGGCGTCGGAGTCGGCGAGTCGCTGCCGGGCGGTCACGGCGTCCTCGGCGGTCGCGGTCACGCCGATTCGGACGACCGCGCGGTTCGGCTGACCGCTAGCGCTGCCGGCGCCGGC
>ENA-ORCR01000260-ORCR01000260.1-marine-metagenome-genome-assembly--contig:-NODE-260-length-43697-cov-9.080628_pt1 | contig 43697 bp, 45 predicted proteins | sample MGYA00237782_ERZ508514 | MGnify/ENA primary metagenome ERZ508514 (study PRJEB26185, sample SAMN06268960) | marine metagenome | isolation source: Eden Landing Ponds, San Francisco, CA, USA | place...
CACTCGCCACTTGGGAGCGTGTTGATTCGGTTGCGGAGTTCGGTCGGGCTGAGGTCCTCGTGGGCAAGCGACTCCGCGAGATCGCGTTCAATCGAGATGTTGCCGATTAGCTTCGTCTTGATGTTGTTTAGCACCTCGTCGTAGGCGCGCTCGTTCCGATTCCGCACCTGCTCGGGGAACTGCATCACGAGGCCCATACTCAGCCCGAACGACCGGCCCTGCGGAAGCAACTGTTCGGAGACGAGTTTCGTCGACGCGACCGGCGCCGCTTCCTCGATGATGAGGTTGGTGAGTTTCTCGTAATCGGTCTGGCCGTCGCGCCGGCGCACTTGGACGGCGTCCCAGAGATTGCTCAGCAAGAGGAGTGTAATCGCACGCTGGGCCTCCGGACGGAGGTCGCCGAGGTCGAAGATGATGGTCGCGTCTTCATAGAGGAACTCGCGGAAGTCGAACCGGTTGTCGACGTACTCGCCGGCGTCGTTCTGCTCAGGGACGTGGCTGAAGATCCGACGGAGATGCGCGTCCTCTTTGAGCTTGTCGAGGCGGTTCCCGACGGCGTCCATCGACACCTGGAACTGGTGGTTGTCCTTCGCGAAGTGGCGGGTCAGCGACTCCTCGATGTTCTGGTTGTCCGCAGAGACCGGGGGAATCGTCTGCTCGCGTTGCATCCGGAGGGCGGCGGCAAAGAGGTCGTCCAGGCCGAACACGTCGTTGCCGTACTCCTCGTCGAACAGCGCCTTGATGAGGTAGCTGAGGATCTCGTTCGCGACGAACGCTTGGCCGTACTGCTCGCGGCCCATAATCATCCGGAGGATGTCGTGGAAGTGGTCGACCTTGTCCTGAATCGCGTCCTCGCGGTTCCGCCCCGCCTCGAGCGCCGGGCGGATATCGAAGAACGAGAACGCGGGAATCGTCTCGGGGACGCGGAAGTGGTAGACGTCGTCCAGGCCACCGAACCGCTCGTAGTGGCAGCGCAGGTAGTTCTCACACATCCCGTCACCCTTCGGATCGACGATGACGACGGGCCCACCAGTCGACTCGCGCAGGGAGAGGGCGTCGTTGATAATGGCCTTCGACTTCCCACCCCCAGTCGACGCGAACCGCCCGTAATGCGTGGGCAACAGGTCCGGCGGGATTTGGATCGGATCCGGTCGCGGCTCCCCGTTATCGTCGAGGGCATACCCGATTTTCATTCCGTCCTGGAACTGCTGGATCAGGTCGGGATTCGGCAACGGGAGCGGATTGCGGCTCTGCTGTTCGGCGCGAGTCCCCCGTGTTCCCTCAACGGTCAACTGTTCGGAGGAAGGGACAAGGACGAAGTTCGCGAGTTCCGTCCCACAGAGAACTAACTCAGGCCGGGTCTTCCCCCGGCCCGTCGTTAGCTCTCGGTTGAGCAAACGCTGGAGCGCGGCCCGTGCGTTCTTCTCCTTCGTTTTCTCACGAAAACCACTCTCTCGGAACCGCTGGCCCTCGACCTCGTAGAACGGCCCGTCGAGTGGGTCAAACACCGGGAGGATCGAATCCATGTGAGCATCGAGGTCGTCGCGAGTGCCATCAGTAGGGACGCCGACAGCGCGGATGTTCGCCGTGAACGACCGTTTGGCGTTCTTCGCATCGATGTACTCGATCCGTTTCTCGACGGACTCACTGATCTGCCGTTCGTCCTGGTCGCTCCGATGGTCCTCGACCTCGAGGAACGACCCGACGACCTCTTGGAAGAACGTGTCTCGGCCGTCGACGAGGTCCTCTTTCCGCACTTCCGCGTCGGACTGCCAGCTGGCACGCCGTTGGAAAACGACCTGGAACGCGGTCGGGGCTGTCGCCTCCATCAGGTGGTCGATGAGCGTCGCGAGCGCGGCACCGGGTTGGTCGACCGAGGAGATATTCCCGTCTGACTCGTCCGCTGTGAACGGCGTCAACGACGTCATCCAGTCCTGCTTCCGAGACGCGGACCCACACCACTGGACACCGAGCGGGGAGACGGCGTCCTCGGCTGGCCGTGCCAGGATCGTACCTCTCGTCGTCATCGTCGGCTTCTCGATCGATGGCTGCTGCTCATCCTCAGGAAGTGTCTTGGGGGAGGCAAGTTCGAGAACGGAGTCGCCGACGACAACGTGATGCTTGGGAATTGTGGCGGATACCGTGCCGCCGTCGACGACCGGGTCCGTATTCGCTGAGTCAGCGTCAGCCGTCTCTTCGTCGACGTGCTCGTACTGCTCCCCTGGACCAAACTCGTACTGAAGCCGCCCGGCTTCATAGTGCTCGACGAATTCCTCCGGTGTCAACTCGACCGGCTGAATGAGCCGGGCGGCGACGTCGACGTCGACGCGTTCGATATCGAACGTGGTCGGGTAGATCGAGCGGAGCCGCTTTTCGACTGTATCGAGGTGAGCATCGGCGCCGTAGTAGAACTCCACCGGCTCATCCGGCCCATCACTGATCGCGAGGAACTCGAACCGAGGTGGTGTCTCGCTGTTGAGCGGGTTCAGCTTCGCCCCGAGGCCCGACGACCCCGGCGTAGTCAGCTTGTGGAGGCTGTCGAGAACGCGGGGGATGCTTTCGGCATCGAGTTGCTCGGAGGTCGGGGTGACGCGCAGGTGGTCAGCCATCGTCGGTTCCCTCCGTTGACCCGCCGTCTGGCTCGGCAGCGACGGCGTCGGATTCATCCTCGGTGGTGTTCGTTTCGTTCGTTCCGTTCGTTACTCGTTCTTCGAGGTCCGTTTGGAACTCCTGCATCTCGCTATCGACAGCGCTGTCGCCGGCGCCGGGGAGCGAGGACCGAACCTGGGATGTCTGGTCGAAGTCGATGACCTGTTTCTCCTTCGGCATCGCTTTGACCTGGATGCCGCGCCACTCGCCGTCGACCCCCACCAAGGCCTCGGAGAACCCGGCGTCCTCGTTGCCAGGCACCGCGTCTTGGACGAATCGCATCTGCGCGTAGTTCAGGCCGAACTCGTCGGCCCACTCCTCGTCCATCCCGTCGAGGCGGTGGAACTGCTTGACGGCACACTGATCGAGGATCGCCTCGGATTCGGCGTGCTCGAAGAACTCATCGACGGTCTGTGTGACCAGCCGGATCGAGAGGTCGTGGTGGCGGTGGTGCCGGAAGACAGTCTCGAGGAACGCCAGACTGGCGGCGTCCTGCATGATGTAGCGGGCCTCGTCGATGTAGAACACGACCTCCTTGTCCGAGACCTTCGCTCGCTCGTACACCAGGGAGATGAGGAGCTGCATCGTCAGCGCCGTGCTGCTGTCCACGCTCCCTTCCTGCTGGGCGAGATCGAGGTAGATGACCTTCTCGTCCCGGATGTCGAAATCGGACTCCTGGCCGAGATTCGCGTGGCGACCGTCGTCCTCGAAGGGGCGGAGCTGATCGAGCAGCCACGTTGCGTCCTCTTTGATCTTCCCGGCTTCCTCGTCGGACCGCACGACGAACTCCTCGGGGTCGTCGACCATGTCCTCGAAGACGTCCATCATGTCGCGGATGGTCGGGCTCGGATTGCTGTGCGTGGAGATGTCGTCAGTAATGCCCTGGCGCTTGTAGGCGCGCTTGAGCCCGAGTTCGAGCGTCGTCCGCCGGTCGCCCAGCGAGATACCGCGGAGCGCGAAGAAGTTCGTGAGGAAGCTCATCGCGTCGTCGAGCTTCTCGTTGAACGGACTCGCGTCCTCACCCATCGCCCGCTGGACGTGCTCCGGAGTCTCTCGGATTTCCAGCGGATTCAGCCCGAGCGTCCCGCCGACCGTGATGCGTTTGGCGTCGAGGGCTTCCGAGACACCGGCCCAGTTGTTCAGCGGTTCGAGGATGATGCCGATGCGGTCTTTGCTCTGCTCGATGGACCGGATGAAGTTCTGCTTGGAGCTGAACGACTTCCCCGAACCCGTGTCGCCGACGGTGAACATCGCATACCCGTTGTCCCGGGCGAACGGGTCGATGACCACCGGACTCTGGTTGTCCTTGTGAATCCCGAACTCCACGCCACCCTCCTCGAGAATCGTCGCGTTGTGCGGGGAGGACAGTAACGCGCCGACGGCGCCGCCGAGGGCAATCGATGTGCGACCGAACTCGTTGTCGCCGATAGGCGCGGCAGACTGAAGGGCAAGGTCCTGCCGACAGATCGCGGTCTTCGGCGTGAGGTTCGCTGGATCGTCACGGAGCGTACTCTTGACCTTCTGGACGGCGTCCCGGAGTTCCTCCTTCTCGTCGGCCCGAACGGTGATGAACATCCCTTGGTCGAAGACGCTCGCGCCGTTCTCGACAGCCGTGTAGGTCGCTGCGGCCTCGTTGGCCCGCTCCTGGAGGTAGGCACTTCGGACACTCTGTTCGAGGTCAGCGTCCACCTGAAGGTCGTCAGCGATGTCCTGCAGTTCGTTCCGGGCCCGCTCCTGATTCTTCGGCGTGATGTGGGCGGTCAGGTCGAACTGTACGTCGGTCATCTCGAAGAGGTCGCTGAGGTAGCCGTCGTTGGGGTAGTCCGGGTAGTCGGCGATGTACAGCGTCGTCGTCCACTGCTCGCCGACTCGTGCGGCTCGCGTCTCCCACTCGGCGGCAGCCGGCGCGGTCACCGTCTTGTGTGACTCGGCGATGTCGTCGAGGAGCTGGCGTTCGGCCTCGCCCTGTTCGAGTGTCTCCTCGTCGAGAACATCCGAGAACTCGACTTCTTCCGTGTCGTCTTCGGTATACCAGTCCCAGAGGAGTTTTCCACCGATACCGAGCAGGACGAGGATGAGGAGATAGAGCGCTGCGCCCTCCGTAGAGGTCGGACTGGAGAGCCACCTGACGAGCTGACTGCCCACGCCGCCTCCCGCTTGAAGGATCGCGCTACGCATCGAACGCATCCTCCCGGCGCGACTGGCCGATGATCGGTTGTTCGCGAACGATACGCTCTGCCTCGTCGTAATCGTGTTCGCGACCGTTCCAGAAGTCCATGTTCAGGACGAACAGCTCGACCGTACTGAGCCGGCGAGCAGACCAGCCGGATGCCTGCTGGATGAACTCGGCGCGAACGTCGTTGACGCGGCTGTCGAGCTTCTCGAACATCTGCGCCCGACGCTCGACATCCGTGAGGTCCTCACGTCGGGTCACGAACGGGTTGAACAGGAAGCCGATGACGGGGAACTGCGTCAGCTTCTCGGCGGGCGTGCCCTCGTCGCGGAAGCGGTCGTAGACCTCCAACGGGCTGACCTGGACGCCGATGTAGTATCGCACCTGCTGGATGCCGCGCTCCCGCATCTCCTTCGGTCGGGTCTCCCGGTACTCCTCGAGGAGTTCCTTGAAGATCGGATTCTCCGTGACATCTTCGTCGTTCAGGCGGTCTTCGATGCTCTTTGTGATCTGCTCTACCGGAAATGACCGAGTTGTTGCGTGGAGTTTGAGCTTCGAGTCCAGCTCTTTGTTGGCGAATTCCTCACCGGCCTCTTGGAGATCAGCCCAGTCGTCGGACATCGCGAAGTCCATGTTACTGGGAGTGAGTTCGATGAGCGCCTCCATCGTCCCGTCCCCCCGTTGAATCGCTCCAGCACCGGGCCACGCCCGTTCGACGTTCGTGAGATCCTGTGTTCGCTCGTCCGGTTTGAACGGCGTGTAGTTCGCGAGTCCGCCTTCGTTTCGCTCCGTCTCGTTCGTAGTACTGTCGGGCTCCTCTGGGGCGCTGAACGTAACCCGCGGTCGCTTGGCATAGCGGTAGACGTCCTTCGTCCACGTCCACGCGTTCAGGTGGTCGGGAGATACGTAGATAACGGCAACGCCAATCCCGACTCCCCCTGCTACGAACGGGAGGGCAAGTGATTCAATTCCGATGAAGCCGGCGATGAACAGACCAACAATTGGGAAGACAATGAGCACACCGACATCCCCCTCTTCGATGTTGAGGTAGGGAATGCGACTCTCTTCGCCGAACTGGTCCATGATACGCCGTGAAGCTGCGTCCTTGTCGATTGACATCGTTAGTGGATTCCCTGATCGAACTCCATACCGCGCTTATCAGTCGCTGTTTGCGATGCAGCACTCTCTGGCTCGTTCTCTGTGCGTCGATACGATGGCGCACCACTGCTGTCGTCTCCATGCCCACCCAGAGTGGCAGCTTTTTCTGCGAACGCGTGACCAGCGGCGGCTTTTGGTCCCCAACGGGCAGCGGTCGTCGCGACGCCAGCACCGCCGATGTACGCACCGGCTGCGACTCCACCGATGAGCGCTGCTCCCTTCGTCGCGCCTCCGACGACCTTTGCAGTCAACGGAGTCGCGTATTTGAATGTCTTCCAAGTGAGATAGAGCGCAACCAGGGGGAGGGACACAGCTACAAGATATTTTAGAAACGCGCTCCCTGGAGCAAGCGCACCTTCAGAGTAGAGTAGGTCATATCCTTTGAAGACTACTGCTGCGGGAAGCGGAAGGACTGCGAGCGGAACAAACCGCTTGATGAATCCCATCGCAATATCCGAGAGAACAGGAATATTACCATAGCCTATGGCGAACGCTATCGGCATTCCATATACGTAGACGTAGAGGAGGATTTCTCGAATATAGTAGACGGCCTCAAGTGCCCACATTGAGAATCCCCCCACACAAGCAAATACAAAAGCGAGTGCTTGATTGGTCAAAGAGACCTCCAAGAAATTGAGCATCCCCGCTCCTACCGAGTTAAGGCTCGGCATTAGAGCAATCGTGAATCCGTCGACGATGTAGAGACATAGGATGCTAACCCAGTACCACGTGATGATGAGGAATGCTCCGACCCAGGCGGTTTTCTTCGTCCGCCTCGCTTCGTATGCGCTGCCGATGTTGAAAATACGGATTGTGTGCCGTCCTTGAACACACATCAGCAACAGGAGTAACGAGATTAGCATAATCTCGCCGCCAACCAGGGCGTCTTGTATCGCAGCCCACGGAGCATTGGATGGAGTTCCGAATACAAACGTCCCATCCGTCTGTGGCGTCGGGGTTCCGAACATTTCCTCCGTGAGGGTGTCATATCCGGTCTGCAGACCTTCCATGAAGAGGCCGATCAACCAGTCGACGACCTCTTTGAACCCCTCAAGGACAACATCGATTAGATCAACCATAGTTACGTATCACTAATCGTTATTTCACAGTTGTCTGCCTCTGTTGAGGCGGAATACTGTATGCTGTAGTTCTTGGTTAGCTGAGCTTCCCCAACTTGCGTTTCGAGGATGAGTTCGAACTCGCCACTCTGTTGTTCATCTTTACACGAAGTGCCTGAGCCGGGAACGAACGCGAAGGGAGATCGAGAACTGTAAATCGTAACTTGGTTCCCTGCTGCAACGATGACCTCGCTCACCTCAGAATCAGACTGAGGATCGTAGATTCCGCTAACGTCTTCGTTGTTCGCATAATTTGTCCCTTCCTCGTCAGAGGGGTACGGTACGTCACCGAGAAAGCGAAGTTTCGTAATCGCATCTGGGCCGCTACCCCGGTTCTCAATAGTCACGAATGCCTCTTCAGCAATTTCGTCACTCGAACCGTCCCACATCTTCTCGGGTTGATTCCTGCCAATACCCATCTCTACAATGCTGAGGTCTGGTTGTATGGGAAGAGTTGTCTCAACCACACTCTCTTCCCCTTTCAGAGCGACCACGCGGTACTCTCCGGGCTCGTACGCGGTTCCGATCTTGAACGAAATCTGTTGGACCCCTGCGGCCACGTCACGCTTTCCGAACAGCTCTCCATTAGGTTGAATGAGGTTGACCTGGTCGACGTCGGCCCCTTCCGAGAGCTCGACAACGAGCGTCGTGCGTTCGACGGCGACTCGTGTGAGCGGCCCCTGACTCTCTGAAGCGCCAGACCCGTCACTGGGAGTTCCGGAGCGTCCACCATCGTTCAGACAGCCAGCCACGCTTGCAAGCGCCGCGCCTGCAACTGTTCGGAGGGCGTTTCGTCGACTGATGTGTGGATAATCTCTGGTCATGGATTACGTTGGAAGATATCTTCTGGACCGAACATTCGGAGAAGTTGCTTGCCTGCATAGAACATCACGAAGAAAGGAATGCACTGCCAGCCAACCTCGAGGATGAACGCGAACCAGCCGTCGATAGTTCCGAGTGGATGCCACCGGACGGTCGCCGTCTCACTCAGGTAAGCCGGATTGTGTCCGAGCCACGACCCCGGATGATACCGGGCGGTGTAGATGCCGGGTTCAGTGATTGTCACGATGGCTACGCCTGAAACGTTAGTCTCGACCTTTCGGTTGGCGACGGTGATGTAGCCAGCACGTGAGGTACCGCCGATCGGATACCGCCGAGAACTATCGTTGAGGATGATTGGCGCGCCAGTCCGGTTGTCACGGAGTTCAATCCAGAGCGTCGCCTGCGATTCGTTTTGCTGGCGCACCTCGACCGTGAGGTTGCTGCGACGGAGCTGTCGTTCGGAACCAGTGTCGGGTTCGGCGATAGACCCGTTCACGCCGCGAACGATACCCGCGACGTGGAGTGCCTCTCTGTCGACAGTCTCGGTACGGACGGCGACACCATATGTCGTCTCGTAGGGTTGATTCACCACCCCGATGCTAACGTTCTCGCCAATCGTCTCCACCGGAGAGGACCGTTCCGTGCCCCATGTGTCGATGATTTCCGGTCCGTCCCGGACCGGTTCAGCACGCGGTCCGATTCGGGACGGATACGCGTGGACAGACACGGGAATCGCATCGGACTCGACTTCGGCGCTGTCGGTTCGGTTTGACCTGACAAGCGAATCCCAGTTGGTGTTTCGAGCGGTGTAGAACCGCCAGACACCGCGCACGCTCGCGTTCCCCCCGTCACTAAGCGTGTACCCTTGCCATGGTCGGGACTGGAAGAGAGCCACGCCAGCATCACCATTGGGATACTCGGCGTAGTAGGGGTACGCAGAGAGGTCGTAGATCTCAACGTCAATTGAGTCCGAGACGTTACGTGTCGCCTCACGGTAGACGATATCGACCTCGGTTTCGTTACCTACCTCGGTCCGTATTGTCTTCTTGAGTCGGACCTGAATCTCTGCTTCGAGGGTGAGCGTTGCACTCCAATCGTCGCCGATCTGGTAATCGATGGCTGGTGTGTGCGAACCGTCGGTTCTCGCGATGGTCTCTCCGTCTTTCTGCAGCCGAACTCGCTCAATCTCGTGTTCCGTAAGGGACCACTCGACGGTCCTATCCCCAGACGAACTCCTGTTTGGAACACGGATCCGATAATCGACGAACCCACGCATGGTCCCATTGGGAGCGATGTAGAGTGGAGTGGCGCCGGATTCGAGGTGAGCACGAGTCGACGGCTGCACTGCGTACACGGTTGCGTGGGCGTCCTCGATGAATACACCGTCTTCGAGGGATGCATGGATCGGATGAACGGACGTGTCCGACCCCTCAGCCTCGAGATCTTCGAAATCGTTTCGAGTCCACGTCGCGGCGGTTGCGGGCGGCCGCTTGAACGTGATATCCGTCCCATTCGCGAGCTGGTGGACAGCCGTGCGGTCTGCTCCGTAGTGCTGGCGATACTCTTTCTGACTGATGTAGCTATCCGTGTCGTGAGACCAGAGTGTCGCGGACTCGTTCTCTGAGAGCCCGTTCCCTTCTGTACCCGGCCGTGGCGGGCTTGCTGTACCAACAGCTGTGAGTCCGCTCGTTACGAACAGGATGGCCATGAGCACGGAGAGTCCTCGTCCTTCCATGAGAGCACACAACGGAGATGTAGAGAGTCCCTTACCAGGGGACAAGGTCGACACACTCTGCCAAGGGGAGGTTCATCATCGTTCCGGCAACCGTATACAGCGGACCGAGAGCGACGAGCACTACGCCGGACTTCATCGCTGAGCGTTTGTGCCGCTTGAGCCCCTTCTTTTGCTCGGGGTTGAGGGTAAACATCTCGATGAGCGAGTCGGCCTGCCAGACGACCACAAGCCCGACGATGCCGAGACCTGTGGTCAGCTGGAAGAACCCCTCAATCATCCCAGGGAGGTTATCTGCGCTACAGACCGCATTGGTTTGTGCAGCGGCGGGTTGAACAGCGAACAGACTTACGAGTCCAATCGTGAGAAGGGCCCGTTTGGTAACTTTGCTCGCTGCAGTGGACTGACTCTCAGTACGGTTCTCAGATGTCCTAGAGTGGTTCTTTTCTTTTTCCATCGTCGGTTACTCGATATTGTCGTTCGAGCGCGGGCAATTTCCAACCAGAGTACGAGACATATTTGCAGATAGATTATAGAGAATATATATTTTTTGAAATTGATTTATCTATAAACTTTGTTTAGAGAGAATAGAATTAGAACCTCACGATACCTTATGTAGACGGTTCTACCATGCCTTTGAGATTGATTGGAACACCACGGTTCAGTATGAATGACAGCGTACGATAGTAGTCGTTGCAAATCACTGCATACCGAATCACATGATGGCAGTGCAACTGATGGGTGAATAGTTTCAATCGTTACTATCGGACCAACTCTTACACTCGGATTGAGAGATTATTCAGGAGAGGAAAGGACAGACGTTTTTTCTATCTCTGTAGTGGTTTCTCACTGCCTGCGAACAAATAGCAGTGGATAACGCCTCAATCGTAGTAACTCACTCGTTTGAGTAGGTCGGCGAAGGCGACAGTCTCACGCACGTCAGTTATCTCGACGGTGACTTTTTCACCTCGTTCAGTATCTGGAACGATTACGACGAATCCACGTTCAACACGGGCGATACCGTCACCTTGGTCGCCAATGTCTACGATTTCGAGAGTCCGAGTGTCACCCTCTTGGACTGGTGGTGTTGGTGGACTGGAGTCGTTTGTGGATTCGGCATCGGATTGCACGGAATCATCATTTTCCGACATCGGGAGGAGTGCTATACGGTACGTCTCGTCTTCCTGTAGATTACGGAAATGAATCTCTTCCTCGGGAACGTCAACTACATAGGAGCCGTCCTGTTCTGTGATAGAGGCTGAAAACAGACAGCGAAGTTGCTCAGGAATGTCCATTGATTGTTTCTTCCGATGACTACGCGACGGAAAACACTTGACTCTATGGTCTGGGACTACTCCGGTGCGACAACATCCTTACATCCTGGACACTCGGCCCATTCACCATCAGATCCGTCATCTTTCTCGTACTCAACAAGGAGCCACGTGTCGGGAATACGTTCACCACACTCCGGACACCGGCCAAGTACTGTTTCGTCACTGGTCATATGCTGAAAATGGAGCGGTTGTGTGATAGGTTTCGTCCAGATGACTCACTGACATACTGGAAGGTAAGGGTTTGGTGGTGAACAATCTCCAAAGCGGCCATTTGATTCATGACTGGCTTCTTTCCGATTCATTTCTCCGAGTATTAATCAGAACAATGGTTGAAACCACATCTGGGTCGTGGGGATGACGAATACCCGATGGTCGGCTTCATGAGAGTGTATCATCAATAACACGAAGTCAGTGTCTAAATAAGACTCTACTGAACTGCTGAGGACACTTGCAGGGTGGTGTCCGCGACAGCGTTGATTCTGTTTGTCGTCGAACCAACCACATTCTTCAAGTTCGCTTTGTGGTCTCTCAACGATGGCGGCCTGGTCGCCATCGCCGACGATGAGCACCTCCCACGGGTTGATATCGATTTTCCCACCCTCGATCGAGTAGTTCATATCGCTTTCGAGGATGACCTCTGTGTCATCTTCGAGGTTTGCATCCATCTTCCGGTAGCGGTTCGCCCAGAGCATACAGGGGAACTCGGCGTCGCCGTCGGTGAGCGTGAAGTAGAGCGCCGTACTGTTCTGGTGAAGGTCAATGACTTCGCCAATACAGCGGACGCTGTTGAGGGCAGGCGTGTCTTGGACGACCGACGCAATCTGCTCGTTCGACTGTGAAATCTCTTAGAAGCCATCGTCGCCGTCGACGGCAAGGTCTCGCGCTCAAAGACTATCTCGACGAGCGCAACGCTGACCCCGCCAACCACAGCCGCCTCTACCAGAACCTCGACATGCTCGCCGACAAGGACCTCGTCACCCGCGACGAACTCGACGCTCGCACGAACGTGTATACGCTGTCCGACACTGGCAAACACCAGCTCCAGCGCCTGGCCGACACACTCGCAGACCTGTGTGACCTGCCCCGGCCCGTCGCCGACGGCGGCACGATTTCCCTGCCAGGGCCGGGCTGGGTCATCTTCGAGCCCGTTGACGCCACTGTCAAAGCCATGCTTCACGACGAAGATGACAATCACCGAGTCCCGAGACGGCTGGATACTCGAACTCTCAGCGTTCGCGATGGACGAGTCCAACACCAGCTGGCCCGGCGACGAGAGCGAGCCCGACCCACCGACCGATGTCACTATCGAAGTCCACCCGGGCGTCGCAAAGAGCGTCCTCCGAGACCCTGACCACGCCGACTACTACGGCTACCCCACACACAACGTCGCGTTCCAAGTCACGGGCACAATCGACAGGGGCAGCAGTGATGGTCAGAACAGCTAGCCAGCGCCGCCGCTCGGCGAAAAAACCGGGGGCACAGTCGGTCGATGCTGTCAGAGGCACATGTTCACTGGGCAGGTGAAGACCGACTGGTACCCTAGAAGAATAGTACAGAACTTGTAGATAACCGTTGCTATCAGGGTGTTCGGCCCAGATTAGTCAACGATGCAGCGTCCCGTCGGCGGGGACGACGGGAGCTAGTATCGTATGCCTCTGACAGTTTACCAGTACAAAGCGAACAACTCTGTGCTGGTAATACTGGAAACACGGTCCGGCATAAATGTAGATTTCGCTCTATATTTTCGCTGGTGGCCACGCCACACCACTATCGCACTGGAGGTGAGCAGTGATGGCGCTGGACCATCGCAACGACTCCCGGACCGTTGTCGCGACGGCGTGTCCGTTCTGTGACGCTGCCCTCCCTGAACAGACCTCACTGGCCGTGCATCTCGATCAGGAGTGTCCACACACCACTGGTGGCCACCTGGGGGGGGAACGGAATGATGGCCACCAGCCGCGTGCAGCATTCAAGACGACGGATTCTGGAACCCCGTGGGTTGGGTAATCAATTGGGAGTCGGTTGGGAACACAGTGGGAGTTAGAATCTGCTTGATGATTCAAGGTGTGCGTGTGAAAATCGTTGCGGTATCGCTCCACACACTCACACCAGGGTCACAAAGATTGGCCGCAGCGCTTCACAGGACTCACAACTCAGTACGAAACAATGGGACAGGACCACCAGCGCTGGCGGTTCGCTGCGAAAGGGGGTGGTGGGTGTAGGGGTGGGGAGATTCCCGCAGCGGTATCAGCATGGTCGCCCGTGTCCCGACCTTAGCTTTCCAAGAGGTTGTTGTAAGCCTTTCGTCACCCGGTTTTGCAGAGATTTTATCATGATTGTTGAATATCACGCCACTGCCCACCGCTGGCCACACAGAGAGCACTCGAGCCAGCACGCACTGACGGCCAGCCCAGTCCCCATTCAGTACACAGCGGAGGGGTTCCGATGACCCGCCCCGACCGCGGTGAAGTCGGTGCGCTAACTGACGTTGAAAGCGAGCCACCGTTGCTCGTCACCGCCGTCACTGCGGATCATGTCACCGGCGTCTTGGTGGCTGATCTCGCAGCGGAAACGATCCAGCGACTCGAACAGTCCGTGGACGATCACGAGCGGCGCGCCAACCTCGCCACTGCGATTCGACAATCTGAGTCACTCCCCACCTTCGACGTGCCGGTCACTGAATGCCGGCGTGACGAACGCGACAGCAACCGTACTGGGCCATTCGATCGGGGGTCCGAGTGATAGCCCGCCCAATCCACCACGACAGGACGGAGACCGACACAGCGTCCGCACAGGCCGACGCGTGGCGACTCCGCTACATGGTCGGTGACCTCGTCCACTACACGGAGTGGACGGCGGATTTCCCCACCGTCGAAAACTACTACGAGCAGTACCGCCGCGGTGACTCCGCCCACGACGTCGCCAAGAGTGCCATCGCCAAAGCCCAGCAACTCGAAGCCGACAGCGACCACCAGGAAGACGCCGAGCAACTCCCCCGAGGGAATCGAGCCCAGCAGTTCGCCGCTGGATTTCTTCGCGAACTGCCGCCAGTCGAAGGTCAAGACCATGTTCGTCGAGCGCTCGAACCACCAGAACACCTACCGCGCTATCAGTATCGCAAAGCGCTGGCCGGAATTTGCCACGAGGCGAACCGATGGCAGTGGCGTCTTCATGACCAAAGACGATGTCACCACGGCTCTCACCGCCGAGCTCGGGAAAGAGCCCCACCGCCAGACAGTCAAGCGAGTCTGGGAGCAGCTGCTCGAATTAGGTGGTGAGGATGTTCTCGAGAAAACCAGACAGGTCGGACGGAACCAGACGAAAACGGAGCTCCTCGCGATAGATATCGAGACCGCCGAGGGACTGCTTGAGAAGCGCCACGTCGGCCTCAATCTCCTGGAGAACAGCGACCAGAAGGCAGCAACGGGTGGCGTCACACCTGTTGTGGTCGAATCATCGACGTGACCCTGTGACAGGAGCCAGCTGAGACACGAATCGACACGAACCCGACACTGATGGACGCGGTGGCACGTGCCCTGCCGCTGCCGACGCCGCTGTTCGCTAGCTGCAGGAACCGGGAGCGACCACCTATTGTCAGGAGTGTAGTGAGTGGTCGTAACACGAACGGAGCGACCAGCGCAATTCTTCGGTTCACAACGGGTGTGACGGGCCGTCCTCAGATCCGGGAACCACCATCGAGCGGAAACAATGCAGCGAGAGATTTAGAGCCAATCCCGTTCTTCGACATCTTGAATCAACGTTGGAGTGACGCGCCCATAGCTAACCAACACAGAGAGGCAATCAGACGCGTTGTTGGTTAGCACGAAAGAACTGGAACCAGTATAACTGTCCTCACGGAGCACCACAAAGCAAAGACGTGGACCATCACTACCTCGGAGACCTCTAATCAGTACGTCTGCGGAGGTCGCTCAAGGATATCGAAAATTTCCGTCGCTCGATATTCCTTATTGCGCTGTTTACCTGTGACTTCTTCTAAGACACCCTCGCCTACGAGATCGTCAATAGCTCGGTAGGCTGTTGAGCGCTCAACATCGAGTCGATCAGCGACCGTTTTGGTCGTCACGTACGGTTGCTCGAAGAGGCTGCATGCCAAGCGATTTTTCGCATACTGGACCCCTCCGTAGTCGTTCTCGTAGCGGCGTCGGAGAGCATCCAATGCCAGAGTCCGATCCACGGACTCTTCGGCTTGCTGGGCCACTCCCTTGATGAAAAACGAGAGCCAACCCTCCCAGTCGCCGTGGGTTCGGACTGCTTCCATTTGATCGACATACCTGGCTTTGTTCCGATTGAAATACTCACTGAGATAGAGGTTCGGCCGCTCGAGCAGTTCGGCATCGTATAATTGAAGCGTGATAAGGAGTCGGCCAAGTCGTCCATTTCCGTCGCCATACGGGTGGATCGTTTCAAACTGGTAGTGGAATAGAGCGATATCCACCAGTGGATGATAGCTGCCACCCGTTCGATAGTACGTTACGAGTGTATCCATCAGCCCATCGACTTCGTCCGGAACAGGGGGCAAGAAGTCACCAAGATGGTTTGGAACGGTCTTGTATGCCCCAATCGTATCTGTCTCGATACGGTCCGCTGGAACGCCCGTGAGAAGCGTCTCATGAAGGTCATGCAGTAGGGCGACAGAGATGTCACCGCCGCTTTCGAGCGTGTCAATCCCCTTCTGAATCGCCTGCTCGTAGTTGAGAACCTCCTGGGTATCTTTTGTCGGCGCTCCACTCGTTGGCTGATCGCTGGCCGATGCATCTTGATCTGCATCCAGGCTGCGGGTCTCGAGACTGTAGAGCGCGTTGTAGTCGATGTCAGCACCTTCGATTTCGGCCGACTCCATCGCTTCTTTCCGGAGGAGAGATGTATACAGGACAGGAGAGAAGTCGATTTCGAGGCTGATACCGCTGAGTTTGCCAAGCCAGAAGGTCGCCTCAGCAAGGACATCATAAAATTCGTCAGCTAATGCGAGGTCGTTCGAGGGAGGGAGTGGGTCTGGCCGATAGTACGACTCTCTCCCATACGAGATGAGTTGGCCGGGGGCAGTATCTTCGATCTGTAGATCCCTCATGCACGTACTGATGCTATGGAATGCTCACAATTGAATCTAGTGGATTCAATGCAAATATAATCGCTATTTAGATAGTATCGTTGTATCTCTGGAAATCATACGCAATCAAGAGTTGAACTTGGCCCACTTGTTCCACAGTCACGACGGGCTCGTACCGGACACCCGATGTGAGAGATCACCAGGAATCCTCAGAGCGCCGTACCATGACTCTGCCAGAGATCGGTAGAGGATATCTGGAACGACCGACCTGCTTCGCCGTTGTAGAGGGACCCACCCACCCCACTGGTTCCGCTGTTAGAGTGAAGACGGCCAGCACCACCCCCATGTGAAGGGGTGGTTTGCCGTTTCGTGCAAACGACCTACGGATATGGTTTACAATACACACACTTATACTTATTCTAGAGAGCTAGAAACATAGACAGCCAATCAACCATCCTCACTGAGACAGCCTTCTTCGCTAACAGCGGAACCAGTGGGGTGGGGGTATCCCACCCCCATAATCGTAACAGCGGAAGTAGTGGGGTCAGACATATATAAAGGAATACGTACAGCGGAATCAGCGGAACCAAAGGTTAAGTTCCTCCCAACAACAGACTCCCGTAGATGAACGACGTCTCGTTTACCCCGTCAACAACGATCTTCGAACAACGCGAGGCGCTTCTTGAAGAATGGACGCCAGAGGAACTCGTTGGTCGGGATCAGGAACTCCAGCAGTATCATGCAGCCCTCCAGCCAGTCATCAACAACGAAACGCCGTCGAATATCTTCCTCTATGGGAAGAGTGGTGTCGGCAAGACCGCAGCAACCAGGTATCTGTTGCAAGCGCTCGAACGCGACGCGATGGCCGTCGACGGGCTTGATCTCCATACGGTCGAGATTAACTGTGACGGGCTCAATTCCAGTTACCAGGCTGCCGTTGCACTCGTGAACGAACTCCGCGATCCTGCAAGCCAAATCTCCAACACGGGGTATCCGCAAGCTTCCGTGTATCAATTCCTGTTCGACGAACTCGACACTGTCGGTGGCACTGTCTTGATTGTTCTCGACGAGGTCGATCACATCGAGGACGACTCGTTACTCTATAAGCTCCCTCGCGCCCGGTCAAACGGCGATGTTACCAACGCGAAGCTGGGGGTCATTGGCATCTCAAACGATCTCGATTTCCGGAACCAGCTCTCGTCGAAAGTTCGCTCATCGCTCTGTGAGAAGGAAGTCTCGTTCTCGGCGTACAACGCGAACGAATTGAAGCTCGTCCTCGAACAGCGAAAGGAGGTTGCATTCCAGCCAGATACACTCGATGATGGCGTGATCGAAATGTGTGCCGCCTACGGTGCGAAAGATTCGGGCGACGCCCGCCAGGCACTCGATCTCTTGCTCGAAGCGGGCGATCTTGCTCGGGAACAGAAAGAAGAAATCGTCACTGAGGACCACGTCCAGCAGGCCCGTGAACGGCTGCAGACCGACCAGGTAATCAAAGGCATCAAGAATTATTCTGAACACGGCCAGTACGTGCTTCATGCGCTGACGCATCTCGCTGAAACTGGGGAGACGCCAGCCCGGACCCGGGATGTTGTGGGCGCTTATGAGCAAATCGTTCGTGAAGAGGGCTTTGACCCAGTCTCTGAACGGTCTGTCCGAGACTATCTCGGTGAACTCGATCAACTTGGGATCATCTCTTCGACGGAGATCAACAAGGGGAAAGGCGGTGGGAAGTTCAAGCACTACGAACTGGAGCAATCGCTCACATCTGTCCGGCTCGGGCTGTCGGAGTTGTTGGATAGTGGATGATGAGCATGCAACCCCACTGGTTCCGCTGTTAGCACTACCCCACCACTTCCGCTGTTAGCGCCACCCCACTGGTTCCGCTGCTAGCGTGGAATAAGTGGGTCCGGTGCTGACTAAGAGAGTAGCGTTTCAATTTGCACCGGAATCAATCGGGCTTACAACCCTAGTGAATATTCCCACTATCGTCTTTTTCCTTAGCCATGTTGTGTCACCTCTCCGTGTCGTCCCGCCACGACCCCCCAACTCTCGGTACTTCCCGAGTTCTCGGTACTCCTTCTTCAGTTCGAAGGCATTGATTGCGTAGAGCATCTCGTTGTCCTTGTCCCAATCGACCAGCACGCGAAAGTCACTGACGCGAAGCTTGTAGCCGGGATGGTTCTTTAGCTGGTCGAGAAAGTGGTTTGGGAAGTCCCCGATGTCCTCCAGCTTGTTGATGATCCGGTGCCGCCGATCCGCTAGTCGCGACCGGCTCCTCGAACGCGTCACTCTGCGCCCTTCGTTTCCAGCTGTCGTTCACTAGAGGTCCAGCGATATCGCGCAGAGATCCTGGGAAACAGCCGCTGAATCGGTAGCGACAGACACTACCGTTCCAATCGGGATATATGATAGCCACCCAATATGTGGGCATGAATCATGAAAAGATTGACCGAAGGGCAAGGGAGATAATTTCGAAGAATTCGGTGAGGCAGAAAGGAACTAGAACTCGCGCTTCAATCATCTCATATTTCGATGGGGAGGACTTTGGGGGAAAGATACATAGAAACGCCACCACTTATGCGGCTTTCATTTCTGTTGTCACAGATACTGCTGTTTCAGGATTTGAGGCTAGGCGTCAGAAGAGTCGAACAGTCCTCCAAAAAGAGTTGGGCGAAGCGTTTAGAGACGCTGGTTTTGTTGATTCGGAGGGTACCCTCTCAATTCCTGGCAGGGATAGCTACGATGAAATCCCATCGTCGATTGGCCCACTCATGCCTGCGATTTTGGCGATACTTGAACTTAAGCATGGAATTGACTCAACAGATGCAGTGCACCAATATCGACCCGACTCGGTAGAACTCATTCTTCCTGATGACGACGACTCGAAACCGGGGACACGAGTCGAAAAGAACTGGGAAGCAATCACTCGAAACGCATCTGGCTGCGATCCAACCGCCGAAGCGTACGTCTACGTGCTCGAATTGGAGCGAGTCAGCGATTCATCGCAATGTTCTACAGGCGGAGCAGGCCGAGTGCCTCGGGGCTTGACCCCGAGGCGGTTCACGTCGGCAAAAGTGAAGCACGGTTTCCAGGCTTACTAAGTCGGATAACGAGTCATGCTAACGAGTTCACGCAATCTCGGGTTATTGCACGCAACGGCCGGGATATTCTGGTCGGCGATTATAACTTTTCTATTCAACCCCCGGGAACGACCCACTATGTAGTTGATGTCGAACGAATTGTTTCGATCCCTGAGACTGAACTTTCGGCTTTCGATGACTCTGATCTGGAGTCCTGCTATATTGTTGAGGTTGAATGCCGCACTGCATATGAAGTTGCTCTCGATCACGACACGACAAATATCCTAGGTGGCAAATAGATATCTCACGTCAACTGATCTCGGTTAGATTAATTTGTGCTCGATACGGTTTGTTGAACCGCTCAGCCTTTGATATGTTGTTGAATCCGTGCTGAATAGAGAGCGCCATAGTCCGCACAAATTAGAGACAAGAATTAACAACCCACATACCGAAGTATCATGGGGTGTTCTGGACAGAAACAAGTCGGAACACCTGCCGAAAGAGAGATATTGAGCACGCTGGAGGAGTTCAATGTCACCCAATAAGTCAGACCCAAATCGTAGACGATACCGACTCAATCGCCGTCGCCTGCTACAACTTACGGGTGCTGGCGTAGGTTGCTTCACGATGACCACCATGGGTGGGGGTACAGCACGTGCAGAGAGCGACTGCGCTAACGGGCCGTTTGAGCATACCTACTCAGCCGAGACAGTCAATCTCTCGAAAATCTCTCATGATCGGCGCGATTACGATGAAACAAATGAGTACCCCTCAGCCGCCGAAGGTGCGTTTGAGAACGTCATAATTCAACGCGAGTCGGACTCACCACTACCGTCGTCCGGAGCGCAACGCCCGCCACGGTCTGATAACCTCCTCACGGTTGAGACGGAGTACGACGGGATTCGCGATACGGCTTTCATCGAACCCCCCCTCCAAGATCCGCCTATCGTCGCTCCTTCAGATTCACAAATCGCGGTCGGTCAAAGTAAAGCAGTACAGGCAATCAATCGCAAGCTGGCGATATTCAATCAACGGTCGGGGACCCTTGAGCTGCAAGTTCCATTCGAACAATTATTCAACCCAGTCATTACCGAGCAGACATTTGTTACGGGCCGACCCGTTCTATTCGACCCGCGAGTGCGGTATGATCCAAACGCCGGCCGATTCGTCCTTACTCTATTCTATATGTATTTTCCAAACTGGAACGGTTCATGGTTGGTAGCGGCTTCGGACGATGACAATCCAAACGGTACCTGGCACCTATACCGAATATCCACGCATTCCGGGGACTGGCCGGATTTCCCCACCCTGGGCCTCGATCGCGATGCGATCTATCTCACAGCGGAAACTCTTCCGCAGTCAAGTTCGCTCCCAGACATCGAACTCGCTATTCTCGACAAGCACGCAGTCTACAATGGTGAAGACGTGTCAGTCAACCACTTCACTGGAATGCTGTTGGGTCCAGGTACAGACCCAGTTCCAGACATCCAACTCGTCGTTCAACCCGCGTTCCAGCCGTACTCCGGAGGCCAGTCCGGAACCTACTATCTCATGAGCAGTCAGACGCAGAGCCAGATCTTCTTTAGCGAGCCTGACACCGGCCTCACCCTTTGGAAGGTGACCGACCCACTCGACGAGCCATCGCTGACGTGTTCAGTTCTTGAAGTGGAACCATTCAGTGGCCTAGCGGGAACCGACCAGGATGATATCGGCGTCAAACAACCGAATACTGACCTCCGAATTAGTATTGTCGGCGACCGATTGATGAACCTTGATTATGACGACGGGTCGCTCTGGACCGCTCATGCAACCAGGTACAACTGGGAAGATAGCACCGACGAAGATGTCACCGCTATCCGGTGGTACGAGATCGACCCGACGACGCCTGAAGTCGTTCAGAGTGGCACATATGGCGAACCAGGGACCTCCTATTTCCTCCCGCATATCAGTTCCGACGGCGCTCAAACGCTCATGAGCTACACTGTGAGCGGGCCGGAGCGGTTCCCCAGTATCGAGGTGGCGGGTCGAACGGCAGACTTCACCCAGGAGAAGATGAAAGCGTCAGCCGTCATCCAAGAGGGAGAGTCATCGATGATCCACCCAACGAAGTTCGGCCGACGCGGCGAGGAAGAGGGCGTCTGGTGGGGTGATTACATGGATATATCGGTCCATCCGACGACGGGCCGTTTCTGGGTGACGGGACAGTACTCGCCGGATTTCGATATTCCGCTCAACGGCGAAGAACCGGATCGGTACCAGACCCACATTGCGGAGGTGTCATTTGACGACGCCGCTGTTCGCTAGCTACAGGAACCGGGAGCGACCCCTGGTTTCAGGAGTGAAGTGAGTGGTCGTAACACGAACGGAGCGACCAGCGCAATTCATCATTTCACAACGGGTGTGACGGGACGATCTCGATTGTGGTCCGGACTTTCAGCCCGTGAGTTGCGACGATTTCGATTAGAGCATCGTGTTCGGAACCGTATCGATGAATACCGGACACTCCCGTCTCGATCCCAAGTTCGATGCATTAATTTCTGTTTTAGAGGGAGGTTCACGGATACAAGCCAGAGCGAGCCCCTGATCTGACGGCAGGGAGGTTCCAGTAGTAGTCGTACCTGACTGTCCCACGGATACACCAGTAGCCGCGGGGCAGGGACGCGCTATTTGTCAATATAGACCCGCCCAGACCTGATCTGGAATGGAATCACCCTCATGATTAAATAGTATGTAGACCATCATTTGGGTGGATTCTATGGTACCAGTTAACGACCTACAAGATATGTACCGCGACATGGTGACGGCGCGTCACTACGAGGAGCGGTTACAGGAGGAATATCTGGAGGGAAAACAGCCTGCCTTCGACATCTCGGCAGGACCGATTCCTGGCGAGTTACACCTCGCGGCCGGCCACGAGGCGTCGGGTGCAGGCGTCTGTCAGCACCTTCGGGACGACGACACAGTGACAGCCCCGCACCGACCCCACCACATCGCCATCGCGAAGGGCGTCGATCTGAAGCGAATGACCGCCGAGATATTCGGCCGCGAGAACGGCCTCGGCAAGGGGAAAGGCGGACATATGCACCTGTTTGACCCTGAGGCCGGGTTCGCCTGTAGCGGCATCATTGCGGAAGGGTGTCCACCCGCCGCAGGTGCGGGACTGGCGGCGAAAAAGCGCAACACCGACAGCGTCGGTGTCGCGTTCCTCGGCGAGGGCGCCATCGACCAGGGCGCGTTCCTCGAATCACTGAACTTCGCCGCCGTTCATGACCTGCCCGTCGTCTTCGTCATCGAGGACAACGACTGGGCCATCAGCATGCCGAAAGAACGGGTCACCGACGTGCAGAACGGCGCCAAGCGCGCCGACGGCTTCGAGATGCCCGGCATCCGCGTCGACGAAGACGACGCCGTCGCCGTCTACGAGGCCGCCGGCGAGGCCATCGGCCGCGCCCGTGACCGCAACGGCCCGACGGTCATGGAGATACAAGTCCACCGTCGGATGGGTCACTTTATGGGGGACCCGGAAAGCTATCGCCCAGAAGAAGATCAAGCGGCCGCCCAGCAACGCGACTCAATCGAACGGCTCGAAGATGACCTCCGCGCTCACGGCATCGATGACGAGACTATCGCGGAGTTGCGCGACGAGGCACACAGCGCCGTCGAAGAGGCGATCGAGTGGGCAAAGTCCCAGCCTGAACCAGACCCCAAGGACGCGTACGAAGACATGTGGGTGAACCCGCCCAGTGGCGTGACCGACAGCGAGCCCGAGTACGACTTCGCAGGAGGTGACGACTGATGTCGAAACAGACCCAGCAAATCGACCGCGACCTGACGATGAGCAGAGCGATGGTCGAGGCCATCGCCGACGAGATGCGCGACAACGAGGAGGTCTTCTACATGGGTGAGGATGTCGCCGATTACGGCGGCATCTTCGACTCCACGGAGGGCCTGCGCGATGAGTTCGGCTACGACCGGGTGATGGACGTCCCGATCAGCGAGACGGCCTACCTCGGTGCGGCGGTCGGCGCCGCACAGGAGGGGATGCGCCCCATCGCGGAGCTGATGTTTGTCGACTTCTTCGGTGTCGCGATGGACCAGATCTACAACCAGATGGCCAAGAACACCTACATGAGCGGCGGGAACGTCTCCGTGCCGATGGTCCTGACCGCCGCCGTCGGGGGCACCTACAACGACGCCGCCCAACACTCCCAGACGCTCTATGGGACGTTCGCCCACGTCCCTGGTATGAAAGTGGTCGTCCCGTCGACGGCCTACGACGCCAAAGGACTGATGCACAACGCCATCCGCGACGACGACCCCGTCGTCTACATGTTCCACAAACGCCTGATGGGAATCGGCTGGCTCCCCGCCCCCGATGGGCCCAAGACGCCTGTCCCGGAGGAGGACTACACTATTCCCTTCGGGAGCGCCGATATCAAACGCGAAGGCGAGGATGCGACAATTGTCACGCTCGGCCTGCACGTCCACCGGGCGCTGGACGCGGCCGAAACGCTGGCTGAGGACGGCATCAGTGCGGAAGTCGTCGACCTACGCTCGCTGGTGCCACTTGACACCGAAACCATCGTCGAGTCCGTCGAGAAGACGGGGAATCTCGTGGTCGTCGACGAGGACTACCGCTCCTACGGCGTGACGGGCGAAATCGTCGCCAGCGTCGCCGACGAATCGCTGGCCGCACTCGATGCTGTCGAACGTGTCGCCCTACCAGACGTTCCGATTCCGTACTCGCGCCCGCTGGAACAGGAGGTCGTCCCGGACGCCGAGGACATCGCTGCAGCCGTCGAGCGAACCCAATGAGCGATACCACGGACCGCGTCGCCGTGACGCTCGATGACTGGCCAGACGACGCCGACAGCGACGAAGGTGTCGTCGTCAACTGGTTCGTACGCGAGGGTGCGAGCATTGACGAAGGAGCGAGTCTCTGTGAGGTCCAGATCGATAAGGTCAGTGTGGACGTGTTCGCACCGACGAACGGGACGCTAACGGAGATCGTCTGTGGCGAGGACGACGAGTTTGCACTCGGCGACACGCTCGCCTGGATAACACCATGACGGGGACGTCCCGACTATGAGCGAGGACGGACCCGCTGAGCGGACCGTCCGCGAGAAGCGGTCGCTCACGCCGATGCGCAAGACCATCGCCAACCGACTCCAAGAGAGTTATCAGGAGGCCGTCCACGTGACGGTCAACCGGACTATCGACGCTGAGGAACTGCTGTCCGCCGCCAACGCCGCCGAGAAGACAGTCGAGAACGTCGACCCGACAGTGACCGACATCATCCTGTGTGCGCTCTCAGATGCGCTGTCGGCCCACCCGGCGTTCAACGCCACCTTCGAGGACGGGACGCATCATCTCTATGAGGAACAGAACGTTGGCGTCGCCGTCGCGATAGAAGATGGCCTCGTCACTCCCGTCGTGGCGGATATCGCCTCGCTGTCTCTGAGCGAAATGACAACCGAGCGCCGGCGTCTAACGGAGCGGGTACAGGCGGGTGACTACACGATGAGTACGTTCAAAGGCGGAACATTCACGATATCAAACCTCGGTCCGCTCGGGGTTGACTCATTCAATCCAGTCATCAATCCGCCCGAAATTGCGATCCTGGGACTCGGCCGGATCAATGAACCTGCCGTTGCTGTCGATGAGGACGTGACCTTTCGCCGGCAGATGACGGCAAGTCTGAGTTTTGACCATCGAGTGGTCGACGGCGCTGACGCCGCGCGGTTCCTTGAGACACTGGCAGACTACCTCGCCAACGCGTCGCAATACGTCTAATCGCGATACCGAACACTCGAACTGAACAGCCGAGGTCCACCGCTGTATCCGGAACACCCGAGAGAGACCGATATTAGGAGTTCAAAGCCGTCGATATTTTCCACATGCTTGATTAGCCGCTGGAGTAGATCAGCGACTGAGCTAACCAACAAACCGAAGTAATACGGAAATAGTGTTGGTTAGTGAATGAGAAACAAAGATCGTGCAACCGATGCCCTCGAGCAACTCCGAGCTGTCGAGACCGCCGATTTCGATGGGGAACTGGCAGCAACATATGAGCAAGCAGTCGATAGCGTCTAGGCGCTCACAGAGCAATTCGAGAAAGCCGCTGAATCTGAAGAACACGAGCCGGCGACACCCGAAGAATGGGATGAGAAGAAGGCGGAGTGGGAAGAGAAAGTGGAAACAGCACGCGAAAAAGCAGACATCCCAGTTTCGAAAGGAACACTCACAACAAAGACCATCAACGGACGAGACTATTACTACCTACAGTGGCGCGACGGAAAAACAGTCACGAGCCAGTACGTTGGGCCAGTCGACCCAACCTGATCCGACAAGACGGTCCACACATCCCCCCGTTTCGAGTGTTTATTTAGTGATTTCAGCCCTTACTACTACTAACCCTAGCTAGTAGAAAGAAATAAATAATACGTGAGAGCAAGCGCCAACAATATTGTACTGGAAGAAATTTCTACATATCTCAAATCATGTTGTAACGACTCTCTATGGCTGGTTTCCAACATCACCTCTTTCCCGAAGATGAGGTATGCCCACTCACATAGTAAAACGGGTGACGCTCGCGAAGCCCTCGATCTCCTGGAGACGGCTGGTAACATCGCACGCAAACGCAATGCTGGCGCTGTCACCGAAGACCACGTCGAGGAAGCTGGGAGTCGCGTCGAGGAACAACGGGTGCTCACAATTGTTCGCGAACAGCTCACCTCGCAGAAGAAACTCGCGTTGCTCGCGACGGCCTTCCTCAACATTGACGACGAGTCTTCGCCCCGTGCGAAGAATATCTACCAGGTCTATGAGAACATTTGTTGGGTGTGTGGCTACGAACCCCGCTCGAAGCGACGGGTCAACGACTTCCTTGACTCGATTCGCCTCTACGGCTTGCTCGAACGCGACGAGCGCAACCTCGGCCGGGCCGGCGGTCGTTCGTACATCCACACGCTCGAGGTTTCACCGGAACTCGTTTTCGAGGGCCTCAAACAGGACCAGGACGGCTCTGAATCGACCCTGGAGCGCTACGATCTCGTCCCTGATCCTGACGAGGCCCAGCAGGCCCGGTTGATGTCCTACGTCTGATAGACACCAGGCTAACCAACATTTACCGGGATGCTCTATTTGTTGGTTAGTCCTATCGTCGAGCGGACCGACTTGGCTTTGTTGCCAACCTCGAACCGTGGTGGGCGTCGACGACGGACGACCGAACGCCGTTTCACGATTGCCATCCTACGCCACAGCCGCAGTCGCCGGACGGCCACATCAAACAGCCAGCGCCGCAGACGTTTCTTGGGACTCTCATCTTCAACATTGACGCTGAGACTGAATTCGTCGATATCCCACCGGATCAGTACTACGAGATCCGGCAGCGGATCGACGATATCGACTGGCTCCTCAAGGAGTTGGGGCTGACTCGATGGCGTCCCATCCTGAAGGCGTATTGCACTGATTGCTTCGAGGCAACTGGCGCGTCTTACTCAGGAACTTCAGGGGTGCAGATCGGGCCACAGCGGATGGGTTGTGAGGAGCAACAACTTGGGCTCGCCGCTGCTGGTGACTGATTCAGTGTTATCCTCACTTCCGAAACCGCAATACTGGGTCTTCATACTGGGATATAGCATCTGGCGACCTATCAGTATCGATTAGAATGACCCTTCTGAAATGCTATCAGATACTCACTAACAGATATAGGATACTTACATTTATCCATCAATTTTAAACAATTGGATAGATATCATTCCAACCGGACATGACAAAAGCGCTCAAAGCAAGCGGCTTTCTTGGACTGGCAACGATGATGGTGGTCGGACTCTATCAATTCGTTCGGCTCTCTGGTGGCACTGGTGTCCCTGGCTGGATGGTCGGCGGTCACGCTCATCTCGGGGTGATTTCCATCCTCGCAATTGTGATGGGCTTTGCTGTGCCCGCGCTTGGTGTCACAGGTCGGCTCCGTACCGCTGTTTCGGTCCTTTTCATCGCCGGACAGTGGGGTATCCCAGGTGTCGTCTGGCTCGGGGAAGGTGCTGGTCTGACCTTCCTGATGCCGACTGCGTTCCTCTGGGGACTTGCACTCATCACCGCCATGCTAATCATGCTATACAAAACGCTCACTCAGGATCCAACATCGTCTGGTGGCCCTACAACCTCACCTCCCGTAGCTGACGATTGATCGAGATGCTATCAAAACCGCTGCAGAATCGGCATATAACCTAGCTGTGCGACGCCGACACGTAGCCGGATACGCCCTGCTCGGTTCGGGGTCTTTGCACTTCCCCTCGGATTGCCAGCTGCGTACGAGGGGTATCGCCGGATAACTAAAACACGGTGAAGTGAGGGCTCGACAGCGGTACAGAGCGCAGACTCAAGAATCTCGGTGCGCACGAACGAACGCTCGGCGGAGGACGGTCAGGAGCACGTAGGTTTCGTACTTCTGGGTCTGACAGTGCTCACACGGTTGCATATCTGCGACGATTTCCGCTATTGCGCCCTCGTGGTCTTCTGTGAGCGTCTCGAGTGCATCCCCAATCTGTGGCTGAACGGCCTCGATCATCTCCTCGACAGCGTCATCGGTTGACTCCGGTAGCGAGTACGAGAGGACGATCGTATTCGCGTGGTAGTACTTTGTCGTCCCGCCGCGCCCCTCTTCGAAGCGGACGACATCGACGAGTCCGGCATCTCGTAATTCGTTGATATGATGGCGGACCGTGTTCTCTGTGCGGTCAAAGCCGCGGTCATCAAGACGGTCGTGGACCTCGGTTGCCGTCCGTGCCTCGTCGGCCAGAATGTCGAGGATCATCGCGCGCATCGGTTCGTCGATGGCGTCCGAGACGCGGGTATCCCTGATCGCGATGTCATCGAGATGGTGGTCGGCGTCGGAACTGCTCATAGTGGGACTGCGAGACACGCGCGGGAAAAAGTAGCGGAGCATACGGCTGTCGACCGCTTCGGCCGGGTGGCTAATCCTGTGGTCGGGACGTGGACAAGTCCTAGACGACCCATTTGACTGTTCCAAAGGGCCATATCTTCATTCAAACATATCATATAAAAAATATATATGGCTGTCCCGGTGCTACGTAGAACTGTGATGAACGAGACAACCCAATTCCGTGTTCTTGACTTCGACTGCCCGACCTGTGCGAGCACCGTCGAACGCGCCCTCTCGAATGTCGACGGCGTCCAGGATGTTGAAGTCCACTACGCGACCGGTCGAGTAGAAATCGAGTACGATGACGACGTCGCGGACCCCGATGCATTCGCCCGAGCCATCGAAAACCAGGGCTACACGCCCCAGGCCACCTAGACCAATGAACAAACAAACGATCACACAGTACTACCGAAACAACCGGAAAGCCATCGTCACGGCGTCCAGCGGCCTCCTCTACGGTGGCGGCTGGAGCCTTGGCCACCTCACCAGTTTCGATGCGGCGAGCGCCGGCATTCTCATCCTCGCGGCGATTATCGGCGGCTACGACATCGCCAAGACGGCCTACTACGAGGTCACCAACCGGACGCTCGGCATCAAGACGCTCGTGACCCTCGCCGCCATCGGTGCCATCGTCATCGGCGAATACTGGGAGGCCGCCGCCGTCGTCTTCCTGTTCAGCCTCGGCAGCTATCTCGAGGGCCGCACGATGCGCAAGACCCGGACGGCACTCCAGGAACTCCTGGAGATGACGCCCGATACGGCGACGGTCCACCGAGACGGGGAACTTCAGGAGGTACCCGCCCGTGACGTCGAGGAGGGCGAAGTCGTCGTCGTGAAGCCGGGCGGGAAGATTCCGGTCGACGGCACCGTCATCGACGGCGAGAGCGCCGTTAATCAGGCGCCAGTCACCGGCGAGAGCGCGCCCGTCCACAAGGCCGACGGCGACGATGTCTACGCCGGGACTGTCAACCAGGAGGGCGCACTAGAAATCCAGACGACTGGTGCGGGCTCGGATACCACGCTCGAACGCATCATCCGCCGAGTCGAGAGGGCCCAAGAGGCCCAGTCGCCCACAGAGAGCTTGATCGACCGGTTCACGAAGTACTACACGCCGGCCGTCATCGTCCTGGCTATCGGAGCGTACGTAGTCACGCAGAACGCGATCCTATCGTTGACCCTGTTGGTCATCGGCTGCCCGGGCGCGCTGGTCATCGGGCCGCCGGTCAGCATCGTCTCGGCCATCGGGAACGCTGCCCGGTCTGGCGTGCTGATGAAGGGCGGTGAACACCTCGAACGCGCCGGCAAGATCGACCTCGTCGCCTTCGACAAGACGGGGACGCTCACGAAGGGCGAGACCACCGTCGCCGACATCGAGGGGATCGGTGTCGCCGACGACGAGGTCCTCTCGCTCGCGGCGACCGCCGAGAAGAAGAGCGAACATCACCTCGCCGACGCCATCGTCGACGCGGCCCGCGAGCAACCGACGGCTGCGACGGACGGTGGGACGACGGCCCCTTTGGCGGACGGTACGGACGCGGGGCGCCAGTCGGTCCCCGATCCGGACGACTTCGACGTGGTTGCTGGCAAGGGCGTCATCGCCCACGCCAACGGGCACGAGATTGTCGTCGGCAACCGCGCACTACTGGCCGATTGCGACATCGACGTCCCCAGTCGGATCGCCGACTACGTCCGCGAGCGTGAGAGGCACGGCGAGACGGTCGTCTACGTCGCCCTGGATGGGGACATTATCGGCGCAATCGCGCTGCGGGACGGGCTCCGGGAGTCTGCGCCGGGCGTCGTCGCGGCGCTCCAAAACGCTGGCATCGAGACGGTGATGCTCACCGGCGACAACGAGCGGACGGCCGCCGCCGTCGCCGAGGAGGTCGGCATTGATGAGTACCGCGCCGAACTCCTCCCCGAGGACAAGCAAACCGTCATCGAGGCCTACCAAGCCGACGGGCACGTCGTCGCGATGGTCGGTGACGGCATCAACGACGCCCCGTCGCTGGCAACCGCCGACATCGGTATCGCGATGGGCGCCGCTGGCACCGACACAGCGATCGAGGCGGCGGACATGGCGCTGATGGCCGACGACTTGGAGCACATCCCGTACGCGGTCACACTGAGCAAAGCGACGCGCTGGAACGTCCTCGAGAACGTCGGACTTGCGGTACTGACCGTGACAATCCTGCTCGCGGGCGTGCTCACAAGCTACGTCACGCTCGCGGCCGGGATGCTTGTCCACGAGGCCAGCGTCCTCGCGGTCATCCTCAACGGGATGCGACTGCTTCGCTACTGACCATCGATAACGCCACACCAACCATACTCCAATGAGCGAAACCACCCATGGAAGCGACCAGACGAACTGGAACGTCGAGTACGAGATAGCCGCTCCCGTCCGCATTCGGGACCCTGTTGCCGAGGCGCTTGCTGTCCTGGCGCCGGGCGAGCCCTTCGTGATCAGCTACGCGGACGTCGTGAAGGAGGCCGGTCACTCCTGTCCGACCGCATCGGGCGCGTTTCGGATTGCCCAGTTCGGGCTCGCCGAACTCTATCCGAATCCGGACGAGTACCCCGTCCGCGGCGACATCGAGGTGACCACCAGCGGGCCGAAATCCGATTCGACCTATGGCGTGATGTCCCGAATAGTGTCGTACGTCACGGGAGCCGCCGAGAAGGACGGCTTTGGCGGACTTGCCGGCGGCTACGGCAATCGAAAAGATCGCTTGCACTTCGGCGACTCCGACACCGTCGATCCGACGTTCACGTTCGCACGGACCGATACTGACGATACTGTCCAGGTCACCTATCACGTCAGTAAGGTTCCGGACGCAGGGCCCGCCATGCAGTATCTGAGAAAACTCATCGACGGGACTGCGACTGACGAGGAACGGGCAGCATTCGCAGAAGCCTGGCACGGTCGCGTTCAGACGGTCCTGACTGACGACGATCTATTTACGGTGACGCGGATGGAGTAACCGGTGGCTGACGGGACCACGTTCTGGCCGTTGCTGAGTTTTTCTGTTGTTCCCCGAATATAGATGGACGCCTCAATTCGAACATGGAGTGCCGAACGAGCGCCGGAGCGAGACCGTAAATAGCAGCTGATTGCTTATCCGGTCGATCGCATATCCAGTCATATACCAATCACAAGTGGCACTCGCGGTCTTGCTTCCGCGGCACCACGATTATGTAGCGGGAGTTTGGGGATGTAACACATGGAGGTACGCAGGAAAACTCTCGCAAAGTTGCTCGTCGTGGCGTTCATCTTCAATTTAATCGTGATGGGTGCGGGGGCGTACTTCGCGTACCAGCAGTCGCCCGATCGCCCGGAGCGCATCGTCGGCCCCGAGGGCGAGGTGATCGCGACGAACGACGACATCGTCGAGGGAAAGGCCGTATTCCAGCGGAACGGCATGATGAATCATGGGTCGGTTCTCGGAAACGGCGCGTATTTCGGCCCGGATTACACGGCTGACGCACAGGATCGGCTGGTGTCAAATATGCGCGAGTACGTCGCCAGGGAACGCTACGACACGCCCTACACAGAACTCCCCGAACCGGAGCAGGCGGCCGTAAACTCAGTCGTCTCACGTCAGCTTCAGGAAGGTAGCCTCGGGACGACCATCCAACTCACCGCTGCAGAGGCATACGCCTACGAACAGGTACAGCAAGCGTACGTAGAGCGATACTACGGTGGCGCCCTCGAACACGGCGTCCCACAACAGTTCGTCGAAACGCGCACCGACGCTCGGCGGTTCGCCGACTTCGCGCTCTGGACCGCGCTCTTCTCCACCACCGACCGACCGAACAGCGACGTCTCGTGGACGAACGAGTGGCCGTACAACCCCGGCGCTGGGAACACGCCGCCGGTGTCCGCGATGACGTGGAGCGTCGTCGCGATGGTACTCCTCGTCGGCGGGGGCGGCGCCGGCATCTGGCTGTACAACGCCGCCGAACTCCCGGAACCGGACACCGAGGGTGTCGATGTCCCCCACCCAAACGAGATAGACCTCTTCCCGAGTCAGTTCGCTGCGATCCGCTTCGTCCCGGTGGCGGCCGCGCTCTTTGTCGTCCAGACTCTTCTCGGGGGGTTGATGGCCCACTACTACATCGAACGCGAGGGGTTCTACGGCATCGCGGAAGCCCTTGGAATTGACGCGATGGCGACCCTGCCCTTCGCTATCACGAAGGCCTGGCACATCGATCTCGCGGTCCTCTGGATTGCGACGCTCTGGCTCGGCGTTGGCCTCTTCCTCCCACCGCTACTTACCGGACACGAGCCGAACAACCAGAAACGGTACATCCACGTCCTGTTGGGCGCACTGGTCGTCGTCGTTGGCGGTGGATTACTGGGTATCTGGCTCGGCGCTCAGGGCTACATCGACGGCGCGCTCTGGTGGATCCTCGGAAATGAGGGCCTCGAGTACCTCGAAGTGGGACGGCTCTGGCAAGTCGGTCTGCTCGCCGGGTTCATTCTCTGGGCGGTCCTTGTCGCCCGCGGCTTCAAACCCTTGCTTGACCGGGAAGAACGGTATGGGCTCGCCCACATGATTCTTTACGCAGGTGGATCCATCGCGCTGCTCTTCTCCGCGAGCATGCTGTATACTCCTCAGACCACAATGCCGGTGACGGAGTTCTGGCGCTGGTGGGTCGTCCACATGTGGGTCGAGGGCGCCTTCGAGTTCTTCGTCGTCGCCATCATCGGCATCTCGCTCGTCTCCATGAACCTCCTCTCGCGGCGGAGCGCAGAGAAGGCCGTCATGTTCGAGGCGCTGTTCGTCATGGGCGCCGGCGTCATCGGCGTCAGTCACCACTACTGGTGGGTCGGTATGCCCGATTACTGGATCCCCATCGGCAGCGTCTTCTCCACGCTGGAGTTCATTCCGCTGATTTTCATCCTCTACGAAGCCCTTGGGGAGTACCGCGCGATGATGGGGGCGGGCAAGGACTTCCCGTATCGGCTGGCGTTCATGTTCATTATCGCGTCCGGCTTCTGGAACTTCGTCGGCGGGGGCGTCCTCGGGTTCTTCATCAACCTTCCGCTCGTGAACTACTACGAGCACGGCACGTTCCTCACGGTCGGCCACGCCCACGGCGCGATGTTCGGTGCGTTTGGCTTTCTCGCGCTCGGCTTGGCAGTCTACGCCCTCCAGTTCACTACCAAAGCCGGGAAGTGGGATCCGACGAACCTCAAGCGTGCGTTCTGGTTGTTGAACGCCGGGCTCGCGTGGATGGTCTTCATCGGTGACGTCCCCGTCGGCTTCCTCCAGCTAGAGACCGTCTTCACGGAGAACTACGACGCCGCCCGCTCACTCGCCTTCTACAACCGCGACATCGTTCAGTGGCTCTTCTGGGCACGGCTGCCGGGCGACATCCTCATTATCCTCGGTGCGAGCGTGTTCGGCTACGACGTCCTGAAGAAGCGTTTCGTCCGCCGCGAGGAACCCGACACCATCTCTGACGGGACGATCATTTCTCGGCGTGTTTTCGCCGAAGACGACGTGGGTGACGATCTCGACGACGATTAACACTCATAGTCCCTCAAATTTCTCCGATACCGATGCTATTGAAATTCTCTTCACGGCGTTCGATATTGTCTGTCGAATCGTTTCACTCGGATTGAGCATGCCGACAAGGGGGGACACGTATCGTGAATTGCCTCGGGGTCAAGCCCCGAGGCTTCCCGTTTCTACGACGTGACTTGCAGACACATGCTGAAAATCAGGTGCGTCCGTAGCGGTCACAGTCTCCACGGGCGTGTCTTCGGGCCATCCCAGCCCTAGTTCAGCAAAGCCTCTCTGCAACACGTTTATCGCCGCGTTCGCATCCCTATCCGTTTTGAACCCGCACGACGGACACGAGTGTTCACGAGCCCAGATGGGTTTCGCTGTCTCCACGCCACATAACGCACACTCTTTCGTGGTACCTCGTGCTTCGACCTGCACGACGTGACAGCCGTACAGGTCGGCCTTGTAGTCGAGGAGCGTGATGAACTGTCGCCACGCCGCATCCTGCTTGTTGCGAGCGTTACGCGACTGTTCGAGCATCCCCTTCACGTTCAAGTCTTCTACGAATACGGCGTCGTACTCGCAGACGAGCCACGTCGTAATCTTATGCTGATAATCCAGCACCTTCCGCTTGATGTGACGCTTACCCTTCGCCACTTCCCAACGTTGCTTCTCGTAGTTGTTCGAGCCTTTCTCCTTCCGCGAGAGTTTGCGTTGCTCGCGTTGGAGCCGTTCGTACTCGTCTTCGAGGTCGAGCCAGTCCACAGTCTTCCCGTCCGACGTGTGGATGTAGTTCTGGATGCCGAGGTCAATCCCGACGCTGTTGCTCGTGTCCAATGAGTCCACATCGGGTTTCTCGGGTAGGTTAGCGTCGTTGGTTTCCAAACCGAAGGAGACGAACCACTCGCCGGTCGTCTCTTTCTTGAATGTGACCTCTTTGATGGTGGCGTGGTCTGGAATCGGGCGGTGGTAACGGATTTTGACCCACCCCATCTTGCTGAAGCGGACGTAAGCAAACCTGTCGCGGCCCCTCTTGTCATCGAGGTCGAAACCGGACTGGTTGTACGTCACACTCCGATACTCGCTGGGTGCTTGCCTCTTGAGCCGACCGACGTTGAACCCCTTCTCTTTCTTCTTCCAAAGATTCGAGAGGTTGCGGTGGAAACGAGCAACGGTGGCTTGTGCGGCTTTCGAGTGCAGCTCGCTGAACACCGACCACTTGCGTTTCCACTCAGGGAGCTTGTTATTCTGGTCGTACTCACTCGGCTTGTCGTCCTCGGGACTGTTCTCGTAGTCCCAGCGGACGTGGTTGTAGAGTTGGCGATGAACGTCAAGATGGTGTTCCAGCCGCACCGCTACCTCTTGTGTCGGGTAAGCGTGGTAGCGGTGGCTGTGTTCCATCGCTGTTTCTTGATTCGGGAGATAGTCACTTATTGGTTTGTGTCACTGATTGTCGGCTTCATCCCCGAGGTCAAGCCTCGGGGTATTCGCCTTGGCCGCTGATAAATGCCTATTGTTAATACACTAACACTTATCACAGAAGGCGATAATTTTCTAAGGTGAATAAACATCGAGAGACTTGCACTGAATGTGGGACTTCTTACAACGCGGTAGACAATGAAGAATGTCCATATTGTGACTTTCCGAATTTCTCAAACAAAAATAGTTAGATCGCATGCGTATCAGACCGCTCATGTGGATTCGGTAGGGAGGGTGCGACTCCTGTCGTCAGAAAAGTGCCCGAGTGTGGCGGCAACCAACGCGGGCAGTGCGATAGAAATCATCGTGAGGCCCCCATACTGAAGGGTGGCACTTAGTGACATCTGGAAGGACGGTTCCGACACGATCCAATCGAGAATAGGTATGCCTAGCCCAACGATAAAACCTGAGATGAGAAACCATCCAGCGACTTGCTGTACCGGTTCCTTATCGAGATGGACAAGATAGAATCCGCCAATGGCCGCCAGCAGTGGAATCACGACAAAGCGGAGGCTTAGGCCGATTGTACTCACCAGAGAAAACCAAGAATCAAGATACGCCATGCGTGCAGATTCTGTACCAATGAAATACCGCGGATACAAAAATAACAAGAAGTGATGGACGCCAGTCGTTATCAGGCCAAGACTCGCCACCAGTAGTCCAACCCGACGCGAGGAACGATTATCAGTCATAATTGGTACTACTTCCCAGTACAATATATGTTCTTTCCACATAGTCTTAAAGACACTTAGCACAACAGAGAGTATAAGCTAACTAAGATTGTAATTATTTGATCTGCACTGACCGTTCATCAGGATAGTCACAGAGACGGTGTAAACCGTTCTCTGACCCCCTCTGATAGATTAGCAACCCTTCAGGGGCGTCTCATTTAGCGTAGCCTGCACGGCATCGACGTCCGAAATATCAGCTCGATCACAACGATGTGAAGGTCGCCACCACACGGCTGACCGGATTACGAGTGCCTCGTCCGACAGTTCATAGCTCGTGTACGCAGACCACGGTCGGAATTGACGCTGCAGTGGATGTTCGACGACGAGTCCGGCATCAGTCACGCGAAACGTCCGCGGGTTCAACACGCTCATCAGCACGATGCCGACGAACAGCAGGTAGTACAATCGCCATCCCCACTCGGAGTCAAACACGAATGCAGCAAGGATCCCGAGGGAACTGGCGGTGAACGCCACGATCGAGATGCCGCCAGCAATCCGCCGCCACCGGCGTGGCCACCGCGCTACCCACTCCGCGAGTTCGACTGCGTCCTCGAGGGCAGCGTTCGCGTGTCGCGTTCGACTCATCGCGACCAGTATGATGCCGAGCAGCATCCCGCCAGCCGTCCCGATCACGGCGAGTGGGGCGGCGATATCTGGTGGATCAACACCGAGAGCAGCCCCACCGAATACGCCACCAAACCAACCGAACGGCAACACGACGAGCAACCAGACGGCATCGTGACGGCCAAGGATGACTGCCAGCCCGGGCGTCCGTGAGACGACCCAGCCAGCGACAGCGGTCATCCCCGTCACGGCGACGAGCAAGCTGAGATAGAGGACAGCTGCATCAGCGACGACCCGCGACACAGCGAGGACAAGTGCTGGAGCGGTGAGGGCGGCCACATAGAGACCTGCGACGAACGCGTAGTCGCCGCCATGAAGAGATGTTCACCCGGCCAATAAAAGCTCTCCACCACGAGAATTTTATGATTGTTACAGACAAATTACGGATATGTTTGGGTTGCCCTCCATGGCCCTCCAGTGGCTCGGGGTCGGTGTCCTGCTCTTGACTGCAGGAGCATTAATCAAGTCCCGCGGATGGACGTTCCTCTTGGCAGGATACGACGCGATGTCACCCGTTCCCGGCGAAGTCGTCGCTGATGTCGCAGGAAACACTATTTCCGAATTGGAATAGCCGCAATCGCCCTCGGTGTCCTCATCGTCACTATCGACATTCTGTCATATCTTCCCGTCGTCTTCGGGGGAATTTTTTCCTGGCTGTCGTGCGAATGAACTACTGCATCCGTACGTACATACCAACAGACACGACATGACCAATAACCCGTATCTGAGACCTTCTTGGGGTGACAGAGGACCCACCAGTCCCCGATGGAGTCCAGGCTCAAGATGAATGGTCCCGATCTGTACGAACACTTCAAACCAGTGGATGTCGATGTTTCGGACGGCATTTATCGCGTTGTCGGAAGTGACGAAGAGGCTGTGGCCCTCCTCTGTGTCGCGGACGCCAACGAACGACGTATCCATACTGGCGAAGTCGTGACCGTCTCGCTCGATGAGTTCACTGGATTCGCTCCAGCTGAGAACCCTGATGGAAATCGACCATTCGGCGCTACTCTCGCGTCGAATCTGACGATGGGATACTGGTCGATACGAGCCTTCATGCGGCAACTCGCTTCGAATCCGCTCCCAAGTCTGGTCGCTATAACGCTTGTAATTGTGGGCGTATTCGGAGACCAGATTCTCTCACTCCCAGATATCGTGTTTGGCGGCTTGGTTCTTCTTGGCAGCCTCGGTCTCGCATACGTCGGTGGGGGTCGCCTGTAGTGGAGACGAGTCTCTCCAGTGCGAAGTGACGGATATCGTTGACAATCGAAAACACACCGAGCATCGGTAAGACACAAGACACTTCTCACAATCGGGTGACCAGCCGAGTATGTCCCCTGCTGATTCCCCCTCCACGAAGTCCGGATCACCACGTCTCAAGTCATCTCAGCCCTGGTCCCGTCGCGCGGTTCTTGCAACTGTCGGCACGGTGACAGCGAGCACACTCGCTGGCTGCAATACCCTCCGAAACGATTCAGACACTGCACCGTTCCACGATGGCGATTGGCGGTCGTATGGCAACGGCGTGAGGAATGCAAACCGGGTCGCCAGCGGTGCACCGGAGCCCGATGAGCACCAGATCCTCAGCTCGGGTGGCTGGTCGTACACGCCGCCTGTCGTCCACGGGGATGTCGTCTATTTCGCCGCCGACCGGCAGGTTACCGCGGTTAGGACCGACGGCAGTGACCGCTGGTCACGAGATCTTGAAGCCGAAGTATCCGGAACGCCGGCCCTAGACCCTGTTCGGGGTCGTCTCTACGTCCCGACGCGAATCATCCGAACATCGAACAGTCAGGATCCAGTACCGGCATCAGTAACTGTACTCTCGCTTTCGGACGGGGACATCGTCAGTACACTTCGAGTGGGTGGTCGTCGAACATATGGCGTCACAGTCGGCGCAGGCGACGTGTACGCTCGAAGCGCGACCACCTGCGTCAGACTCGCCCCTGACGGCACCGAACGCTGGCGACGATCACTCAATCCCCTCATCTACGATGAGTACAACCTTGGAGACTCCACCGCAACGCAGATCGCCCCCGCCGTCACTGAGGAGGGGGTATACGTTCCAGACCGGAACGCGCTCGTGAAACTCGATTTAAAGACTGGGAAGGAACGCTGGCGCATCCCCGTGGATACACCGTACGCTGCGTCAGTCATCGACAACGACGGCGTCGTTCAGACCGGCTGGAGAGAAACCGTCGCAGCTACGCATTCAGGCGAGGTTCGGTGGCGTCGAGATCTGCACAGTCGTGCTGCCGCTACGGCAGCCGCTAACGGCGATATCTACATCGCCGCACACGACCTTCATGAACTCCATCCTGAGACAGGGGAGTCGAACTGGCAGGCTCACCTTCCGAACGAGGGCACGGCCGCGCCTGTTGTGACTGAAGAGACCGTCCTCGCTCCGACGGGAGACGTCCGGGCATTCCGCAGGGATATCGGTGGTTTCCTTGGACCGAGCCGCGAGCGTTGGCGGGCTTCAACGATTCACGCAGCGGCGTACTCCTCCCCAGTGATCGCAGCCGGCCGCGTCTTCGTCGTCAGCCCGACTGGTTTGGTGGCGCTCAGGTCTGGAGAGGACAGTTGAGGACATCCACTTTCCGGCAACAGTTCACCGGTTTCATAGACTACGTCACCCGGACACTGAGGGCAGGGGCAGCTGTTAGCACTACCTATAGCGAAATCTCCGCCATCTGATACTGACCAGTGGGTCTGATTCTACACTCGAAAACCGTCTACGGGCGTAATACTCCCCGCCCCCGAGGAGAAGATACAGGACGACGTACAATGGTGAGAGACCAATCGCGTAGAGACCCAGACCGAATATCGCCCCTGCTCCGATAATCCCCGACACGAAACCATAGACCAGCCAGCCGATGACGATCACACCCAGCAGGACGAGTGGCGCCATAATCCGAGAGTGGAGAAAGAGGGCAACTGGAAGTGCGAACGTAGCAATACCCATTCCGCTGAGAATAAGGAGTGAGCCGACTGTTTCAATCGTGAGGTGCGACAGAAACTCACCAACGTTCCACGATCCGAAGAGAAGTCCCGCTACGAGGTATAGAAACAAGACACTGGTCCCAATAGCAGTGCCAATGAGTGAAGCCTTCCCAGCGGAGGGACTCGATTCAGTCGCGGCGGTTACCATGGTTAGGGATACGTCTATACTGTGTTAAGTATGTATCATGACATCACAAGCGAGTACATGTCGACTGTTTCAGTTGCACAAATTCTCTCCGTACGGTTGTCGAAGGAAGCACGCTCTCTGACAGACAACACTTATCAGATTATCTGAAGAAGGTGGTCGTATGGCTGTCCTGAGTTCCCTCCGCCGGACGCCCAGTGCCCTCCTCACCAACCCGGTTCTCTTCGTTCCGGTGTTGATCGTGATGTTGTTTCAGGTGCCACAGCTGGCCCTGCAGTCGATCAACCCGGTTCTCAGTAGCATCGTTTCGCTCGGATTCTCACTCGTCTTCATCGCCGTGATGCCGTTCTTCCAGGGTGGACTGATCGGAATGGCCGACGAAGCGCTAAACGGACGAACGAGCCTTCAGACGTTCGTTGATGACGGGAAATCCAATTACGTCTCGATCCTCGTGGCGTACCTCGCGTTGATGGCTATCAACTTCGCCCTCGGGATGATCGCGTTCTTCGTGGCAATCTTCGGCGGCGTATTTCTCTTCCAGAGCGGTGGCCTCCAGTCAGCGAACATCGCTGTCCTCGCCGTGATCGGCGGTATCGTCGCGATCGTCCTCCTCATGTATCTTCTTCGTCCAGTTCTACAGGCGGAGCAGGCCGAGTGCCTCGGGGCTTGACCCCGAGGCGGTTCACGCCTCGATCGGTGCATTCCTCATCACCGACCTCGGAAATCTCGCGCTGCTCGCCATACGAAGGCGCAGCTAACAGTCCACTCAAGCGTACCCACCCAGTATTCGATCCCGGACGTACGAATGCCAGGACGCTCATCACCGTCACGAACACTCCAATTCGTTGGAGCCATCACGGCCATCGTTGCACTGATCGGATACGTCGTATTTGGCTGGCGATTCGGTGATACTGACGCATTACTCCCGTTTCTCCTCGGCGCTCTCTGTGTCGTCATCGCCGTTGGATGGGAACTCTATCGACGCTCCTGAAATCAGACACCACTCGGAATCGTTTCACCCACTCAGAACTTCTCGTCGATCATTCCGCGTAGGTGCCACTCGCCGTCAGTATCTTCTGAGGGCAGCTTGTATGTGATGGACTAATTGATGTGAGTGGGAACGTGCTCATTGACAAATCCTTGGCCGTACTGTCTTATCGCTCGAAGCAATGGTCGTGCGGACACGCGTCTGAGTATCGATTTGTCTGGCGGTGTACTGCCGGCGAGCGATGTCTTCCAGCCGGTACGCGCCTGTAGGCGGTCACGCTCTCGTATCGCGGCTGCACGAACGACCTTGACGTCCATCGAGTCGACCGATCGCTCCTCCATGAGCACCTCACCGTCAACGACGACCGTTTCGATATCTCCCGCAGTTACCGAGTTCGTTAACACCGACGGGAGGTTACTGAATGGCTGGTGACGTGGCGTATCGACGTCGATGACGAGTAGGTCGGCGCGCTTGCCAGGTTCGAGACTGCCGACTTGATCATCGATCCCGAGTGCGCGTGCTGCGTCGGTGGTGAGCATCTTGAGGAGATCATACGAGGACCACTGCTGGGCTCCGTACTCGAAGTTCGACAACAATCGAGCGTGTTTGGCTTCCTGGATGAGATCCCAGGAATCGAACCAGAACGGGTCGTCGAGGCCGATGACGACGTTCGCGCCGAACTCTTGGAGTGCCGGAAGCGGAAACCAGGTTCGTTTCCCCGCCTGGAAGTAACTGTACACAGTCGGGCAGTGAAGCACGTGCGCACCGGCCTCGGCGATCCGTCGTGCATCGTCCCGATCCGCATGGAGGAGATGCGTCAACAGCGTCCGCTCGTCGAGCAGTCCGTAGCGGTCTAGCAAGTCGAGCGGATCGTCAGCACCGCTTCCAGCCGCCATCGTATCGACTTCGGCCGAGTCATAGAGGTGGGTGTGGAGTCGCAAGTCTGGATAGTCGTCTCGAAGTTCTGCAACGCCTTCCCAGAGTTCTCGCGAACACCCGGCCTCGCCACCCGGTGCGATGCTCGCCGTGACACGGCCATCGTACGTGTCGTGGTGGGTTTCGATGAACTCACGTGCGTCTGCGAGCTGTTCCTCCACGGACGCAGGGTTGAGAAAGTCCGCGAGTTCCGGACCGATTACGCCACGTAATCCGGCCTCGCCGATGGCTTCTGCGCCGAGTGTTGGCGTGAAGTCCATCGCGTTGACCGTCGTGACCCCATGAGTGAGTTGCCGGAGGCAGGCGAGTTGCCATGCGGCCTCGAAGAACGATTCGCCGAGTGTCGGCTCGGCTGTGTGGTACAGCGCGAAGGCTTCTTTCAGCAGTTCGGTCCCGTCGAGCTCGCTGAACAGACTCTGAACGAGGGTGAAATCGGTGTGGCGGTGGGTGTCGATGAGTCCTGGGATAACGACCTTGTCATCGCCGTTGATGACGCGATTGGCTGCTGCGTGACGGTCAGATTGGTCAGTTGGTTCGACCGCAGAGATAGTGCCGTCCGTTACGTGAATGGAGCCATTCTTCAGGATCTGCTTCTCTTGATTCATCGTGACGATGATCGCGTCGTGAATCAGGAGATCGGTCATTAATCGACTCACAGTTATCGAACCAAGAAAGCAATTGGTGAAGTGAAGAGAATCGAATATGTCTCCGTGAAGAATAGGCGTACACCGACGGTCCAGCTCCGAGGTGCCACGCAGATCGGTAGTCACCTAGGTGAAAATATATCCCAGGGCATAGAAATACCGAGACATGCGCTCCTATCGCGAAATTCCGACTTTCAGAGCACAGGTGATAGACGAACGATGACCGGTGATCAAACACAAAACTCGGCCGTCAGGTCGTGGATTGACCGGCACCGAATCGCTGCCTTTCTCGGAATCACATATGCATTCACGTGGATCATCCAGGGGGCGCTCCTCGCAAGTGGAATGGAGGCGTCGTGGACACAGTCGATTCTCATCGGGTTCGGTGGCTTCGGACCACCAGTCGGGGCTGCCGTGGTGATCTGGGCGAGTGGGGGGAGTCTCCGCACGTGGGTCGGCCAGTTCTTCCGCTGGCGAATCGGGATCAAGTGGTGGGTGATTGCGCTCGGGTTGCCACTCCTCATCCTGACCTTCGGTGTGGTGCTGTTCGTCGCATTCGGCGGGCCGATCGACGTTGGATCGTTGCCGTTCGTCGGCATCTATCTCTTCGTGCTGGCCTGGGGCACTGTCTGGGGTGGCGGACAGGAAGAACTCGGGTGGCGCGGATTCTTGCTCCCATTATTACAAGATCGATACAGTGCACTCGTGTCGAGCCTATTGGTCGGCGTTGCGTGGGCTGGCTGGCACCTTCCGCTGTTTCTGAATCCGGCGACGATCCACGGCGGATGGCCGCTCTCCCAGCAACTCCTCTGGATCATCTCGATATTAGCTGGCTCGATACTCTGGACGTGGATGTACAACAGTACAGGCGGGAGCGTGCTCGCCGTAGCTGTATTCCATGCTGGTGTCAACGGGATGGGTGTCCTCCACCCGGCCGATACGGCGTCGATGGCTCCGGGCGGTGTGCCCGACCCGTGGCTGACACTTCTTTCGGAGGTCACTGGGGCACTCCCACTCGTCGGTATCGCGGTCCTGTTGCTTCTCGTGTACGGCCCAGACCGCCTCACCAATCGAGAAATCCCCGGACGGGAGGTAGTGGGTCTGAAGGACTCTGCCGTCGACGAATGAAATGAGGAGCATCAATGGCGAACAACCTAACCGAACGGGCGGGAGACACCGCGCCAGTTCGGAGTGGTTGGTGGGAGCTTGACGTTGCGGGGCTGCGAGAGGCATCTTGGTTCACACTTACCGTCGTAATTATTGCTGCCGCGGCAGCGGTGACGCTCTTCAACCTGTACGTCGACGCGGTCCTTGCTACCTTCCAGCCGATATACGACGCAACAGCAGAACTCGTTCAAACTACGCTTCTGGTCAATGTCTTGCTCCTCGTCGCATGGCCATTGTTGGTCAAGAGAGTTGGTAGTAGTGGACGATGAATTCGGTCAGATAGGTCGGCTAATGCGATTCGGGTTAGAGTGCTCTGTTGAATCCGGAGACGGCGAGCGGATAGCGTCGCTGTGAAGGGAGAAGCGAAGCGGAAGACGAGTGTGTCT
>ENA-ORCR01000263-ORCR01000263.1-marine-metagenome-genome-assembly--contig:-NODE-263-length-43262-cov-28.331666_pt1 | contig 43262 bp, 52 predicted proteins | sample MGYA00237782_ERZ508514 | MGnify/ENA primary metagenome ERZ508514 (study PRJEB26185, sample SAMN06268960) | marine metagenome | isolation source: Eden Landing Ponds, San Francisco, CA, USA | place...
TCGTCACAGAACTGCATGAGTACACCCCCTAGGAGCGCCGGGCCACAAGAATCGCACGCTCCCGCCGGCGGTCGGCCCGGTTTCGAACGGCGACCGCTGTGTCACTCGTACGTTTCGCCGAGTTCACGCCGCTCGCGGACGACCGGGCAGTTCGAGACCCGCACCTCGTCGGTGCCGACGAACGTCAGGACCTCGGTTCCAGGGTGGCCGCAGGCGGTCTCGGGCGGCGCGGAGAAGTGGGGACACGTCTGACAGAACCGACCTTTCGGCACCTCGACGACCTCGGCCGCGTCCTCCGGGACGGACTCGCCACCGAGCGCCTCGCTCTGTTTTTGCTCGACGCGTTCGGCCTCGCCGGTGAACCGCTCCCAGACCTCGTCCGGGTCGACGCTGTCGACGTCGACCTGGCGGAACGGACTGTCGGCCGACTCGAAGGGGTCACCCCGCGAGACGTCGACGTCACCGAACGCGTCGCCCTCCTCGGCCGGCTCGCCGTCGAGATACTCGAACGGGTCCCCGGACGTCCCGGGTCTCTCCGATGTCCCCCGTTCGTCCGACGGGGTCACGCGGTCGGCGTCCGCCCAGGGTTCGGATTCGTCGTCCGTGCGGGGCTGGGACCCGTCGTCGGGGTCGTCCTCGTCGAACGCCTCGAAGGGGTCGCCCTCGCGGTCGCGGTACGCGTCGACGTCGAGGTCGTCGAAGGGGTCGTCGGACACGGCTCACTCCCGGCGGGCGGCGTCGGGGACGTTCGAGTCGCCAGTCTCCTCGCCGCCCTCCAGTTGTTTCGCGACGGTCAGTCGGGGTTTGCCGAACAGTCCGCCGGGCAGTTCCACGTCGTTGACCGCGGCGCTGCAGTGTGGGCAGCGCGGTTCGGTGAGCAACGCGATGTCGACGGGTTTCTCGCAACTGTCACAGACCGCGCGGTCGACGTCGGCCTCGGCGGCGGACTGTCTGAGTCCCTCGATGGCTCGTCTCCCACTCGCGTCGGTCTCGACGTCCTCCCTGAGGTCGCTGACGACCCACGCCACCGTCTGGAGTTTCTCCTCGACGTCGTCGAGGCGGTCGACGGCGGCCTCCAGGCCGGCGACTCGCCGGTCGAGCTCCTCGCGCTGGCCGGCCCCGTCGTCGAGATGGTCCTCGATTGCGTCCAGCCGCGAAACCAGGTCGCTCGTCTCCTCGGCCAGACGCTCGACCTCGTCGAACTCCGGGTGTGCGTGGTCGGTCGCTGCCTTCGCGTCGGCTTCCTTCTTGACCTGAACGACCCGCTCGCGGACGTCGCGGATCTTCTCGTCGAAGTCGCGCTCGACACGGTCCAGGTCGGCTTCGAGACGACTCTCGACGGCCTCGACGTCGCCCGCGTCGACCCCGCCACCGTCGACCCGCTCGCTCACCGCGCTCGCGATGTCGGGGAGTCGCTCGGTGACGACCGACCGAACCTGGTCCTCGACGTCGCCCCCGAAGGTAGCGGACACGTCGTCGTCGCCGAGTTCCGAGGCCGTGCGGTACGAAGAGAGCAACTGGACGACGACCGTCTCGCGGTCGACACCGAGTTCCGCCGCCTTCGCGTCGAGCCACTCGTCGACGGCCGAGGGCAGTCGGGCCGAGACGACCCGGTTGTCCGAGGACTCGCTCGCCATTGCAGTACGGTCAGGCGAGTAGATAGTTAAGGGTTCCCCGCCCATTCTCGAAAATCGATCCGGAGAGTCCGCGCCTCGATGCCGAACTGCCCTCACTCACCGGATCTTCCTGACGTCACTGATGTCGAAGCCGTCGTCGCCGATCTCCGTCTCGAACTGGACGATGTCCTCGTCGGCGATGGCGGAGAGAACGCCCCGGAACTGTTTGACGACGAGGGTGCGTGCGCGGGTGCTGCCGCCGCTGGCCCACTGGAATTCGAGCGTACCGGCGACGCCGTCGAGCAACTGACCGTACTCGGTATCCGTGACCGTCTCGCTGTTCAGGTGGACGAGTATCAGCCCGTTCCAGCCGCTGGCACCCTTCTGGAGGCCCTTGACCAGGAAGGCGATATCCGACCAGTCCAGCGCCTCGTCGCGGCCGGCCGTGCTGACGAGGTCGGTCAGCGAGTCGACGACGACGAGGTTACCCGGCGCGTGCCCGGTCAACAGGTCGCCGAGCGACCCCAGTACGTCGCCCCGTTCCTGGTGTGAGCGCAACTGCGTGATGTCGCCCGTCCGGTCGGCGTACCAGTCACGGGGGATCGGGCTCCGGTGGAAGTACTGCTCGGAGAGGTCGTGGACGGTCACTTCGTCGAAGCCGGCGTCGACGATCTCCCGGTCCATGGTCAGGGCGATCTCGTCGGCGATCTGGTCCTCGCCCGCGGTAAAGGAGATGTAGTGGACCTCACTGGGCGGCGCCGCGTCGGCCGCCAGGTCGCCGTAGTAGAGCTCGTGTAACTCCGGGTCGCTCCGGGCCAGGGCGTTCAGGAGCGCGCTCGTGTGCATGAACTCCCGCGAGCCCGCGCCCCCCTCACCGGCCAGGAGCACGACGCTCCCCGGCGGCGTCCCCCCGCCGATCGTCGTGTCGAGTTGCCGTACGCCGAAGGGGATCCTGTCCATGTACTCTCGACTCCGTCGCGGCCGCTTACCTGTTGTGGCCACAGTTTCAGTCCTAATAACGAGGCTGGTACGTTCGGTATCGATCTCGTTACTCACTCGTCGGAGACGGTCGCTCCCTCGTCGCGCGGCCTCGTGACGAGGACGTCGCCCGCACAGTCGGCGGCCGCGAGCGCCTCCCGGGCAGTCTCGGCGACCGACGCCTCGTAGTCGGCACCGGTCAGCGCGTAGACGGTGGGTCCCCACGAGGACTGCCCGGCGCCCGCGACGGCGGCGTCGTCCGAGAGGCGCTCGACGAGTTCGCCCGCCGGTGGGCGGTAGACGCCGCCCTGTTCGTCGGCGTACCAGGCGCCGTTGAGCCGTCCCAGGCGGGCGACCGCGTGCCCGAACGCCGACCGGTCGCCCGTCGCCGCCGCGGGGAGGAGTTCCTGGGTGACGAGACCGGCGATCTCCTCGGCGATGCCGGGGTCGGCCCGTTCGACGACCGAGCGCATGCTCTCGTCTTCGGCCTCGCCGCTCTCGCCCGCCGGGGCGTCAGGCACTGCGAGGACGAACCGCCAGTCGTCGGGGAGTTCGTGGCGCGCGACGACCGGCGGGACAGTCCACTCACCGGTCTCGGGCGGTGCGGTCGTGAACAGCTCCGTCGGGTGACCGCCGTCGACGACGAACCCGCCGCGCTCGAACGTCGCGACGCCGATCCCGCTGCGGCCTGCCCGGTCCAGCGCGGGGGCGCGTTCGCGCGCGTCGACTGTGCGGTCGTAGGAGCCCGCGACGGCGACGAGGGTCGCGAGTGCGAGTTGCGTGCCGCTCCCCAGGCCGACGTGACGCGGGAGGTCCCGTTCGACGCTGACGGCCGCGCCGTCCACGCCCAGGTGTGCGACCGCACGCTCGACGTAGGGCGTCGCGGCCTCGTCGTCACAGGTCGCCTCGTCGGCGGGTTGTGCGTCCACCGTGAGGCGCGGCCGGTCGACGGCGACGCCGACGCCGCCGTAGAGGCGGTCTTTCGCCAGCGAGAGGTTCTGGAAGCCGAAGTGGAGTCGGCCGCCGACCGAGACGCGGGTCATACCACCGGCGAGGGGACGGAGAGTCACCGGCCTTTCGACACCGGCGACGTCCGCCGCGGTCGAACACGCCGCCGGCCTCTCAGTGAGTCGCCGACAATTCCCCGGTAAGTAGCGATTTACAATCGAGTAACGTCGGCCACGTCAACTATGGACGAGGACACCGACGACGACGGTGCCGTCTCCTCGGAAGCGTCTCGGACGAACGGTGACGGCGGTCCGGCGCCCGACGTGGTTGACGGCGACCCGCCCGCTCCCGACCCTGACCACGGCTCCGGTCCTGGCACCGACCTCGCCGCTACCTCGGACCCGGATCCCGCTCGTCTCCGTGCCTACCTCCGACCGGAGGAGTCCCTCCGAACGGTCGCTCGCGGGACGCTCCTGAACGACCCCCGGGGCCCGGCAGTCGTGGGGCTCACCGACGACCGGTTCGTCGCCGTCACCGACGCCGGCAGCTTTCTCGCCGCCGGGTTCGACAGGGTCCGGTCGGTACGGGGTCACACCGCGACGCTCCCGACCGTCCGCGGCGTGGACGCGCGACTCTGTTTCGCCGTCGGCTTCCTCGCGGCGGTCGTCGGGTTCCTCGGCGTGCTCGCGACGGAGACGAACCCACTCACCCCTGCTCTCGCGTTCCTCGCCGCCGGCGGTGCGATGGTGGTAACCCACGTCCGCTACGAGGGAGTGTCTGTCGAACCGCCGTCGGGGGTCCCGGACTTCGTGACGTCGCTCTCCCGGGAGGTCCGTCACCACTTCGTCGGCAGTCAGGTTGCCAACCGCTTCGTTGGCGGTCCTGTGGACCTCGACGCTCGTCGCGACTGGATCCGAGAGCGCGTCGGCGAGACGCGACCGGCGCTGTGGGTCGGGTCGGGAGCCGTGGTCCTCTCGCTGGCACTCGTGGCGTTCGTCGAGAGCGGGTTCGCGGCTCCGCTGTTCGTCGTGGCGACCGCGACGGGCGTGGCACTCGTCGTGTTCGGGTTTCACCACGGGCGGACGTTCGACAGACTGGCTCTGGGGTGGCGTCACGAGCGAACGGTGACCGCCGCGCTCGACGACGGAACCACCGTGACGATCCGGACGGACACCGACTCGGACCTCGACAGCCGGATCGCGACGCGCGTCGGGGGGCCGAACGGGGCGAACCGTGCCGAGCGGAGTTCGAGACGATCGGGGCAGCCGAGGCGGTCGAGGCGATCCGGGGTAGATTCGAACCCGTCGACACCGTCCAGGGACCTCGACCGGTCCTGACGGCTCGACCGGTCCTGACGGCTCGACCGGCCCTGACGGTTCGACCAGCCGTAACGGTTCGACTGGTTCTGACGGGTTCAGGCAAGCGGGAGCAGTTCCTTCGGCGGACCACCGGGGAGGTCGTCGCGGTCGTGAGATGCCTCGAAGTCCAGGTCCGGCCCCTTCGCGACGATGCGTTTGGGATTGACCGACGTGTGCGTCGTGTAGTAGTGTTCGGTGATGTGGTCCATCTGAACCGTCTCGGCGACGCCGGGGGTCCCGTAGAGGTCCCTGAGATACGGCCAGAGGTTGTCGTACTCGTGGATCGCCCGGACGTTACACTTGAAGTGGGTGTGGTAGACGTGGTCGAAACGGACCAGGGTCGTGAACATGCAGATGTCGGCCTCTGTCAGGCGGTCGCCGGCGAGGTAGCGCTGCTCTCCGAGGACGTCGTCCCAGTGGTCGAGCGCGTCGAACAGTTCCCCGACCGCGCGGTCGTAGGCGTCCTGAGAGCCGGCGAATCCGGCCCGGTAGACGCCGTTGTTGATCGGGTCGTAGATCTCGTCGATGACCCGGTCGATCTCCTCCCGGTAGCTCTCGGGATAGAGGTCGACGTCCCGGTCCGCGATGTCGTCGAACTCCGTGTCGAGCATCCGCAGCACCTCCCTGGACTCGTTGTTGACGATGGTCTCTTCTTTCCTGTCCCAGAGGACGGGCACCGTGACCCGGCAGCTGGCGTCGGGGTCGGCCTGCTGGTACACCTCGTAGAGGTAGTCGCTCCCGTTGACGGTGTCGGGAGTACAGCCCTCGCGCTCGGGGGTGAACTGCCAGCCGTTCTCCTCGCGGAACGGGTCGACGACGTTCACGGAGACCGCGTCTTCGAGTCCCTTCAGCGACCGGACAAGGAGGGTTCGGTGGGCCCACGGGCAGGCATACGAGACGTAGAGATGGTAGCGCCCGGCCTCGGGCTGGTGGCGCGCGCCGGGTTCGTCGCGGACCCAGTCCCGGAAGGTCGTCTCCGCGCGCTCGAACTCGCCGTCGTCGTTCGTCGTTTCGTGTGCGTCCGTTCGCCACTCGCCGTCGACGAGTCGGTTCATCGTGGCCCGGCTAGGGACTGATACCTGAAAAGGTCCCCAGTAACCCCGGGGTCACCGGACGTCCGTCCATATCAGCGACCGCACACAAGGGTTTTTACGTCAGCGTGTCAACCTACCGACCAACGTTTCGAGGTCGCGGTCTATGAACCACGTCACAGACCTCAACGATGCGGGTCGCGACGCGTCGGTGCTCACGGACGCGGGGAGCGGTGGCCTCATCGGACGGGCGGTGCTCGCGGACGCGCCGCTCGTCGACCGGCTCGCCGAGGACGAGACTGCCAGGTACGTCCTCCGGAACAAGAAACACGGCGTGACCGTCGAGGGGCCCGACGGGACGGAGGAGTACGCGCCGGACCGGCGTCACAGCGGCGCGGCCGTCGTCACCGACACCAGGGTACTGTTCGCGGTCGGGCACGGTGACGGCGACCAGTTCGTCTCCGTCTCGCTCCCGGACGTCGTCGACGTCCGCACGGAGGACGGTCTCATCGGCGGGGCGTTCGTCGTCGAGACGGTCGAAGACGAGCGCTACCGGTTCCCCTGCCGTGGCGACCTGGAACCCGTTCGCGAGTACCTCGACGCGGCCGTCGGGGTGTGGACGCGCGCGGAGCGCCAGGTCGAGCAGGCACGCGAGAGAGTCGAGCGCCTCCGGTCGGCGTTCGAGTCGGGCAACGCAGACGTCGTCCTCGCGGCCGTCGGTGACGTCGAAGAGACGCTCGCTGACGCCCGGGAGGCGGCCGACGCACTTGACGGTGCGCGCAGGGCGATCGAGGTGGAAGCGACCGAGGTCCGCGAGGAACTCGCGGCCGTCGAGCGACGCGCCCACGCCGAGTCGGCCGAGCAGGCCCGGGAACGTGCCCACGTCCGGTGGGACGACCAGGAGTACGAGGCAGCGTTCGACAACCTGGACGAGGCCGACGGGGCCTACGCAGCGGCGCGGGCCATCGACGCGGACGAACCGCCCGACGACCTGCTGGCGGAGCGCCGCGAGACGCTCGCCGACGAGCGAGACCGACTCGCGGGTGCGCCGGTCGAGCGCGCCGACCACGCGGCGGACGTCGCGGCCGCCACCGACGACCCCGGCGGGGCGGTCGACTGGTGGGAGACGGCCGTCGAACGTTACGAGACCGCCCTCTCGCTCGACTGGGGGCGCGACGACCGGCGGTTCGGTGGCGACCCCGAAGGGATGCGCGAGGACCTCGCCGACGCCGCCCGCGAACTCGTCGCGGCGTACTGCGACCTCGCCCGCGAACACATCGAAGACGGTGACGGCGACCGCGAGGACAACCCCGACGCGGCCGCCGTCGCCTACGAACTGGCGGCGGAGGCCCTCGCCAAGGCACGGGAGGTCGCCACCGAACGAGTTCCCGACGTGCTGGACGAGGTCGAAGCCGTCGAGTCGGCACTCGAAGACCGCCGCGAGGACCTCCCGGACGTCGAGGCCCAGGCGGGCACGGAGGTCGACGGCGGCCGTACCGAAACGAGCCAGTCGGACGCCGCTGGACCGGTCGACGTGGACGGGTCGGAGGCGCCGGACACCACCGAAGGCCCGGAAGTCACGGACACCACCGAAGGCCCGGAAGTCACGGACACCACCGAAGGCCCGGAAGTCACGGACGATCACGAGAGGCCAACGAACGACGGCGACGCGGATGTGGGGGGGGCCGACGGGGCTACCGACACTGACAGGGGTGTCGATGCGGAAGACGAGGTGTTCGAAACGGAAGCAACCGACGCGGAACCGTCCGAAGTGGCCGGACCCGCCACGGAATCGTCCGAGGCGGAACCGGACGACGCGGACCCGGCCGGGTCTCCGCGTGAAGTGACGGACACGCAGACGATAATCGGAACCCCGGACGTCGGAGACCCTGAAACCGACGGTGAGGACGTCGAGTATATCACGGACCCGACGGCGGTCGGGGCGGACGCGCTCCCGTCGCTGATCGCACGCATCTTCGAGTCCGCGGGCTGGTCGACGGCAGTCTTCGGCGCGAGTACGGCCCGCCAGTACGACCTGCTCGCCGGGACGGACGGGCCGGTGGGAGTCACCGTCTGCGTCTGGACGGTCCACCCGGCGGCGGTCGAGCGAGTCGACGTCCCCGCAGTCGAGCGGTTCGCCGCCTACTTCGGTCGCGCCGAGGAGGCCGACGCGGGCGCTATCTGCACCGCCGCTCCGATCTCCGAGCCGGCGAGAAGTCGGGCGGACGAGGAGGGGTTGAAGGTCCTCGACGGCGACGACCTCGCCGAGCGACTGGACGCGCTCTCCATCCCGGCCGAGGAGTTCTGACAGTCGCTGGGGACCGACCGACCCACCGCGGTCGGCGCGAGCGGCCGCCGGTCCGGTTCGAAGGGTTTATTCTCGCGGCCAGGTTTGTCGAAGGCAAGACTATGTCCGAGAAACCCGCCTCGATGTACCGGGATATCGACAAGCCCGCGTACACTCGCCGGGAGTACATCACGGGTATCCCGGGGTCCAAGATCGCACAGCACCAGATGGGCGACAAGAACAAGGATTCCGACGACTACCCCGTCCAGATCAGCCTCGTCGTCGAGGAGTCCGTCCAGCTCCGGCACGGCTCGATGGAGGCCTCGCGCCTCTCCGCCAACCGCTACCTGATCAAGGAACTCGGCGAGGAGAACTACAGGATGGTCCTCCGGAAGTTCCCCCACCAGGTCATCCGGGAGAACAAGCAGGCGACCGGCGCCGGTGCGGACCGCGTCTCCGACGGCATGCGCCAGTCCTTCGGGAAGATCGTCGGCACCGCCGCGCGCATCCAGGCCGGTGAACGCCTCTTTACGGCCTACTGTGACGTCGACCAGGCCGAGGCCGTCAAGGAAGCCTACCGACGCGCCTACAACAAGATCACGCCTCCCTGCCGTATCACGGTCGAACGCGGCGAAGAACTGCTGATCGCCTGACTGGTCGTCGAACCTTCTTCCGGCATCCCGGGTCGAGAGCGGCAGGTTCGCTCACTGCGGTTTCTCACTGGTCGTCTCACTGCGGTTTCTCACTCGCCTCACTCGTCGTTGCACTGCTAGTTCTACTGGTCGCTCTCCGTACCTGTCAGCACCCGGGGTGACAACACCGTTTTCCGCGCTGGTGTGGTACTAGGTGACAAGGTGTTCCCGATGGCGATCAGTTCCTCTCAGCGGACGGCAGCGGAAGAAGACCCGTTCACGTCGCGGTTCTCGTGGCAGAGCGGGGCGCTCGCCGGGTTCGTCGCGACAGTCGTGACGGGGCTGATGACGACGCTGACTGACTTCGGCGTCGTGTGGCGGTCGGTCGCCGGGCTCTACGGGTTAGAGGAGTTCCTCGTCGCCGGCTGGGTCGTTCACCTGGTCCACGGCACGCTCTTCGGGATCGGGTTCGCGGCGCTCCTCTCGGACCCGGGTCTCTACCGGTTGAGCGACTGGGCGTGGAAGACGGTGCTCGCCGGGGTCGTCTACGGGCTCGTCCTCGCGGTGGCCGGCGCCGGGTTCATCATGCCGGTGTGGCTCGCGCTCGTCGGCTTCACCGCCGCGCCACCCACCCCGAACGTGACGACGTCGCTGCTGGCGTGGCATCTGGTCTACGGCGTCGTCCTCGGCGGGTCGTTCGTCTACTTCGACCGGCGACTCGCCTGACGCTCGCAGAGTGGACTGCAGTAGGTTTGGACGTTACAGAGGTGGTGTGAAGGTAACAATTCGAGCCATCACAGCTAACGCAACCGCAGTCATCGTCGTGCGATGGAAGCCCTCGGCGGGCTCGCGGTCGCTGAGCTGGGATATCCGCGCTCTCCGCACCGCCCACGCGGATAGTGGCCCGCTCAGCGACTCGATTCGCTCCGCTCACCGCGAGCCCACCTCGCCCTTCCAGTCCGCCAGGGATCTGTCTGTGGGGGTCGGCTACCGATCGTGCCACGTTGTGACGGCCTGTGCGACCAGCATTCCCCTGGCGGACTGAAAGGGCGAGGGCCGCTGGCGGGGCACCGCCCCGTGGTCGCCTGCGCGGGCCCTATTCGAGCGAGTGCGGTGTGGTGCAGGTGTTCGAGCGAGAATATCCCGCGCAGGGACCGCCAGCGGCCCGAGGGCTTTCAACGCTCACGAACGAGTGCGGTGCGATCTCCACAGCGAGTTTCTTCCATACACTCACTCAATGAAACAGATGTTACCGCAATTCCCTCTATCGAACACTGTTCGAGCAGTCCAACAACATTCGGCAGTTTCGCCGGTCACTCAGCGAGCGTTGGGGCTAAGTACGACTCGCCGCAAGCGACGGGTATGCGACTGGCGGTGGCGACCGACGCCGAGACGTACGAGCGAATGTGCGGCCCGCTCGCCGAGCGGTCGATCACTGCCGAGTACGTGCAGACGGCCGAGCGGACGGTCACGCTGACCGATCCCCCGTGGAGCGAGTTCGACGTCGGCTTCGTCTACCCGCCGCGACTGATGGAGGGTGGGGTCGCCGACGCGCTCCTCGATATCCCGTGGGTCAACGACCGCGAGGCGATCCTGCGCTCGCGCAACAAGGCAGATACGACGGCTCGTCTCGCCAGTGCGGGGCTGCCGGTCCCCGAGACGGTGCTCGTCTCGAACCCCGTCGACGAGTCGGAGCTCGTGGCGGCCTACGACCGACTCGACCCGCCGGTCGTGGTCAAGCCCAACTCGACGACCCGGGGAGTGGGCGTCGCGAAGGCGGCCGACCTGGACTCGTTTCTCGGCGTCGTCGACTACCTCGACCTGGTCCACGACTTCCAGGCGACCGGCGACAAGTCCTTCCTCCTCCAGGAGTACCTCGACGGTGCGACGGACTACCGCGTGATGGTGCTGGACGGGGAGTACGTCGGTGCCGTCGAACGCCGGTTGCCCGAGTCGGCACTCGCGGCCGGGCAGTGGAAACACAACGTCCACCGCGGTGCCGAGGCCACCCGCGTCGACCTGGAGTCCGAACTCCGTGACCTGGCCGAACGGGCGGCCGAGGTGCTGAACATCCCCTTTCTCGGCGTCGACCTCCTCGTGACCGACGACCGCGCAGTCGTCAACGAGACCAACGCACGCCCGACGATCGACGACAGCGAAAAGTACGAGGCCGGTTTCTGGGACGACCTGGCAGAGCTGATCCGCCGGACGGCCGATTCGTGAGTCGCGGTGTGTAGAGAGACAGTTCCTTACTCCCACACTCAACCGTGCGTGACTTCGTCGGCGACGCGCCGGAGAACGTCGTAGTCGTCTTCGGAGTAGGCGATCACGCGAACGTCCGAGAGGACGCGTGGTTCGTAGTCGCGGACGGCTTTACAGACGATGCGCGCCCCTTCCTCGAAGGAAAATCGCGCGGCACCGGTTCCCAGCACCGGGACCACGAGCGATTCACAGCCGAGTTCGTCGGCGGCTTCGAGAGCGTTCGTCGTCGCGTCGGCGATGGAGTTCCGGGTGGCCTCGCCGTCGCCGTAGTGGGGCATCGCTGCCGCGTGGATCACGTGGTCCGCGTCGAGTTCGTAGGCGTCGGTGACGGCAGTCTCGCCGAGGTCGACCGGGCCCTTCGAGATGGCCTCCTCGTTGATCGGGCCGTTCGCACCCCGGCGGAGCGCGCCGGCGACGCCGCTGCCCATCCGGAGACTCGTCCCGGCGGCGTTGACCAGCGCGTCGGCTGACTGCTGGGCGATGTCACCCTGGACGGTGGTGAACTCCATGGTCGGGGTTCGTGAGCATGGGGGGTAAAACCGGTGGAGCCGACCGGCGGCGACGACGCGATAGGCTAAAGGGCTCCCGCGGAAAACGCAAGCCCGAGGGCCCATATCTCAGTCTGGTTAGAGAGAGCGGCTCATAACCGCTTCGTCCTTGGTTCAAATCCGAGTGGGCCCATAATTTCTCGACGGACGGACGTGCGAACATGTTCCCCAGACAACTTATGGGCTGGCCTTCGAAACGGTTGACATGGCGTCCGAGGGGATCCGCGTCGACCTGCACATCGAGGACCCGGGGGAGTGTCCGATCGTAGACGCCGCCCGGGAGGCGGACGCACGGGCCGAAAACGTCTCACGGGCGGTCGTCGACGGGACGCAAGTCGTCGAGTTCACCGTGCTGAGTGGTACCGACGACCTCCGTGAGGACCTCGAAACGGTGTTCGAGAGCGACGCCGTCACCCGGCTCCGCCACTGCGGGTCGAGCGAGCGAGACTGTGCCTGTCGCGTCCTCTCGGAATTCGGCTGTCCGACGACGGACGTGACCGCCGAGAACGCCGCGCTCTCGTTCTCGTTTTTCACGACCGACATGGACACCCTCGAATCCGTGATCGACGTCCTCCGGTCGCGTTTCGAGAGCGTCCACGTGACGGAACTGGCCCGGAACCACGAGTTCACCGGCCGGGACCCGGCGACCGTCGACCGCGCGCGGTTGACCGACCGCCAGCGCGAGGTGCTGGAGACCGCGCTGTCGATGGGCTACTTCGAGACGCCAAAGCGGGCCAACGCGACCGAAGTGGCCGAGACACTCGACATCTCGCTTCCGACCGTCTGCGAACACCTCTCGGTCGGCCAGCGGAAACTGCTGGATATGGCGCTGACGTCCGAGGGCGAGAATGGGGACGGGAGCAGCCTGTAAACGCCGAATCGAACGCCTTCGGCACATTCTTGTGCGGTCCAAAGGCGTTTCCCGGATTCGCAACAGGCGGGACTGCAGACACGGATTGATTGGGACAGGACGGCCGCTTTCGCGTATGGACTCCCCGAGACCAGCGACCGGACAGCGACGAGTCGACGACCCGCCGTCCGTCGGTCGGTACCGGGCGACCGCCTCGGTGAGTATAAAAATGACCAAAATATTTTGGACCCTGACATATCCCCGTTCCTCGCGCACAATGGGCATGGACAGTTCACGGGACGGGACGGTGCTCTGTCCGGCGAGAACCGTGCGACTCCAGTCGGTTACCGTGAGTCCGGGCCGTCCGGACCCCGACCGACGGTTCGTGGCGGGGGCGGCGGACCGCGACCGGGAACCGACCGAGAGGAGCCAACCATGAGACGGAACGGCTACGTCGTCGTCCTGTTGCTGGTGATGACGCTGCTCCCGATGTGGTACGTCGGGTTACACGGGGAACCGCCGGCCGAGGAGATCGCCATCGACCAGAGCGTCACGGAGATGCAACCGCTCGCGGGCTTCGTGGACGTGCCGACCAAACTCTCGCCGAGTCAGGTCGGCGTCATCGTCTGGGTCGCGCTGTTCGTGCTCGTCGGCGTACTCACCGTCGCCCACCGGTTCATGAACAGGGCGGTCAGACCCGAGGAGGGCGAGCAGGCAACGGCAGTCGCGACCGACGGCGGTCTCGGGAGCGATGCGAACGATAGCTCGTCGGGGCACCGCTCCGACGGCGGCCGGGTCGGACTCCCGTGGCTCGCGACCGACGAACGGTGGGTCGTCGAGTACCACGACGCGACGGAGGCAGTGGAGGGGCTCGTCGCGATGGGCGGGCTGACGGTCCTGGCAGTGGTGTTCGCGGCGCTGTTCACCGGCGAGTACCTCACCCTCGCGCGCACCCAGTACTTCGGCGTCTACGCCGCCGGGATGTTCCTCTCGCTGGCCGGGTCGACCGTCGCCTACTACGCCTGGTTCATGCCACACGTCGAGGTCGCCGAACGGAGGGGACACTGATGGCCGGTACGCCGCCGGACGAACGGGCCGCTCCGAGGGAAAGTGGCCCGAAGGACGACTGCGAGTGTTGCGACGACCACTGTAACGCGGGTGGCGAGTCGGGCGAGCGGGTCCAGCCGAGCATCTACACGGACGCCCGAGCGGCGATGGAGCGGCGCGACTACGCGAAACTGCTCGCGACGGTGGGCGGACTGACAGCCGTGGGGAGTCTCGCGGCGCCGCTGGCGGGACTGACACGGGTCTTCGAGCGCGAGTACACCGGTCCGATATACTCCGACGGCGTCGCGCTGGTCGACCCCGACGGGAACCGCGTCGGCGAGAACGCGCTGGCGGAGGGCGAACAGATGACCGTCTTCCCGGAAGCCCGGCCGGGCATCGAGGACGCCCCGACGCTGCTTGTGCGCTTCCCCGAGGACGCCTACGGCGGCGCGACCCGCATGGAGTCCACGGTCGGTGGCTACGCCGCCTACTCGAAGGTGTGTACCCACGCGGGGTGTATGGTCTCCGAGCGCGACGGCGAGACGCTCGTCTGTCCGTGTCACTTCGGCCGGTTCGACCCCACTGGCGGGGCCTCGGTCGTCGGCGGTCCGCCGGGACGGGCGCTCCCGCAGCTCCCGATCACGCTCTCGTCGGACGGGTACCTCGTCGCGACCGGCGACTTCGAGGGGCCGATCGGCCCGGGAGGTGAGTGACGATGGCGATCATCGGTGACCGCGCCGAGCGCGTCTACGGGTGGTTCGACGACAGGCTCGACCTGGACGAGGCGAGTGACTACCTCGGCAAGGCGTTCCCGGCGGAGGACTCGTTTCTGCTCGGCGAGGTGGCGCTGTTCTGTTTCGTCGTCCTCGTCCTGACCGGGGTCTTCCTGGGGATGTTCTTCCAGCCCTCGACGAGCGAAGTCACCTACGAGGGCAGCGTCGCCCAGTACCAGGGCGAGGAGTTGCCCGAATCGTTCGTCAGCGTCCTGCAGATCACCTACGACGTGCCCTTCGGGATGCTCCTGCGGCGGATGCACCACTGGGCGGCACACCTGTTCATCGCGTCGCTGGCGCTGCACATGCTCAGGGTCTTCTTCACGGGCGCCTACCGCAACCCGCGCGAGCCCAACTGGCTCGTCGGCACGGGGCTGGCGGGGCTGTCGATGGGGGCGGCTTACACGGGCTACGCGCTCCCCTTCGACGAGTTCGCCAGCACCGCGACGAGCATCGGCTACAACCTCGCCAGTTCCATCCCGCTGCTCGGCGGCCCGCTCTCGAAGGCCGTCTTCGGCGGGACGTTCCCCTCGTCTGCGACCATCCCGCGGTTTTACTTCCTCCACGTCCTGCTGATACCGCTCGCCATCGCCGGCCTGCTCGCTATCCACATGGCGATCCTGGTCCGCCAGAAACACACCGAGGCCGAGCGCGAGGGGCCGGTCGCGAGCCCGCAATCGCCCGGCACTGCCGGCGGCAGCGAGCGCGACCCCGCAGTCGACGGTGGGACGGTCTCGGCGGACGACGACAGCGTCATCGTCGGGTTGCCGGCGTTCCCGAACCAGGCGGCGGTCAGCGCCGTCGTCTTCTTCCTGACGCTGGCGACGCTCTCGATTCTGGCCGGCTTCCTGCCGGTCCACAACGTCGCCGAGTACGGCCCCAACGACCCCGCCGGGACGCCCGAACTCATCATGCCCGACTGGTTTTTGATGTGGGTGTACGGCTTCCTCAAGATCCTGCCGTCGTGGATGTCGTTCCACCTCCCGGTTCTGGGCGAGATCAGCACCGAGTTCGTCGGCGGCATCGTCCTCCCGGGGCTCGTGTTCGCGGCCGTCGCGGCGTGGCCGTTCGTCGACCGTGAGTCCGAGCCGACCCACTTCGCCCTCGACCCGCTCGACCGGCCGAAACAGACCGCAGTCGGCGTCTTCGCGGTCACGTTTATCATGGTCGCGTCGATCGCCGGGATGAACAACATCGCCGCGGACATCCTGGACGCCAGTACCGGCGCCGTCAACGCCATGCTCTGGTGGGCCATCCTCGGGTGGCCCGCGTTCTGTGGCCTCCTCACCTACGCGCTCCTGCGTGACTCGGGCGAGGAGCCGCCGGACAGTGGCGGTGCAGCGAGCGAAGACGCCAACGGGGCCAGTGAGACGAGCGGAGCGGCCGAATCGGAGGGCGAGACGTGAGCGCACTCACCCTCCCGGAGTCGTCGTATCGCTGGGTCGACCGGGCGAGCAAACTCGCCGGTGTCGGCCTGATAGCAGCCGGACTCGCAGTCGGCGGCGACACCGCCGCGGGCGTGGTGCTCGCCGCCGTCGGCGTCGCGGTCGGGCTCGCAACGATCTTCATCAGCAAACAATGACCGACGAACACGACACGGCCGAGCGTACCGGGAGCGAACCACCGCAGGACGACAGCTTCGACGCGAGTAACGGTCGCGACGCAGGCGACATCGACGAAGCGGTAGAGAGCGAAGATGCCGCCTCGACGGACGGCGGGGTCGAGGTCGACCGGCGGGACTTCCTGAAAGGCGTCGGCGCCGCGACGGTCGCCGGTGCGGGGGCCTCACAGACCGGCCTGGCGCGGGACTTCCTGCAGATGACGCGGCTGCAGGTCGTCAACGACCCCATCGGGGATTACCCCTACCGCGACTGGGAGGACCTCTACCGCGAGGAGTGGGACTGGGACTCGAAACACCGGTCGACGCACTCGGTCAACTGCACGGGGTCGTGTTCCTGGAACGTCTACGTCAAGAACGGCCAGGTCTGGCGCGAAGAACAGGCCGGCGACTACGAGAACTTCGACGAATCCCTGCCCGACCCCAACCCGCGTGGCTGCCAGAAGGGCGCCTGTTACACCGACTACGTCAACGCCGACCAGCGGATCAAACACCCGCTCCGGCGCACCGGCGAGCGCGGCGAGGGCCAGTGGCAGCGCATCTCCTGGGACGAAGCTCTCACCGAGATCGCCGAACACGTCGTCGACGAGGTCGAGGCGGGCCGATACGACGCGATCTCGGGCTTCACCCCGATCCCGGCGATGTCCCCGGTTTCGTTCGCCTCGGGGTCGCGCCTGGTCAACCTGCTGGGCGGGGTCTCACACTCGTTTTACGACTGGTACTCGGACCTGCCACCGGGACAGCCCATCACGTGGGGGACCCAGACGGACAACGCCGAGAGCGCCGACTGGTACAACGCTGACTACATCATCGCGTGGGGGTCGAACATCAACGTCACGCGCATCCCCGACGCGAAGTTCTTCCTCGACGCGGGCTACAACGGCACGAAACGCGTCGGAATCTTCACCGACTACTCACAGACCGCCATCCACACCGACGAGTGGCTCTCGCCCGAACCCGGCACCGACACCGCGCTCGCGATGGGGATGGCACAGACTATCGTCTCCGAGGAACTGTACGACGAGCCCCACCTCAAAGAACAGACCGACATGCCGTTGCTGGTGCGCGAGGACACGGGCAAATTCCTCCGGGCGAGCGAAGTGTCGGGGCTGGGTGAGGACGTCGACCGCCCCGAAAAGACGTTCGTCATGGTCGACGGCGCGGGCGAACTGCGTGTTGCACCCGGGTCGCTGGGTGACAGGGATGGCCAGCACGACCACGACGCCTCCATCGAAGTCGACTTCGACCCGCAACTGGACGTCGACAGGCAGGTCGATCTCGGAGCGGACGCCGACCAGCAGAACGTACAGGTTCGGTCGGTCTGGCTCAATTTGCGGGACGAGCTCGCCGAGTACGACCCCGAGACGGTGTACGAACTGACCGGCGTCGGCGAGGACACCTACCAGCGGATCGCCCGCGAGTTCGGCGAGGCGGGGAAGGCGAAGATCATCCACGGGAAGGGCGTCAACGACTGGTACCACAACGACCTGGGCAACCGCGCGATCCAGTTGCTCGTCACGCTCACCGGAAATCTCGGCGAGCAGGGCACGGGACTGGACCACTACGTCGGCCAGGAGAAGATCTGGACCTATCACGGCTGGCAGACACTCTCGTTCCCGACGGGTAGCGTGCGGGGCGTGCCGACGACACTCTGGACGTACTTCCACGCGGGCATCCTCGACAACACCGACGAGGACACCGCCGCGAAGATCCGCCACTCCATCGACGAGGGCTGGATGCCGGTCTACCCCTCCGAGCGCGAGGACGGGTCGCGACCGGACCCGACGACGATGTTCGTCTGGCGCGGGAACTACTTCAACCAGGCCAAGGGCAACGTCGCCGTCGAGGAGGAACTGTGGCCGAAACTCGACCTCGTCGTGGACGTCAACTTCCGGATGGACTCCACGGCCCTCTATTCGGATATCGTCCTCCCGGCGGCCAGCCACTACGAGAAGTACGACCTCTCGATGACGGACATGCACAGCTACGTCCATCCGTTCACGCCCGCCGTCGAGCCCCTGGGCGAGGCCCGCACCGACTGGCAGATCTTCCGCGACCTCGCCGAGAAGATCCAGGAGGTCGCACAGGAACGCGGGGTCGAACCCATCGAGGACCGGAAATTCGACCGCGAGATCGACCTCCAGAGTGTCTACGACGACTTCGTCCGCGACACGGAGACGGGCGAGGAGGGCGCACTCGTCGAGGACCGGGCGGCCTGTGAGTATATCCTCGAACACTCCGAGGAGAGCAATCCCGAGGGCACCGACGAGCAGATCACGCTCGACGACACGATCGACCAGCCACAGCGGTTCCTCGAAGCGGGCGACCACTGGACCTCGCCCATCGAGGACGGCGAGGCCTACACGCCCTGGAAACGGTACGTACAGGACAAGGAGCCGTGGCCGACGTTCACCGGCCGCCAGCAGTACTACGTCGACCACGACTGGTTCCTCGAACTCGGTGAGGAGTTGCCCACGCACAAGGACGGCCCCACCAACACCGGCGGGAGCTATCCGCTCTCGTACAGCACGCCCCACGGCCGGTGGTCGATCCACTCGACCTGGCGCGACAACGAGCACATGCTCCGCCTCCAGCGGGGCGAACCAACCGTCTACCTCCACCCCGAGGACGCCGAAGAACGAGGGATCGAGGACGGCGACACCGTCGAGGTGTACAACGACCTCGACTCGGTGGAGGTGATGGCGAAGATCTACCCATCCAGCGAACCCGGCACGGTCAGGCACTTCTTCGCCTGGGAACGGTTCCAGTACCCCGACCGCAACAACTTCAACTCGCTCGTCCCGATGTACATGAAACCCACACAGCTCGTCCAGTACCCCGAAGATACCGGCGAACACCTGTACTTCTTCCCCAACTACTGGGGACCCACCGGCGTCAACTCCGACGTCCGCGTCGACGTCAGGCCGGTGCGTGACGGCGACGACGACGACGGGAGTACCGACGACGACGGGAGTACCGGCGACGACGACGGGAGTACCGACGACGACGGGAGTACCGGCGACGACACCGGAGGTGAGAGCGAATGAGCACCGACGACCTGCAGGACCAGGGTGAGGACACGCACATCGACATCGCCGACGGCGTCGACCACCAGGTCGCGATGGTGATGGACCTCAACAAGTGCATCGGCTGTCAGACCTGCACCATCGCCTGCAAGACGCTCTGGACCGAGGGCGGCGGCCGCGACTACATGTACTGGAACAACGTCGAGACCAAACCCGGGAAAGGCTACCCGAAGGGCTGGGAGGAGTCGGCCGGCGGGTGGGAGTCCGAGGAACACACCGACCGGAAACCGGGCGAGATCCACCCAAAGGAGGAGTACGGCGGGGACTGGGAGTTCAACCACTCCGAGATCATGTACGACGGGAGCGACGAACCGCTACGCCCGCAGGCCGACCCCGAGTGGGGCCCCAACTGGGACGAGGACGAGGGCGCCGGCGAGTACCCCAACTCCTACTACTTCTACCTCCCGCGTATCTGTAATCACTGCACGCACCCCTCCTGCGTCGAGGCCTGCCCGCGCAAGGCTCTCTACAAGCGCGAGGAAGATGGCATCGTGCTCGTCGACCAGGAGCGCTGTCGCGGCTATCGCTACTGCGTCGAGGGTTGTCCCTACGACAAGGTGTACTACAACGCGATGACCAAGAAGAGCGAGAAGTGCATCTTCTGTTACCCCCGCATCGAGGGGGAGGGCCCCGACGACGAGGTCCACGCCACCGCCTGCGCCGAGGAGTGTCCCCCCCAGCTCAGGCTCGTGGGTTACCTCGACGACGAGGACGGCCCCATCTACAAACTCGTCGAGGAGTACGAGGTGGCGCTACCGCTCCATCCGGAGTTCGAGACGACGCCGAACGTCTACTACATCCCGCCCTACGCCCCGCCCCAGCACTCCGAGGACGGCGAGAGCATCCAGAGCATCGAGCGCATCCCCCGCGAGTACCTCGAAGAGCTGTTCGGCGACCGGGTCCACGACGCCCTCGACACGATCGAGCGCCACCGCGACCGCGTCCGTCGCGGCGGCGAGAGCGAACTCATGGAGATACTCCAGGACAAGAACCCGGCACAGCAGTACCGGCTGGAGGTGTTCGACTGATGAGCGACCGCCATAACGCAAATTCGAGAGCTGACGACTGGACGCGCTCGGAGCTGGCCGTCGCGGCGGTCGTCGTCCTCGCGGTGGGGGCGGCGGCGACGCTTCCCTCGATATCGAGCGCCCGCCCGGCCAACGAGGTACCCGTCGAGTCGGTCGGGGCGAACGCGTCGCATCCGACGGCTGCCGCGTGGAGCGACATCCCGGCGGTGACGATGGCGCTGTCGAGCGCACCCAGCGGCCTGCCCGAGGCCAGTAACGTCTCGGTCCGGAGCGCACGACTCCAGGCCGCCACGAACGACACGCACGCGTTCTTCCGCGTCTCGTGGTCGGACGCCACCGCCGACCGGAACGTCACCGGACCCACGGCCTTCTTCGACGCCGTCGCCGTGCAGGTGCCGACCAACGAGAGCGCCCGCCCGCCGATCGCGATGGGCGGCACGAACAACCCCGTGAACGTCTGGTACTGGAGCGGCGACGGGGCGAGCGAGGAGTTGCTCGCCGGCGGCGCGGGGACGACGACCCCGTTCGACTCCCGGACTGTCGACGCGCGGGCAGCCCACGAGAACGGATCCTGGCACGTCGCGTTCACGCGCGAACTCGGGGGCGACGCCAACCGGACGGACCTCGCCGTCGAGCAGGACGTCGACGTCGCGGTAGCGGTCTGGAACGGCTCCTACGAGGAACGGGCGGGCCGCAAGGCCGTCAGCGACTGGCACTACCTCGCGCTCGGTCCCGGGCCCACGGGACCGCCCTACCAGACCATCCTCTGGGCAGTGGCCGGTCTCGCGGTCCTGTTCGTGGCTGTCGTGACCATCGAGGGCGTGCGCCGAACGCGTGGTGAAAGCGCGTGAGCGGCGAAACCGACCTGTCCGAGAACGACCCAACGGCGACCGACGCCACGAACGGGGAGGCCGACCCGGCAACCACGGCTCGCTATCCCGCGGACGCGGACCCGGATGCGGCCGCCCGGGGTGGCGTCTACGCACTCGCTGCCCGAGCGTTCACCGAACCCGACCCCGAGCTCTACGAGGCCTTCGCGTCGGGCGCACTCGACGAGGAGTGCCGGGCGCTCGTCGAACGCACGGGGTTAGACGTCGAGCCGCCGGACCTGACCACCGACGACGACCGCGAACGACTCTGTGCCCGGTACAACGACCTGTTCGTGGTCGGCCACACCGTCGTCGAGGACCGCACCGACGGCACGATCGACGCCGAGGGCCCCGACGTCTCGCTGTACGAGTCGGCCTACCGGCCCGACGCCTCGTGGACGGACGTCAACCTCGACCTGGCGCGGGCCTACGAGTACTTCGGCGTCGAGGTCGACGAACAACAGCGCGAGAACCACGACCACCTCCGCCTGGAACTGGAGTTCGCGGGCTACCTCTGTCGGCGCGAGGCCGCGGTCGACCCGGACGCCGCCCGTGCCAGACTGGACTTCCTCGACCGCCACCTCGCCGTCTGTGTGGAGGGCGTCGCCAACGCGCTGGCCGACGAACCCGGCACGGACGTGTTCGGCGAACTCGCCGCCTTCGTCGAGCGCTTCGTCGCCGCCGACACCGTCGACCTCGACGAACGACTGGGGGGAGCATGAGTCAGCCGACCGCCGACACGGCGGAGACGACCGCGGAACAGACCGACGCTGGAACCGGACGGTCACGGCTCTGGCTCTCGTCACCCGGAGAAGTGTCGGTCCACACGGCTCTCGGCGGTGTCGCTCTCGCACCCGTCGCGGCGACGACGGTACTACGAATTCTCCGGAACGCCCCCGTGACACTCCCGGAGTGGCTGGGGGCCGCCTTCCCGGCTATCGCGACGCTGGCGGCGGTCGTACCGGCACTGGCGCTCGCGGGACTTGGAGCCAGCGTCGACCGGCGCGCCGAGCGGGTGGCACTGCTCGCTGCCGGGGTGTTCCCGCTGCTCGCCGTCGTCGGTGACCCGGCGTGGTTCCCTGCCGCCGCGGCGCTCGTCACCGGTGGAAGCGGGGCCGTCGCGTTCTCGCTGCGTGACAGCGGATTCCAGCCTGGACCGACCGCGATAGCCGTGCTCGGCACAGCCGCACTGTGCTGTTCGATCGCCGGCGCCGCCGGATTCGCGGCGGTCACGCTCGGGTCGGTCGGTGCCGGGATCGCCTTCGTCGGACTCGCCGGGCTGCCGTTCGTCCGGTCACTCGACACCCCCGGATTCGTCTGCTGGGTACTCGCGACCGTCGTCGTCACGTGGCTGGTCGCGAGCGCTCCCTTCGTCGCCGGCGCGGTGACGCTCGTCGCTTTCGCCGCCGGGGATATCCCAGCCATCCTGCTCGCGGCTGGCGTGGCAGGCGGCCTCGTCGTCGCGCTCGCCGGTCTCTGGAACCATCGCTGGGGTGTCGCCGTCGGCGCGCTCCTGTTGCTCGCCGCGGGCGCACCCGCCACTCTCGCTCGCGGAACTGCCGTCGTACTCGGACTGGTCGTGCTCGTCGAGACGTGGGGAGGTGACGCCCGTGCGTGACGCCGAGGAGGCGACCGACGGCCCGACGGACCCGCGGGTACACCCCGAGCAGAGTCCGGGCTTCGGCGTCGACCACGCCGGCCTCGAGGACATCGAGGTGAGCCGCGAGGGCGTGGAGATCGGCGAGGCCTCGCCCCGGGAACTCGCCGCAACGGACGTCTCGCGTATCGCAAGCGACACCGCCCGCGAGAAACTCGAACGGCTCGCGACCGGCGACGCCGTCGAACGCCAGCGCGCGACGCTCGCACTCGCCGAGGAGGAGCGAGACCCGGCCATCGTGGAGGCGCTCGTGACCGCCGGTCTCGAAGACGACGACGACGACGTCCGCCAGTTCGCCGTCGAGGCGCTGGCGAAACTCGGCGGCGAGCGGGCCGGCCCAGCCGCACTCGGGATCGCCGAGGACGACGAGCCGTGGGTCCGCGCGGAGGCGGTCGTCGCGCTGGACCGGATCGACCGCGAGGCACACGCCGACCGAATCGAGCGCGCACTCGACGACGACCACCACGCCGTCCGGCGCAACGCCCTCGTCTCCGTATTCAAGCGCCGCGGCGAGGACGCGCTGGAACCACTGCTCGAGGCGGTCGACGACGAGAGCGAGCGCGTCCGCGAGTGGGCCGTACACCTCCTTGCCGGGGTCGACGACGACCGCGCTCGCGAGGCCCTCTACGAGACCGCTAGCGACGAGACAGAGCCACAGGTGGTGCGATCCACTGCCGCGCGGGCGCTGGAGGCCGACCCGGGACGGTTCCGGCGACAGTTCTCCGGCGCACTCGACCGCGGCGACACCACGCTCCCCGGCGAGGACCAGCTCAACCGCCAGCCCGACCTGTAATGTCTGACCCACACCTACCCGACGAGACCGACGTACCGGACGACGAGGAGCCCACACCGGCGACCACCGACGCGGCGCTGAAAGACGAGGTGGAGGCCTCCCTCCGGAAGGTCCGCGACCCGGACGTCGACAAGAACGTCTTCGAGGCGGGCCTGGTCGAGGACGTCGCCGTGACCGACGGCGCAGTTACGATCGTGGCCGACCTCGACGACTTCCGACCGAAGGAGGCCGAGCAGGTGACGACGGCGATGGTGCGGGCCGTCTCACAGGTCGAAGGGGTCGAACACGCTCACGTCGAACGCGCGGCACCCGGCGCGAGAGGCGACCCGGACCGCGAGACGGGACTGGCGAACGTCGACCGGGTGATCGCCGTCGCGAGCGCGAAAGGCGGCGTCGGCAAGTCGACGGTCGCGACCCACGTCGCCTGTGCGCTGGCTGGCAACGCCGGAGACGGGGCCGATAGCGCCGGCGACTCCGACGCCAGCGTCGGCCTGTTCGACGCGGACATCCACGGCCCGAACGTGCCCGAGTTACTCTCGGTGAGCGGGCCGGTCTACTCCGACGACGACGGCAATCCCCTGCCCGTGGAGACGGCCGGGTTGCGCGTGATGAGCGTCGGGTTGATGGAGTCGGGTGCACCGCTCGCGTGGCGCGGCGCGATGGCTCACGACGCGCTCACGGAACTGTTCGAGGACACCGCCTGGGGCGATCTTGACACGCTCGTCGTCGACCTCCCGCCGGGGACGGGCGACGTCGTACTCACGACACTCCAGGAGGTCCGCCTCGACGGCGTGGTCGTCGTCACGACGCCGTTCCACGCCGCGGTCACGGACACCGCGCGCTCGCTGGCACTCTTCCGCGAGAACGATGTCCCTGTCCTCGGCGTCGTCGCCAACATGGCCGGCTTTACCTGTCCCTCCTGTGGCGACGAGCACGCGCTCTTCGAGGGAGAGGGCCCACTCGCTGGCCTCGACGCGCCGGTTCTCGCCGAGCTGGGGTTCGATCCCGCCGTCCAGGAGACGCCACGACCCGGCGACGTTCCGGAAGCGATGGCCGCCCTCGGCGAGGGCGTCGCCGGGCGCGTCGAAGACATCTGGTCCGTGGAGGTGCCCGACGACGCCGTCGACCTCCGGGGCATCGACGCCGAGGCGCGCCACGACCGCGTCGAGTCGGGTTTCCGCGAGACCGGTTCCGGCGAGTCGTTCGTCCTCGTGAGCGACCGCGACCCGGCGCCCGTGCGGTCGTTCCTCGCGACGCTCGCGGACGGGATCGACGACGCCGACGACCTCGACCCCTTCGAGGTCCGGCGACCGAACCCGGAGACGTGGCTGTTGCGAACCGAGAAACCCTGAAACGTCACTTAAGTCACACAGCTACCCGATCGGAGTACTGGGGACGAAGGCGGGTGCGTAGTTAACCGGGGTGACGTACCAGCATCGATCACGTCTTCGGCGGTGCCTCCCGCCTCCGCTCGGCGTGAGAATACAGGAGCGACCAGACCAGAAGCGAAGCGAACACCCACAGGAGGAACCCGAACAGGATCAGCAGGAGCATACTCCGGATTGGGACACGGTAGTCAGATTACTATAGACACCCTAATAGCTCGTTTCGGGCCTGGACGGAGATACTGACCGGTTACGTGGGTCTCCGGCGAGTTTTAGCCCCACCCTCACGAACCCGGTCCTCCGGTCCGGCCCCGAGCGCGCGGCTATCGTCCCCGCCCAGTCTCGGGTGCGTGACTCACTCGGGCGGGCGCTCGTGACGCCAGAACTCCGACTCGACGGTGACTTCCTTCTTGAAGAGCGGCACCTCGTCTTTGAGGCGGTCGATTCCGTCCTCCACAGTCTCGAAGGCCTCGCGGCGGTGACCGGCGAGGACGACCACGAAGACGATGTCCTCGCCGTCCTCGACGAGTCCGGTGCGGTGGTGCATGCGGACCTCGTGGACGCCGTCGCGGGCTTCGAGTTCGTCACGGATGGTCGCCATGCGCTCGTCGGCGACGCCCTCGTACTTCTCGAACTCCAGGTACTCCGTCGGGTCGTCGTCGGCGTCTTCCTGCCGGCGGACTCGTCCCGTGAACGTCGCGATAGCGCCCGCGTACCGGGCGTCGGGCGAGCGCTTGACTTCGGCGACGAGCGAGCCGAGCGTCTCGTACGGTTCGAGGTCCTGGAGAGCTTCGACGATCCCGTCCAGGTCGACCGCGTCGGCTTCGGGGGCAGTCGCGACCGTCTCGCCGGCGTGGTCGCGGCCGCCGAGCGCGACCGTCGGGAGGTCCGCACTGCTGTAGCCTTCGACGAGAGCGTAGTCGTAGTCGGCAGCGAGGTGGTCGAGCGTCTCGTCCAGTGTCCGCTCGCGACCGGTTGCGAACCAGCCGGCGTCGTCGGTGACGCCGTAAGTCGCGCCGGCGCCGGCCCGTCGGTGGCGGTCGGTGTCTTTCCCCTCGGTGTCGACCGTCGGTTCGGTACGGAGGTGTTTGACGGTCGCGACGCGGCCGCGTTCGCTCAGGCGGCCGACCAGCCGTTCGACGAGCGTCGTCTTCCCCGAGTCCGACGGCCCCGCGACGGCGAGCACCTGCATACTCCCGTGTGGGGGGCCCTCGCCCAAGTAGGTAGCGACATGTGGGACGGTGTCTTACTCCCGGTGTGGTCGAGCGCGACGCGGTCCGAGGTGTTATCCTGGCGGGCGGGAACAGCCGCCGGTTCGGCGACGGGGACAAGGCGCTCGCCGACCTCGGCGGTCTGCCGCTGCTGGCACACGTCGTCGACGCGGTCGAGGTGTCGACTACCGGTGTGCCGCTGCTCGCCGTCGCCGGTCACGACGAGGGCGAACGATTGGCCCGCGCGCTGTCCGACGGCGGTGAGGGCGAGAGCGAGGGGGACCGGGTCGAAGTGGTCGTCGACGCGCCCTCGTTTTCGGGGCCGCTCGCCGGACTGGTCGCCGCGACCGTGCGAGCTGACCGTCCGTGGCTGCTGGTCTGTGGCTGTGACATGCCGCTCGTGTCGCCGCCGGCGTTCGAGGTGCTGTCTGACCGTGCCAGCCCCGAAACCGACGCCGTGGTTCCGGTCGTCGACGGGCACGACCAGCCGTTACACGCGCTCTACCGTCGGGAGGCAGTCGTTCGAGCCGCTGCAGGACTGGAAGGAAGCGGGCCGCGCGCTCTCCTCGACAGACTGGCAGACGTCGAGCGGATCCGTGCCGAGGAGGTCGACGTGGAACTCGCCGCGACGGTGACGAACGTGAACACGCGCGAGGAACTCGACCGGGTTCGCGAGCGGACGAGAGAGGGTCACTGACGGCGTCGCCGTTGGGCCGGACCTCCCACCGCCAGTCGTATCTGGATCACTCGCCGCGGATCGCGCCGGTTACGGTCCCACCGATGAGTCCGCCGATCAGGGTGAAGATCAGTCCACTCACGAACCCGATCGCGGCGAGGACGACGTACCCACCGAGGTCCGAGCTCGCGCTATCCGAGACGAAGACGAGGTTCAGAGCGGTCCCGACGATTACCGCGACTATCGACGACGTGATACCGCCGACGAGTGCGACGACGAGGCCGGTTTTCGCTCCTTCGGTCGCACCACCTCCGCGGAGCCAGCCGCCGACGCTACCGCCGACGAGACCGCCACCGAACGTGAAAAACGGGCCGAGAAAGAGCCCGAACGCCGGGATAGCGGTCCCCAGCGAGATGACGAACGTCACAGCCGACCCGATCCCGATGTGTGTTGTCCTGTCGGATACCATACGACAGCCGCTCACACTGACACTATTTGAATCTCCCCCATCGAGTATCACTCCCGATAGCGGCACGGGGAATCGCGGGAACGGTCGCACGTAGTCCTGGCGAACCGTTTCGGGTTCTCGACGGCGGATCGCCTCGGTGTTCTCGACGGCGGATCGACTCGGTGTCCTCGACGGCGAATCGACTCGGTGTCCTCGACGGCGAATCGACTCGGTGTCCTCGACGGCGAATCGACTCGGTGTCCTCGACGGCGAACGGTTTCAATCGTCTCGGCGGTGAACCGTCTCAGTTTTCCCGGTGGGCGTAGGAGTGACAGATGTCATGGCAGAATCCGAGGACAGTGTGGACGTACCGGTCGTCTGCCCGGAGTGTGAGACGGAGACGCGGGTGGGACTGGACGACCTCGCGGCGACGGTCGAACGACACAACGACCGCCTCCACGACGGCGAAGAGATCGCGAGCGTCGACCCCGACCTCGCCGACCAGTTGCTCGACCTCGTCGCAGACGACCTGCTCGCCAGCGAATAGATCCGACTACCCGTTCTGTCGTCGAACCGTTCCCCCACCCTGTGACTGTCTCTCTGACACGCACCGTTCACCGGGACGACGGCGTGTCCCGACGAGGAGTTCGCCGTCGCGGAGGCCTCTCGCTCGCGTTCGACGGCCCCTTTCTCCTCGGCTCCCGTACTACGACGACCTTCAGCTCCGGGGACAGGTGTTCACGCCGAGCAGACTGTTGATCGGACACTGCTGGACGGCACCGGTCACGAGCAGTATCGCACCGACGACGACGAGTGCACCACCCAGGTAGACGGTCGTCGAAACGACGTCGAACACGATCGCGAGTCCCGCGACCGCCAGCAGCGGGCCGAGCACGAGACGAACTGTCCGGTCCATGCCACCGACGTTGCGTTCCATACTGGACCTTCGAAGGCCAGCGACAAAACTGTTGTGCACAGTATTGGGTCCAAAATACACTAACGAAGAGAACGCCGGGGAGAGACGTCGAAACGTCCCGATAGAGCCGTCGAAGCGTGTGGAGTTCGGGCCTCAGTGGGTCGCGTCGGTCCGGCGGCCGAGTGCGCGGGCGAGCAGGACAAGGTAGCCCAGGCCGGCCTGGACCTCCTCGTCGCGCGTGGCCCGGAGGAGTCCCAGCGTACCGACGCGTGACACGTCCCCGGACTGTGCGTCGCCGACGGCACCGAGGACGGTCGACAGTCCGTCGCGGGTGTCTTCCTCGGCGGCCGAATCCGCGAGTTCGCCCAGCGAGGCGCCGGTCCCGGCCAGGGAGACGGCCATATCGTCGTCCAGTGCGTCGGTCAGGAGAGACACGACCTCCGCGAGTTCGACGAGGTCGTCGAGGGTACCCTGCTCCTGGAGCGCGGCGAGGGTCTCGAGTGCCTGGCCCAGCGACTCGCCGTTCTCACCGACACTCTCGGCGAGTGTGACCGTCTCCTCGGTGGCGAGGCCGTCGGCGGATTCGCCGAGCGTCGCGGCGGTCCCGGCGAGCGAGACGGCCATGTCGTCGTCGAGTGCGTCGGTGCCGAGCTCGAGCACCTCCAGCAGTTCGTTGACGGCGTCGAGTCGCTCGACGAACGTCGCGACCGCCTCTGGGTTCTCCTCGATGGCAGTCGCCAGTTCGGCCGGTGTCTCCGCCGCCACACTGGGGGATTCGCTCATCGCGACCACCTCACAGGAGCCCCCTGGCGGTGAGCCAGTAGGACTCGTTGTAGGCGAGTTTCGACCAGTGGAGCGCCCTGCTGGGCGTCCCCGGCTCGGGCGGGTCGTCGTAGTCGAAGGCGACGTAGGTCGCGCTGTCCATTCCGGTCTCGATGAAACAGAGCGTCTTGCCGTCGTAGGTCGCCGTCGCGGGTCGACCCCGGAGTTCGCTCGCGAGCCGCTGTGCGACGACGTTCGCCTGGTAGTGGGCCGCGCTGCCGGCTTTCGGGACGCCGACCGCGGCCGCGTCGCCCAGCGCGTAGACGTCCTCGGCCGCCGTCGCTTCGAGGGTGTGTCTGTCGACGTCGACCCAGTCCTCGCCCAGGCCCGCCTCGGTCACGAGCTCGTTGCCCGTGTGGGGCGGGATCGCGACGAGCAGGTCGTAGTCGAGTTCAGTCCCCTCCATCGACGTGAGCGTGCCGACCTCGGGGTCGACTTCCTCGGCGTTGAACATCGTCTCGACGGCGATGTCGCGCTCGTCGAAGATCGGGCGGGCCCACTCGGCGATGTGCTCGTTGCCGTGGACCCGCATGATCGGGTAAGTGTAGGTGATGTCGACGTCCTCGCGCAGGCCGCGCTCGCGCAACCAGTCGTCGAGCATGAACGAGAACTCGAGGGGTGCGGCCGGGCACATGTGCGGGGAGCCGACGACGCTGAGGACGACGTGGCCCTCCGTCAGTTCGAGGAGTTCCTCGCGCAGCCGTTGGGCGCCGTCCTCGCTGTAGAAGTCGTGGGCTCCGGCTTCGAGTCCCGGCACTCGCTCCGGCGCGAGCGTCGACCCGGTCGCGAGCACGAGTCTGTCGTAGCTCACCGGACGCGGGTCGTCGACGAGTTCGAGTTCCTTCGCGTCGGTGTCGACGCCGACCACGTACTCCTGGCGGATATCGACCCGGTCGTCGACGAGTTCGCGGAGCGGGCGCCGGCCGTCGGCGGGCTCGCGCTGCCCGAACGCCACGTAGAGCCACACCGGCTTGTAGACGTGGTCCTCGCCCGCGTCGAACAGCGTCACGCGAACGTCCCCGGCGTCGATCGCCGGACCGAGTCGCTCCGCGAGGTCGTTCGCCAGGACAGTCCCGCCGGTGCCGCCACCGACGATCGCGACGTGCCGGGTCATCCTTTTCGCACCTCGATGCGGTAGTACTCGCCCTCGTCACCGACCTCCGTGACCTCGTTGCCGGTCTCCCCGGCCCACTCGGTCACCTCGTCGGTGGTCTTCTCGTTGTCGCTCAGCAGGGCGACGACTGTACCCGCCTCGACCTGCCGGATCTCGGCTATCAGGTCCATCAGCGGTCCCGGACAGGTCGATCCTCGCGCGTCGACGGTCGTGTCGGCGGTCTCTGTGGACATTGGCACTCGTTTCGAGGTTCGATACGTGGACTCTTAATAGTGCACTCTATTCCCAACATTAGAAAATAGTCGAAAGGCGACTGTCGAGGGATCGGGACGGGGAACTGCCACAAGAGGACTACTCCGGAACTGGAGCATCGAGATATCACTGGCTCCGAACTGGCTGGATCGCGCCGTCAGTTGCCGTCGTCAGTCCTCGTCGACAGCGGTGGCCTCGCGCCACGACGAGGCCTCGAAAAACGACTGGAGCGCGACGAGAACGCCGACGTACGTACCGAACGCGACGACCAGAACTGGCACCACGAGCGCGATGACCAGACTACCGAGTCCGTACGAACCGAACGCCTGAAGCGGGACCATATTCCCGGTACACGTCCAGTCGTGTAAAGCGATTCGATTTCTGCACACAGCTGATGTGGCTGCTCGCCGCCACGTTTGATATTGTGTATTTTCCACAATAGTAAAGCCCCTGCCTCACGTAGGGGCACACATGCGCGCAGTGTACGCGACAGACCTGTCAGAGGCGATCGAGACGGCGATCGGGTCCCGGACGTGCCTGGAGTGTCTCCAGCGGTACGGTATCGACGAGATCCACCTGGTCACGGTCACGAGTCCGAACGTCACGACCGGGATGCCGGGGAGCGACGTGGGCGGACGGACGCGCCGGGCGCTCGACCGTCAGCGGGACCTCCTCGAAGCGGAGGGGTTCAGAGTCGAGGCCCACGCGATGCGCGGGACGCCCCACCGGCGGATCAACGGACTGGCGGAGCGCGTCGACGCCGACCTGATAATCGTCGGGTCCAGGGGACAGAGCCCGCTGGAGCGCCGGCTGATCGGCGGGACCGCCCGGAACGTCGCCCGGACCGCGGTGCGACCGTTGCTCGTCCAGCGCATCGTCGAGCGCGAGGGAGAGGAGGAGGCCGACGACGTCCACGAGGTCGCCAGCGAACACCTCTTCCAGCGTGTGCTCTACGCGACTGACTTCTCCGAGAACGCCGAGCGAGCCTTCCAGCAGTTCCGCAACCTCCGGACTCCGACCCGGGAAGCGACGCTGTTACACGTCGCACCGCCGGGGAGACGGTCCGGGAGCGAGACGGACCGCGTCGACGACGCCGAGGACAGACTGGCCGAACTGGCCGACGAACTGGAAGGGATGGGAATCGACACCCGCACGGTGGTCCGCGAGGGCGAGGCTGCCGAGGAGATTCTCGCAGCCGAAGCCGAGTTCGACCCGACGACTATCCTCTTGGGGTCGCGTGGACAGAGCCGGATGCGCCGACTCCTGCTCGGGAGCGTCTCCGAGGACGTGACGGCGCAGGCCAACTCGAACGTGTTGCTGGTCCCGCCGTCGGGAACGCGCTGAGTGGCCCCGCAGCATCGCCGGTAGCGGCTTTTTTCGACGCGTCGACGCGACAGCGGATCGACTCGCTCCGGAGCGTGGCGGTTCTGCCGATAGTAGCCGGGAGTCGAGTGACGTCGGCACCTCGACCGGCAAAAAAGGAGCGCTCGGTCAGACGTCGGCAGCGACGGACCGTCCGTCGGTTTCCTCGCGGAGTTCGCGGATCGCGCTGTAGGTGACGGCCCCGCTGACCAGCAGCGCGGCGCCGAGGATGATCGCCAGGCTCACCGTGTCGAGGACGGGGATCTCGAAGACGCCCCCGAGCTTGCGAACGGCGACGGCGATGGCCCCCAGCAGGAGCATGACGCCGAAGTAGACCTTGATGTCACCTTCGTCGACCAGGCTCGTCGCGGCCGCACCGAGGCGGGCACCCAGGGCGCTCCCCGACAGCAGCGGGACGACGATGCTCAGGTCCACGGCACCGGACTGGGCGTAGAGGAAGCTCCCGATCCCGCCCGAGAAGACGATCTCGAACAGGTCGGTCCCGACCGCGACGGGGACGGGCACGCCGATCAGGTAGAACAGCGCGGGCATGCGGATGAACCCGCCGCCGACGCCGAGGAACCCGGACAGCAGACCAGTCGCGAACGCGACCAGCAGGATCATCCACAGCGAGACCCGGAAGCCGCCGCGCAGTTTCATCATCGGCGGCACCCGGTAGGACTGGATCTTCTGTGCGATCTCGGGGATGTCGGCGTCCTCGACGTCCGCGTCCTCGTCGACGTCGTGTTCGAGGCCGCCCCCGCCGCCACGTTTGAGCGCCTCGCGCGTGACGAACAGGCCGATCCCGCCGAGCAGGAAGACGTAGGCGACGCTGACGACGGTGTCGGCCAGCCCCATGTGCTGGAGTGCCTCCAGTCCGACCTTGCCGACCTCGATACCCGCCGTCGTCCCGGCGATCATCAACACGCCGAGTTTGTAGTCGACCTGTCCCAGGTCGCGGTGTTTCAGCGTCGCGATGACGCTCGTCCCGAAGACGAACGCGAGCCCGGACGCGACCGCGGTCGTCGACTCGTAGCCCATCACCAGCAGTGCGGGCGTCACGAGGAACGAGCCGCCCATCCCGAAAAACCCGAAGAGGATCCCGATGAGCAACCCGAAGCCGACGAACGTCGCGATCAGCGTCGCGCTCACCCCGAACAGTTCCATCATTGTTTCGCCCCCCCGTTCTCCGAGACCGAACAGCGTCCGAAGAGGGCGTCCATGACGGCACATCGGCCCTGGAGGACGCGAGTGATCGACGGGCCGAACGTCGACTCCAGCCAGCCGTACACGACGTACAACACGACCGCCTCGACGAGGACGATCCCCACCAGCGCGGCCGCCTGCGCGTTCGGACCGAGCGTCTCAATCCCGAACATACCTGGTCACCTGTGCCAGCGGTCTTGTATTAGGTGTGAACTTCTGCACGGACGTCCCTACTGTACTGAGGTAAATAACGGTTTTGGGTTCGATGCACAATACTATATCGGCATAACGAACCGATACCGATGGATAAGTTATGGATGGCTACGACGGGGTCGACCGGCATCCCTCTCCGTCGTTCCTTCGCTCGGCGCCCGGTCACTCCGTCGGTCCGTCGTCCGACCACCCGATCGGTGAGTGGGTTCGGCGAGTGACCCCGGGGAGTGGGTTCTACGGGCACGACGCGCGGAGCGCGGGACCCGACTACGGTTTCAGCACGTTTGCAGAAGTGGTGATATTGTGCAATATACAAAATTCTTAAGCGCGTCGGACGAGTAGTGTCGGTCATGTCACTCTCGATGGCGGAGATGCTCAGACAGGACATGCAGTGTGAGGGGCTGCTGTCGTGTCTCCACGGTCTGAAACCCCTCGACGAGGAGTGTTTCAGAACCCTCGCACACAGCGACGAGCCGCTGACAGTCGACGAGGTCGCCGAACGCGTCGACCGGGAACGCTCGACGGCGTATCGGTCGATCAAGCGACTGCTCGACACCGGGCTCGTCAGACAGGAGCAGGTCAACTACGACCAGGGCGGGTACTACCACGTCTACCAGCCGGCCGACCCGGACGAGGTGGCCGACGACATGCAACGACTGCTCAACGACTGGTACGCGCAGATCGGCCAGCTGATCGGGGAGTTTCGAACCCGGTACGGCGAGGAGATCGACGCCACGCCCGCACCCCAGCAGTAACGCGCGTCACCGTGACGGTTCTCCGGACAGCGAGGAGTCCCGGGTCTGCTCCAGGAACCGCGACCGGTACCGGCCTGCGAGCTCGCGGTCGAACGCGTCCAGTTCGACGACGTCGTCGGTCGTGAGATAGTCGACGGCTTCCACGTAGGCGACGGCGTCCGCGCGGTCGGCGAACGGCGCCGGGTTGAGCCGCATCGGGTCGTCGACCCTGTCGGAGTCCGTCTCCAGGGCGTAGTGGGCTGTCGTCCCGTCGACGAGTTCGCGCGTCTCGAAGTCCGTTACCCAGGCACCGCTTATCGGAGCCTCGGTCTCGGCGAACCGGTCGGGTACCGCGTAGTAGGTGACCAGACAGCCGGCCGTGTCGAAGAACGCTCTGGTCCCGTCGTCGTGGACCGCCTGGGCGTTCCAGTCGGGGTACTCGGCCGGTTTCATGTCACACACCGGGCACCGCGACTCGACCGGAACGGCGACTGACTCCTCGAGCGAGGTGGTCGGGGTCGCTGTCCCCGTGCCAGACGGAGTCGCCGTCTCCGTGTCGGTCGGTGTCGCCGCTCCCGTCGTCTGGAGGGCGGCGAAACTCACACACCACGCTTCCGGTGCGATCGTCCCCTCTACGATCGCACAGGCACCGGCGCCGTCACCGTTCATGTCCTCGATGTAGTACCGACAGCTCGAACACTGATCGCCGTCGTTTGGTTCAGTCTGGTAGCTGACGGCCTCCTTCGACGAGAGGGCACCCGGGTCGCGCTCTACACCGCCGACGGACCTCGCAGTCTCGTAGGCCGGCGGGACGCCCCCGGGGGTTGCGGTCGGGGTCGTGTCCTCGCCGCCACAGCCCGCCAGTCCGGTCGCGACGCCCGCGCCGAGCAGCGCGAGGACCCGGCGCCGGTCGAGGTCCGTGGTGGTATCCCTCATGTGTAGGGTTTGGTCACGCTCGCGCAAGAACGTTGTAGTACGTTCCTCGAAACTGGGAATCAGCAGCGCGTTGATGGCCGTCCGGAGAAGTCCGTCGGTCCCGTGCCGGGTCAGGCCACGCCGCTCGCTACGGCGTCACGGCCGCGCTCGGTGGGGCGACAGGTACTGAACCCCTGCCGGGCGAGCAGTCCGCGGTCCTGCAGCGCCGCGACGGTGTCGAGGACGCGCTGGAAGTCGGCGTCCAGTTCGAGAGCCAGCCCCGCCGGCGGGAGCGGCTCGTCGGTCACCGCTGTGAGGACTCGCAGTTCGAACCGCGTGGCCGACGCCGGTCCGTTCGGTTCTTCTGCCATGGTCTCAGGCGTACTGCTCGATCAGTGAGACCAGTTCGGGCTTCTGTTTGAGTCCGACGAGCTGTTCGACCGCCTCGCCGTCGGCGAACAGGTACAGCGTGGGGACGCCCTGGACCTGATACTGTCGGGCGAGGCCCTGCTGGGCGTCGACGTCGACCTTCGCGACGACCGCGTCGGTCTCGGCCGCGATCTCCTCGACGACCGGTTCGATCATCTTGCAGGGGCCACACCAGTCGGCGTAGAAGTCAGCGAGGACGACGTCGTGTTCGCCGACGAGTTCCTCCATATGGTCCGGGCCGGTGACGTGGACCGGTTCGTCGGGCGTCTCGGCCCCTGCCTCGGCCGCACTCTCGCCGTCCGACCCTTCGAGTTGATCTCTCAGCTGTTCGGCTTTCCGATCGCGGATCTCCTCTCGTTCGCTCATCACCCCTCTCTACCGGCTGCTTGGTAAAAAGAGTTTTGTGTGTATTGTGAAATTCTATAACTAGCAGCTGCCACGACCGGACGGTGACCACGTCGGCCCCGACGCGGGGGTCCCGGACACTCTGTCGTCGTTTCTCGGTCCCGGACGCCCGGTCGGAGTCACCCACCTTCGGGCATCCGACCTCCCGAACGAGCGGCAGTATTAGTCGGGCACGGAACCGGACCTGGCGTCGGATCCCGGATTACGTGACGGGACCGAAGTGATCCCGCCGGACTGGATCCGTGGAATCCGTCGTAGGCACCATCTATATTGCAAATCAAACACAATACTATTAACCAGTGCAGCCGTAGCATCCGCCATGAGAGACGCGAGTGGCCAGTCCGGGGACGGTCGACAGTCGATGACGCCCCGGGAACTCCGCGCGGACGTGCCTGCCCTCGGGAAGACGGTGTACATGAACTACGGCGCACACGGGCCGAGCCCGCGGTACGTCGTGTCCGCTGCCAGCGAGTTCCTGGAGCGCCACGAGTTCGACGTCCCGGCGACGGGTGACCCCTACGAGGCCGCGTTCGGGGCGTTCGACGAGACACGGGGGACAGTCGCGTCGTTCGTGAACGCCGACCCCGACGAGATCGCCCTGACGGAGAGTACGACCGCCGGGATCAACGCGGTCGCGGGGGCCATCGACTGGTCACCGGGGGACGTGGTCGTCAGGACCGACCTCGAACACCCGGCGGGCAGGCTGCCGTGGCAGCGTCTCGAACGGGAGGGCGTGACCGTCCGCGTCGTCGAAACGGAAGACGGGCGGGTCGACGAGGGCGAGTTCGCGGAAGCCGTCACGGACGCCGACCTCGTCTGTTTCAGCGCGCTCACGTGGACCCACGGCACCGTCCTCCCTGTGAGCGACCTCGTCGACATCGCGAGAGAAGCTGGTGCGTTCACGCTCGTCGACGCCGTGCAGGTGCCGGGCCAGGCGCCGATGGACGTCTCGGCGTGGGGCGCCGATGCAGTCGCCGCCGCGGGCCACAAGTGGCTGCTCGGGCTCTGGGGCGGTGGCTTCCTCTACGTGGACGCCGACGCGGCAACTGGCCTGGCGCCCCGGACGGTCGGCTACCGGAGCGTCGAGACGCCGACCGCGGACCCCTTCGAGTTCGCGCCCGGCGCGCGCCGTTTCGAGGTGGGGTCGGCCAGTCCCGCACCCCACGTCGCGCTGTCCGAAGCCATCGACGCGATTTCGGAGGTCGGCGTGGCGACGGTCGCAGACCGGATCGACCGGCTCACCGACCGACTCGCCGAGGGGGTCCCGGCTGACCGACTCCTGAGCCCCGCGTCCCCCGAGTCCGGACTCGTGACGATCGACGTGGCCGACCCGGAGCGGACGGAAGCCCGACTCGCCGAGGACGGTATCGTCGTCCGCGCGCTCCCGTTCCCGAACGCCGTCCGTGCGTCCGTCCACGCCGTCAACACCGCCGAGGAAGTGGACCGGCTTCTCGACGCCCTCGACGAGGAGTGGTAGGCCGGTCGCGCCGCCGTCCGCCTCCGAGAGACTGATCGCCGTCGCCGTCCGCCTCCGAGAGACCGATCGCCGTCGCTCCGGGAGACAGCGGTTCCCAAAAGGTGGCGTCTGCGGTGTGCGGTTGGGGATTCAGACGAGGAGCTGGACGTCGGACTCGGCCATGTGCTGGAGCGCGGTGGCCGCGCCCACGCCGACGGTGACGCCCTCGTAGAAGTCGTCCTCGTCGTAGTCCATCAGGTCGACCGTCATCTGACACGCCTGGAGCTCGACGTCCTGGTCGATGGCCGTCTCGATGAGCTCCTCGACGGTCGCGGTGTTGTTCTCGTCGATGCGCCGTTCCATCATCCGGGTCGCCATCCGGTCCATGCCGGGGAGCGCGGCGACGGCGTTGGGCACGGGCATGCTGGGGTTGCCGACCGCCGAGAGCTTCAGCTCGCGCGATTTCTCCTCGTGGAGGATGTCGAGCCCCCAGAACGTGTGGAAGACCACGACGTCCCAGCCGAAGGCCGCGGCCGTGCTGGCGAGGATCAGCGGCGGGTAGGCCATGTCGAAGGTGCCCTTCGTCGCGATGATGGTCATCTTCTTGCCGTCGTCGACAGTCTCGGCTTCGAGGTCCGCGACGGTCTCCTCGAGTTCGGCGAGCCGCGCGACCAGCTCCTCGCGGTCTTCGGGCAGGTCGCCCTCACCGGCCGCCTCTGTGACCTCTTCGTCGCCGCCCGACGGTGGTGTGTCAGTACTCATGTGGACCTCAGTTCGTCTTGCGGACGTAGTGACGGTAGACCTCGCCGTCCTCGCGCTGGTCGACGAGTTCGACGCCCGCCGTCCCCTCGGCCCAGCCGTCGATGTCGCTCACGCTGCCGGGGTCCGTCGCGAGCACTTCGAGGATCGCGCCCCCGTCCAGCTCGTCGATCGCCGACTTCGTCTTGACGACCGGCATCGGGCACGATGCGCCTTTCACGTCCAGTGTCTCCGTAACGTCGAGTTCTTCGCTCATGTGTATCGTTCACTCCGTGTGCTGTATTGGAGCTAATCCACAATATATTGTCGGTGGCAATAAACCCTCCGGATGACTTTCAACCGACCATATTCGACTACTTTATGGATCGGGTCCGTCGATAGAATCAGTCACACAGCCATTAGTATTGCAACAATCTCGAAAGACTATCCAAACGTTTTTATGGACATACCCGGTACGGGAAACTGCGCGAAATGAATCCAGAAGACTTCCCGACTCCCGACGCGGAGGTGGAGACAGTCGAACCGGAGACGCTTCGAGACCGTATCGACGCCGGCGAGGACGTCACGCTCCTCGACGCGCGTATGAGTTCCGAGTACGAGGAGTGGCACGTCGACGGCGAGAACGTCGAGTCGATCAACGTCCCCTACTTCGAGTTCCTCGACGAGGAGATAGCAGACGACGTCCTCGAATCCATCCCCGACGACCGCGAGGTCACCGTCCTGTGTGCGAAAGGCGGTGCCAGCGAGTACGTCGCGGGGACGCTCGCCGAGCGGGGCTACGACGTGAACCACCTCGAAGACGGCATGAACAGGTGGGCGCGGATCTACGACGCCGTCGAGGTCACCGGCTACGACGGCGCCGGCACCCTCTATCAGTACCAGCGCCCCTCCTCGGGCTGTCTGGGATACCTCGTCGTCGACGGTGACGAGGCGGCCGTGATCGACCCGCTGCGGGCGTTCACCGACCGCTATCTCGACGACGCCGCGGAATTCGGTGCCGACCTCGAATACGCCATCGACACGCACGTCCACGCGGACCACATCAGTGGCGTTCGCGACCTCGCCGAGCGGGGCGTCGAGGGCGTCATCCCCGAGGCGGCCGTCGACCGAGGCGTCACCTACGCCGACGACGTAACTCTCGCAGCCGACGGCGATACGTTCACCGTGGACGACGCGACGATCGAGACGGTCTACACGCCCGGACACACGACCGGGATGACCTCCTACCTGGTCGACGACAGCTTCCTCGCCACCGGCGACGGCCTCTTCGTCGAGAGCGTCGCCCGACCCGACCTGGAAGAGGGCGACGACGGCGCGCCCGACGCGGCGCGGACACTCCACGAATCTCTACAGGAGCGGGTGCTCACACTGCCCGACGACACGATCGTCGGGGGCGCACACGCCAGCGACGCCGCCGAGGATCAGGCGGCCGCCGACGGGACCTACACCGCGACAGTGGGTGAACTCGTCGAACGTATGGACGCGCTCTCGATGGACGAGGAGTCGTTCGTCGAGACCGTCCTCGGGGACATGCCGCCCCGGCCGGCCAACTACGAGGAGATCATCGCCACCAACCTCGGCCAGAACGCGGTCGACGACGAGGAGGCGTTCACGCTCGAGCTCGGGCCGAACAACTGCGCCGCGAGCCAGGAATCGCTCGCCGGTGACTGACGGCCATGAGTGACCTCGCCGCGCTACAGACCGGGCTCGAACTCTTCCCGCACGGGATCAGTCGCTACGCCGTCGGTGGGGTACTCGTCGGACTCGGCGTGGTCGTCATCTACGTCGCGACCGGCATCAGCGCGGGCGCCTCGACGTTCCTCGAATCGACGCTGTCGTACGTCTCGGGCCAGTCACGCTTCCAGCAGTACGTCGCCTCGCGGGACTGGCGGCTCGTGTTCACGTTCGGCATCGTCGCCGGTGCCGCCGCCTACGCCCTCGTCTTCCAGGACGGTGGCTGGGGCGCGTACACCACCGCCGTCAAACCCTGGCGGTTGCTCGTGGGCGGCGTCCTCGTCGGTGTCGGCACCCGCGTCGGCAAGGGCTGTACCTCGGGCCACGGCGTCTGTGGCGTCGGGTCGGCGTCCCGAACGTCGCTCGTCGGCGTCGCCACGTTCCTGCTGGTGGCGATCGGCACGGCCCAGCTCGTCGCCGCGCTGGGGGTGACGCCATGAGTGACGGGACCGAACCGGAACGGCATCCCCTGTTCATCCCGGTGATACTGGTCGGCGGACTCGTCTTCGGCGTCGGACTGGCCCACAGCCAGATGGCTCGCCCCGAGGTCGTCCTGAATTTCCTTCAGTTCGAGGACTTCGGGCTCGTGTTCGTCATGTTCGGCGGGGCCGCGGTGACCGGGATCGCCTACGCGGTGGTACCCCGACTCCTCCACCGCGCGCCGCTCACCGGCGACGCGTTCGAGCGCCGACTCAAGTCGTTCGACCGCAACGTCGTGGTCGGCGGCGCGATATTCGGCGTCGGCTGGGGCCTCTCGGGCATCTGTCCCGGCGCGGCCTACGCCAGTTTCGGCATCGGCAACGTCACGATCCTCTGGGCGATCGCCGGGATGTTCCTCGGCGCCTACGCCCAGGGCGTCTGGCGGAGTCGCACGACCGACGCCGAGCCCGCGGCCGCCGGCGCCGACTGACCGACCGTTTCTCCGATAACACCCCATGGAACTCACACTGGTAGCACTGTTCGTCACCGCCGGGTTCGCCAGCCTGTTCATGGCCTGGGTCATCGGCGCCGGGTCCAGCGGTGCGACGCCTTTCGCCCCCGCGGTCGGTGCGAACGCTATCACGACGATGCGGGCGGCGTTCGTCGTCGGCCTCCTCGGTTTCGCCGGCGCGGTCACGCAGGGTGCGAACGTCTCCGAAGCGGTGGGTCGCGGCCTCGTCGACGGCGTCACCCTCTCGCCGAGTGCGGTCATCCTCGTTCTCGCCATCGGCGCGGGACTGATGGTCGCTGGGATCCGGACTGGCTACCCGATCGCCACGGCGTTTACCGTGACCGGGGCGGTCGTCGGCGTGGGGCTGGCACTCGGGGGCGCGCCCGCTTGGGAGAAGTACGGACAGATCGCTGCGGTCTGGGCACTCACCCCGTTCGTCGGCGGCGGGATCGCCTACGGCATCGCCAGTCTCCTCCCGCGCGAGGACGTCCCCGAGCAGGTGAGCGTCCCGCTCCTGGCCGGCGCGGTCGGCGCGGTACTCGCGAACGTGAACTTCTCGTTTCTCGGACCGGACGGGACCGCCGGGTCGGTCGCCGGAGCAGTCCAGCGGGCACTGGGCACACACGGGCTGGCCGTACCGGCCGCCGTCTCGCTCGCACTCGCAACGACGGTCGCTGCGCTCGTCGCTCTCCAGATCCGCGGCGACGAGGCCGCGGGGCTCCGGCGCGTGTTGCTCGCGCTCGGGTCGCTCGTCGCGTTCTCGGCCGGCGGGAGCCAGGTCGGTCTCGCGGTCGGCCCCCTCCTGCCGCTGCTCGACGACGTCGGCGTCGTCTCCACGCTCGGCGTCCTCGTCGCCGGCGGCCTCGGCATCCTCGTCGGGTCCTGGACGGGCGCGCCCCGCATGATCAAGTCCCTCTCGCAGGACTACTCCTCGCTGGGGCCCCGGCGCTCCATCGCCGCGCTCGTCCCCTCGTTCCTGATCGCCCAGGTGGCCGTGTTGCTGGGGGTCCCGGTCTCGTTCAACGAGGTGGTCGTCAGCGCGATCATCGGCAGCGGCGCTGCCGTCGGCGGACGCGACGCCGTCGACGCCCGGAAGATCCTCGTCACCGTCGGCGCGTGGGTCCTCTCGTTCGGGGTCGCCTTCCTGCTCGCCTACGGCGTCGTCTTCGCGACGCCGGTCGGCTGACAACCCACGCCCGGAACCCTGGACTCTGGATGCACTCCACGGACACGCGAACTACCCGCAACCGGCGGTTGTGTAAAAATTGCGCAATATTAGAAAGGGTATAAGTCGACGTGAGTCGAACTATCGGGTATGACCGTCCGTATCGCGGTACTCGACGCGTCGATCGGTGACACGCCGGCCGAACGGAACCTCCGGCGGGAGATCGACGCCGAGGTCGACGTCTACAAGCTGAGCGAGGGAGTGTTCCCGCCCGCGGTTTCGGCGCGTGACTGGCGCTACGACGGCGTCGTGGTGAGCGGGTCACAGACCTCGGTCTACGACGACCACGACTGGATCCACGAGGCGACGGAGTGGGTCCGGCGAGCCCACGTGGCAGACGTCCCGATCCTGGGCATCTGCTGGGGGCATCAGTTCCTCGCGCAGGCGCTCGGCGGCCGCGTCGTCGACATGGGCGAGTACGAACTCGGCTACCGTGAGGTCTCGCGTGTCGGCGAGGATCCGCTACTGGCGGGACTCCCGGAGACGTTCACGAGTTTCGAGACCCACTCGGACCGCGTCGCCGAACTTCCGGCAGGTGCCGCCACGCTGGCGCGCAACGACGTCGGCCTGCAGGCGTTCCGCGTCGGCAGCGCGTGGGGCGTGCAGTTTCACCCCGAGTACGACCGCCAGACGGCCGAGTGGGTCATCGAGGGGAAGGACCTGCCCGACGCCCGGGTCGAACAGCTCCTCGACAGAGTCACCGAACAGCGAGTCGCCGAGGCGGCCGACGCAAAGCGGATCTTCGACAACTTCGTGGCGTTCGCGGCGGACCACCAGCCGGTCACGCGCGAGTCGCCGCGATACTGAGAGAGACACTACTGAAGGGGACACATACCGAGAGAGAGACCCGGGAGCGAGAGACTCACGGGACGGGAGAACAGTGGCGGGATCGGTCGGTAGGGCGAATCGACGGCGTCGACGGTGAGTTCGACGGGCGAGCAGACAATTGTGGCTTTCATGCACAAGCGTTATGCACGCGGGGATCGTACGTTCGAAAGAACACAGATGCCAGATTCGATGTCGGAACAGCTCCAGCGTGACATGCAGTGTGAGAGCCTCCTCGAGTGCTTTCACGGGCTCAAGGAACTCGACAAGGAGTGTTTCCAGGCGCTCGTCGACGCGGAAGAGCCCCTGACCGTCGACGAGATCGCCGACGCGGTCGACCGCGAGCGATCGACGGCCTATCGGTCGGTCCAGCGGTTGCTCCAGACGGGATTCATCCAGAAAGACCAGGTCAACTACGACCAGGGCGGCTACTACCACGTCTACTCACCGACTGACCCGTCTGCGGTCGCCGACGACATGCAGCGACTCCTCAACGACTGGTACGCGAAGATGGGACAGCTCATCCAGGAGTTCGAGGACAAGTACGAACACGCCGAGGCCGCCTCGCCCGCCGAGAGCTGAATCTGTACACCGCGACGAGTCGGCTGGTTTCGTCTTCGAGGTGGGTGTTTCTCGTTTTTACCGTTCGTTCGACGTAGTACAATTGATGCGTTCACTCTCTGTTGTGAGTGTAACGCTGTTTTCGTGTCGTTGGTCCCTGGAAGAAAGTCGTCTCTTCGACAGCACCGCACTCGTCAATGAGCGTTGAAAGCCCTCGGGCCGCTGGCGGTCGCTGAGCGGGATATCCGCGCTCTCAGCACCGCCCGCGCGGATAGAGCCCGCTCAGGCGACTCCGCTCCCGA
>ENA-ORCR01000264-ORCR01000264.1-marine-metagenome-genome-assembly--contig:-NODE-264-length-43075-cov-3.833085_pt1 | contig 43075 bp, 38 predicted proteins | sample MGYA00237782_ERZ508514 | MGnify/ENA primary metagenome ERZ508514 (study PRJEB26185, sample SAMN06268960) | marine metagenome | isolation source: Eden Landing Ponds, San Francisco, CA, USA | place...
TGATGTTGCCCTGGATGGTGTTGAACTCGCCGTTGTGGATGATGCCGCGGTAGGGGTGTGCGAGGTGCCACGCGCCTAGCGTGTTGGTCGAGAAGCGTGCGTGGACCATCGCGAAAGTGGTGTCGACGCGTTCGTCGGTCAGGTCGGGGTAGTACTCGCCGACCTGTTCCCCCTTGAGCAGGCCCTTGTAGACGACCGTGTCGGTGTCGAGCGAGACGACGTAGAAACGCTCGTGCCCAGCGGGTTCGGTCTCCTCGACGTGATTTTCGAGGACGCGTCGAGCGACGTACAGCTGTCGGTCGAACTCGTCGCCGGTCAGGCCGTCGGCCGATTCGACGAAGACCTGCACGACTTCGGGCTCGGAATCCAGTGCGGTCTGGCCGAGGTCCGCGTTGTCGGTCGGGACCGAACGCCAGGCGAGCACGTCCAGACCCTCGTTGGCGAACTGTTCCTCGACGATAGCCGTCAGATCCTCGCGCGCCGCGTCGTCTTTCGGCAGAAAGAGCGAACCGACTGCGTAGTCACCAGGCGTGAGGTCGGCGTCGACTTCGTCGGCGAAAAATTCGTGGGGCGTCTGGATCATGACCCCCGCGCCGTCACCGGTCGCCGCTTCGGCCCCGGTCGTGCCGCGATGTTCGAGGTTCTCGAGCAGTTCGAGTCCGTCGGAGAGCACCCAGTGCCCTCCGTCGCCGTCGAGGTCCATTACCACCCCGACGCCGCAGTTGGACCGTGTGTCGGCCGGGTCTGCCAGCCGGTGGTCCCCGTCGTCACGAGAGAACGTAGTCATCGGTATTGCGATTGTTTTCAAACCCGGACTAAAATACTTTGCCTGATAGGCTATATGCACATTATATCCAATTTAAGGAATATTAATTCCCTTCGATGGATGTGATTAATCGTTACAGTCGGGCCTCAACGACGGGGTTCGGAGTTCGACGAAATTCGTTCGGCAGGACCGAACGGCATCGGGACCGGCGTCAGTTGGTGACGATTTCGGCCGAACGGAAGGGGGTCGGCGCCCGCGCTTCGGAGAGGTAGGCGGCGAAGTCCTTCGTCGTGATCATCCCGACGACGCCCTCCACGTCGTCGGTGACCGGCATGTGATGGACGCCGCGTTGCATCATGCGTTCGGCGACTTCGTGGACAGGTGTATTCACTGACGTCGCGACGACGGCTGTGCTCATGTACTCCGCAACAGTCGTCGTCGTCGCGTCGACACCGTCTGCGGCGATGTGGACGTAGTCGGTCGAGGTGAGTATCCCCTTCAGTTCGTTGGCAGCGTCGACCACGACGACGGAACTGATCTCCTGTTCGGTCATCCGCTGTGCGGCGGCCTGCACCGTCACGTCGGGCGACACGGTCACCACTGGTGAAGACATGAGACTTCCCACGAGAACGTCTTCCATGGTATACGATGACGCGGCCCACTCCAATATAAATCTTAGTATCCGTATAAGGTCCTTCTATCGTCGTCGGACGGTACGGGGAACGTCGAAGAATACGGACGTGGGTTCGCCACAGCGCTCGGTGCGACAGCAGTGGCATTGGTCGGTTCGACCGGAGGGGAGGCTGTATCGAGGTGACGGGTCAGGAGAGGCGGTCGCGACTCAGGGCCAGGTTCCGGCCTGGTCCGCAGCGTCGACGACCCGCTGGATGGCGACGACGTACGCCGCGACGCGAAGGCTGGGCAGGTCGTGTTCTTCGTAGGCGTCGACGAGGTTCCAGAACTGCTCGACGGTGATCGACTCGAGTTCGTCGTTGACGCGCGCTTCGTCCCAGTAGAAGCGCTGTCGATTCTGCACCCACTCGAAGTATGAGACAGTGACACCGCCGGCGTTGGCGAGGATGTCCGGCACGATGACGACGTCCTCGTCTTCGAGGACGTCGTCGCCCCCGGGCGTGATCGGGCCGTTGGCGGCCTCGGAGATAACGTCTGCCTGGACGCCTTCGGCGATTTCCTCGTCGATAGCGTTCTCCAGTGCGGCCGGAATAAGCAGGTCCACGTCTAGCTGGAGGAGTTCCTCGTTGGTGACAGCCTCGTCTGCCTCGTGGAAGTCGACGACGCTGCCAGTCTCGCGCTTGTAGTCTTTGGCGGCGACCGGGTCGAAGCCGCTCTCACTGTAGATACCGCCGCTGGAGTCGGAGACGGCGACCACGTCGGCGCCCATCTCGTCGATCAGCTTCGCGGAGATCCAGCCTGCGTTCCCGTAGCCCTGGACGGCGACGGTCGCACCGTCGAGGTCCTTGTCGAGGTAGTCGAACGCCTCGCGGGCGGCAAGCACCGTCGAGCGACCGGTCGCTTCGACGCGACCGGCCGACCCGCCGCTGGAGATGTCTTTGCCGGTGATGACGCCCGGTTCGGTGGTGTTCTCCAGCGTCTCGTAGGTGTCTTTGATCCAGTTCATCTCCCGCTGACCCGTGTTCACGTCGGGTGCGGGCACGTCACGGTCCTCGCCGATGAGTGGTGTCAGTTCCTTCGCGAACGCGCGCGTGATGCGCTCGAGTTCAGATTCGGAGTACTCGTCGGGGTCGATGATGATGCCGCCCTTGCCGCCACCGAGCGGAATACCGACCGTCGCAGTCTTGTAGACCATCCAGCCCGAGAGGGCCTTGACCTCGTCGCGGGAGACCTGTGGATGGTAGCGGATGCCGCCTTTGTACGGCCCGCGATCACCGTTGAACTGCGAGCGGAAGGCCCGGAAGACCTCGATCGAGCCGTCGTCCATCTCGACGGACAGATTGGTTTCGAGAATCCGTTCGGGATTTTTGAGTCGATCGAGCATACCGTCGTCCACGTCGAGGTACTCGGCGGCCTCGTCGATCTGCGACTGTAAGCTCTCGAAGGGGTTTACCTCGGATCCCATGAGTGAACGCTCGTCTACTCCAGATAAAAATAAATCGGACTTTTCCAGGAATTCGGGTAGGTCACGCTGAATTAATATCCTAGGTGTGAATTGATATAATAATAGGTATATAATCACACGATCTGGGTCCGATCTGCGTTCTTGCGCAGGTACCACTGGTCGAATTCGCCTCCGCGGTGCCGGGTCGCCGTCGGGGAAATCGGGTGGAAATCGCCCCACGTCTGCCGGTTGTCAGCCCGAAGTCTGACGGCCATTTATCACCGAAGCGGGGGTCACGTGAGCATGCCGTGGGCGCGGCGCGGTCACACGCTCCCGTTCCCCGCCTCGCGGCGAACATCCCATCCTATCCTTCCGGGGTCGTGCGATCAGGCGCGGGAGACCGCGACAGGTACCATCGTCATCGTCACGGTCGAACCGTCGACTGACCAGTCACGAGTGTGGGCCTGGGCTTCGGAGCCGTCCTCGGGCACGCCGTGACCGTCGGTCAGCACGGCCAGGTCGTCGACTCGAACCGCCGACCGCAGCGTGGCGGCGTGCTCGGACACTGCGGTCGCGATGGATTCGTCGTCGGTTCCAACGGTGAGGCTGACGCGCTCGTCGACGCCCAGTTCCATCTCGGCGCGCATCTCCTGTGCTCGGCGAGTGACGTCCCTGGCCAGTCCCGCGCGGCGGAGTTCGGGCGTGAGCGTCTCGTCCACGTAGACCGCCCCGCCGTCGAATGGCACCCGTGCCACACGTTCTGGTACCGCATAGACGACGGAGACGTGGTCGGACGTCACTTCGTACTCGCTGTCGTCGACGGTCACTGTCAGCGGAAGGTCCGCAGCTGGCCGCCCGTCGACGGCGTCAGCGACTGCGGTGGCATCCTCGCGATAGGCCGGTCCGAGGGCGTCCATCTCTGGCACCACAACGCGCTCGCGTGCGGGGTTGTGCTCGGTGAGAGTGACGGTCTCGGTGTTGCACCGATCGGTCAGGAGGTCGAGGTGGGATTCGACGGCCGACCGCACCGAGTCGTCCTCGGTCTCGACGACGACGTCTGCGACGGGCCAGCGGTGTTTACGCCCCATCTCCTGGCGAGCGGTCGCGACGGCACCCTCCACGCGGCGGAGGACTTCTACGTCGTCGACCAGGTCGGCCCGACTGGGCAGTTCGAGCGCGTCGGCGTCGGGCCAGTCGGTCGCGTGAACGGTAGGTTCGCCCGCGTCGCTCGGGCCGTCGAGAGCCAGATAGAGCCGTTCTGCCAGGTGGGGGACGAAGGGTGCGAGCAGGCGAACACACGTCGCGAGCACCGTCCCGAGCGTGTCGTACGCCGCCCGTTTGTCCACAGAGGAGTCCGGTGTCCAGACGCGGTCCCGCACTGTCTGGACGTAGTAGCGCGAGACGTCTTCGACGAGAAATCCGAGGGTCGCGTCGAGCGCGACGTTCGGTTCGCGGTCGTCGAAGGCCGTAGTGGCGGTTGCTGTCACCTCCCGCAGGCGCGCGAGGACCCACTCGTCGAGCACCGATCGGTCCTCTGGTGGCTCAGTCAGCCCGAGTGTCGGGCGATAGCCGTCCTCGGCCATGAACATCGCGGCGAACCGTGCGACGTTCCACACCACGTCGAATCGGTCCCGAGTCGTCTCGACGCCGTCCATCTCGGAGGTCATCGACACGTCCTGACCCTGCTGTTCGTGCCCGAGCAGGTGCGCGCGAAGCGCGTCCCGGCCGTGGGCCGCGGCGACCTCCGGCGGTCTGAGGACGTGCCCGCGCGACTTCGACATCGGTTCGCCGTCCAGCAGCGCCCAGCCGTGCATCAGGACTTCCTCGTAGGGCGCGCGGTCCGCGAAGGCGACACCGAGATAGAGTTGCATGAGGAACCAGCCGCGGGTCTGGTCGTTGCCCTCCACGACGAGGTCGGCCGGCCAGGCGTCGGGCCTGGGCGTCTCGCTCGGGCGCTCGCGCAGGCTGGCCCACGACGCCACCGCGGAATCGAACCACACGTCGAGGACGTCCTCGACGCGTGTCGCGGCCTCCCCGCAGTCGGGACAGGGGACGCTCACTTCGTCGACGAGCGGCCGGTGTGGGTCGTCGGGAACCTCGTCCAGATCGGCGCGGTCTGCCAGGTCTGCCCGCGATGACACCACGACGTCGCGGTCGCAGTCCGCGCAGTGCCAGACCGGCAGCGGACTCCCCCAGTAGCGTTGCCGAGAGACGTTCCAGTCCGGGGCGTTCTCCACCGTGTTCCTGAATCGGCCCTCGCGCGCCTCGTGTGGGTACCACGTCGTGTCGTCGACGGCGTCGAGCAGGTCGGCTTTCAACTCGGTCACACGGACCAGCCACTGCTCGGCGGCGCGAAAGACCACGTCGGTGTCACACCGCGGGCACTGGGGGTACTCGTGGGTGAACTGCTCGGTCGCGAGGAGGGCGTTCTGCTCGCGGAGGGCCTCAGTGACGGCCTGGCGCCCCTCGCCGTGGACGCGCTGGCCGGCGAACGCGCCAGCGCGGTCGGTGAATTTGCCGGCCAGATCGACGGGTGAGAAAGTCGGGAGGTCGAGGTCGGACTCGCGAGCCCGGTCGAAGTCCTCGTGCCCGAATCCGGGTGCAGAGTGGACGAGTCCCGTCCCTTCCTCGCCTGTCTCGACGTAATCGGCGTGTGCGACCGTCCCTTCGGTCGTGGGATGGTCCGGAAGCGAGTCGGCGAGCGGGTGTTCGTACGTCAGTCCTACGAGGTCGCTTCCCGGGAGTCGCTCCTCGACTTCGTACTCGTCATCCTCGACACCGAGGGCGTCCATCACTGCCGGGACGCGGTCGGCAGCGAGGTAAAGCGGCCCCTCGGTCGCCACCGATAGGGTATCCAAGTCCACCGCGGCGTATTCTCCCTCGGCGTCGACGGCGACGAACTGGTTCCCGACGAGCGTCCACGGCGTCGTCGTCCAGGCGACGAGCGTTCCCGGACGGTCGACGAGGTCGAATCCGACGTAGACGGCTTCGACCGTGCGATCCTCGTACTCCAGTCGGGAGTCCGAGACGGCGGTCTCACATCGCGGGCAGGTGTTGACGACCTGGTCGCCGCGCTCGACGAGGCCCTTCTCGTAGAGGCCGGCGAAGGCGTCCCAGACGGTGTCGACGTACTCGGCGTCCATCGTCTGGTAGACGTCGTCCCAGTCCATCCACACCGCGAGGTCCCGGAACTCCTCGTCCATGACCGACCGCTGGTCTTCGACGAACGCGCGGCACTCTTCGACGAAGCGGTCGACGCCGTAGTCTTCGACGGCTTGCTTGGTCTCGAACTCGTGGTCCTGTTCGACGGCGACCTCGACCGGGAGGCCGTGGGTGTCGTAGCCGGGCCGGGCGCGTACCGCTCGTCCCTGCATTCGGTGATAGCGCAAGAGCGCGTCCTTCAGGAGTTTGCCCCAGGCGTTGCCGACGTGCATGCGGCCGCTCGTGAACGGTGGCCCGTCGAGGAAGTAGAACTCCTCGCTCTCGGTATCGGCTGCCTGCTGCGTCGCGTATTCGTAGGCGTGATTCGTCTCGTCCGGCGCGTCGACGCCGGGGAAGGCGTCGGCGTCGCTCCAGTGGGTTTTGACGTGCTGTTCGACTGCGTTCGGGTCGTAGTGGTCGGGTAATCGGTCTGGCATCGGTGTGTCGGTCGCGCTGCTGAGATGCGTCTCCTCGTGGCGGTTGGCGTGCGATACGAGGCAACTCATCCGATTTCAGCGGCTTTCGGGTTAGTCGCCGTCGGTGGATCAGGACTCACGGCACGAGCGGGCTCAGCACGAGCAGTGTCCGCTGGTGGACGCTGGGTCGAAGCGCCGGACGAGACGGGCGGCGCTGTCGAACTCGAACGAACCGTCGTGCACCGAGAAAGTTGGTACTATGCCCCTGACGGGGCAATACTAATCGACGCCACGGGCACGACGTGCCGCGTCATTATGTGTATACTTTCCCTCGGTCGATAAATCGTTTTCGACGGTCTGTGTGTGAGTCACTATCGAAACAGCTACCACCGGGACGCTTACGCAAACCAGCGTGAAAGCCCCCGCCGGCTCCAGTCGAGGGGCTTGCTGCGCGCTTCGCTCACTTCGTTCGCTTCAGTGCTTACTGCGCCCGTCTTCCCGGAGCCGGCGGCCCCTTTCATTCCCACCCGTTTCGATTGACCATGACTCTGAGCGGGTGGGAATGAAAGGGGCGACTCGCTCGCCGAAGCCCGGAGAAGCAAGCCGCGAGACGGCAAGCCGTCTCGGCCCGTGCGAACGGCGCCTTCGGCGCCGTGCGCAGACACCGCAGGGAGTGTAACGACCGAGGAGCGCAGCGAGCCGCGCGAGTCGAGCGAGTCGGGGCTTTCACGCTGTTGGCGGTTACTATCACGATATTCGTTCAAGCTGCAGGGAATGAATTGAGAAGAACGACCACTGAGACCGACCGAACCCTACTAATCCAGCGTGACCCAGGTGAGGAAGACGATGGCGAGGGTCTCGAGGACGTGGAACAGGAGCATGGCCTGCCAGGCGACGTCGGGGACGGCGGTGCTGAACCAGGCAGAGCGAACCTCGTCGAAGACGTAGAAGTACACCGCGAACGCGTTCTCGGCGAACAGCAGGACGGCGAAGACGAGGAACCCGAGGGTGTGTTTCGAGCGGAGTCGCCAGTAGTTGCGTGCCCAGACGGTGCCGAGCACCGCCAGTAACACGACGTTGAGGGCGACGGCGATCCGCGCGATGGTGAAGAGGGTACTCATCTGTTGGGTGTCCGGTGTCGGGTGTCTGCTGTATTCGTGTGGCTGGTCATGAATCGTCCGGTCGGTCGAGTTGCTCGATGATCTGTTCGACGGTGTCCCAGTGGGTCTTGACGGTGTCCGACGGGAGGTAGACGGCGCCGTAGTCGTCGCCGCTGGCCTCCAGAACGTCGTTGTCGGTGAGGACGTCGAGATGGTGGCGGACCGTGTCGTAGTTGAGGTCCATGTCCTCGGCGAGCTGGTTCGGGTTGCGCGGCCGTTCGTCGAGTGCGCGGAGGATACGCACCCGGTTGATGCCGCCGCGCGTCCCGGCCAGTACGTACCAGAGGACGGCCTCCATTGACGGTGACCCACTCAGCGGGCCTACGTAAGCGCATCGACCGATAGACGACCGAGCGCGGATTGCGGGCCAATGATGGACTTCGAGCGACCGCTGAACGTCGGGCGGCCGCTGAACGGCGGGCGACCGCTGAACGTCGGGCGGCCGCTGAACGGCGGGCGACCGATGGACTGGCGTCGTGGGACTACTCGTCGACGATGAACTGACCAGCGATCTCCTTCACCTCGTTCATGGTCTTGGGCTCGTCGACGCCCTTCGGGAACGGCGAACTCGCGTTGATCTCGTTCAGGAAGCTCGCGTGGCGGGCCTCGACGCTGTGGATGCCGATGGCGGCCGCGAACACGTCGTCGTTCGAGACCGTCGGTGCGGCGCCCTTGTAGGCGGCGACGCCGGTGTTCTCCAGGGCCTTCGCGACGCCGAGGAACTCGCTGGGGGTCTCGTAGCCGAAGTCGTAGGTCGCCTCCTCGACGGGCGTCCCGCCGAGTTTCTCGATGGTGTCGGCGATGGCCGAGACGTGGGCGGCCTCGTGGGCACCGGCGGTGCGGAGGTGGTCGGGCACGGCCATCCGGACCTCGCTCCCGAAGTTCATGAGCGCGTCTGCGTTCATGATCTGCTCGTCGCTGAACGTCTCGAGGCCCTCGCGGTAGAAGGCGTTCTCCAGGTGTTCGAGCGTGAGCGCGTAGTTGAGGACGTTCACGTCGGTCACGTCGTTGTCGGCCTTGCGGTCGTGGGACGGCCGGTCCTCACCGGTGTCGTACACGCTCGGGTCGACCTCGCTCGTGACGAAGCCGCCGGCGATTTCCAGCACTTCGTCGATGGATTTGGCTTCGTCGACGCCCTTCGGGTACGGGTTGTCGCCGTTGATCAGGTTCAGGAAGCTCGCGTGACGGGCTTCGACGCTGTGGATGCCCGCCGCGGCGGCGAGGATGTCGTTGTTGACGACCTGCGGTGCGGCCCCAGCGTAGGCGGCGACGCCGGTGTTTTCCAGCGCTTGCGCGACGGCCAGGAACTCGCTGGGCGTCTCGTAGCCGAAGTCGTACTCCCCCTCGCCGACGGGGGTGCCGCCGAGTTTCTCGACTGTGGCGGTCAGCGCGTCCACGTGGGCCTTCTCGTGGGCACCGACGGTCGCGAGGTACTCTGGCACTTCCATGCGGACGGTCTCGCCGAAGTTCGAGAGGACGTCGGCCTCCATCAGTTCGTCGTCGGCGAACTCCTCGAGGCCGTCGCGATAGAAGGCGTTCTCCAGGTGTTCGAGCGTGAGTGCGTAGTTGAGGATCGGAACGTCCGGCGCGGCCATCGATTCGGTCGGCGTCGGCGTCTCGGTCGGTTCCTCGGTGGGCGTTGCGGTCATATCGCCCATGGCGTCGGTCGGCGTGTCGGTCGCAGTCGGCGTCGGCGTTGGCTCCATCTCGTCCGTCGAGGCACCGCCACCGGCACCGTCGTCGTTGCTCGAACAGCCGGCCAGCCCGATGGCAGCCAGCGAGACAGTTGCTCCGAGCACGGTTCGTCGCGTTCGACCGTCTGCGTCGTGGGGTCGGGTCATGGTTCCATCCATTCAAACCACTCACCCCCTAAAGGCAATTTTCCGATTTCTTACATGATTCCGTCGGGCCTCCGCCGTGTGTCGGGCAGAACTCTCACCCAATTTCGGGGGAAATTCGCTCACGGTCTGGCGGTCACATGGCTGGTGCGGGACGCTCGGCCTCAGTGCTCTCGACGGAAAGCCATCGGCCGGAGTTCCTCGGGACGGCCGTGTGGCTCCGCGACGGGATCCAGCGTCTCGAAGCCACAGGATTCGTAGAACGGGACGAGCCCCTCCCGGACGAGCAAGGCGAGGTCGACGCCCGACAGGGGTGGATGCGTCTCCAGCGCGGCCATCAATTCGGTGCCGACGCCCTCACCGCGATACTCCTCGTGAACGATCACGTCGTAGACCATCGCGTAGTAGGTGTAGTCTGTCAGGACCCGCGCGGCGGCGACGAGGTCACCAGTCGTTTCGTCGCGAAGGCCGACGACCTCGTCCGATGCGGCCAGCGCCCGTTCGATGCTCGTTTCGTCGCGGTCTTCCCACCACGCGTGTGTCTCGTAGAGGGCCTGCAGTTCCGATGCCGCGGCCGGGCCGAGCGAGTGGTCTACCGTGCGTGTCATCGTCGGTGGAAGAGGCGAACCGGAGAAAAATCCGCCGGCGGTGTGTCACCGACTCTCGAACGACGAGCGAAGGACCAGTAGCCGAACCACTGACCGGTCCAGCGTCTGGATTATGCCCGGTCGAACCATCACCGCAGACGACAAAACACTTGTCAGTAGATCGTGAGCTCTGGACATGGATCTCGATGGGAGCGTGGCCCTCCTTCTGATCGTCGGGCTGTTACTCGTCGTTCCTGGCGTCGCCCTCGTCGACGCCGGTCACGACAATGCGATTCTCTCGGAAGTCGTCAGGGAGGGCGACCCACCTGACGGGGCGAATGTGACCGACTACGCGGACCTCCCGCCGCCCGCACAGTCGGCCGTCGACGAGGTGCTTCGCGAGGAATACACGATACTGTCGACTGAGGAGGACGAGACGGCCGTCGATGCCCTCCGTGGCTATCGATACGTACAGAAGAATGGGACGGTCTATTTCCTCAGAACGACTTCTGCAGACGGTGATCCCGGAGGCCTTCAATTGATCGCCGGCAATCCCCTCCTGGCGATGGGTGGTCTCCTGGTCGGTGCGGCCGCGTACCGGTCGACCGGCGGTCGACGGTATCGGTCGGTCGTCCTGTTCCCCGTCTGCGCCGCGGTGTCGCTGCTCGCGGGGAGCGTCATCGCTGGCGCCGGATCATCCAACGACCTGCTCTTCGTGCTCTCGCTGGGCTTGGCGGCGACCATCCCCATAGCCTTGGGGATCGCAGCCCGCCAACGCGCTGTCCCGCTTGGTGTCGGCGCGCTGGCATTGCTTCTCGTCGCTATCACGGTCCTGTTTCTCGGGCCGGAGTCGTATGCGCTCCCGATCCTGCTGGGCCTGGTCGTGCTCGGGGTTCCCGGCGCGGCCCTCGGCTGGTGGGTCGGGGGCACGCATCGCGATGAATCGAACGCGAACCCGACCACGTGAACCCGAGTGTAGCGACCCCTCGTCAAATGGGGGCGTCGCTTCCTCGCGCACCGGGCATTCGGCATGCTGCGAAACGACGGTCCCGGGGGTGTCAGTGACCACCTGGCCTCAGTCTTCGTCGCCGAAGGACTTGACAGCCTTCTTCATATCGACGTGGCCGGATCCGCGGTAGGTATCCACGGATTCGGTTTCGGGATTGGACCCGGGATTACTGGGCTGGTCGCCGTCGCTCTCGCCGTCGGTCGCGAGATTCGTTCCCTCGGCTCGACCGAGAATATCCGGATACGTACTCGGTGCAGTCGTCGACCCGGATTTACCGACTGGGGGTTCGGAAGTCGTTGCCTCGATCGCATCGCGAATCTCATCGGCGGAGGCGTCCGGGTCCTGAGCGGCGAGCAGGGCTGCGAGGCCGGTCACCTGCGGCGCGGCCATGCTCGTCCCGGCTTTCCAGCCGTAACTGGGTGCGAACTCGTCCTCGTCTTCCTCGTCCTCGGCCGGGACGAACTCGAAGGTCGTGTTGAAGACGAGGTCGTAGAACCAGTTGGTGTCAGTCTCTTGCAGGTCCAGATCCGCGTTGCCGCCGGCGGCACTGACGTTCACTTCGTCGTCCCCGCCGTAGTCGGTGAAGAATGCCGGTTCTTCCGGCTTCTGTTCGGTCTGGATCGGTTGCTCGATTTCGAAGCCGGTGTCGCCGACCTCCTTCGACTTGTTCTTGCCCTTGCCATTGCCGTTACCGCCGTCAGACCAGCCGTATCCGATAGGGCCGGTCGCGCTGACGGTGAGGAATTCGTCGACGGAGGCGGGGAGGCTGAAGAAACCCGATTCCCCGAAGATTTCGAAGTCCAGCGGTGGGGCACAGAACCCGCCCGCCGTCGGGTCGGCGTGGTTCGTCGAGGAGTTGCCTGCGGAGGTGACCGGCAGGCAGTCGTTGTCCAGGGCGTACTGGCCGGCGGCCTCGTACAGCGGGTAGTAGAAGATGAGGATGAGCAGGCCGATGAACGAACACACCGGCAGCGGCCCGAGGCCGAGACTGAGATTGACGGCATCACAGCCGGCGCCGCCCTCGTCTTCCGGTGTCGCACCGTGGACGATGGCCGCCGCGATGTTGGACGTCGAGGCGCCGGGGAACACCCGCAGGTCGACCACCTCTGCGTCCGGTGCGACGCCGACGACGCCGGTTCCGTTCTCGGCGGCCGCGGCGATGCCGGCGACGTGCGTTCCGTGATCGACTCCATCCACTGGCCCGGGAATCGGGCCACCGGTACCGAAGTTCTCCGAGAGGTCCTCCCGGACGTTCGGGAGATCTGGGTGCGTGACGCTCCGGTTGGGGTTCGCGCCGAGGACGCCCGAGTCGATGATCCCGACCCGGGCCCCGTCACCCGTCGACGTGTCGTGGACGTGTCCGATGCGCTGGCCTTTCTTGTCCCACTGTAAGTCGTAGAGGTCGTCTTCGACGGTATTGCTCGCGTTGAGCCCTGATTCGTGTGCGACTTCCGGGCCGGAGAGCTTCAGGTCGACGTCGGGGACGTAGGGGAGTGATTCGTCGTTCTCGGCCTTTTCACGAAGTGTGTCGAGGTTTTCTTTGTCGAAATCCGCTTCGCCGTAGTACTCCTCGAACTTCTCCTCGCTGAAGTCGACGTCGCAGTCGGCCGGGAGGTGCTCTTCGGTACACTCCACGATGCAGTAGCCGATTTCGTCGTGGAGGTCTTCGGTGATCTCGATGTGTTCGCTGTTCTGCAGGTCCGATGCACTCATGTCATCGGCATCGGTATCACACACCCAGCGGTCTTCAGCGGGGGATGCGGTGACCGCGTGGGGTCCGAGGGTGAGGACACCGCCGGCCACGCCCAGGCTTTGCAACACGTCACGTCGTGTCTTTCGAAAAGACATAACGAACGACCTTTTGTACCGAAAGATCATATTGTTATGAAGTAGATAGATTTAACTCAAGTATCAATGGCACTATTTTCAACGAGGGCTAAATGAACAATTTACACTGGCCTTCAAGACGCCACCCGCGTCAGACTCAGCCGTTCTCTGCCGGTAATCGCTGATTATCGAGGTCATACTGTGGAACAATACGCGCGCTGTTTCACTATAGCAAATCCAACAGACGGTGAGCTCATGGCCGGTGAACAGGACTCGCGCGAAGCCGAATCAGAACCGATCGCGGATTCAGATTTCAGATTCTGTCGGACTCGGTCGAAAAACCCGTCGGACAAACTGGTTCGTCCGGGATGGTCGAGCGGCTCACGCACAAATGCGTAGCAAATCGGAGCGCTGAGTTTCGACGGCGGCGGACGGGCCCGGGGCATCCCATCGACCGGTGGATCACCTGCGATGCTGTGTCGATAGTTCCCACGGACGTGCGGCTTCGATAGCAATATTTGTCGGCTCGCCGAAGGGAGTGGTGTGGATCGAACACCGCTATCGGTCCTGTTGCCGACGCTCTCCTGGACGGACGCCTGCGATGAGGTCGCCTCCCAACTCGCGACGGCGGACGAACTGTTCGTTATTTGCGACCACGCCGACGACCCGGTGGCCGAACGAGATGGACTGGCCGACGGCGTCGAAGTCGTCGTCGCGGGCGACCCCGACGGCTGCTCGGGCAAGGCAAACGCCATCGACGTCGGGATGGAGCGGGCAAGCCACGAGCGCATCGTGTGGACCGACGACGACTTTCACCACCCCGAGGACTGGCTGGACACGCTCGCCGCCGACTACGAGGAACACGGCCCGGTCTCCGAGGTTCCCTTTTTCCGCGGGCGGGACCCGCTCGCAGTCCTCCTCGAACCGACGAACGTCTTCGGTGGGACGCTGCTGACGTGGCTCGGCGACGTCGCGTGGGGCGGCGGCGTGATATTCGAGCGCGATGACCTCGACGTCGAGGCGTTCCGGGCGGATCTGCGACGGACGATCAGCGACGACGGAACCCTGGGGGAACATCTCCCCGTCACGACGCGAAAGCGCGTCCGCGAGGTGCCTGCCGGAGGCCGCCTGCGCAGCACGCTCGAACGGTACGTCAGGTTCATCAAAACCGTTCGATTTCACGCACCCGGCCTCTCCGTCTTCAATGTGGTCTCGCTCGTCGCCACGGCGGCGGCGTTCGTGTTCGCTCCGGTCGTCACGACTGTGGGATTCACGGCCATGTACGGAGCCATCTACGCCGCCTTCGGGATCCGCCGATGGACGTTCATGCTGGCACTGCCGGCCATGCTGGCGAACATTCCCCTGATGGGCTACGCGCTCGCCCGCCGCACCTTCGTCTGGGGTGGCCGGCGCTATCGCTGGCGGCGCATGTTCGACGTGGGTATTCTGGAGTGACCCCCGACGGGAGGTGCGAGCAGCCTGCTACCGGTGCCATTCCTTGATCAAGACACGCGACGATAGACGGGACTGGCTATCTCGCCGACAAGTGGGTTCCGGCAGTCCGGGAGCAGTCGAACCACACGGGAAGACGTCCCGCGAAAAATCACTCAGTAGGTTTTCGCCCAGTAGGCAGTTTCCTCGGCAGATTCTCCGCAGATGGCGCAGTCCTCGTGGATCGGTTCTTCGTCGCGGTCGAGCGGGACCATGACGATTTCGGCGGCGATGGCGTCCTTGATGGGTTCCTCGCAGTCCTCGTCCCCACACCAGCCGGACTTGACGTAGCCGCCGTGCTGGCCGATGGTGCCCAGGATCTCTTCGCGGGAGTCGGCCTCACGGATCTCGCCTTCGAGCGTCTCCTCGGCGCTGGCGTAGAGTTTGGCGAAGACGGTGTCGAGGTGGTCCTCGACGGTGGCGACGGCGTCGGCGCGGTCCTCGACGATGGTCTCGCCGTCGGGGCGGTGATTGAAGGTGAGTTCCTCGTCCTCGACCTCGTTCGGGCCGACTTCGATGCGGAGCGGGACGCCCTTGAGCTCCCACTCGTTGTACTTGAAGCCGGGGTTGCGGTTGTCGCGGTCGTCGAGGTGGACGCGGAGGCCGGCCTCGTCGAGTTCCGCGGCGACGTCGGCGGCGTACTCGACGATTTCCTCCTGGTTGTCCTCCTGCCAGATGGGGACGATGACGACCTGTTCGGGGGCGAGCGCGGGCGGGAGCACGAGGCCCTGCTCGTCCGAATGAGTCATGATGAGCGCGCCCATCGACCGCCAGGAGAGGCCCCAGGAGGTGGTGTGGGCGGTCTGCTCGTTCTCGTCCTCGTCGCTGTAGGTGATGTCGAACGCGTCGGCGAACGAGGTGCCGAGGTAGTGAGAGGTCCCGCCCTGGACGGACTTCCCGTCGGGCATCAGTGCCTCGACGGTCGTCGTGGTGTGCGCGCCGGGGAACTTGTCGTGGGGCGGCTTGCGGCCCTTCAGCACCGGCATGGCGAGTACGTCCTCGTACAGTTTCTCGTACTGGTCGAGGCGGGTCATCGTCTCGTCCCAGGCGCCGTCCTGGTCGGCGTGGGCGGTGTGCCCCTCCTGCCAGAGGAACTCCTTGGTGCGGAAGAACGGCTTGGTTTCGGTGGCTTCCCAGCGAACCACGGAACACCACTGGTTGACGCGCATCGGGAGGTCGCGGTGCGAGCGGACCCAGTCGGCGATGAATGGGGTGATGATGGACTCGCTCGTTGGGCGGACGGCGAGGCGCTCTTCGAGTTCGTCGTAGCCCCCGTGGGTCACCCAGGCGACTTCCGGGTCGAAGCCTTCCACGATGTCTTTCTCCCGTTCGAGGTAGCTCTCGGGGATGAATAGCGGGAAGTAGGCGTTCTGGACGCCCGTGTCCTTGAACCAGCCGTCGAGGTGGTCCTGAATCTGTTCCCAGACCGCGTACCCGCGCGGGCGGGTGACGATGAAGCCGCCCATCGGCGCGTAGTCGGCCATCTCCGCCTTCTGTACGACCTCGGCGTACCAGTCGCCTGTCGCGTGCTCCTTGCTCTCGGTGATCCCGAGTTCCTGGTGGTCCTCGCTCATTGTCGAATCCTCGCCGAGCGCGTTCTTGAACCTGACGAAGCGGTGGTTCGTCGGTGCCGCGGTTGCCGAGTCATCGGTGCGTCGCTCCCGAAGTAGTTCGTCCGGCACCTCTTCGATTCGCCACTGACTGACGCGGGTCAGTGCGAATCGTCGACCACCGATTGGTCGAAAATCCGGTTCCGTTCTACGGATTAGCCGTCCGTTTCGATCTGTCTGGAGACGAAAACCCGGACGTTTGTGCGGTGTGGTACTCCATTCCACACAATTATTAAGTATAAATGGCCCGACGATTCAGGTATGTCTTCCGCCAGTGTGCTGCGGACGGCGTCTGCTTCGCCCGGTGACCGACCGACCACCGCGAGCCGACGTTTCTGGACACTGCTGGCGGCGTCTTTCCACGTCTGGCAGTTCACATCGTGAGGTTCCACCCCGCCGGTGCGGGCGTCCGCGTCCAGGCCCCACCGGAGCACGTCGACGTATCGCCGACCGACAGCCGACACTGTGACCGCGACCACGCGGCCAGCGTCCCAGCAGTCCCAGCCGAGCATCCACCGCCAACAGCGACACCATGAGCACGATACGAGACACCGATCTGATACGCACCAACGACTACGGCGACGAACGCGGCGAAGTACGCGTCCTCGACCCGGAGGGCAACCTGCTCCCAGGCGCGACAGTCCCGGACCTCTCGGACGAGGCCCTGGTGACGATGTACGAGGGCATGAAGACCGCCCGCCACTTCGACGAGCGGGCGGTTAGCTGGCAGCGCCAGGGCCGACTCGCGACGTACGCGCCGATGAGCGGCCAGGAAGCGGGACAGGTCGCGAGCACCCTCGCCATGGCCGACGACGACTGGGTGTTCCCGACCTACCGGGAACACGCCGTTCGCCTGCTCGCGGGCTTTGCCCTGCCCGACATCCTCCGTGGGCTCATGGGTGCGCAACTCCCGTGTGGGTCCGCCGGTGGCCCGACGGTCGCACCGGAGGCGATTCCCATCGCGACCCAGCTTCCCCACGCGACCGGCGCTGCGATGGCGGCCCGCTATTGCGGTGATGACTCGGTCGCTCTGACACACTTCGGTGACGGTGCGACCTCCGAGGGCGACTTCCACGAGGCCCTGAATTTCGCCGGCGTCTTCGACGCGCCCGCAGTCTTCCTCTGTCACAACAACCAGTGGGCCATCTCGGTCCCGCGTCGACGCCAGACCGCGAGCGCGACCCTCTCGCAGAAGGCTCGTGCCTACGGATTCGAGGGCGTCCGCGTCGACGGAATGGACCCGCTCGCGGTCTACTCGGTCGTCGAGTACGCCCGGGAGAAGGCGCTCGACCCGGACCCGGAGGACCTCCGGCCGACGCTGATCGAATCCGTCGAATATCGCTACGGTGCGCACACGACGGCCGACGACCCCGAGGTCTACCGGGACGAGGACGAAGTCACCTACTGGCGCGACCGAGACCCGATAGACCGCCTCGAACAGTACCTCCTGGATACTGGCCGTCTCGACGGTGAGGAAATCGACGCCATCGAGACTCGCGTCGCCGACCGGGTCTCAGAGTCTATCGACGCGGCCGAATCGCAGACCCCGCCCGAACTCGACGACATGTTCGACGCGGTGTACGAGGAGAAGCCGCCACGTGTGGAGCGCCAACGCGAGCAGATGCGGCAACTCCGTACCCGCCACGGCGACGCGTTATTGCGAGAGTAACACCCTCGCTGTACTCGCGGTTCGTCCGCTCGACTACTCGCTGGTGTCGACGGGTTCGACCGCGAAGGGACTCGCCGACTCGCGCCAGTCCCATCCGGGGAGACGTGTCTGGAACCCGGCAGCGAGCGCGGCGTCGAGGTCGTCGAGTCCTGCGGGGTCGTCTGGTCTGACACCTGCCGGACCATCAGTGCCCTCGATTGCGACGTCTGCGTAGTGGAACGTGGCCTCGCCCAGCAAGCGGAGTGGTTGCGTCCCGGCGATCATCCCAGCGAGTTCGCGGCCGAGTAGTTCGTCGACGACGAATCCGGGATAGTCGCCCTGGACGTCGAGTGATCTGAGGATTCGAACAACTGCGGCGACGTTGACGGCCCGGTCGCCGTCGCGGAAGACGTCGTCGACTGCATCGAGGTACTGGTTCCGGGTCACGCCGTCGACCTCGGTCTCGAAGTGGTCTCCGAGTTCGGCTCTGGTTTCGTTGATCAGCGCGACGACGACGGGGGATCGCTCGCGGATCCAATCGCGCTCTTCGGCGACGAGAGCGGGTGTGACGTGCATACTGGGTCGATGTGCCGGAGCATCTACTGTTTTGCGAAGGCTTTTATAACACCGAAGGGTTATGGCGAAGTAAGCCGGTTTTCCGGACACTTCCGTTTAGGGTCCGGAGTGGATTACGTCAGTAGGAAAACCGACCTATGAATATTACTGTCAGATCCCGGCAGGGACACCGTGAAACGTGGGACGGCGAGCGAACGGATGCGCCCGACCAGCGGCAACCGGCCGGTCCGACCCTGTTTTCGCAGCTATGAGTCAAGTAGATAAGCAACTCGACGATATCAGAGCAGAGATCGAACAGGAAGTTCCGAACGACATCTCCATCACGGAGGTCACCTACGAGGGGCCAGAGCTGGTGGTGTACACTCGCGACCCCAAGGCCTTTGCGAGCAACGGCGACCTCATCCGCAAACTCGCATCGAAACTGCGCAAGCGCATCACCGTTCGGCCCGACCCGAGCGAGCTCTCCACGCCGGACGACGCACAGGCCACAATCGAGAGCATCATCCCCGAGAACGCAGGCGTCACCGACCTCGACTTCCACCACGATACCGGTGAGGTGGTCGTGGAGGCCCAGAAACCCGGGATGGTCATCGGCCGCCACGGGTCGACGCTCCGGGAGATCACCCAGGAAGTCGGGTGGACCCCCGAAGTCGTCCGCACACCGCCCATCGAGTCCTCCACCGTCAACAACGTCCGCAACTTCCTGAAACAGGAACGCGACGACCGCCGTGACATCCTCGAACGGATCGGCCGCCAGATCCACCGCGAGGAGATGTCCGACGACGAGTGGGTCCGCATCACGACGCTCGGGTGCTGCCGTGAGGTCGGTCGCGCGGCATTCATTCTATCGACGCCGGAGACACGGGTGCTCATCGACTGTGGTGACAAACCCGGCGCCGAAGACGAAGTGCCCTACCTCCAGGTCCCGGAAGCGCTCGGGTCCGGTCCGAGTTCGCTCGACGCGGTCGTGCTCACACACGCCCACCTCGACCATTCGGCGCTCATCCCGCTGCTGTTCAAATACGGCTACGACGGGCCCATCTACTGCACGGAACCGACCCGTGACCTGATGGGACTGCTGACGCTGGACTACCTCGACGTGGCCTCGAAAGAGGGTCGGGCGCCGCCGTACGAGTCCGAGATGGTCCGCGAGGCGATCAAACACTGCGTCCCGCTAGAGTACGGCGACGTCACGGACATCGCTCCGGACATCAAACTGACGCTGCACAACTCGGGGCACATCCTCGGATCGGCAATCTGTCACTTCCACATCGGGGACGGCCTCTACAACGTCGCCTTCTCGGGCGACATCCACTACGACGACACGCGCCTGTTCAACGGCGCCGTCAACGAGTTCCCGCGCGTCGAGACGCTCGTGCTCGAATCGACCTACGGCGGTCGCAACGACTACCAGACCGACCAGGCCGACTCCGAGCGCAAACTGAAGGAAGTCATCCGGAACACGATCGAACGGGATGGCAAGGTGCTCATTCCGGCGTTCGCAGTCGGGCGTTCCCAGGAGATCATGCTCGTCCTGGAAGAGGCGATGCGCAACGGGGACATCCCGGAGGTGCCGGTCCACCTCGACGGGATGATCTGGGAGGCGACGGCCATCCACACGACCTATCCCGAGTACCTCCGCGACGACCTGCGAGACCGTATCTTCCACGAAGACGAGAACCCGTTCCTCGCAGACCAGTTCAACCACATCGACGGCGGCGAGGAAGAACGCCAGGACGTCGCCGACGGCGGCCCCTGCGTCGTGCTCTCGACCTCCGGGATGGTCGAAGGCGGCCCGATCATGTCCTGGCTTCGCCACGTCGGTGGCCAGGAGGAGGGGACAATGGTGTTCGTCGGGTACCAGGCACAGGGGACGCTCGGTCGCCGCATTCAAAATGGCTGGGACGAGATTCCGGTCAACGACGGTGGCGGCCGCGCGAACACCCTCTCGCTCGACATGAACGTCGAGACGGTCGACGGCTTCTCCGGGCACGCCGACCGGCAGGGTCTGGAGAACTTCGTGCGCACGATGAACCCTCGCCCAGAGAAAGTGCTCTGCGTCCACGGCGACGAGTCCTCGACGCAGGACCTCTCGTCGGCACTCTACCACGAGTTCAACATGCGCACCTTCGCACCGAAGAACCTCGAAACCTTCCGATTCGTCTAGGCACAGGCGTACGCGCTGGGGAGATGTGGGAGGGCGAATCGGCCCGGAGCGGCGTTGGACTGCGGGAGGAAGCGACCCTCTGTTTCGGTTACCGTACCACGATTCCGGTTCTCATGCGTCCGTGTCCGGTCGTCTCGAGTGACGATAGCTGGGTGAAGCCGCTCAGTGGGTGCCGTCGTGGAGTTCGGTCGCTGCCTCGTCGAGTTTCGGCCCTGCGCTGTAGAGTCGCCGGCCATCTGCTGCAGCCGTGTGTTTCTCCAACCACTCTCGTGCCGCCATCGTCGTCAGGACGTCCCGGACTGTTCGCTCGGCTGGGTCGCCCAGGTCGGTTTCGACGCGAACGTCCGAGACTGCGAACTCGTCCAGTTGGGAGGCGAGTTGCAACCCCGCGTCCCAGATCCGGTCCCGTTTCGTGTGTGTTGCCATGTCTCTCCTGTACTCGTGGCCGACCGACCGGTCAGCGTCACCCTCTCTCCGTCCGTCACCCGGCGTACGCCTGATTATCGTTCCCACCTATAATTTCTCGCATGTACCAGATCCGGGATACGAGATTCGTCCGCCGTTGGACGCGACGCCGTGATTCGTCGGTCCACCGATGGAACCGATACCTCTCCAGGGGTCCGGCTCGTTTGGACGCTCTCAGGGGTGGTGGGACGAGATTCGATCCGTTCCACTGGAAGCGATGGTCGAACGGCTACAGAGTCTGGTCCTATTGCTCGTTTTCGGGCTGAATGACGCACTGGAAGTATCTGAAACCAATCACTGACAAATTTTGTATGAGATTGCCGGCGGTGACCGGTCTGTCAGGGAACGTGGCCCTTTCGGCGAGCAGATCGGTAAATTACGAGAACATGAAAACTATCTCAACACCAACTGACGTGAAATAAACGACCGTTCGTGGTACTCTTTTTCCCGTCGGGGCCGAACAGGGGCACTAGTTTATATAGTGGACTTCAAATAAATTCGAGTCTTTGCCAGCGTATCGATGGACGTGGCGGCGCTCGAAATGTTTGGTGTAATTACCCTTCGATCAATTTCAGCCCGGTCGCCATTTATATAGGCCTGGTGGGGCCAGATGCATCAAACCGGTATCCGAGGGAGTTGAGCATGAATTGCATCAGTTGTGGCCAACCGGCGGGATACAACCGCGTGGTCGTCGATACGGTGTCGGGTCGAGAGCGAAGCGGTTTCTGCCGCAACTGTGAGTTCGACGAGTTCGGTCGCGCACTTGAGCGGTTCAGTCAGACCACGCGGACCTGTATCATGTGCGACCGGGACGGGTACGTCGCGCTCGCTGCCTACACGCCAGTCCTCGAAGAAGGGGACGAGCGCCTCGTCTCGACCGTCGAGTACGAGGTCACCGAACGCACTCCATTTCTCTGTGACGAACACTTGCACGCTATCGTGGGCGACGAGGAAGACAGGGAAGGGACGCCAGGGCGAGTTTCCGGCTGAGGTTCGGCCCTGGAACGTGAGCAGGCGGTCGCCAGTCGTGGGACGAGTCATCGACGCAACCGCGCGTTCGAAGTCCACGACTCGGAACGCTTTAGATCCCGGCGGCCGACCGCGTGGTCGTGAGCGCCAGCGTCGACCGCCTCGAGCAACTCGATCCACGAGCACTGCTGTCGTTCGGGGGTCTGGTCGCCCTCGTGGCCACGGCGGGTAGCCTCTACCTCTCGGAAGGGATGGGCCTCGTTCCCTGCGAACTCTGCTGGTACCAGCGCATCCTCATGTATCCGCTGGTGGTCGTCTTCGGCGTGGCCGTTCTCGAAGGGCGCGTCGGCGTGTATCGCACGGTGTTGCCGCTTTCGCTCGCAGGATTCGTGATCGCCGGGTATCACTCGTGGCTGCAGGTGGCGGCAGGTGGTCGCTGTACGTTCGGTGGGGGGTGTGCGGCCGTCCAACTACGGGTCGCGGGGCTCTCGATACCGAACCTGTCGCTGCTGGCCTTCGGGTTGATCGCCGGGACCGCCGCACTACTGTGGGTGCGTAGTCCCCGGAAGAACGCGGCAGACGGCTAGCGAGGCCCTTCGTACCCGAGTTGGTCGTCGAACTCGGATTCGAGTTCGTCGAGTTCCGCTTCGAGTGCGTCGATGCGCTCCTCGAGTCGATGGAACTCGGCACTCTCTTCGAGGGCGGCCGGGTGCTTCTCGACTTCGAGGACGTTCCGCTTGACGCGGAGTGTGCTGAGTTCCCGCTGAGTCTCGTCGTACTCGTCGAGGAGTTCCAGCCGTTCGACCGTCTCGATGAGGTCGCTCTTGTCGACTGGTTTGACGAGGTAGTCGTCACAGTCGATGGTGACGATGTCGAAGTCCGGATCGACTGCTGTGACGAGTGCGACCTGGCAGTCGATGTTCTGGGCGCGGATCGTTTCGAGGACTTCGTCACCGGACTTGTCGGGCATTCGTCGGTCGAGGAGGACGATGTCGACGTCGTCGTCGACAGCCGCGAGGGCGGCCTCACCGCTATCGACCGACCGTACTGCGTACCCCAGCGGTTCGAGGTAGAGCGCGAACGACTCACGGACTACCTCTTCGTCGTCGACAACGAGGACGGTCGTCGGCCCATCCTCCGTTGTCCTGGCGACGGAATCCAGGTCCTCGCTGTTCGACATTGGGGGAAAGTTGGTGAGACCGGTAGAAAAATGTGTGCGTCTCGGGGCGAACGTCCCAGAACAGTAACGCATTTACCCGCGCCGAATCGGTGCGCTCGGCCGACACGGAAGCGGCTTCCGCGACCCGATCCGTTAACACGCCACCGGACGAGTGTCGCTACATGGAATACGTCCGACTCGGTTCCACAGGACTGCAGGTATCACCGATCTGTCTCGGCACCTGGCGATTCGGCCTCGAACACGAAGACAGCGGCGTGATGGAAACCGACCGCGAGGACGCCCACGAACTCCTCGACGCGCTCGAAGAACGCGGCGGCAACTTCATCGACACCGCCAACGGGTACGGCGAGGGCCGGAGCGAGCGGTGGATCGGCGAATGGCTGGCCGAGCGCGACCGCGAGGACTACGTCATCGCCTCGAAATGTTACTGGTCGGACGTCTCTCGATTCCAGGAGAACCTGTCGAAAAAGAACGTCAGGGCGGAAGTCGAGGGGTCGCTCGAGAAACTGGGCACCGACTACCTGGACGTCCTCTATCTCCACCGCTTCGACGACGAGACGCCGCTCGAGCACACGCTCAGGGCCGTCGATGACCTGGTCAGCGAGGGCAAGGTCCACTACGTCGGCATCTCGACCTGTGACGCCTGGAAGCTCACGAAGGGCCTCTGGAAAGCCGACGTGAACAACTACGAGGCATTCAGCGTCACCCAGCCACTGTTCCACGCTGCCTACTACGAGGACGTGGCCGAGTACCTCGACGTCTGTGCGGACCAGAACATCGCGGTCTGCCCGTATTCGCCCCTCGCCGGCGGCTTTCTCACCGGAAAGTACGAACGCGTCGGTGACGGCACCTACGACCTCGACGCGCCGGAGGGCACCCGCGCGGACCTCGACGAGATGTTCGAGAACTGGTACGTGTCGGAGCGCGGCTGGCACGTGCTCGACGCCGTCCGCGAGGTGGCCGAGGAAGTCGACGCCTCGCCCGCACAGGTCGCGCTCCGGTGGCTGATGGACCAGCGTGACTTTGACTGTGTCCCCATCGTGGGCGCCCGGACGGTCGACCAGTTAGACGAGAACATGGCCGCCGTCGACGTCTCGATCAGTGACGACCAGTTCGACCGGATCTTCGAGGCCCGCTACGACGAGGACGGAACCCTCTACCGGACGAACGCGTAGGCCACACCGGCCACGCTGTCGAGCTTCGCGGAACCGCACCCTTTTCCGTCGCCCGACGGAGCCTCTTGTATGGCTATTGCAACTGGCGACACTGTGACCCTGGAGTACACCGGCCGACTCGACGACGGAACCGTCTTCGACACGTCGCTCGAATCCGTCGCGACCGAGGAAGGACTCGCGGAGGACCAGCCCGAACGCGAGTATCAGCCGCTCACCGTCGACATCGGCGAGGGCCGCATCATCGAGGGACTCGAAGACGCACTCATCGGAATGGAAGCGGGCGACGAGGAGACGGTGACCATCGAACCGGAACAGGCCTACGGTGAGCGTACGGACGACCGGGTCGTCGAGTACGACGCCGACGAGTTCCGCGAGATGCTCGGTGGTCGAGAGCCCGAAGAAGGACTGGAACTCCAGACCGAGCAGGGGATGCCGGGCGTCGTCACCGACGTGAGCGAGGACACCGTCGACGTGGACTTCAACCACGAACTCTCGGGCGAGACGCTCGAATTCGAAGTCGAAGTCGTCTCCGTCGAATAAGCGACCCGCGCGGTGTCGAGCGATTCGTGAGGCCTTACTCGCGACCTCAGCCGGTGAATCAGTAGTTACTCCGTTGGCAAGTCACTATTACCGGCAGTACACCCGATATAACAACACTGGACCCCGCTGAACGCAGTTCCATGTTCAAACCACGAGATTGGGGGCTGAAGGAGGGTCCACTGGGGCTCTGCCCGGAGTGCAAGGTGACTATCCCCGGTTCGAACCTGCTGATCAAGTATATCCCCGACGAGGGGTGGCCACGTCTCTGCGCAAAGTGTCCGGACTGTGAACGACCGGTCCATCCGGAGTGACCGACGACCCAGGCCGAGTAGTCCCGATCAGGAGTATTGGCGAGGCCGCATCAGGTCCCGTCCTGAGTGGACGAGGACGGACGAGTCACCACCCCGTCAGTCCGAGAGCGTCCCACGGAACGAGTCGGTCGCGTCGCGCCACGCCTGAATCAGTTCGTCGTCGTTCTCGGTGTCCCAGTCGTCGATGGCGTCGCGGCGTTCGAGGTCGGCTATCGTCCGCTCGACCCCCTCGCGGAACGAAATCGTGTACTCGAAGTCGAGGTCGCGTTTTGCCTTGCTGTTGTCGAACACCGTCGAGAACTGGAAGTGGTCGAGCAGTGGGTCCGTCCGGTCGGGCGCTGCTGCGACGAGCTGTTCGGTCGGGATGTACACGAGGTCAGGGTCGGGAGCGTCCATCGCGTCGGCGACGTACTGGTGATACTGGTTCCAGGAGATAACCTCCTCGCTCGTCACGTGATAGGCCTCGCCGTAGGCAGTCTCGTTGCCGATAGCGGTCACGAAGGCGGCGGCCACGTCGTCGCGGTGGCAGGGACCCCACAGCGTCGCGCCGTCGCCGTGGACGATCACCGGTTTGCCCTTCCGGATGCGGTCGAGGTAGTACGTCCCCCAGCCCATCGTGTGGATGACTGGCCCGCCCTCGCCGTACGTGCTCCAGGGGCGAATGATAGTCGTCGCGAACGAATCGCCGTGGGCGTCCATGAAGATGTCCTCGCATTTGGCCTTCTCGGCCCCGTACTCGCTGACGGGCGGGTCACGTGGCGCGTCCTCTGTGGCTGGATTCCGGTCGAGTGGCCGATGATAGACGTCGACGGTGGAGCAGAAGACGTACTGCTCGACGCCGTGAAACGCCTCGACGGCGCTCTCTGCCTGGTCTGGGGAGAAACAGACCATGTCGACGACGACGTCGGGAGCCACGTCGGCAGCGACCTCGTCCAGGCTGTCGTCGTCGTTTCGGTCACCGTGGACGTGCGAGACGGCGTCCGGGAGGTCGGCGTCAGTCTCGCCGCGGTGGACTGCTGTCACGTCGTGGCCGGCGTCGACCGCCTGTCTGGCGATGCCGGTACTGATGAGCCCCGTCCCGCCGATAATGAGGACGTTCATGCCCCACCGTTGCCCAGCGCGCGGATAAAACGTCGCCTCGCGGAAGCCCCCGCCGGGAGGCCCGCGTGCCCCCCAAGACCGAGACAACCCCATTCCCGCGTCAGCTATCTCTCGACGAACGATAGGTTTTCCAGCCAGCAGGTCGGGAATGCGTGCAATGAGCGACTCTGACCGGCCACCGACGGACCACCCGGCCGGCCAGTCCGAGCCACGGGACCAACGACCGCCCTCACCCCCGCGACTCCCGGTTCTCGGACACACCCATCGGTACGCTCGCGATCCATTCGCATTCGTCGAGTGGGCGACCGAGCAGGCCGGCGATTGCCTGATGGCACACGTTCTCGGCGCAGGCGACATCTGCGTCCTCGCCCATCCAGACTACGTCGAACGCGTACTGGTTACCGACCGGGATCACTTCGAGAAGAGCGTCGGGTTCAGCGTGGCGTTCGGCCAGAGCATCGTCTCCGTCGACGGCCAGCAGTGGGAGCGCCAGCACGACGCGATGCAGGAGTTTTTCTACCCCGGCAAGATCCGCGGGTACGCCGAGCAGATGGTCGACCTCACCGACCGACGGATCGACCGCTGGAGCGACGGCGACCGCATCTCCATCCACGAGGAGATGCAGGCGCTCGCACTCGAGAACCTGTTCGGGACGCTGTTCGACCGCACGCTCGCGCTCGACGGCGACACGGACCTCCGGCGCGCCGCCTCGAACCTCAACGAGTGGTTCAAACCCACCTCGTGGGTCCTCCCGAACTGGGTTCCGACGCCCGCCAGGCGCCGGTTCCGCGACGCGAACGAGACCGTCGAAACCGAAGCCAAACGGCTCCTCACCGAGCGCAGGGCGGCACTCGGCGAAGAAGACGCCGGGAGCGGTGACGACCTGCTCTCCACGCTCGTCGCGTTGCAGTCGTCGGGCGACGCCGAACTGTCCGACAGGGAGATTCTCGACCAGGTCGTCGGCTTCATCTTCGCCGGCCACGACACCACGGCCCTCACACTCACGTACGCCTGGCACCTCCTGGGGACCAACCCCGAGGTACGCGAGCGGTTCTACGCCGAAGTCGACGCGGTGCTCGGCGGCGACGCGGCCGTCGAGCAGGACCAGGCCACGCAGGATTCCGCTACGCTCGACAGGCCCACCCTCGCAGCCGTTGGCGATTTGAGCGTCACCGAGCGGATTATCCTCGAAACGCTCCGCCTGTATCCGCCAGTACACACTATCCCGCGGTCGACAACTCACGACGTCGATATCGATGGCTATCGCGTCCCCGCCGACACCACCACGCACGTCTCAGTCGTCTCGATCCACCGCGACGAGCGGTTCTACGACGACCCGATGGCGTTCCGGCCGTCTCGGTGGCGCGACGCCAGCCCGCAATCGAAGGGCTACGCGTTCGTCCCGTTCGGTGCCGGACCACGGGACTGTCTCGGTCGTCGCTTCGCCATGTTGGAAGCGACGCTCGTGCTGGCAACGGTAGGCCGCCGATTCCGCCTCGAGCCCCGATCTGATCTCGAACTCGCACCCGAGATGACGACCCAACCAGCCGACGGCGTCCCGGGTCTCGTCGTCGAACGGTAACTGTCAGCGGAGGGTGACCAGCCGCCGTCGCAACCTGGCATCGACCTGACCCGCAGGGAACCCAGACAGCGTTTCTCTCGTCCAAACGTTTTTCATCGCGTCGCACCAGCGTCAGGGCATGACTCGCGATTACCAAATCGGCGTTCAGAGCGTCGTATTCCGGGACTTTTCACTCGCCGATCTGCTCGCGGAAATCGGGGACTGTGACGTGACGCATCTCGAACTCTGGGGCCACCACCGGTCACCGACCCAGAGCGATCAGCGGGTCGCTGCGGGGTTCGACACCATCGCTGGAGCGGACGTCGACGTCTGTGGCTACGGCGTCGTCGACCTGGAAACCCCCGGCGAGGCGCGACAGCACGTCGAGTTCGCCGACCGACTCGGCGCCCAGTACGCCACGGTCAATTACCCCCCGGCGGCCGACGCGATCACCGAGGAACTCGTCGCCCTGGCGGACGAATTCTCCATCGACGTCGGAATTCACAACTACTCGTCCGTCCACCACGACGACCTCTCGCAGGTATTTTCCACCATCGACGACGTGCGGTCGGTCCTCGACCGCTACGAACACGAACGATTCGGCCTCTGCGTCGACACGGGCCACTTCCTCGTCGAAGACGTCCGCCCGGACGACGTAGTCCGTGAGTTCGGCGACCGGATCAACAGTTGTCACCTCAAGGACACCTCCGACGCCGAACTCGAGGACGTGCCCGGCGCCGGCCTCCTCGACGTCGAGAATTTCGTCGGCCTGCTCGACGACCACGCCGACCTCGACGCACCGCTGGTCATCGAGTACGAACTCCCCCAGTCCAGGGCGTCGGAAGCGCTCCGGGAGGCCGTCGAGACGGTGGAGACCGCACTCGGGTCCTAACGCCCACCGTTGTACCTCGATGCCCCAGTTCGGGCAAAACCGCTCCTGTCCTGCGATTTGATTCGGCTAAATTGGGTGAAAATCGGGCTAACGACGATACTGGTTTACAGTACTGGGGTGCGGACAGGCAGCTATGTCCGAACTGCAGCGGGTTCCAGACGACCTCCCGGTCACCCGGACCCCGATCGATGATGACGAAGCAACCACCGACGCCCTGTTGCGCGCGGCCAAACGAGCCCACGTCGACCTCGACCTCGAAGCAGGGGACTCCCAGTTGCACACGCAAATCGACGCCGACGCCCTCGACAGGTTGACCGACCATCACGAATCGCTGTCCACCTCCAGCGACTACGTCATCGTCGTCGAACTCTGGGAGCGGACCTTCGTCATCAAACCCGACGTCGTCGAAGTCTTTCCCTGAATTGAGGAACACAAGGTGTTTGGGAGCGCCTTCCTATCTCCCCGTATGAGTCTCGACGACCTTCAGGACGACGTGCAGGACGAGTACGGCGACCTCGACGAGGAGTTACCCGTCGATATCGACCGCGAGACGCGCAACGAACTCGCCATGCTCCTCGCCGCCCTCGACACGGACGACCCCGACGAACTCGTCCGCCGAGCCATCCACATGCTCTTCCAGACGACCGTCGAAACCGGAAATCTCGATTTCCACCTCCGCAGCGAGTACGACGTCACCTACGACGAGTACCTCTCCGGCATGACCTTCGAGGAGATGACCGGCGGCGCCAACCTGCCCCAGACCGGCACCGGCGACCCCGACGACCGGCGCTATCAGTTCTAAGGAACCATCTTTTTCCCGGTAGGGTGTCCTCGCGGCCGGAGGCCGCTGCGGGCACCCCACCGGCAAAAACATGGGTGAAAAAGCGCGGCTCGCTCGTTTCACTCGCTCGCCGCGACGAACCGCGCTCACTTCGTTCGCGCGGATGCTCAGTACAGGCAATGAACCGAACAATCCAGGTTGGCGCGCGCTGTCGCGGCCGCGAGTCCATCGCGGACGAGCGGCCGCGGCGGAACTGCGCGAGGGATGAGCGAACGAGCGGAGCGAGGTCGACCGAAGGGAGACCTCGACGCGAACGGCGTAGCCGTGAGCCGAGCGAGTGAGCGAATCGGTTGGGGAGGTATGTGGCGCTGTGCGGTGCTTTGGAGGAATACATCCTGGCGGACTGAAAGGGCGAGGGCCGGTGGCGCGGTCTGTGCGACCCCTATCTGAGTGAGCGAAGCGAACGAGGATATGTCGCACAGACCGGGCGAGCGGGCCGAGGGCTTTCGGCACTTACCGACGACTGAGTTGGAATTACCTCAGAGCGAGCGGGCCGAGGGCTTTCGCCGCCTACCGTCACCGGCCGTCACCCCCGATCGAATTTTCTTCACACTGAAATCCACTGAAACACCCTCTCAGTTCGCAGATAAACTGTACAAGAAATTTACCGCTATCCAGCGTAAAACTACCTCTTTGAGAATGGTTCCACGACAGCCCTGAATAAAGAGGATGTAGTCCTCAAGCGGGATTCATCTCGGATTCCCCTGGGGAGTTCAAAAGACGCCGTTTGCAGCGGTACTAACAAGACTGGGACGTTATCGTTGAGATATGACTACGTGGGACGAGCGGTTTCGCACCGGTGAGTATCCATCGGACCCGGAGCCGTCCAGAGTGCTACGGGAGTACGTACCCGAAACGGCTGATGGGACGGCTCTCGATATCGCCTGTGGAACCGGACGCAATACGGTCTATCTCGCCGAACAGGGCTACGACGTCGATGCGATCGACCAGTCTATCGAGGGCCTTCGAATCACGAGGGAGCGGGCGAGCGAACGCGGTGTCGGTGAGCGAATCGAGCTACTACAGGCGGATGCAACAGCGTTCGAATATCCGGAAGCGTACTACGACGTGGTGACGATCAGCTTCTTCCGGGCTCTCGACCGCCTGAGCGACATCAAAGCGGCGCTGAAACCACAGGGACTCTTGTTCTATCAACATCACCTCCGTTCGGACCCACCGGCAGAGGCAGGCCCGAGTACGGACCGGTATCGATTCGCATCGAACGAACTCCTCCACGCCTGTCTCGATTTGACCGTCCTCTACTACGAGGAATCGAGTGAGCGGAGGAACGGGACCCGCTCGACGACTGTCGAACTCATCGCTCGCAATACTCACGGGGGAACGCAGTCGTATCCCGAGACAGACTGGGCAAACGACTCATAAGGTGCGCAAGTGCCAGAGCCCCTGGACCTTCGGGTGACCGAGATGCACTCCGGATTCAGGACTGCTCATCGAACGCCAGCTATCTTCTACAGTCCGTTCAGTGGGCTGTTGGCAGTGTGAATTCAACTGTCGATTTCGGACACGTTCGGTCGAAATAACCGACCTGGGAACCGCGCCGTCCCGCCGTCCGGGCCTCAAATACCTTAGAACCCGAATATCGGGACGAATCGGAAGGTGAGATACGCCCCGAACGAGGCGATAGCGGGGACGACGTTCTGCATGAGCACGACGCGAGCAGTCGTCGCGGGATTGAACAGGTCCGCGGCGCGCGGAATGTCCTCCGGGTCCTCCTCGCCGATAGGCGGCAGTTCCTCACCGGCCTCGTCGGCCGCGAGTGCGTCGACGCTGACCGGCGGGGCGTCGTTGGTCCGGACCGTCTCCGAGACGGTCATCGGTCGGGTCGCGCGGCCCCACCCGAGGCCGATGATCGACATCGTGGCGATGATGACGAAACTCGCGGGGATGCCGAGGGCTGAGAGGAAGACGACGAGCGCGGAACTGACCGTCGCGACGACGATAGCTGCCGTCAGCGGCAGTTCCGTGATGTCGCTGCCCATCGTCTCCAGCGTGCGCCGGGCGATGGTGAACGCACCGATGGTGACGGCGATGCCGCCGAAGATGATCGCCGGGTCCATCGCGAGTTCGCCGCTGCCGACCAGCGGTGCGACGGCGTTGGCGATATTGGAGGTCCCGGAGCTAAATGCCATCAGACAGCCGATCGCGATGACGGTCGCCGTCCCGTAGAGTTCCCTCCGGTTCGTCGTCTCGTGGACGGAGGGAACGGGGATCACGCTCGACCGATCGACTTCGATCAACGGGCCATCACTGCGCTCCATCGCGACCATGCGATTGAGGCGGGCGTAGAAGTAGCGGCCGATGACGAGGGAGACCCAGAAGCCGATGATCGGCGAGACGACCCACCAGGTGACGATCTCGCCCATGACGGCCAGGTCGAGGACGCCGCCGGCGAGGCCGAGACCGGCGATAGCACCGACGGCGGTCATCGACGTCGAGGCGGGGACGCCGAAGACGTTGCCGACCAGGAGCGCGAGGCCGATGAAAAAGAGGACGGCGATAGACGATTCGAGCGTGAAGATGCCTGGGTCCGTCACGAGTTCCGTCCCGAGTTTCGTCACGACGTTGCGGCCGATGGTCCAGGCACCGATGAAGAAGAACACGCCCATCAGCGCCGCTGCGGCTGTTTTGGAGATGGCGTCGGCTCCCACGGCAGGGCCGAACGCCGGGCCGGTGGTCGACCCGCCGATGTTGTAGGCGACGAACATCGAGACGAGGACGCCGACGGCGAGGAGGAGTTCGACCATCAGTTGTCCTCGTCGTCCTCGTCGGTATCGTCTGCTTCCGTAGTTTCGTCGTCCCAGACGTCGTCTTCGGCCTCGTCGTCCCACTCGCCGTCGGCCTCCTCGTCCTCCCACACCTCGTCTTCGTCCCTCGCTTCCCAATCGTCGCCCGACGTTGTCTCCATCTGTTCCTCGACCTTCTCTTCGACGGTCTCCTCAACCGTGTCGCTGACAGTTTCCTCTACGGTCTCCTCAACCGTGTCGCTGACAGTCTCCTCGACGGTATCACTGACAGTTTCCTCGACAGTCTCTTCAACCGTGTCGCTGACAGTCTCCTCGACAGTTTCCTCGACGGTATCACTGACAGTTTCCTCGACAGTCTCTTCAACCGTGTCGCTGACAGTTTCCTCGACAGTCTCCTCCACGGTATCGCCAACGGTCTCTTCGACAGTTTCGCCGACCTTCTCCTCGACGGTTTCCTCGACAGTTTCGCCGACCTTCTCCTCGACTGTTTCCTCGACAGTTTCGCCAACCTTCTCCTCGACGGTTTCCTCGACAGTATCGCCGACCTTCTCCTCGACGGTTTCCTCGACAGTATCGCCGACCTTCGCTTCGACAGTATCGCTGACAGTCTTGTCGACGGTTTCCTCAACAGTTTCGCCGACCTTCGCTTCGACAGTATCGCTGACAGTCTTGTCGACGGTCTCTTCGACGGTTTCGCTGACAGTCTTGTCGACGGTTTCCTCGACAGTTTCGCTGACTGTTTCGTCGACGGTTTCCTCGACGGTTTCGCTGACTGTTTCGTCGACGGTCTCTTCGACGGTTTCCTTGACCGCCGTGGTCATCCAGTCCGGGTCGAAGCGAGCCATCTTCCAGACGACGTGGATGATGTACGAGAGGAGGACACCGAACCCGAACGCGAGGCCCACCGTGTCACCCACGACGACGATGAGGCCCACCGAGAGCGCGATCAACGACCCGTAGATGAGGTCGACCATGGAATCGACGCGACTCGGGTTCATTCCTCACCTCCCCGACGACCGGCCGAGGGACTCGAAGGAGCGATTCGCTGGACCTGGATTGAGAGCGAAAACACGTATACGACGAAAGAGGGTCGCTCCCCTCAAGTAGCTTGGCAACCTGGGTTCCGGATCTGGGTCGAAGCGACTGGTGCGAGCAACGACGCCGCGGCCGAGTCGTCAGTGGAAGGTCGCACCGTCGCCGATGCGCGTCTGATAGACCCGGGAATCGACGCCGGCGTCCTCGAAGGCGTCGACCATCGCCGAGGCGATGGCTCGCTGGTCGGTGTCGTAACAGGCGGCGATGACGCTCGGGCCGGCCCCGCTGATGGTGACGCCGGTCGCGCCGGCGTCGAAGGCGGCCTGGCGGACGGCGTCGTAGCCGTCGATGAGTTTCGCCCGGGCGGGCGTCACGATTGCGTCTTCCATCCCGCGGCCGACGAGTTCGGGGTCCGACCGGTGCATCCCGGTCGTGAGCGTGGCGGCGTTGCCGACTGTCTCGACCACGTCGCTGACGCGTGCACCGTCGGGGACGACTTCGCGCGCGTCGCGCGTCGAGACAACGATGTCGGGCAGACAGGCCACGAGCGGGATGTCTGCGTCGACCTTCGAGACGCCGTCCGGAGTCGCTATCGTGAATCCGCCGAGGATGGCCGGTGCAACGTTGTCGTCGTGTGCGTCGCCGGAGACCACGGCCTCGCCTTCGGCGGCGATTGGGACGAGTTCCTTGCGCGTGCGTCCACGGTCGTAGAGACGATTGAGTGCAACGGCCGCCGCAGCGGCGCTCGCGGCCGAGGACCCCAGTCCCGAGGCGGGACGGACGCCCTTGTCTATCTCGATGTGCGCGGGCGCGTCGAGCGCCTCCGCGACCGCGCCGACCGTGTTGTCGGCGGGGTCTTCGGGGATGAACTGGCTCCCGGCCCCGGTTACGTCGATAGTCGTCTCCGACGCTCGTTCCACCCTGATCACGTCGGCGGGTCTGTCGAGGGCCACACCGAACACGTCGAAGCCACTCCCGAGATTCGCGCTCGTCGCCGGAGCCCGCACCGTCACCATATGCGACGGAGTTGCCAGAGTGCGGCCAAAAAGGTAGCGGAGTTCCCCACTGGGGCACGGTCGGTGGTCGTCCGTGAATCCGACGAGTCCCCGGACGGCTCCGTTCCTGTTTGATAGACCGTCACAAACTCTATTACCGATAAGTCGATAATCAGGGGTCGTGACTCCGCTCGATGGCTGGTGACGTCTTCACCTGGCTGGTCGCGATTACAGCGATGGGCGGAGCGGTCGAACTGGCGATAGCGCTACTCGCCGCTCAGAACCGCGAGACGCCCGGCGCGACGACATTCGGCTTCCTCGCACTCGCGGGGAGCGGCTGGTCGTTCCTGCAGGTCATCTACCTCGTGACGTCGAATGAAACGGTCGCGCGCCTGGCATACCAGGCCTCGACGCCCGTCGCGTATCAGGTCGCGCTGCTCTGGCTTGTCTTCGCCATCGTGTACGCGGGCCATCAGGACTGGCTGACTCCACGCCGACTCGTCGCACTGTGGACGCCGCTCACTGGATATCTCCTCGTTCGCTGGACGGCACCGATACACGGCGTCTTCGCCGTGCCGGTCAGCATGGAAACCGTCGCGGGGATCACAGCACCGGTCCAGGTGGAAACGCCGAGCGTCCTGGCTGCGACGGTCCTGGCCCACGGGTACACCCTGGCGGGATTCACAGTCTTGTGCGCTTTTCTCCTGCGCTCGCGGAACGTCTACCGGAAACAGGCACTCGCAATCGTCGTCGGCGCCCTCTTCCCGACCGTCGGGAGTTTCATCTTCACGACCGGATATTCGATACATCCCGGCGTCTCACCAGCGCCGCAACTCTTTGCCGTCCACGGCATCATCACCGCGCTCGCACTGTTCAAATACGACTTCCTCAGCGTCTCGCCGGTCGCGACGGACCTGCTCGCCGAGGAACTGAACGAACCAGTGCTCGTCCTCGACGACGACGAAGTCGTCATCGACCACAATCCGGCCGCGAACCGACTCGTCGAGGACGAGCGCCTCATCAACGACAGGGTGGGCGACCTCCTCCCTGCGATGGCTGGAAAACTGCGTGACGACGCGCAGATTTCCGTCGACGCACCGGGATACGAACGTGAAATGTCGACGTTTTCACTCAGGGTGTCGACCATCGAGGACCAGTTCGGTGATTTGCGCGGGTATCTGGTCCTCATGCGGGACGTCACCCAGCAGCAACGGCGGCTTGAACAACTGACGGCGATGCAGGCGGCGACCCAGCGATTCATCAGTGCACGGACAACGCCCGAAGTCGCAAGGATCGCTGTCGAGTTCGCCAGCGACGTCCACGACCAACCCTACGCCGCGCTCTTTCAGTACGAGGCGGGGACGGACTCGCTCGTCGCGACGGAGGTGACCGACCGGTTAGCGAGTCACATCGAACTGAGCGATGGGGAGAAACTGCGGGTGCCACGCGAGAACGGTGCGCTCTGGGACGTCTACGAGAGTGGCGACGTGACTGTCTACGAGGGCGACCGCGTCCTCGTCATCGACTCGTACCAGCTGGGGGCGGTGTCTGCTCTCATTCTGCCACTGGGAGACCACGGCGTCTTGCTCATCGCGACCGACGAGGCGTCCGGCTACACGGAGACGGACGAGCAACTCGGGCAGATCCTCGCACGAACTACCGAAACCGCACTGACTCGCGTCGACCACGAGAGCGAACTCCGTGCGAGCCGGATCGCCGTCGAACGCCGCAACAAACAGATCGAGTTCTTCAACGGCGTCTTGCGCCACAACATCCGCAACGCGATGCTGGTCATCGACGGGCACGCCCAGTATCTGCAGGACCGTGCGAACGGGTCGGAGGTCGACAAACTCGAGACGATTCGTCAATGGAGCCGTGATCTGAACGAGATGACCGAGAAGATCCGTGCAGTCAACGACACCGTGACGGCGAGCGAGGACGAACGCCTCGAACGGGTCGACATCTCGGCAGTCCTCCGCGAACAGGTCCGCGAGTGTTCCGAGCGCTACGACGACGTCGAGGTCGAGGTGGACGTCGCAGACGGACTGACGGTCACTGCCAACGCCCTCGCGGCAGACGTCATCTCTGGCGTGCTCTCGAACGCGGTCGAACACAACGACTCCGCACCACCGAGAGTGTCGGTCTCGACGGAGACGATGGGTGAGTGGGTGCAGGTTCGGATCGCGGACAACGGCCCCGGCCTCTCCGAAGAGATGCAGACCCAGGTGTTCCAGCGGGAGATGGCGACCAGCGAGACGGCCCACGGGTTCGGCCTCTACTTCGTCTCGGTGATGATGGATCTGTACAACGGCAACGTGTGGTTCGAGAACCGCACCGGCCAGCAGTCACCGGCCGAACGGGCCGACGAGTTCTCGAGCGGGACCGAAGTCGTGCTCGAATTCCGTCTCGTCGACGAACCGCTGGCCGAAACGGAGCGGTGAGTCGGTCCACGAGCGCGCCCCCGTCCGGCGCTCGAAAGGACAAGGGCTTTTCCTGTCAGCGCGGAACCGATGGATATGATCGGAGTCGTCGGCGGCGGTGTGGCGGGCCTGGCGGCCGCCTATCGCCTCCAGCAGCGCGGTCACGAGGTGTCGGTCTTCGAGGCGAGCGACCAGATCGGTGGGCTCGCCCGCGTCTACGAGACGGCCGGCGACCCCATCGAGACGTTCTATCACCATCTCTCGGCCTCCGAGGAGACCATCGTCGACCTCATCGAGGACCTGGGCCTCGGTGACGACTTGGAGTGGCGATACAAGGTCGATTCGTACTACGTCGACGGGGTGATCCACCCCATGGAGAAGGCCTGGGAGATTCTCGCCTATCCGCACCTCTCCGTCTACGACAAGTTCCGCCTCGCCATGCTCGTCAAGGAGATAGACGTGCGCGGGGGCATCCCCGCCTTCGACACCTACGACGACATCACCGACTTCGAGGACGTCCCCATCAAGGAGTTCCTGCTGGACCACACCACCCGACACGTCTACGAGTCGTTCTGGGAACCGCTCCTCGACGCGAAATTCGGCTCCCGGAAGGAAGACGTCTCTGCGGCCTGGCTGCTCGGCCGCGTCAAGTTCCGCGGCGAACGCGACCCGCTCCGAGGCGAACAACTGGGCTACCTCGAAGGCGGGTTCGGGACCTTGCTCGACGAACTCCTCGCTGCGGTGGGCAAAGAGACGGTCACCACGGGTGCGCGCGTCACCGACCTGGCCACCGCAAACGGGGCGGTCGAGTCGATGACCGTCGAGCGGGACGGCGAAACCGAGCGCCACGACGTCGACGGCGTCGTCGTCGCGGCGATGCCGAACGTCCTTGAGGATCTGACTGGCTATCCGTGCGACATCGACTTCCAGGGAACCGTCTGTTCGGTGTGGAGTATGGAGGAGTCGCTGTCGGACACCTACTGGCTGAACATCAAAGACGAGGCGCCGTTCGGCGTCTTCATCGAGCACACGAACTTCGTCCCGACGGAGCGCTACGGCGGTGAACACCTCTACTACACGGCGAGTTACATCCAGGACCCCGCCGAGGACCTCTGGCAGATGTCCGACGACGAAGTCGAGGCCCACTGGCAGGACGGCATCGCTGATCTCTTTCCCCAGTTCGACCCGGACAGCGTCAACTGGGTGAAGACGGCGCGCAATCCCCGAACCGCCCCCATCTACGAGCGGGGCTATCTCGATATGGTCGTGCCCTACGATGTGGCCGACGAGGTGGCCGACGGCGTCTACTATGCCGGGATGGCCTCCAGAGCGCAGTATCCCGAGCGCTCGCTCAACGGCGGTATCGAGGCCGGCTACGCGTGTGCGGACCTGATCGCGAACGCCGAGTGATCGACGCGCCGGTGAGGTGCAGATGGACGGGGACACGGACTACGAGGAAGGTGAACCACGGGGTTCGGTCGCCGATTCGGGAGTGGCCTCCCAGTCAGTCGTCTGCCGCCGATTGCGCCCGTCCGCTGGCGTCGCCCCGGGTGTGGTCGACGCGGAGGTCTTCGAGGAGCGTCGATAGCTGGGTGGCTTCCATCGAGAGGTCGTCGATGCGCCCGGTCATCTGGGTCGTCGCAGCGGTCTGTTCCTGAGCGGCGGCCGAGACGGACTCGGCCTCGTCGGCCGTTTCCTCACCGATGTCGCTGATCTCGTCGATGGTCGCGACGACCCCTTCCGTCGTCGTCGCCTGGCGACCGGTCGCCTCCTCGATTTCTGTGATCCCCGCGTTGACCTCGCTGATGGCGTCAGCCACGTCGTTCAGCGCGTCCATCGCGTTCTCGATGGTATCGGCGCCCGTCTCGACGCTCGATTCCATCGCGCTGACGCCCGTAACGGTCGAATCTGCCTGCTCGCGCATCTCCTCGATGACCGACTCGACCTGGTCCGTTGCGGTCTGGGTCTCCTCTGCCAGCTGTTTCACTTCGTTCGCCACCACGGCGAACCCCTGACCGGCCTCGCCCGCGCGGGCCGCCTCGATGGAGGCGTTCAGCGCGAGCGTGTTCGTCTGCGTCGCGATGTCGTCGATGAGGTCGACGATTTCCCCGACCTCGTCGATCCGGTCGTCGAGCGTCTCGACTTCGTCGGCGACCGCGCTCGCCTCGTCGCGGATGGACGCGACTTCTGCGACGGCTTCCCCCGAGGCGTCGCGCGCTTGCTCACCCGTCTCAGCGGCCGCTTCGGCGGTCGCGGACACCTGGGTCGCGGTCGAAGCGATCTCTTCGATAGTCGCCGAGAGGTCGCTGAGTTCGTCGAGTGCGCCGTCGAGGCGCTCGCGCTGGTCGCCGGTGCCTGCGGCGATGCGCTCCATCGAATCACTGACTGTCTGGCTCGTTTGCTCGATCTCTCTGCCGGTGTCGACCGCCTCCTCGCTGGCTGTCGAGACGGTTCTGGCGAACGATTTCACGTCACGGATCGTCCCCTCGAGGGCGTCGGTCATCTCGTTGAACGACTGCGCGATCTCGGCCATCGAGTCGTTGGTCACGTCCGTGGAGAGGCGTCGAGTCAGGTCCCCGTCGGCGACCTCGCGCATCACGTCGTTGAACGCGGTAGCGGTGGTCTGGAGCGACTCGGCGGTCTCCTCGGCGCGCTGTTGGGCCACTTCGGCGTCTTCGAGGGCGGCCTCTGCCTCTGCCTGCGCCGCTTCGGCTTCCTCCCGTGCGGACTCGGCCTCACCGATGCGCGTTTCGAGGTCCGCAGCGAGGTCCTCGACGCCCCGGTAGACGCCGTCTATCTCGTCGGCGCGCTGCTCGTCGATCTCGATGTCGTACTCCCCGTTCGCGATGAGTTCGTTCGTGTGTTCGAGCCGTTTGATGATGAGGTACATTTCGCCGTAGATGAACCCGCCGAAGATCAGGGTACACCCGAGCAGGACAGCGACCATCAGCACCGACCCGACGAGGAAATACGCGATCACGACTGGCACCGCGGTCGCGACTATCGCGTGGACGTAGAGTTGCCGGGCGAGCGTCTGGCGCCACACCGTCGGCGTTCGTGATTTCACGACGTTCGCCAGCCGCCCGAGCGTCGCCCAGTACGTGGAGTTACCGTCGGTAGACGCTCGGACGAGCGCCCCGGCGCTCCCTGCCCCCGACTGTGATTCGTCTACTACCATTGATACTAAAGATCGCACGTATCGGGTTATAAAGTGGCTGCCTCAGTTATATAATTTGAAACTCACGGTGACGGCGCGTCACTCCGTCACGAGTCCGTCGGCGACCACCTCGATGAGCAGATCCCGAACGGCCTCGTAGTGGTCGCCGATGTCGTCCTGGTGGAGGGTCAGAAAGACGACTGCCCGGACCGCACCGGCGATGGCGTCCGGATCGCCCTCGCGGATCCGCCCCTCGGCCTGCCACTGCTCGACGTACGGACGGATGAACGACAGTTCTTCCTCGCGTTCGGCCCGTCGTTCCGCCTCGGTGTACTGGCCTTCCAGTCTGTCGAGTTCGTCTTCGAGGAGGATCCGCTGGACGAGCGGGTTGGTCTCTATCTCCTCGAAACTCGCCTCGAGAAACCCGACGATAGCCGCGTGCGGTTCGTCTTCACCCTCGAATGACCGGGACATGATCCGCTCCGCGATAGCCTGCTCTTCGTCCTCGAGGATCGCCCGGTAGAGGTCGTCTTTCGAGTCGAAAAACTGGTAGAAGGTACTCGTCCCGATGCCGACTGGTTCGGTCAGTTCCGCGACCGTCGTCTTTCCGAGGCCGTACTGAGCGAACAACTCCCGTCCGCTCTCTTTGAGACCCTCGCGAATCCGGTCGCGTTCTTCGTCGCTAAACCCGCGCATAGCGGATAGAAGAATCACGAATACTTGAATTGTGGATTCCTGATTCGCCGTTCAAGAATATGCGAACGAAATATTTTTGAATTCTCGGGTCTGACGGAGAGTATGACGACTGCGTGGAGTGCCGGCGGTGATGGGGACGATTCGACCGTGCTTTCGGTCGATGACCTCCAGTTTACGTATCCCGGGACGGACGAGCCAGCGGTGCGGGGCATCTCGTTCGCTATCGACCGGGGCGAAATCGTGGGGTTTCTGGGCCCGAGCGGGGCCGGAAAGAGCACGACCCAGAACGTCTTGACGGGGCTGCTAGACGCCTACGAGGGCAGCGTCCGGGCGTTCGGACGGTCAGTGGCGGAGTGGGGCGAGGGGTATTACGAGCGAGTGGGCGTCTCGGCGGAGTCGCCCAACCACTACCACAAACTCACCGGTCGAGAGAACCTCCAGTTGTTCGCCTCGCTCTACGAAGGCGAGCCGGCCAGTCCGGAGTCGTTGCTCGAGCGGGTGGGCCTCGCCGATGCCGCCGACAAACCGGTCGAGGAGTACTCGAAGGGGATGAAGATGCGACTCTCGCTCGTTCGGTCGCTGGTGCACGACCCCCAACTGCTCTTTCTCGACGAACCGACCACCGGGCTCGACCCCGGAAACGCACGGGAGGTCCGCGAACTCGTGCGAGAACGCCGTCGAGCGGGGACGACCGTCTTCCTGACCACGCACGACATGGCGGTGGCCGACGACCTCTGCGACCGCGTGGCGTTCATCGTCGACGGTCGCATCGTCACCGTCGACGCGCCGGACACGCTCAAACGGACTCACGGAGACCCACGCGTGCGCGTCACATATCGAGAGAACGGTGGAATCGAGACTGCAGAGTTCGACATGCAGACAGTCGGCACCGACGACGGGTTTCAGGACTTCCTCGCGAGTCACCCCGTCGAGAGCATCCACTCCGCGGATGCGACGCTGGAGGACGTCTTCATCGACCTGACCGGGAGGGAACTCGCGTGACCAGTGTGGGGTCGGGACTGCAGCCACTGAGTGGTGGTCGACCGTGAGCGTCCGCGCGATGGTCCCCTGGGACGTTCGTTTACAGGCCAGATACGGGTTGTACGCGGTCTACGCCGTCCTGATAGTGCTTTTCGTAGCCGGCATCAGAGCGGTGCCCCCCGGTCCGTCACGCGACGTCGCCTTCCGTCTCGTCGTGTTTTCCGATCCGTCCATGCTCGGATTCTACTTCATCGCCGCGCTGGTGCTCTTCGAGAAGCGCGAGGGCGTCCTCGACGCACTGGTCACGTCCCCGCTGTCGACGCGAGCGTACCTCTGGTCGAAAGCGCTCTCCCTGACGGTACTCGCGTTGCTGGCGACCACAGCGATCACCGCGCTGGGGTACGGCGTCGACGTCAACTGGGCGCCACTTCTGCTGGGCGTCGCGCTCACGTCGCTCCTGTTCGTCTTCGTCGGATTCGTCGCCGTCGCTCGCTTCGATTCCATCAACGCGTACTTCATGACCGCACTCGCGTACACGACCGTCCTCGGCGCGCCTGTCCTCGGACTGCTCGGCCTGTTCGAGACGCCGCTGTTCTACCTCCTGCCCGCGAAACCCTCGCTCGTCCTGCTCGAAGCCGCACTCTGGCGAGTTTCGCCCCTCGAACTCACCTACGCCGTCGGGTACCTCGTCCTGGCCACGGCCGTCGCCTCGCTCGCGGCCGAGCAAGCGTTCGAGCGACACGTCGTCCAGGACGTGTCAGACCCAGTGACGGACCGACCGCCGGTGGGGACCGGTATCGGCGCAGGTGCAGGACGTGGTGGCCGGTTCGGTCGCGGCCCGGTTCGGTCGCTCGTCCTCGCCGACCTCAAGAACTGGCTTCGCGATCCGTTGCTCGTCTACATCGGCCTCGCGCCGATTCTGCTCGGTACGGTCGCCCGATTCCTGGTCCCATTCGCCGAGGATTCTCTCGGCGGACTGGTCGACCTGGCTGCCTATCGTCCCGAAGTCGCGGCCGCACTCTTCCTGTTCGGGCCGAGCATCATCGGGTTCGCCGTCGGCTTCCTGATCCTCGAAGACCGCGAGCAGGGGACCGTCGTCGCACTCTCGCTGACGCCGCTCGGTGAGCGCGGCTATCTTGCCTACCGGGTCATCGTGACGACGGCTCTCTCGGTGGCGGCGGCGGCCGTGGTCGTCCCGCTCTCGGGCCTCGTCGCCGCCTCGCTGCCGTGGTTGCTCGCCAGTTCACTCGTCGCCGGGCTCTACGGCCCAGTGACCGCCCTCTTGCTATCGGGACTGGCAGCCAACAGCGTCGAGGGCATCGCATTCAGCAAGTTCCTCGGCTTTCTCGTGATGATTCCCGTCGGACTCATCGCGGTCGTTCCGACGCCGTGGCAGCACCTCGCCGGTTTCTTCCCGGCCTACTGGCCCGCCGTCGTGCTCGTCTGGGGGGAGCGGGGAGCGGGGTCCCAGTCCGTCGCCGTCGCTCTCGGGGTCGGAATCCTCGTCCAGAGTGTTGCACTGGCGCTCCTCGTTCGGCAGTTCCACCGGCAGTAATCCCTGCAACCCCCGACCGTTACCCCAACCCGACCGTTACCCCAACCCGACCGTTACCCCAAC
>ENA-ORCR01000265-ORCR01000265.1-marine-metagenome-genome-assembly--contig:-NODE-265-length-42444-cov-3.806972_pt1 | contig 42444 bp, 46 predicted proteins | sample MGYA00237782_ERZ508514 | MGnify/ENA primary metagenome ERZ508514 (study PRJEB26185, sample SAMN06268960) | marine metagenome | isolation source: Eden Landing Ponds, San Francisco, CA, USA | place...
CGAGCAGCGTTCAGTTTCGTTTGGTTCGCACGTCGCCCTTGTCGCGGGTCTTGTCCTCGCAGTTCGGGCAGACGCGGGGCTGGTCCATGCCGTTCGGCGCGAACACTCGCACGTACGATTTCGTCACGACGGCGTCGCAGTTCCGGCAAGTGGGCACACCCATACGTGTGCGAACAGACGGATAACGCTTGTTTTCGCTCACTCCGTCGCATCGATCCCGAGCGCCCGGATCAGTCCACGCCGTCGGATGTCTTCGGTAGTGTCTTTACCGAGTGCTATCACGTCTACCCGATGATCGCTGTGGCCGACGACGCACGGGCCGCGGGCGTCGCGTTCGGGACCCTCGGCGTGGTCGTCTCCTCGGTCTGGGCCGTCAGGAAGGTGCTGACGGTTCCGAATCCAGACCACCAGTTGTACGTGACCGTCGTCGTCGCCGCGACCGTACTCACCGCGCTGGTCGGTGCGGTCGCCTGGTCGCAGGTGGTCGCACGGTTCGACCGCTGGTCGGTCCCGACCCGCGGGGCCATCGCGGGCGCGGTTACGATCTGGGGGGCGCTTGCGCTCATCGTGCCAGTCGCCGCTCTGATCCACCCGGACGTGCCGACCGGCCCGCTCGAGGCGGTGGGGCTCGCGGGCTTCATGGCGACGGTCGGTGCGGTCTTCGTCAGCGTCTTCTTCGCGCCGTTCGGGATCGTGATCGGCTACTTCCTCGGACGACGACAGACCGACGATCCCGGCCCGGTCCCAGTCCTCTCGCGCGTCCGGTAGCTCACTCGCTCGTCGTATCGATACCGAGCGTCCGGTTGAGCCCGCAGAAACACGTCACGGTGTTGAATCCGAGTCCGAGCGCGGCGGCCCCCAGCAGGAACCCGCGGGAGCGCTTGCCGCTGGCGAGGGCTTTCACCGCGACGACGGTCAGTAGTACTGCGACGATTCCACGGGCGAGGCGGTCGCGGCCGCCGACGTTGGACTGCATGTTCGGGCCAACGGACCGCGCCGACTCGAACCTGTCGACGCCGACCGGCACCCGTACTTTATCGTGAGGGCGGTCGAGACGCAGCTATGGCAGTGAAGCGGACGATGCTGTTCGTCGACGCACAGAATCTCGTCGGCGGGGCCAAGCGCTACGGTGGTGGGAGTTTCGACTACGATATCGACAAACTGGTCGCGGAACTCGTCGGCGAGCGCGACCTGATCCGGGGGTACTGGTTCGACTCGCACGAGCCGGGGAACCGCAAGGACAAGGAGGGGTTCTACGCGTTCCTCGAACGCAACCGGTTCCGCGTCGAGTCCGCGGATCTGAATCGCACCGACGACGGGCTGAACGAGAAGGAGGCGGACATCCGGCTCGCGGTCGAGTTGGTCGCACAGGGGTTCCGCGACTCCTACGACGTGGCAACGGTAGTCAGCGGCGACCGTGACTTCCTCCGGGCGGTCCGATACGTCCAGGACCTGGGGAAGGTCGTCCACGTCGCCGCCTTCGAGGAGTCCACGTCCGACGCGCTTGAACGAGCGGCCGACGAGTACACGGCGCTGGACGACATCGCCGACGTGATCCGGCGCTGACGGCAGCGCGGCGAAGACCTCGCTCGTCTCCGCATCACCGCTCGTCGAACAGTCCGTCCACGTCCGACTCTCGATGCTCCCGCCGGTCGACGTGCTCGGAAAGCCGCTGGGCGACGATCGCCCGGCTGTCGGGGTCGCGCACGAAATCCAGCACGAAGGTGACGAACTGGCTGCCCTCCTCGCCCGCGTCGAGGTCCGCGCGGGCGTACGCGACCGCCTGCTCGATCACCCCCTCGTCGTAGCCAAGGTCCTCGGCGAGCACTTCGGCGGCGACGGCGCTCGCCGCGAAGTCCAGGTCCGCCAGCGCGAGCGCCGCACCCTCGTAGGCGAGCGCGGGCGCGGCCGCCCGCTCGACGCGCTCGGGGTCCCGTTCGAGCGCGGCGAGGTACTCGCGGACGGTCCCGACGTTGACGCCGCGGTAGTCGCTCGGGAGGTCGGCGAGGTAGTCACGGGCGCTCTCGGCGAGGCCAGTGGCGCCCGACCAGTTGCGATTCCGGGCGTGGTGGACCGCGGCGGTGAACTGGATGAGTCCGTGGAGAAACCGCTCGTCGTCCCCCTCGTCGAGGTCGAGCCAGCGCTCCTCCCAGGCGTCGTGGGCGGCGTGATAGCGGCCGGCGTTGTAGACGGCGACGCCAGCCCGAAGCTGCGCGTCCATGCCGAGGAGTGGGGCCGCCGGGGCGAAAACACCTACGGGCCGGCGCCGTCGGCCGCAGTGTCGTCGTCGCCGTCGAGCGTCGCGTCGGTCGGCGACCCGGTTTCGGCCGTGCCGGCGGTGCCCCCGGTCGCGGCCTCGTAGTGGCGGACCAGCGCGTTGACGAACGCGAACTTCAGCGCCATCGAGAGGGCGGTCAGGGCGGCGGTCGACTTCGGCTTGCGCCGGTAGGCGGCGTACAGCGCGGCGACGGTCACCGGCAGCGTCGCCACGTCGAGCGACCGCAGGACCGCGCCCTGGTTCCCGTGGTCGGCCCAGTAGCGCTCGGCCTGGATCACCTCGCTGGTCCAGGCCCGGGCGTCGTCGGGCTGGGGGAGCACGACCGGGTTGACGGCGATGGCCGCGACGGCCGCGACCAGCAGCCGCTTGCGTCGCGTCAGGATAGCGTACACCAGCACCGGGAACGCGAACACGCGCGTCCACCCGCTCCAGGGGTTGGCGTGCCGTTTCCAGAGGAACTCCGCCAGTCGTTCCGATGGCACTGTGGTCGACACACGAGTGGGTTGGTAGCACGACACAATAAGCGTGGGGTCGGTCCGGCAGACGGCGACCGAGTCGCGGTCACTCCGCGGTCGGCTCGAACCTCGGCGTCGCTGTCGGCCACTCGATCTCGTCGCCGTAGCGTCGCACCAGCGCGTCGACGAAGGCGAACTTCAGGGTCATCGCGAGCGCACCCGCCACCGTCGCGCCGCCCACGTCGCGGCGAGAGGCGGCGTAGACGGCGTACAGCGTCGCCAGGCCGTTCCCGACGTTGAGCAACTGGAGCGCGCCCAGGTCGTCGCCGCTCTCGCGCCACTGTCGCTCGGCGAGGACGACCTTCGTCATCCAGGCGTCGGCGTCGTCGGGCGGGGAGAACAGGACCGGATTGAGCAGCGTGAACGCGACGGTCGCGACCAGTAGCCGCCATCGCCGGTGATACACGGCGTACAGCAACACCGGCATCGTCACCGTCCGCGACCACCCGCTGGCCGGATTGGCGTGGCGCTCCCAGAAGGCGTGCTTCGCTCGCGCCCGGATCGAATCGTCCATACGCCCGCTTCGCGGGCGGCTCTGAAAAGTGGTCGCGCCGGCGTTACAGGTCCTCGACGAGTTCGACGCCCCAGCCCTCGGGGCCGGTGACGAAGGCGACGCGGGAGGAGAACTCCTCCATGGTGATCGGACCGTCGTCGATGCGGTCGTCGTCGAGCGATTCGAGCGCGGCGTCCACGTCGTCGACGGTGACCGCGACGTGCTCGAAGTCACCGGTGTCGACGGGGCCGTCGGCCGCGACGAGCTGGAGCGCGGCGGGGTCGTCGGTGTCCTCGTCGGCGGGGTCGCCGACGAAGACGTTTCGCGTGCCGTCGTCGGTCTCGAACTCCCGCAGCACCTCGTAGCCCACGAGGTCGGCGTAGAAGTCGACGGTCGCCTCGATGTCCGCGACGCGGATGGACGTGTGTCGGAGTGTCATCGACCGATCGGTCGGCGGGTCGGCGTAAAAACGCTCCGTGACGGTTCGCGCCCGCGCGGACGCCGCGCCGCCGTCACTCCTCGCGGTCCGTCCAGAAGTCGAACGAGCGGCCGGGAACGAAGATATCCAGCCCCACGGCCGCCTCGTCGCTCTCGTTTTCGACTCGGTGGGACTCCCAGGGGTCGAGCCACACCGAGTCGTGCCGTTCGAGGCGTTCGCTGTCGTCTTCTGTGTGGATCGTGAGTTCCCCGTCCAAGACGAGACACACCTGCCCGTTCTCGTGGTCGTGCATCGGCGAGCTGTGGCCGGGCGGCTTCTCGAAGTACTCCAGGCTCACGTCGTCGTCGCCCGCGAGCGCCACGCGGCGCCACCCCTCGTCCGGTTCGTACGTCTCGGCCTCGTCGAAACTGACTCGCTCCATACCGGCCGATCGAGCGCTCGAACCAAATCCCTGTGGGCCCCGGAGCGCGACGCCCGTACTTCCGACGGCCGACCGCCGCGCGCCCCTTTTGCCGGTCGAGCCCCTACCGCTGGCAATGACAGGCGGAGACGACGCGGGGTCGACAGCGCGCTACCGCGCCGAGCCCGGGTCACGCGCGACGGCCGCCGAGCGGTCGGCGGACCGCGAGGGGGTCGCGGACGACGACGCCACGGGGGCCGCCGGGTCGACCGACACGGTCGTCGCCGTCGAGGGGCTCAGCAAGCGATTCGGGAGCGGCCCGGAGGCGACGACGGCGGTCGACGACGTGTCGCTGTCCGTCGAGCGCGGGGCCATCGTCGGCCTGCTCGGCCCCAACGGCGCCGGCAAGACGACGCTCGTCAAGTCGATCCTCGGGATGGTCCTGCCCGACGAGGGGTCGGTCCACATCGACGGTATCGACGCCCGCGAGCGCCCCCGGGCGGCGTACTCGCGGGTCGACGCGCTGCTGGAGGGCGCACGCAACGATTACTGGCGGCTGACCGTCCGGGAGAACCTGCGCTACTTCGCGACCATCAGCGGCGTCGACCCCGACTCGGTGCAGGCGCGCCACGACCGGCTGCTCGAACGGCTCGACCTCGCCGACCACGCCGACGTGGCGGTGCGAGAGCTCTCGCGGGGGATGAAACAGAAGGTGTCGCTGGCGAGCGTCCTCGCCGGCGGGGCCGACGTGGTCTTCCTCGACGAGCCGACGCTCGGGCTGGACGTCGAGAGCGCGCGCACCCTCCAGACGGAACTGCGCCGCCTGGCGGCCGACGAGGGCCTGACGGTCGTCCTCTCCAGTCACAACATGGACGTGGTCGAGACGGTCTGCGACCGCGTCGTCATCATGTCCGAGGGGCGGATCATCGCCGACGACACCGTCGAGGCGCTGCTCGGCGGGAGCGACACCCACGAGATCCACATTACGAGCGCGGACTTCGACGACGATCTGCTGGCGTCGCTACGGGAGCAGTTCGCCCTCGCCGCGGTCGAGCGCCGCGACCCCGGCGCGCGCATCGAAGCGACCGTCGACAGCGACGGCCTCTACGCGCTGATGGCGACGCTGCACGCAAACGACGTGACTCTCGACCGGGTCCGGACCGTCGAGCCGGACCTGGAGGACGTGTTCGTCGACATCACGAACGGGGGCCAGCGGCGATGAGCGACGCGAGTCTGGACGGCGGCGACACGAGTCTCGACGCGGGCGTCACACCCCGACCTGCGACCTACGCCGACCTCGCGAAGCAGGTGCTCTATCGGGAGTACCTCATCTTCGTCCGCTACCCCGCCAACGCCGTCGGCGGGATCGTCATCTCCCTGTTTTTCTTCGGCCTGCTGTTCTACGGCGGGGAGATGGTCGCCGGGCGCGCGCTCACCGACTCGCTCGAAGGCATCATCGTCGGCTACTTCCTCTGGACGCTCTCGGTCGGCGCCTACTCCTCGATCTCCAACGACATCGGCAGCGAGGTCCAGTGGGGGACGCTGGAACGGCACGTCATGACCCCCTTCGGCTTCGCCCCAGTCGCGCTACTGAAAGGCGTCGCCAAGCTCGTCCGCACGTTCCTCACCTCGGCGGTCATCCTGGCGGTGATGCTCGCGCTCACCGACACCGCACTCCAGGTGCCGGTGCTCACCGTGGTCGTCGTCGCCGGGCTCAGCATCGTCTCGGTCCTGGGGCTGGGTTTCGCCGCCGGCGGGATCACGGTCCTCTACAAACAGATCGGCAACTGGCTGAACCTCCTGCAGTTCGGCTTCATCGTCCTCATCTCCGCGCCCGCGTTCGATCTCGGGTGGACGCGACTCCTCCCGCTGGCACACGGCAGCGCGCTCCTCCAGCGGGCGATGATCGACGGCACTCGCCTCTGGGAGTTCGGCCTCCTCGATCTGGGGCTTCTGGTCGGTGTCGCCGCCGTCTACCTCGGCCTGGGCTACGTCGTCTTCGAACTCGCGACCCGCCGCGCTCGCCGGCTCGGCGTCCTCGGGGACTACTGACTCGCCACTCCCGACCCCGCATTCGACGATGGTACTTAAATCATTTGCCGCGTTTCCGGTCGAGAAGCGCGGCTTTCGGGTATAATGTGTTGGGGTGCCTCTGTGTAGATATGACGGACGTAGACACCGTCGGAGAGGCGGACAGACCTGTGACCGATGGCCCGACGGCGGGGCGCGACCCCGTCCCGGCGGCCGCCGACTGGGTGCTGGGCGTCCTGGCCGGACTGGTCGGGCTCGCCATGGCGGCGGTCGGCGTCGCGATGTACGCCCGCGTCGACCGGGCGATGATCGCCGACGCCATCACCAGCGAGGGGGTGGAGGTGAACGGGATCACGCCCGCGGAGGCGATCACCGCCGGGGTGCCGTTCGTCGACTGGCTCGCGGCCGGCATCGCCGTGACCGGGCTCGTGTTAGTCGCCGTCGCCGCGGCGTTCGTCGTCGCTCGCCGGCGCACCCGCCGCCGGGTCGCCAGCGAGGGCGGCACGACCGCGACGTTCCGCGCCTGCGCCGTCTACGGCGCCGCGGTGACCGCGGTGGTCTCGTTCGTCCCCGGCGCGGCGATCGCAGGCGGCGGCGCCGCCGCGTATCTGTACGGCGACGCCGGCCTGCGTGTCGGCGCTGTCTCCGGAGCGGTCGGCTGGGCGCTGACGGTCCCACTGCTCGTCGCCGTCGCCGGCGGATTGCTCGCCGGCGCAGACGCCATCGGTCAACTGGCAAGCGGGGCCCTCCTGGTCGGCGTGATCGTCGTCGCCGAACTGGTCGCGCTGGCGATCAACGCCGGCCTCGGCGCCTTCGGGGGATTCCTCGTCGACGAGCTCGCCTGAGGCTGCATCGAGGGCCGCCGACCGCAGCCTCCTCGCTCCGCTCGCCGTGTTGCGGTCGGCAGAAACGTCCGGACGGAGTCCGACGCGAGCAACGCGAGGCGCGACCGCTGGGAGTGCCTCGACGTGAACGGTGACCGCAGGGAACCGTGAGCAACGCGAGCGTCGGGCCCACCGGTCGTGAACGAGGTGAACGTCCGGACGGAGATTTGAACTGCCGATAGACGGTCGCTCCCGCTGGTCGCGCTGCGTCTATCGTGCTCAAATCTCCTTGACCGCTTCCTTCAGCGCAGACCGCTCGCTATCGCTCGCGGTGTTGCGCTGAAGAGAAGACGTCCGGACGGAGATTTGAACTCCGGTCCCTGGCTCCGCAAGCCAAGAGGATAGTCCACTACCCTACCCGGACTCATCTCTACGTACCGCGGTTGATTGTAAAGGGGTTACGATCCGTTCGGGGAGTGTCAAAGGTTGGCTTGAACGAAGCCAAGGCCCTTTATCGGGAGAGACGTCTGTCCAGTCGTGAACCGACGTACCCTGCTCCGCAGCCTCTCCGCGACCGGCGCACTCGCAGTCGCGGGCTGTCTGTCCGAAGGCCCGGGGAGTCAACCAGCAGACACCGACACTGCGACCGACGAACCGGTGGATACGCCAACGGACACACCAGGAGCGACGACCACCGACCCAGGCGATGAGACCGGTTCCCCGACCGATTCGCCGACGGACGACCACACCGACACACTGAGCGAGACGCCCGACGGCGACCCCTCCGCGACGCCGTCTGGCGTGGCAAGTAAATCGCTGACTGTCACCGAGCGAGGCTGTGGCTCCCAGGACGAGGACGCGTCGGTGTCGTTCGACGACGACGGGGTTTCAGTCTCTATCACCGGAACTATCTGGGGTAACGACTCCTGTTACACGGCCGTCTTCTCGGACATCCGGCTCGACGGGGGGTCATTGACTGTCGTCGTCGCCTCCGAATCCGACGCGGACCCCGACACCGCGTGCGCGGAATGCATCACCCAAATCGAGTACGAGGCGATGCTCACATTCGACGGGGCGCTTCCCGAGGACGTGGCTGTCATGCACGAACACGGCGACGAACAGTCGGAAGTGACCTCGACCACGAGATAACGGGTGGCAAACCCGCTGGCGACAGCCAGCAGGGCGCTCGCGGTGGCGATGGCTGGCCCCGGGCCGACGGACCGAACGGCGGACCGAACTGCGGACGATTCTGGAGCGAGACTTTATCTATCAGAGGGCGGCCAGCCTGGCCCATGAACGCCGGTTCAGACCCGGTCGAGCGGGTACAGGTGGCACGTCAGGCCACGAGTAGGCCAACGGTCGAATCGCACGACGTGGGCGGGGTAACGGGCCAACGACAACGCTTAAGCGGCGAGCAACCATGCCCAATGCTAGACTAATGGGTGACATCGAGGAGGTCTACGCGGATCTGGAGACGGACGTTTCCGAGGAGGAGTTTCGGGAGGCCGTCGAGCAGAAAGTCGAGCAGATGGGCGGGCTCGCGGACGAGGAGACGGCGGCGATGCTCATCGCGCACGAACTCAACGAGGGGGAAGTCGACACCGTCGCGGACATCGAACCCGGCATGGAGGAGGTCAAGTTCCTCGCGAAGGTCGTCTCCATCGGTGAGTTGCGCACATTCGAACGCGACGGAGAGGACGAGGACGGCCGCGTTATCAACGTCGAAGCGGCCGACGAGACCGGCACCGTCCGCCTCGCCTTCTGGGATCAACAGGCCGAGGCCATCACGGACGGGATGCTCGAGGAGGGGCAGGTCCTCCGCGTCGCCGGTCGGCCGAAAGAGGGGTACAACGGCCTCGAAGTCTCCGTGAACAAGGCCGAGCCCGACGAGGAGGCCGAAATCGACGTCCAACTGGGCGAGGGCTCGACCGTCGACGCGCTGACGATGGGCCAGTCTGACGTGAACGTCACCGGCATCGTCCTCGAGACCGAATCGATCCGGACGTTCGACCGCGACGACGGCTCCGAGGGGAAAGTCGCGAACTTCCTGCTGGGCGACGAGACGGGAACTGTGCGCGTGACGATGTGGGACGACCGGGCCGACCGGGCCGAGGAACTGGAGCCAGGGACGGCCGTGGAGGTCGTCGACGGCTACGTTCGCGAGCGCGAGGGCGACCTGGAACTCCACGTGGGCGACCACGGTGCCATCGACGAAATCGACGAGTCGGTCGAGTTCACGCCGGAGGCCGACGCCATCGGGGCCGTGGAGATGGACCAGGTGGTCGACCTCGCAGGGGTCGTCCGCTCGGCGGACCCGAAGCGGACCTTCGACCGCGACGACGGGTCGGAGGGTCAGGTTCGGAACATCCGCGTCCAGGACGACACCGGCGACATCCGCGTGGCGCTGTGGGGCGAGAAAGCGGACAAGGACATCGCGCCGGGCGACGAGGTGTTCGTCGCGGACGCCGAAATCCAGGACGGCTGGCAGGACGACCTGGAAGCCTCGGCTGGCTGGCAGTCGACCGTTGTCGTCCTGGACGAGAACACGGGCGCCGGTTCGGCCGCACCTTCGCCGGGCGGTGCGAGCGGCGGGGGTTCGGGCGGCGGCGGATCCGGCGGCGCCGACACTGGCCTCGGTGCGTTCACTGGCGAGGACGACGATGGCGACGGCGGAACTGACGCGAGTGGGTCGAGCGCGAACGGGACGAGCGGGTCGAGCGGAGGTGGCGCGAGTGCGGAGAGTGGTGGCGCGGCCGCCGCGACCGAGCAGGTCGAGTTCACGGGGACGGTCGTCCAGACGGGGGACCCGGTCATCCTGGACGACGGGCAGGAGACGATGCAGGTCGAGACCGACGCGGCACTGACGCTCGGCCAGGAAGTCACGGCTCGGGGGTCGATGCGAGACGACCGGCTCGACGCGGATGACGTCTTCTGAGGCCGCTCGCGAAGGAATAGCACGGCCAGAGAGTGTGAAACGGGCCCGAACTGCCGCGGTCGAGCTATCGAGCGGTTTTCGGAAACGCTTAAGGCCGGAACAGACCGCTTGTGGTGTATGAGCGTCGAGCTACCGTTCGCGCCGGTCGACACGATAATCCGGCGGAACGCCGGGAGTTTGCGGGTCAGTGCCGAGGCCGCGGAGGAACTCGCCCGCCGCATCCAGGAACGCGGGGCCGAGTTAGCGGCCAGGGCCGCCGAGGTGGCGACGACGGACGGGCGGAAGACGCTGATGGCGTCCGATTTCGACGTCGAGGTCACGGCCGACAAAGACGACCTCGAACTGCCCATCGCGCCCGTCGACCGCATCGCTCGCCTCGAAATCGACGACTATCGCGTCTCCATGGACGCCCGCATCGCCCTCGCGTCACTGCTGGAGTCCTACGCCGACCGCGTGGCCGCGGCGGCGGCGGACCTGGCCCGTCACGCCGACCGGCGGACGGTCAAGGCAGAGGACGTCGAGGCCTACTTCAGACTCGCAGCGTACTACGAGTAAGCACCGCATGAACTTCGGCTACCGGGAGGCATGTCTCGACCACGACACCGGCAACCGCCACCCCGAGAGTTCCGACCGCCTCCGTGCGATTCGACAGGGACTCAAGGAGTGTTACGGCGTCGAGTACGTCTCCCCCGCGGACGCGACGGAAGCCCAGATCGCTGCTATCCACGACCCCGACTACGTCCAGTCGGTCAAGGAGTTCTGTGCCGAGGGTGGCGGCGAATGGGACGCCGACACTGTCGCCGTCGAGGCCACCTGGGACGCCGCGCTCGCGAGCGCGGGGATGGCGAACTGGGTCGCCGAGTCGGCGCTCGACGGCGTGGATGGACGTGACACGCCGTTCGCACTCGCCCGCCCGCCGGGCCATCACGCCGTCTACGACGACGCGATGGGGTTTTGCTTCGTCAACAACGTCGCCGTCGCTGCCCAGCACGCCCTCGACACGGGCAACGTCGACCGGGTCGCAATCGTCGACTGGGACGTCCATCACGGGAACGGGACCCAGGACATCTTCGACGACCGCGACGACGTCTTCTTCGTCTCCATCCACGAAGACGGCATCTACCCGGGAACCGGCGACGTCTCCGAGATCGGAATCGGCGAGGCCCGGGGGACGACCATGAACGTCCCCTTCCCTCCGGGCACGCGAACGACAGGGTACCTCGCTGCGGTCGACGACCTGATCGTTCCGGCCCTCGCTGCCTTCGACCCGGATCTCGTCCTCATCTCGGCCGGGTTCGACGCGCACGAACACGACCCCATCTCACGGATGCGGGTTTCGACGGAAGGGTACGGCCTGATGGCTCGCCGCTTCGAGACGTTCACCGACCGCATCGACGCGGGCCTCGGGTTCGTCCTCGAGGGCGGGTACGGTCTCGAGACGCTGACTGATAGCATCCGAACCGTCCACGAAGTGTTCGACGGCTACCAACCGGCCGAACCGAGCGAGGACGTCCAGGACGCCGCGCGCCAGGTCATCGATGACGTCCGCACTCGCGAGTTCGAGTTCGCCGACGACTGACCGCTCTGGGACCGCCCCGCCTACTGCCCAGTTCCAGCCAGTTTCGTCGATGGAAACGTACGCTCGTCGGGGAATCGACTTCAGACTATCACCGGGTCGTACTACCGGATAATCGTTCCGCGAATCGGTCCGTAGAGGCCAGGAGAGTGTCGAAAAATCGATGGGTATCGGACTACACATCAACGCCTCGCGGAAATTTATACATGGGTCTGGTCGAAACGGGTGTACTGGTGACTACTTCCTGTGTGTTGCTGTACTGAACAAGCATACCGTGACTGGGAATCGCAACTGGACGATCTGACACCGAGTGCGAAGTTCGTCTACACCGTGCTCGATTACGAGGGGCCGTTGACGCAGAAGACGCTCGCAGAAGAGACGCGACTGTCACAGCGCAGCGTCCGGAGCGCGCTGTCGGACCTGACGGATACCGGCCTCGTCGAGGAACGGATCTATCCGGCAGACGCCCGCCAGCGGCTCTACGCCGTCGACACCGAGTGACGACTGGCGGGTCAGTGACCGCTACCGGAAGGGCTGTCGGCGCGGGCTGCTCGAATACCCATACCGCCCTCGCTACCGGAGTACCGATCCGCGGCTCGAACGGCGGCGAGTGCCACTCGTGGACCAACTTAGGGCCGTGGGTCAAGATACCGCGCGAGTGCGACACCGAACTCGTCGGCCAAGGTTCCAATTTCCTCACCTGAGTGCACTGCATAGCCGGATTCCAGTTCCGATTCGACGTGTGCGCCCAGTGCGACGTCGAAGATCGTGTCGCTCTGCAGCAGGTCGGCCGCCCGCTCGAACTCCCGTGGCCGCTCGACGACGTATCTGTCGCCGTCGATGAACGGCCCGTACGCACCGTCTGGCTGTGGATCCGCATCGGCGTACGCCTCGTAGAATCCCTCGGCGTGCTCGCGGACGTGGACCGGCGGCCCCTCGTGACGCTCGACGCACGGTCGCTCGGAAACTTCGAGTTCGGCGAAGAGAACCGCTGTTTCGTCGGCCCAGGCGGCCGCCCGGAGCACGTCGAATCCCCGACGGTTCAGTTCGCCCACCAACCCGTCGAGCGACCGGTCCAGTTGGGGGTAGAGCTGGTCGTCGACGATGTCCGGCGCGTCGAACCGGAGCGCGACCGGCTCAGTGCCGCGGGCCTCGAACGCCTCACTGACCGCCTGTTCGTCCAGCGGGTCAGGCGCTGACGCGAAGAAGTGCTCCTCGCTCGGGTTCGCGAGGAGTTGGCGAGCGTGGTGCTGGAGGCTCGCGACGGCCTCGGTCGAGCAAACGGCGGCGACGTTCCGCTCGGGGTCGGTCGGGTCGATGACCACGAGCGGGTCGTCGAACGTCGCCTGTGCGTGGCCTTCGGGGTCGAGTTCCACCGGTGGGTGCCACTCGGCGGCGGCCTCGACGAACGCACGGAAGCCGCCGTACTCGTGGACGAGCAGTTCGGTCAGATAGCCAGAGAAGCCCCGGGTCCGCAGGTCGCTGCCGTAGACGCCGATGCCGGTCAGGAACTGTTTGGCGACGCGAACGTCGCCCGCGAGGGATTCGTCGATTCGGTCTTCGAGGTACTCGGTATGGAACGGCGTGCGGTCCACGGCCGATTGAATCTCCGCCGCGTCCTCGACGGCGTAGCACGGGACCAGGTCCACGTCGAAGCCGTCGTCGGTGCCTTTGACGTAGGGGTGTTCGGCGTACTCCTCGTGCCCCTGGGGGAGGACCGCGTGGCCGACGTCGAGGCCGTAGGACTCCAGGTCGTCGCGAGAGACGTCGGCTGGAAACGAGACGAACAGGTCGATATCCCGGTCGCCGGCCAGCCAGGTATCACGCGCCGTCGATCCGACCTGGATCACCTCGGCGTCGACCGGCAGGTCGGCGATGGCTGCGCGTGCGCGCTCGTGAAGGTCCTCGGCGACCCGGTCGAGTCGCTCGCGCTCGGCCGCGTCGGGTTCGACCCGCTCGCGGACGCGCTCGACCACCGCGTCGAACTCGTCGCTCATACCTGCGAATGTGGTGGCGGCCGTGAAAACCTGACTGATGTGACTCGTCCCTGCAGTGGCCTGGCCTTCGAGTGAGCGGTCAGACCGTGAGGAACGGCAGCGTTTCCTCGACGATCCGTTCCTGGTCGGTCTGGAAGGAATGATCCTCACCGGGTAGTTCGACCAGTTCACCTTCTGGCAGGTGTTCGACGATGGCACCTGCGTTCTCGACGCTCATGCCGCGGTCCTCGTCTCCCTGGAGGAGTCGGACGGGACAGTCGACGGTTGCGAGTGTGTCGGGCTCGATAGTCGGACGCTCCTCGTAGTCGCCGACGAAGACGGCCGGCGCCCAGAGCACCATTCGGTCGACCTGATCCGTCGCAAGGTGTGTGAGGGCCAATTTGCCCCCGAAGCTCTTGGCGACGACTGCGATGGTCGAACAGCCGCTGTCCTGGAGGAACTCGACGGCAGCACCGAGTTCTCGCGCCATGTCGTCCTCGCTCTTTGCCTGCAGCGTTTCCTCGTCCGGCCAGCTATCGAAGCGGGCGACGCGGTGACCCTCGGCGGCCGCTTCGGAGGCGAATTGGTCGAACACGTCCCCGAACGGGCCGTGATTGAGTCCAGGGAGGACGAGCACGCCGGAGTCTGTCGGCTCGTCGGGTTCGTTCAGCCGACCACGGTAGGACTCGTCGCCGACTGCGAGGGACAATGGCTCTGTGGGCATCGGGCTGGGAGTTCGGCGGATCGGCTGATAAATGTTAGCGGATTGCTGATTCCTGGCTCGTTCGGGGTACGTGACTCGGTGACGTAACGGCTTCAAAGCGAAATCCCTATACAACAACTCCGGCTATGAGTAGATGCGTGCCGCCGTAGCTCAGTTGGTAGAGCACCTCGCTGTTAGGGTGCGCAGGTCACCTGCGTGCCGCAGACACGAGGTTGTCCCAGGTTCGAGTCCTGGCGGTGGCGTTTTGTGTCGCGAGCAATACGGCGAGCACCGCGTAGCGTGTGCTCGCTATCGCGAGCGATGAAATCGGAATGCGTCAGGACTCGAGCACGCAAGTCGCACGCCCGCGCAGTGAGCGAAGCGAACGAGCAGGACCGTCTTGCATCTGTTCGAGTCCTGGCGGTGGCGTTCTAAGAAATGTTTTTACTGTCGATTAGGTAGTTCTCAGTTATCGTCCGAGCGGCGATTTTGATCGTGGCTGAAAGCCCCGACTGGTTCGACTCGCGCGCCTCGTTGCGCTCCTCGGGCTTCGCCCTGCGGTGCTTAAGTCGTCGTGCTTCGCCGAACCAGTCGCCCCTTTCATTCCCACCCACCCCACAGCACCGCTCTACCGGCACGGCACCGCACAGCACCGCAGACGGCCTCACACCTCCCCAACCGATTCGCTCGCTCCCGGTGGTCGCTCACTCATCCACCGTCAGAGCAAGCTCCGACGAGCCCTCGTTCACTCCGTTCACGAGGACCTCGCACGGCTCCGCCGCGGCCGCTCGGCCGTGCTGGCCTCACGGCCGCGACAGCGCGCGCCACGGCATTCGATTTGGCTGGCTCACTCGCGTTCGGACATCCGGGCGAGCGCATCCGCTGCTCGCTCGTCGGTTCGCTCTCCGTCGGGCACCTCCCACCCGCGTCGCTGGAGCAGCAGCCGGAATCGCGAGTCGTCGAGCGAGACGGGGCCGTAATAGGTGCCGACGCGCTCGCGAGTCCACCACTGGCCGGTCTCGCGGCGTTCCTCGACGGTCGTGAACTCGTAACGATACCGCAGCGCGCGGACGTGTCGCGGCGGGTCGTCGGGGAACGGGTCGGTCCTCAGGAGTGAGCGCGCGCCGTCGTCGCCTGCGAGCAGTTTGGCGAGGAAGTGGACGAACCAGGGGTGGCGTGACGGTGAGGGAGCCATCGCGGCGAACCAGAGCTGCCAGTCGAGGCGGAGGTGATAGGGGGCCCACTGGGGCGGCAGGCGCTCGGGATTCGTGGGTTTCCCGGGGAACTCGTAGGTCTCCCACTCGGTGTCGTCGGTGATGACGGGGTCGCTGGTGCCCTGGACGACGATTTCGTACCGTGTACGAGTGATCGACCCGAACGCGCCGTAGGTGTTGACGAGGTTGAGGGGGTCGAAGGCCCGGTTCATGGCCTGCTTCGGTGAGATCATGTTCGTGACAGGATAGTGGCTCAGCGCGACGACGAGGACGACGAGGCCAGCGATGGCCACCTGGAACCACAGCGGGAGCGGCGAGAACGACCCGGCTGGGGCGCGGAGGGTGGGGGCAAGCGCGGGGACCGAAGCGCGCAAGACACCAGCGACGACTGCGTCCGCGAAGAGACTGCCGGCGAAGACGATACTGAGGGCACTCAGGAAGGCGAAATTGCCTGTGAGCATAAGCCAGCCGTGAAAGCCGATCGTAATGAGACCCGCCGCGGCGGCGACGCGGGGCGGGCCGAAGTACAGGAACGGGATAGCGAGTTCGACGACGTGGTTGCCGAGGACCTCGAAGCGGTGGAATCGCTTGGGGAGGCGGTGTGCTACCCACGAGAGGGGGTTTGGCATCGGCTGGGTCTCGTAGTGGTATTCCAGACAGGTCAACTCGCGCCAGCACTCGTCGCCGCGGAGTTTGATGAGGCCGGCGCCGAGCATGTTGCGGAACTCCAGCCAGCGAAAGAGGTAGATGACGATCGCTGGGGCAATCAGGTCGGGCGCGCCGAGGAAGATGGCGAGGAAGCCCGCTTCACAGAGCATCGACTCCCAACCGAAGCCGTAGAAGGTCTGGCCGGCGTTGACGAAGGAGAGATAGAGGGCCCACATCGCCGTCCAGACGAGGACGTACACGGGCAGGCCGAACCGACCGGGGAGGCCGACGAGAGCGCAGGCCGCGAGTGCGACGCCGGTCCAGGCGCCGACGGCCAGCGCGCGGTCGCTGTCGAAGTAGTAGAACAGCGACGGTTTCTGTCGAAATTCGTAGCGCTCGACGTACTGGCGGAGGGGGAGCAGCCCGTCTTCGCCGGCGAGGGGCCGGTACTGTCGGGCCGCGACGACGAACGCGACCAGGTAGATGGCTGCGAGGCCGCGCTGGAGCAGCAGTCGGGCAACCTGGAACTCGCCACCCCACGGCGTCCACGCGTACCAGGGCAACATCGGTCGCAGTGACGCCCGCGGCGACAAAAAGTGGGACGGACGCCGTCGCGACTCGGTCGAGTGGATCAACAGGTCCGGACGACGTTCGCGGCGTCGACTTCACCCTCGACGGTGGCGCCGCAGTCGAGATAGAGGGTGCCGTCCACGTCCACGTCACCCGTGACTGTCGCGCGGTCGCCGAGCGTGAGGTCGCCGTTCGCGCTCACGTCGCCCTCTATCGTTCCCTCGGTCCCGACAGTGACCGATCCGCCGCTGTCGACGCGTCCTTCTACGGTCGTGCGGTCCCCGAGTGTCACCCCGCCGTCGCTGTCGATATCGCCCTCGACGGTGGCGTCGTTTCCGGTCTGGACGCTCCCGCCGCTGTCGATGTCACCCTCTAGCGTGGCGCGGTCCCCGGTGGAGACCGACCCGCCACTGTCGACGTCGCCCTCGATGGTCGCGTCGTTCCCCGTCGAGAGTGACCCGTCGCTGGTCACGTCGCCTTCGACCGTGGCTCGGTCGCCGGTCGAGACCGATCCACCGCTATCGACGTCGCCCTCCACCGTCGCATCGTTGCCGATATCGACGTTGCCGTCGGTATCGATGGGCCCGCTCGTCTCGCCGTCTCCCACGCTGACGTCGTCGCTCGTGCAGGAAATCGAAACGTAGTCGTCCGTCGTTCTGGTCGCCGCCACCGAGACGGTACCGGTATCCTGGATCCGGAGGGTCACGCGGTAGTGACCGGCGAAGGACGACGACCCGCGACAGTCGAGCGCGATTCGGTAGGGGCCGGACCCGCTAACGCTGGCAGAGAGCGGTGGACTCCCGTCTCGCCTGCCGTCACGGTGCTCGGCTCGGACGACGGTCGCATCGAGCGTGGTGGCGGTAACCCCGGCCCCGTTGTCGGTCACCTCGTAGACCGTGGTCGAATCGTCGGGTCCAGTGATCTCGCCGGTTGCCGAGCGGTCTGTGAGGCCGAGTATGGCGTTCTGGTCGCCTGCGACAGCGACGCTCACCCCTCGCTCGGCCGTGACGAACCCGAATCCCGCCGTCGTACTGGCGAGCAGTACCGCTCCGGCGAGGGTCACCGAAATCGCGAGCAGATGGAGGGCGCGCATACGGCTCGATTCACCGTTCCTCCCGCACTCTTATCAATCGAACAGAGGGTTTTCAATGCGCGAAAACGCCAGGGTTGGGGCCTCACCGGCTGTCTCGACGCAGGAACTCGTCCGTCTATTCCGCACGAAGAACAGTGGGAACGGACACGGACAGCCCGTACACCAGTACACTTTGGCTAGCGAGTCCCAGACAGGCGCCTTCACACGCCTGGGTCACAACTCTCACGTTCGCCGGGGGTCTGTCCAATCCGGTCCGGACCGAACCCCGCCGAGTGCTCAGCGGACCGCTCTCGGCCATTGCGGGAGTTCGTCCGAAAAGACAGTGCTAAATGGGTGCGCCGAGAGGTGTGGTGCGCATGACCGATTCGTTCGAGGTTTCCGAACGGCGGTCGGTCCCGCCCGCGGAGGCGTTCTCCCTGCTCGGAAACGAACTCCGCGTGACAATCCTGCTCGAACTGGGTGACGCGAAGGAGGGCAGCCAACCACGGCCGCTCCCGTTCGAAGAACTCCGACGCCGCTGTGACGTGACCGACAGCGGGCGGTTCAACTACCACCTCCAGGAACTGCTGGAGGTCTTCGTCACCGAGGAGGAGGACGGCTACGGCCTGCTCTACCCCGGCGTCATCCTGTATCAGGCCATCAAGGCCGACAGTTTCACCGATCGGACCACCGTCGAACCGTTCCCCGTCGATTCGTCTTGTGAGGCCTGCGACGCGACCCTCGAAGCGACCTATCGAAACAGTATGCTCGTCGTTCGGTGCCCCGACTGTGGAGCCCTCTATTTCAAATACCATCTCCCGCCGGGTGCGATTCGTTCGAACGACCCCGACGCCGTTCTGTGGGCCGCGAGCGTCTACGCTCGCCGTGACCTCATGACCGTCGCGAACGACGTCTGCCCCACCTGCGCCAGCGTAATGTATCACGACGTCGTTCCGGAAGACGAGAAATCGAGCGACCTCGAACACGCGATGCCCGGCCCGGCCGTGGTCCACCACTGTTCGTACTGCAAGAACTTCTTCTCGACTGACCTGCCGGAAATTCTCGTCTACCATCCGACTGTGCTCCCGTTCGTCGCAGCCCACGGACCGGACCAACTGACCGATCTCCTCTGGAGCGTCAGCGCGTGCGACCCCGCCGACATCACAGTCGACCAGCAAGACCCGCTTCGTGTTACCGTGCCATTCGTCCTGGACGGCGTCCGATTGGACGTCCGCGTCGACCGGTCGCTTACTGTCCTGGAAACTGAACGCCATTGACGGTCCGTCCGCTCGATCGTTCTGGCGAGCGAACGACACTCGGTATCACGCAGGACTTACTGCTCTCGCCCACGATTTTCCGTGCAACCATCATGCGAACTGCTGACACTGAGATATTTGCCGTAACTCGTGGTTATAGATGTGTGCAGAGATATGCATGGGACACATGACCGATCCGTACGCCTTCGGGACGCGGTGTGTCCACGCCGGGCAGGACGTCGACCCGGCGACAGGGGCCCGCGCCCCACCGATCCACCAGACCACGTCCTACGTCTTCGAGGACGCGGATACCGCGGCCGACCGCTACGCCCTCGACGACGGGGGCAACGTCCACTCCCGCTTCGACAATCCGACCGTCTCCACGCTCGAACGCCGCCTCGCCTCGCTCGAAAACGGCACGGCGGCCGTCGCCACGGGTTCGGGAATGGCGGCACTCGACGCAGCGACCTCCATCCTCGCGAGCGCCGGTGACAACGTCGTCTCTGCCTCGTCCATCTACGGCGGCACCCACTCGTATCTCTCGAACATGGGCAGTCGCCGCGGTATCGAGACTCGGTTCGTCGACACGCTGGATCCCGACGCCTACGCCGAGGCTATCGACGAACACACGGCCTACGTCCACTACGAGACCATCGGCAACCCGTCGCTGGTCACCCCACCGATGGAGGAAATCGCCGAGGTGGCCCACGAGCGCGGCGTGCCGGTCTTCGTCGATAACACCTTCGGCACGCCAGCCCTCTGCAATCCCCTCGACCACGGCGCCGACGTCATCTGGGAGTCCACGACCAAGTGGATCCACGGGTCGGGCACTACTGTCGGTGGCGTCCTCGTCGACGGCGGATCCTTCCCGTGGACGGAGTACCCCGAGAAATTTCCCGAGCTGGGTGCGCCCAACGCCGCCTTCGACGGCGTCACCTTCGCCGAACGATTCGGGGACCGCGGCTTCGCGATGGCCGCGCGCCAGCGAGCGGTCCGCTCGCTCGGCGACGGCCAGAAACCGTTCGACGCCTGGGCGACGCTGCAGGGCACGGAGACCCTTTCGCTACGGATGGAACGCCACTGCGAGAACGCCATGGCTGTCGCGGAGTTCCTCGCCGAGCACCCTGGCGTCGACTGGGTCACCTACCCCGGTCTCGAGTCCCACGAGACCCACGACAACGCCTCGAAGTACCTCGAAGGCGGCTACGGTGGGATGATCGCGTTCGGCCTGGCCGAGGGATTCGAAGCGGGCAAGCGCTTCTGCGAGGAGACCGACCTCGCGCAGTTCCTCGCCAACATCGGCGACGCGAAGACGCTCGTCATCCACCCTGCCAGTACGACCCACGCCCAGCTATCCGCGGAAGAACAGCGCGCGAGCGGCGTCACGCCAGACCTGGTGCGCCTCTCGGTCGGTATCGAGGACGTGACCGACGTCATCGACGACGTCGACGGCGCAATCGAGCGGGCGAACGCCGCGAGCATCGACGGCACCAGCACGGGTGAGTCGTAGATGGAGATAGAACGCGATTCCGTCTCGCTCGGCGAGTTCGAGTTCGAGTGTGGCAGGTCCATCCCGGAACTGGAAGTCTCCTACGAGGCCTACGGCGAGTTCACCGGGGACAACGCCGTCCTGGTCTGTCACGCGCTCACCGGCAGCGCCCACGTCGCCGGCCGCCATCCCGACCAGGAGACCGACGGCCAGGCCCGCGCGTGGTGGGACGACATCGTCGGTCCGGGCAAAGCGATCGACACCCGCGAGTACTACGTCCTCTGTGCCAACGTCCCCGGATCCTGCTACGGCACGACCGGACCTGCCAGTGAGAACCCAGAGACCGGTGAGCCATACGGAACCGACTTCCCGGCTGTCACGGTGACCGACTGGACGCAGGCCCAGCGGTCGCTGCTCGACGAACTCGGCATTCCACACCTTCACGCCGTGGTCGGCGGGAGCGTCGGCGGGATGAACGTCCTCGAGTGGGCGAAACAACACCCCGACCACGTCGAACGGATCGTCCCTATCGCGGCCGCGGCCCGTCTCGACGTCCAGTGTCTCGCCCTCGACGCCGTCGCCCGCAGAGCCATCACCACCGACGACGGCTGGCAAGGCGGCGAGTACTACGGGGACGGCCCCGACCCGGACGACGGCCTCGCACTTGCCCGTCAGATCGGCCACATCATGTACCTCTCGAAGTCCTCGATGGAACAGAAGTTCGGCCGTCGTGCCGCCGGCCGAGACGCCGCGCGTTCGTTCCCCACCGACCCCGCTGCGGGCTTTTTCCCCTACCGGGACGTGGAGTCGTATCTCGACTACCAGGCCGAGTCGTTCGTCGACCGCTTCGACGCGAACGCCTACCTGTATCTCACTCGCGCGATGGACAACTACGACCTCTCCGCTGGCTTCGAGTCGGACGAAGACGCCCTGGCGGCGTTCGACGGCGAAGCCCTCGTCATGTCCTTCACCGGCGACTGGCACTTCACACCTGCCCAGGCCGAGGACCTGGCAGACTCGCTGCGCTCGGCCGAGGTTCGTTCGGCACATCACGTCGTCGAGTCAGATCACGGACACGACGCGTTCCTCGTCGAACCCGAAAACGTTGGGCCGCCGTTGTCGGACTTCCTGGTCGACGGCGTCGAAGGGAATGCGGTCAGTGACACCGAGGAACCCCCGGAGGAAGACGACCCGTCGTTCGCGCCAGTTCACACGAGTCTGTTCTCCGATTGACAGTCTCGCGGGGCCGATAGGCTTTTTTCTCCCCACTCCGTTCAATTTCATACTCAACACAGGGGAGGGGTGTGGGTCTGCTGCCACGCCCTCGGTTCGAACGGTACGCAGGCTGACATCATGAGCATCGACCCGGACGCAATTAGACCGCAGATCCGCCACCATCCGAGTCGCGACGGTGTCCAGATCGTCGACCCGATTCAGGACACGCAGTTCACGCTTCTCACGCCTGAGCGACCTGAGATATCCGAGTGTGACCCGTCCGAGTTCTACTTTCCGGCCGATACCGGCGTAACTGTCCGGACGGATTCCATCGAGACGCCGTATTTCGTCGCTATGTGGATTCGAGACGAAGACGGCAACACTGTTGCAGAGATCAACGACCGCGATTCGTTGAGTGTTCCATCAGGCCGGTACAACATCGAATTAGCGACGACGCAGGTAAAACTACAAATAGCAATCGCCGGCGAAATCTCGGTAACCTCGATGGAAGACGCCGTTCGTCTATCGTTCTCGGACACCGATCGGATTCGGGTCGGCGCGCGATCCGTTCACGAACAACCTGCGGCTACTGTCAGGACGACTGCGGATCCGGAAGACATGATGGCGGCGCTCTCGACACTCGGGTCGGCACTGAAAACGACTAGTTCGGAACGGTCGTTTCCCTCATTGCGGGGCCACCCGCCACTGATAGAGTTGGCGGACGAGCTATCGATTCCCGATGCTATATCCCCGCCTGAAACGGGCATCAGGATCGAAGTCCCACCACACGAGGAATTCATCTATCCCGTCGTTCCCCTCGTGTATTATCTCGGAGCGACCCTCGAATCTGGCCCTGCGCCCCGGATCGTTACCGACGAGTGGTCGTATCCACTCGACGGCGAAGATGGATACGAGCCCGGCGTCGCGCGAGTACTGAAACAGGTCTTCCTGCTCGATTGTATCATTCGGACGGAGGGGTATTATCAGGTCGACCTGCACGAACGGAGCGTTGCCAACGACCGCCTCGACCTCGACTTCGAAACAGTATACAACCTACCGTTCACGGAACAACTTCGGCAATACCTGGAAGTTCCGTTCGGTGATATCGCCGACATCGTTCCGAAGTGGAAGCTTACCGCGGACGTACGCCCGGAGGCGGAGTACGTCAGCGCGCTGCCGTTTTTAGCACACGAACTCGCGGTCGTCCGCTGTCCCAGATCCATCGGCGGTGCGGAACGGCTCACCGATCTCTCTGAGGAGATGGAGTCGTTCTTCCGGAACAACCCGCAAGCGCTTCGCCGAAGCACGCGCTCCCGGTCGTCCAGCTCGTCGACGTCTGCGACCGAGACGGACATCTTCCGTCCGGAATCCGCAGACAGCATCGAACAGGCCTACATCGGGGAGGGGCTCCCAGTCGGAGCGAGTAAGATGACCCTCGACTCGTATTACCGTCGCTTGGCATTCGAACCGACGACGGACCCACAGACTCGCGTTGCCGTCGTCTGCAACGACGAGGAGATGGCCGATGAGAACGTCGTTTCGAACATTTACGGGACCCGTGACTGGATAGAATTCGACATCACGTTCCAGGAGCAACTCGGTACGAGCGAGATGCGGGACGTCTTGCACTCCGACATCGACTTCCTCCATTACATTGGTCACGTCGACGAGGAGGGTATCCGCTGTACCGACGGCTATCTCGATACGCGCCATCTGTCCGACGTGAACGTCAGCGCATTCCTTCTCAACGCCTGTGACTCGTACGAACAGGGCCGGGGACTCGTCGATTCGGGTGCCATGGCCGGTATTGCGACCGTCACCGACATCGTCAACGAGGCTGCTACCTCCGTCGGTCGAACAGTTGCGAAACTACTCAACCAAGGGTTCTCTCTCGCCGCGACCGTTTCGATCATCAAGGAGTACGAACAGATCGGTCATCATTACCTGGTCGTTGGCGACGCGAGTGCGTCCATCGTCGAAAACCAGTCCGGGACCCCAAATCGGGTGACGATCGAAAATGTTTCAGAAGACACGTGTGACATCTGTATATTCGGATATCCGACTCTGTCGACGCCGATGGGTAGTATGTTCATTCCACAGATCGAGGGAGTGAGTACGTATTACATAAATTCTGGCCGAATGGAAACTCACTCAGTACCGAAGCGCAAGGTGATGGATTTCCTCCATAAGCAGGACGTACCTGTCGATGAGGACGGTACACTTGGCTGGAGTATGGACGTAACAGAACTGTAAAATCAGGGACCGGTCATCGTAGAACCGTTCCCAGCGGCAACGGTTCCGACCTGGGAAAGCAGCATCATCGCGGTGAACAGGACGCCGATCCATTTGGGGTTCTCTTCGAGGAACGCTCGGAGCTTCTGTGGTTCTTGGCTCATAGCCACTCATTTATCTTCCGCATATGTGATTGAATTTATCTAAAGATTTGAGATAATTTAACCGTTGTATTATCAGTAACTTCTGAGAGGAATAGTGGTCTGGATTCCGATATTACGCCGATACCGCCGTCCTCGACCGCTGTAAAGGGGATCCTACCAGCACCAGGTCCGGTGACGCTCCTCAGTGGCGGTTCGAACGCCGGTGAGTCTTGCTTGTCGGATAATAACACTCATTGTCGTGTGGTTCAGTTGGTGAATTATTGACTGATGGCGATGGCCGAACAGTGGGGGACTGGCAGATGAGCGACGGAGCCGTCGATCTGTCCGAGACGCCGCTCGTGTTACTGTTAGCGCCTGCAGTGCGTGACCGACCGATGGACGCGTGCGTTCGCGCGCTGGAGGGTATCGGCGACGACATCGACCGCGTGACAGCCGTGACCATCACGGATTCGGCACGGGATTGGCTCTCTATCTGGGACCAAACGTCGATGTGCGAATCCACGCCCGTCACCTGCATCGACGTCGACGGAGCCACCCGGTCGACGACTACCGATGTCGTCTCGACAGCGAGGACACAGGTCGAGCGCATTCGGGACCCCACGGATCTCGAGGCGGTCGGACGACGGGTGAGCGATGCGCTGGACAGGGCCGACGAGGCCGACGACGCGACTGGTATCGTGGTTCACTCGCTTACCGGGATTCTCCAGCACGTCGACGAGTCGACCGCGTTCAAGTTCGTCTACACACTCGGCGAGGTCATCCGACGGGTGGACGGTATCGTCTTCTTCCACCTGGACCCCGGGGCACACGACGCCGAGACAGTCGAGACGTTCCGGATAGTCTGTGACGCAGTCGTCGACTGGGACCGAGCAGGGCGGAGGCAGCAGTGACGAAATCGACCGACCTGAAGGGGATGCCTCTAAATACATCCCGGCGGATTCACGAAATATGACTGGGCCACGGTACCAGGTCATCGTCGCGGGCGCGGAACCCTCGATGATCGACACCCTCGCTACGACGCTCCGTGACGACGGCACCGTTCGGACGGCCTACAGCGTCGATGCCCTCCTCGACGCGCTCGACGAGGAAGTTGACGTGGTCCTGGTTGACAGCGACCTCACGGACGAAGGACTGGCCTCCGCGTTGACGGTTCTGCAAACCCGCGTGCCGGCCTGTCAGGTCGGGGTCCTCGATCCCGACGTGGTGGAGGGGACCGTCGAGATTCCCCCCACAGGGGACCGCAGCCAACTGCACTCGGAGGCTGATGCCGTCGTCGGTCGAGACGAGGCGGCTGTTCGCGACGCGGTCCGGCAACTGGCCGCTCGGGCACGATACAGACGGCACCTCGACGAGTACTACGGACTCGCCGAGGAGCGTGCCGCCCGCACTATCGCAGAAGCCCGGGCCGAAGCGGAGGGGGCCGTCGACGAAATCGACCGCCAGATTGACCGACTTCGTCGCGAGCTCGATGCCGAATTCGAAACGCTGGGGGACACGTCCGTCTTTGACGCTGCGCTCTCAGAGGCCGAACGGACGCTGGACTCGTCGGATGACGACAGTGACGAGTCTGCCGGTGCTGACGTCGGGACCGACGACGGGCGCTGAGCCAGGCCGCAACGTGCTCATCCGGCCCATGTGAAGTAATGGCACACATTTATGCGCCAGTCGGGACAACGTTCGTACATGAGTCAAACGGACGACCAAATCGACCTGGGATTCGGCCAGCCGGTGTACGACGAAGACGGGAACGAACTCGGGACCGTCCGGGGGTTCGACGAGCACGGCTTTTACGTCACGACCGACGATGGGATCGGAGCGATGTCGGGCGAGCACCTCTCGACCGGCCAGGCGGGCGAGGCAGAACTGATGTGGCGGTGCTGGGAGTGTGGCGAGATGGGAGACATCCAGGAGATTCCGGATTCGTGTCCGGCCTGTGGCGCGGAGCGAGAGAGTATCTACTACTGGACCGAGGATTAACTCGGAGCCGTGCAGGTCATCGTCTTCGGTGCGGGGAGCCTCGGCAGTCTCGTCGGTGGAATGCTCGCACGAACACACGACGTCACCCTGGTCGGACGCCAGGCGCACGTCGAGCACGTGCAACGAGACGGACTACAGATAGTCGGTGCTATCGAGGCCTGGCTCGAACCCACGGCTGTGACAACCGTTCCGGATGGGTCGTTCGACCTCGCCGTGGTGACAGTCAAAGCGTTCGATACCGCCGATGCGGCGGATGCCCTCACTCGTTGCGACCTCGACGCGGCGCTCTCGCTTCAGAACGGCCTGGGCAACGAGGCAAGACTGGCTGACGCGCTCGAGTGCCCGGTTCTCGCCGGAACGTGTACCTACGGGGCTCGATTGCTGGGTCCTGGACGCGTCGAGTGCACTGGCCAGGGCGAGGTCACACTGGGTCCTCCTGACGGTGGCGACTCAGCCGTCGCGGACGGCGTCGGCGCCGGATTCGAGGCGGCCGGCCTCCAGACGACCGTCGCGACAGACATGCCGCGTCGTCTCTGGGAGAAGTTGGCGGTCAACGCAGGCATCAACGCCGTGACCGCGCTGGCCCGTGTCGAAAACGGGGCGCTGGTCGAGGGCCCCGCGGGTGGTCCGGCCCGTCAGGCGGCCATCGAGACAGCCCAGGTTGCGCGCGAGCGTGGGATCGACCTCTCCGACGACGCGGCCGCCGATGCGGTCGAGCGAGTCGCCGACGCGACGGCCGCGAATCGGTCGTCGATGCTCCAGGACGTGGACGCTGGGGAGCGAACCGAAGTGGACGCGATAAACGGAGCCGTCGTCGAGCAGGCCGAACAGCCGGTACCCGTCAACGAGACGCTCGTGGCGTTGCTCCGAGCGTGGGAACGCGCACAGGGCGTCCGATAGCGGCAACCAGTCGAACGGATTCGCGAGGAGGGGGACCCTTACCGGCCCGCCGGTCGAAGGGCCGTCGTATTGACGTTTCGCCGGTCTCGTTCTGGCGTCTGGTCGTAGAAGAAGACGGCCTCGCTCCCGTAGGTACGCAGCCCGTGAACAGCAGACTCGTAGCCTGGCAGTGCAGGGGCCAACTGGTCTTCTTGCGAACTCGGGGCGATGACGACGAGCGGGTCGACACTCCCTCGCTGGAGCGACAGTGAGGCGTTCTGTGGGTCGGCGATGCAGTCGCCTTCGGCGTCGTAGGCCTCGATGTACCACTGCAGGGGGAGCACGTCGCTGATGCTCGTACAGAGCGGTGTGATTCCACCGGCACGCGGGGAATCACGAACGTACGTCGAGCCGACGATCAGGACGTCGGTCCCGTCGTGGCTGGCGGCGTGGTCGTCGAGGACGCTCATCGCTGGCCTGAAGTCGTCGGCCGGTTGTGCGTACTGGACGAGTTCGTTCTCCTCGCTCGTGGGATTGGTGTAGACGCTAGTGCCCATCGAGACGGCCATGTAGCCCCCGATGAGCAACAGGACGAAGACGGTGATTCCGAAGCGGACAGAGCCGGTGTGGAGAGAATCACGCATCCGGCCCCATACCAGGGCGATTCCCACGCCCGCAGGAAGAGCGAGCGGCACGAGTGCGTTCACGGCGATCCAGGCGTTGGCGATGTCGGTGCCGAGCGGATACCCGAGGATGGAGACGAAGCCCCAGTAGGCGGTGAACAGAACGACGTTGCGAGCGTTTGCGCGGCCGTACCGCTCGGCGACGAAGCCGACGACTGCCATCGCGGTCAGCGCTAACGCCGACTGGCCGATGGCCTGGAGTTCCTGCCCGAGGAAACAGAGATACGCGTCGATGACGTTCTCTTTCCGACAGCCGGCGTCGGTGGTCCCGCCGAACCAGTAACTGTAGCCCTCGATCACGTCGTCGATGGTCCGACCGACCATCTCGGGAAACAGCGTCGGATTGGTGATGGCCTGCCAGAACCCGACCGCGGCCGCGTTCGGTTCCCGTGGTGCGTAGAAGTAGAGCGTTATCCCACAGAAGATGACCAGCCCGACGACGACGTGCCAGAGAGCCCCGAAGAAAAGGTCTTCCTTCGGCGGGATGTCCGAGTCGTGCCACTTCTCGATGACCCAATCGACGCCGGAGTCCTCACCGCCAGTGCGGAACAGGAGGTGGTCTACCAAGAGGGCCGTCGCTCCCACCCACACGAGAAGGTAGACTGCGGCGTTTTCCTTCGCCGTGAACGCCAGCGCGATGAACGCGACCGCGGCGTGGACGTATCGCACCTCCCACTCGTCGTAGGCCCGCACGACCAGGCCGAACGCGACGAACGCGAACGCCGCCGCGAGGAGTGTGCTCCGGAAAAAGCGCGAGTAGTAGACGAGCAGGGGACTGAGGGCGAGAAAGAAGGCCACACCTACAACCTCGTCACTGTTCAGGTGCTCGCGAAACAGGAGTGCCGAGAGCGGGAGCAACGCGCCGACCACGGCCACGAACAGTCGGAGGCTGAAGTCGTTCGGGCCAATCGCGGCAAAGACGAACTTGTTGACGTGCTGGACGAGCGGCCCGTGAATGATGTAGCGATATTCGAACTGGCCGCTGTCCAGGAAGTGAAGCGCCCACCAGCCAACCCGACCCTCGTCGAAGTGTGCGACCCGCGCACCGAGCAGCGCAAATCTGACGAGGAAGCCGACGGCGACGATGCCGAGGACGTGCCGAGTCGTCTGGCTGAGCCGTTCAAACCGTTGCGTGTACTCGCTCGGAGCCCCACCGTTCTGGCTTCCCGTCGTGTCACCGTCGTCGGGAGGACTCTCGCCGGTATCATCGGGAGCAGTCCCGTCGGCTTCGTCGGGAGGGTCGGACTCGTCGGGGGTGGGCGAGTCGGAGTCGGAGCGGCGCATGTCCGCCGTGTCACCCTCTCACGATTTTAACGCTTGGATATTGATCGGCCCGGTTCACAGTTCGACTCTGACAGCGGGCTTTCAGTCGACGCTGCGATTACTCCTCGTCCTCGTCGGGGCTCTTGACGACCGTTCCGACGGTTTTCTTGACCGCCATGCTCCCGATGTCGTCGGGAGTGGTGACGTACTCCTCGATAGCGATCATCAATCCCGCGGCGATGAGAAGCGCGATTCCCAGCGTCGTCTTCCCCGTGACGACGTACTCGACTCCCAGAAGCGCGACCGGGATCGCGAACACCAACGTCGCGCCCAGACCCACCATCCCGAGGATACTTCGCGCCATGGGACAGGGTATCCGCTCGACTGGCAAAAGGTCCCCGTCTCCGCCTGCCTGGCCTCGTGTAGCGTCTCGACTGCCCCCATTCCACATCTGGGAACGATAATCCTTTTGTGAAGATTGTCCCAACCCTCGGGTATGTTCACTGGCATCGTCGAGGAGACGGGTGTCGTCCTCGACATCGAAGACACGGACGCGGGGCGCAGACTCCGGATCGAGACGACCTTCGACGGCCTGGCGGGTGGCCAGAGCATCGCGGTAGACGGTGCCTGCCTGACTGTCGAGGAGTACGAGGGCGGGGAGTGGTTCTCGGTCTTTCTCGCGGCCGAAACGCTCGATCGGACGACCTTCGACGCGGTCGCCGAGGGCCAGGAAGTGAACCTGGAGCGGGCGCTCGCGGCGGACGAACGGTTCGACGGGCACGTCGTCCAGGGCCACGTCGACGGGACGACCGACATCGTCGACATCGAGCGGGTCGGAGAGGACTGGGCATACACCTTCGAACTCCCCGCCGGCCTCGCGCAGTACGTCGTCGAGAAGGGCTCTATCGCCCTTGACGGGATCAGTCTGACGGTCGCGCGCCTCGACGAGTCGGCTGGCACGTTCTCGGTTGCGATCATCCCGACGACCTATCACGAGACGACGCTGTCACAGAAAGAACCCGGTGACGCAGTTCACGTCGAGGTCGACGTCTTCGCAAAGTACGTCGAACGAATGCTCGGGCTTGCAGAGACTGACGCCGAGGCCGGCGCGGACGTCGCCGCGGTCCGTGAGGCCCTCGGCGAGTATCGGTAACCCGGCAGCAGGTCTCGTGACGCCTCTCACCCGTCGAATTCAGTGAGCTCGGGTTCGTGTCCGTCGGGAATCTCGTCGTGGGCCCTGTTGTAGGCCCGACGGTAGCGGGCGATCTTTCTGAGGAGCAAGAGTCCGAAGACGCCGTCGTAGACGATGATGAACCCGAAGAACGCGACGAACCACGGGACGCCGGTGAGGGTTGCGACGATACTCGGAACGACGCTGGAGAGGGAGTTGTACGTCGCGTGGACCACCGCGGCGATGAGGAGCCCCTTGACGACGATTGGCCCGGCGTTCTCCCGGTTGAACTTCGCGAGTCCGAGATAGTAGCCCGCGAAGGCGGAGTAGATGACGTGACCGGGACCTGCCAGTGCGCGGACGGCGGTGATTCCGCTGCCCGCGGCGACCAGGTTGAGCGGGTCGGCGATGCCCTGCGTCTGGCCCGAGATGTAGATCGCATTTTCGATGGTCGCAAAGCCCAGCCCGGCCATCGCGCCGTAGACCGCGCCGTCGACGACCGCGTCGAACTCCGGCTTCCGGTAGGCGTAGAGTCGCACCGCCAGCAGCTTGACTGTCTCCTCGACCGGCCCGACGACGACGAAGAAAAAGAGGATCTGAAAGACGAAACCCACGATACCGATGGTCAGGCCCAGTTCCTGGATCCCCCAATCGGCAATCCCGTTCAGGATGCCGGCGAATCCGGCGAAGAGCACGCCGAGGACGAATGTCCCGACGAGCAATTCGAGGGGTTCAGACGTGGTCACGTCGGCGTACCACACGTACGCGGCGAGTCCGAGCGCTGGCACGGCAGAGAGGACCGTGAAGACGCCGATGATCGGGTCCGTGACCGCTCCCAGCCCGCCGAGGGCGAACTGGCCGACGAGAATCGCTAGCGCGAGGAGGATCACGAACAGCCGCCCGACTGATATCCCCGTGGCGTAGAGCCCTTCCGAGAGCGCGTCGAGTGTCGTTCGTGGTTCCCATGTCGATACTTCGTAGAGATCGCGGTCCTCGTCGGCACGCGCCTCGACCGGGTCCCGACTTGGCGACATGGATCGGTTCTCGGCCCCCCGGTTCCTAACGGTTTGCCCCGCATCCGCACAACAGCGGTTTCGCGGACGCGTCCGATCCTAGAATGACCTTAGTTTAGTTTAAGAAACCATACCTCAATTAGGCAAACGGTTATCAGTGGGACTGAGGGATTGAGTAGCAATGACACGAATTAGCACGAGTCGCGGGATGCTGTACTCGGCACCCCCGAGCGAAGAGACAGAGGACGAACAGAAAGCCGCCGAATCGGCGGACGACTGACCCGGCGACGGAACGCGGCGGGATTACGGCGGTAGCGAGAGAGAACGAGGCATTTTTCGCCCCCCGACCGATAGCTCAGCTATGACCATCAGGGCTGGTGTCGTCGCCGTACAGGGTGACGTGAGCGAACACGGAGACGCGATCCGACGGGCCGCGGCCAGCCACGACGAGACCGCGGAGGTCGTCGAAATCCGACAGTCCGGTATCGTCCCCGACTGTGACATCCTCCTCCTCCCAGGCGGCGAGTCCACGACGATCTCTCGACTGCTCCAACGAGAAGGGATCGCTCCGGAGATAGAAGATCACGTTTCCGCCGGGAAACCCGTGCTCGCGACCTGCGCCGGACTGATCGTCACGTCCACCGACCCGAACGACGACAGGGTCGACTCCCTCGGACTCGTCGACGTGACCGTCGAGCGCAACGCGTTCGGCCGGCAGAAGGACAGTTTCGAGGCGCCGCTCGACGTAACTGGACTAGACGACCCGTTCCCCGCGGTGTTCATCCGAGCGCCACTCATCGATTCCGTCGGCGACGCCGATGTGCTCGCCGAGTGGGACGGACGGCCGGTGGCGGTTCGGGACGGGCCCGTCGTGGGGACGTCCTTCCACCCCGAGTTGACCGACGACTTCCGGATTCACGACCTGGCCTTCTTCGAGAGCGTGGCGCGAGCGTAGCGAGGCCGACCGCAGGGAGGCCTCGATTGCGAACGGGGAGCGTAGCGACCCGTGAGCGGCGGACCGTCTTGCGCGACCGCAGGGAGGCCTCGATTGCGAACGGGGAGCGTAGCGACCCGTGAGCGGTGGACCGTCTTGCGCGACCGCAGGGAGGCCTCGATTGCGAACGGGGAACGAAGTGACCCGTGAGCGGCGGACCGTCTTGCACGACCGCAGGGAGGCCTTGCCAGAGCGTCGCGTTCGCAAAGCGAGCGACTGGGTTCGAAGGAGCGGTAAATAGGGCAGTCAGTTACCCGACGACTGTGCTGTCGATACAGGTTCCCGACGTGTGAGAATCGTCGTCGTCCCTTAGCCTGGGCGGACGCTACTACCGGGTAGGAAGGGATTCAACATGGTCGATCCAATCACGTTCGTTCTCCAGCACGGCCCGCACGGCCCGCATGGACCGCATCAGGGACCGATGGGTCCGGCCGGTGGCGCAGGCGGCATGGGCGGAGGGTACGTCTGGGGCCTCGTCTGGGTGCTGTTCGTCGTCGCGGTGGTAGCTATCGCTCTCTACCTCGTCTTTCGCCTCGCTGGCGAGCAAGAGGCCAGTGAGACTGGCGACGACGCGCTCGCGGTCCTCGAACGGCGCTACGCGCGCGGTGAAATCGACGACGACGAATTCGAGCAGCGCCGGACCCGCCTCACCGAACGGGCGCATCACTGACTTGCGATCCGGCGGTCTGGGCCGCCGTCATTCTGAACGGTGCCCGCGTGTGAGAAGCGACGCAAACCCGAGGGGACTTACCCGAGGGCGTCGACAGCACGCCTAATGACCGACGACGTGCTCGACGATCTGTTCACCGTCATCGAGGACCGGAAGGAGGACCTGCCCGAGGACTCCTACACAGCGTCGCTGTTCACCCACGAGAAGGGCGAAAACGCCGTCCTGGAGAAGTTGGGTGAGGAGACCACCGAACTGCTGCTCGCTGCCAAGGACGACGACCACGAGGAGATTGCCCACGAGTCCGCCGACATCGTCTATCACCTGCTCGTCCTGCTCGCGATGAAGGACATGGACCTCGAAGACCTCCGCGACGAACTGGCCGAGCGGCGCTAGTCGCTGACTCTCTCGAATCTGGAATGATTTGAAGCCCTGGAACTGGGGAACCACTGAAAGCGTCGGTACCACTGAAGCCGACGCGAACAGCGTGAAAGCCCCTGGGTGCTCGTCGACTGCGACTCGCTGCGCGCTTCGCTCACATCGAGGCGTTCGTTTCACTCACGCCTCGTATCGTTCGCTCCAGTGCTTGCATCGTCTCGTCTGACGAGCACCCAGCCCCTTTCATTCCCACCCAGTTAGATGAGGCGACTGGTAGTACGTGGGTGGGACTGAAAGGGGCGACACGCTCGACGAAGCCCGGGACGCTCTGCGCTCCTCGCTCGCTTCGCTCGCTGTGGTGCTTGAGGCCCCGGGCTTCGTCGAGCGTGTCGGGGCTTTCACACTGTTCTCACCAGCAACCCCTGCGGTATTCTCGTCTGTGTAGCTCCGAATCAGCCCAGAAACACGAACAGCAACTACTCCTGAGGCTCGAATCGATGACGCACGACGTCGCTGTCGTCGTCCCACTCGAACTCGTCGTGCACGCGTTCGAGCCGTTTGCGGTACGCGTCGAGGTCCTCGGAGCCTTCGCGCTGGGCGTCCTCGTCGGTCAGGTCGCCGAGGCTCCGGCGAGTCACGTCGGTCACCTCGAAGGTCTGGCCGTCGATTTCGAACGTGTCGCCCTCGTCTGCGTACTCGTGGCCGCGGTGCATCTGGGTGACCTTCCCCGCGGCGGCCATCTGCTGGACGTGCTCGTTTGGAAGAATCTCACCGGCGTCGATGTGTGCCATGGGCGGGGGTCGGGACGGCATCGACAAAAGGGTGACTCCGGCGGTTGCGTCGACGACCAAACAGCCCGTCGGCCACGCGATGCTGTGGCCGCCCCGGGGGACGGTCGTCCGTCTCCCGACCTGGCGGACGCGAGTCCGCCGACGCCTCAGCAGTCGTGCCAGTCCCGGCGACGACGAAGCGTGGTCGTCCGTGACGGATTGCAATGACCGCCATCGATGGGCAGAGACGTGGACGAATGCATAGAAATGTAGCGACCAGCGCCCTCAGACGCGGTATTATCTTTGCACAACGCCTATATTCGGTGGTCGGAAACGGAGAGTATGTCCGACCGAATCCGGGTTCTTCACGTCGACGACGAGCCGGATTTTGTGGATTTGGCTGCCACGTACGTGGAACGAGCGACCAGTCGGATCACGGTGGAGACTGCGACCAGTCCCGACGACGGGCTGGATCGACTCACCGACGACATCGATTGTGTCATCAGCGATTACGATATGCCCCGCATGAACGGCATCGAATTCCTCGAGGCCGTCCGTGTGGAGTATCCCGACCTTCCGTTCATCCTCTTTACGGGCAAAGGGAGTGAAACCGTCGCCGGAGACGCCATCTCCGCGGGCGTCACGGATTACCTCCAGAAGGAAACGGGCGTCGAACAGTACACGGTGCTGGCAAACCGAACCGAGAACGCGGTGACCCAGTACCGTGCGCAGCGCCGCGCGACCCAGCGAAAGCGTGACCTGGCACATGAGCAGGACCGTCTGGCTGCAGCGTTCGACGCCGTGCCCCACCCGCTCGTCCACGTCAGAATCGACGACGAACCGATCGTACTCCGCGTCAACGACGCCTTCGAAGCGGTGTTTGGCCTCGACGGGGCGGCTGTTCGGGGGTCCTCACTCGACGAGCACATCGTTCCCGAGAGCGACGCTGACCGCTCCCGGGATATCAACGAACGGGCACGGAGTGGCGAGCGAGTCGAGTGGGAAGTCGTTCGGGAGACCGTCGACGGCGAGCGAACGTTCATGTTCACGAATGCTATGGTCACCAACGAGGAGGGTCCGACAGAGGGGATCGGCACCTACGTGGACATGTCCGAGCACTGAACGCACGAGCGTGAAGGCGAATAGATTCGGCTATCGTCCTGAAATCCTGGAGTGCGACGCGTGGTTGCTCTCTTCGTATCGCTCGCCTTCGCGGCTTGGTGCTGAACGCGGGTGCGAGTGAGTGTCGCGGCCGCGGCCGAGTAAACGGCCTTTTACGCGCCGACCGTCTATCGGGGGCCAATGAGCCAACCGTTCGAGGACCTGCCGACGACGCCGACGTCCGAGGAGCTAGTGGACAAGGCGTTCTCGCGGGCCGCACGCGCGGGGCGGGCCAAGAGCGGCCACGACGCCCCACTGTCGATGTTACAGACGGCGTCGAACATCGCCTCCGACAATCTCGAGAACATCGTCACCGACTGGCCGGACTTCGACGACCTTGACCCGTTCTACGAGGAACTCGCCGACGCCGTCATCGCGTCGAACACCACCGGCGAGGACACGCCAGAGATCGGCGGGATCGACGCGGTCCGCCAGCACCTCTCGGAGATCAACTGGGCGAGCCAGAAGACCGCCGAGATCCGCGACGAGTACCAGAGTCGCATCGCCACCGGGAGCATCGACACCGCCCGCAAACTTCGCCGACAGGCCTTCGCTCGTATCGCCGATATCGTCGAGGAAGTCGAAGCCGACCTCGCCGCCGTCGGTGCCGCGCGTGACGACCTGAAGACGCTGCCCGACATCCGCCCCGACGAACCGACCATCGTGGTCGCCGGCTACCCAAACGTCGGCAAGTCGTCGTTCGTCAATTCGGTCACGAACGCTCGCAACGAGACCGCCTCGTACCCCTTCACCACGACCGAGATCCGAGTCGGCCACTTCGAAGACGGCCACATCCGCTACCAGATAGTCGACACACCTGGATTGCTCGACCGGGCACCAGAGGACCGCAACGACGTCGAATCCCAGGCCGCGAGTGCGCTCGAACATCTCGGTGACGCCGTGTTCGTCCTCCTCGACGCCAGCGGGGACTGTGGCTACCCCCTCGAAGTCCAACTGGCGCTCAGGGACGACCTGGAAGCCAGATTCGACGTGCCTGTCCTCACCGTCTGCAACAAATCCGACCGCTCCACTGAGGTCGACGCCGACCTGTACATGAGCGTCACCGAGAGCGAGAACGTCGATGGCGTCCTCGACGCGGCCGTCGATGCCGTCGATTACGAGCCTGACCTGCCGTTCGACCAGCAGTAGCGGGCCTGCTCGGACGCTCCGCTCCTTTCTGCTCGTCGAAGCGAATGTTTCGACCGGTTCGGTCGAGAGATGCGTCTCCGTGGGCTGGACCTGGGATCAGTGACGAACAGCGACCCCCGGTAGTCGGTGACAGGAGCAACCGCGTCAGCGGGATGGTGGAGTGGGAGGATGGAGCGTCAGTGGGATGGTGGGGTGGACGGTGGAGCGTCAGCGGGACGGTGGGGTGGGAGGACGGAGCGTCAGGGGGGACCGGCCTTCGGCGACGGGAAGTGAGTATCGTCGTTACGAATCCGTCTCGTAGACGACGGTGACCGAGGCGCTCACGGTGACCGGACCGCTGTTGATCGAGGTCCCGCCACCGCCGTCGGCGGCGAGCGCGACTTCATCGTAGCGGTGGGGCCGCGTGTTGTACTCGGTCGTCGAGACGCGGTCGACGCCGCTGACCGTCAGGTCCTCGGCGGCGGCGATGGTGCTCGCTTCACCGCGAGCCGAGTCCATCGCTTCGGTCAGCGCTTCCTGGCGGAGTTCTTCACGACGGTCGGGGGAGAGCGTGAAGCGGACGCCGTCCACCTCGTTCGCACCGTTCGTCACGGCGGTGTCGATGACTTCACCGACCGAGTCGGTGTCCTCGACGGTGATCGAAAACGAGTGGACCGCTCGGTACTGTGGCTCTTCGCTGTCTCGCGGGCCGTAGCGTCGGTTCGTCGAGATGTCGTAGTAGCCAGTACGGATCTGGCTGTCGTCGATGCCCATCTCGGCGAGCGCGTCTCGCATCTGGCTCGTGTTACTCGAGAGCCGTTGGCGAACCGTCTCGATGTCGTCGCCACTCGTGACGACGCCGACGCGGACCACCGCACGGTCGGCCTGGGCCTGGACCTGACCGGACGCACCAACGGTGATCGTATCGCTTAGCTGCTGTTGTCCGGACTGCTGTGCCTGGACCGGCCCGCTGCCGGCCCCGAATGCCGTCGCGGCACCGGCCGTCGCCAGCAAGGCGGCGACGACTGCGACGCCGACGATGGTAACTCGTGAGTTCATGCAAGTCCACCAATGACTGGCTGTCAAAAAGCCCTCACGTTGACTCAAAGGTTTCTTTGAAGCACCGAAATAGTTCGTCTGACGACCGTCTGACGGCGACTCACGCCTCCACAAAGCATTTATAGATCGCTGATAGCTACGCGGATTCGACGACGACGTACCGGACCTCCGTTCGGATCTCCCGGTCGATCGCACGTTCGACGTGGGTGTCGATCCGATTCGCCAGGCTGGAGGTCTCCCGGTCTTTGACGCCGACCGTCACAGTGACGGCGACCGGGTGGCGCAGGACGAAGTTCCCGCTCCGATTCACGTCGAGTGAGATCAGCCTGGCGTTGGTGCCGGACTCCTCGAGCGCGGCGATGGTCGCGTCCTGGATCTGCTCTTCGGTGGTCGCGCCCTGGAAGGAGTCGTAGGTGACGCCGCCGAGAAAGGCAGAGAGCGCGACGATAGCGACGAAGAGGACGGCGACGCGGCGCAGCGTCGCGCCGCGTGCCTCGTCCAGCTGGAACCAGTCCGTCGGGCGGTAGCCACTGTAGCGCAGTACGATCAGTGCCGCGAGGTTGATCGAGAGCACGTTGACGAGGACGAGGATCCCAGATCCGATAGAGATCGTCGGTTGGCCCCAGGCGATGCCGATGCCGACGGTCGCGGCCGGCGGGATGAGCGCGACGGCGATCATCACGCCGACGAGCGCCGAGGAGACGCCGGCGGTCAGCGAGAGCGACCCCGCGACGCCCGCGCCGATCGCGACGACGAGCGAGAGGAAATCGGGATACAGGCGACTCCTGACCTGTGCGATCTCCGTGACGTCCGTAAACGGTGGTATCAGATGCACCGTCTTGACGACCCACGCGAAGACGGCCGCCGCCGCGATAGAGACCACGACGCCGATAACCTGCAGTTTGACCCCCTCGGTGAACAGGTCATCGTCGACGACGACGGTCCCGACGCTCGCGGCCATGGCGGGGCCGATGAGGGGGGCGATCACCATCGACCCCACGACGACGGCGGGGGAGTTGAGAAGCAATCCCGCGGTCGCGATGACCGCGCTGACGACCGTCATCACGAGATAGATCGGGAGCGGGAGGACGAGGTCCTCGGCGGCGGCGACGAGTTCTTCGCGGGCGATCCGCTCGCCGTTTTCCTCCTCCGCGTAGCGGGCCTCTATCTCCTCGAAGTCCTCGGAGACGACCGTCTCGGCACTCAGAACGACCGTGTAGGTGCTCTCGTCGATGCCGGCCGACCGAAGTGAGTCCAGGACCGGTTCCACGGCACGGATCGGGAGCGGGACGTAGGCCACGGCCGCGTACTCTCGATTACTGGTCTCGTCCGTGAGGATGTAATCGACCCCCTCGTCGTCGAGCGCGCGCGTGACGGCCTCTCGTTTGCCCGTCGGGATGGTGATCTGGACGAGACGCACGTCCAGCGGATCGGTCAGCACCGGCAAATAGTCTGGGGTCGAGCACAGCCCATAACGGGAGATTTCCGCACTCCGGCGACTGTGTGGCGAGGAGTGACGACCCGGCGCTCCTGGATCACCTGGCTTCGAGTCGGTGGTTCACGCACAGGGCCGCCTGGACTCTCTCACCCCCCGATCCGCAGGCCGAAGGTTTTTGCCGTGGATTCACGTACCTTCCGCTATGCGACGCGACGACCGCGACGACCCGTTCGACGAGTTTTTCCGGGAAATAGAGCGGATGATGAACGACGTGATGGACGACGCGCGGACGCCGGGCGGCGCCAATGCGGGTGCTGGTGCCTCCGAACCCAGCGGTGCGGACGTTCACCTCGACGTCTACGAGGCCGACGATACGCTACGGGTGGTAGCGGACATCCCCGGAGTGGATAAACAGGACATCGACCTGCGGTGTGACGGTGACGTACTGACCCTCGATGCCGCGGGTGATGCCCGGGAGTATCACGAGCGAGTTCGCCTGCCGGCCAGCGTCGACGAACACTCCGCGTCGGCCTCGTACAACAACGGTATCCTCGAGGTATCGTTCGACCGCGCCGACGACTCGGCCAACATCGACCTCTCCTGAATCGCGCGGCGTCGCGGTGCTCCGTCGCGTTTGATCTTCGTGGAGTGACTCGTTCCCTCGCGCAGTCGGTTCGCGGGACGCAGTGATCCTGTAGCGGCCTGACCACAAAGTACAGGACCCAGGGCGTCCGAACGCCGTCCGTGACCAGTCCGTTCGACGACCCGGCGGAGGCCTTCGCCGTGCTGGGTGACGAGACGCGCCTGGACATTCTACGAACGCTGGCCGACGCCGACGAACCGCTCGCCTTTTCCAGCCTCCGCGAGCGGGCTGGCGTCCGCGACTCCGGCCGCTTCAGCTACCATCTCCGAACGCTCTGTGAGTACTTCGTCCGCGAGACGCCCGAGGGATACGAACTCGGCCACGCAGGGACCCGTGTCCTCGACGCGAGTGGGGCACGCAGTGACGGGGGCGCGGATCCCGACTCCGACTCGCTCGAATCGGACGAGTGCCCGGTCTGTGGCGAGGAGGATTGCGGAACGCTGTTTCACGTCCATCTGACACCGCCGTGGCGGCGTGAGTGACGACTGTGTCGACTCCGTCGACGATGTCGCCGGGCCATCAAAACTACCATACCCTCCCGCACCGACCGTTCCGGTAGCAATCGGTGGTTCCAGTGCCCAAAAAACAGGAATACACAGGCGACTACGACGACAAGACGCTGTACATCCCCGGCCCGACCGAAGTGCGCGAGGACGTCATCGACGAGATGGCCCAGCCGATGTTCGGCCACCGCATGGACCGGATGACCGACCTCTACACGACCATCGTCGAGGACACGAAGGAGTTCCTCGGCACCGACAACGAGGTCATCATCCTCACTGGCTCCGGGACCGAGTTCTGGGAAGCCTCGACGCTCAACCTCGTCGACGAGAACATCCTCGTGCCGACCTGCGGGAGCTTCAGCGAACGCCACGCGAACGTCGCAGAACGACTCGGCAAGGACGTCGACCGCCTGGAGTACGAGTGGGGCGAGGCGATCAAGCCCGAAGACATCCGCGCGGAACTGGAGTCGACCGACAAACACTACGACGTCGTCGCGACCGTGATGAACGAGTCCTCTACGGGCGTCCGGAATCCCATCGAGGAAATCGGCGACGTCGTCGCCGAGTATCCTGACACGTACTTCGTGGTCGACGCCGTCTCTGCCCTGGGCGGTGACTACGTGGACATCGACGAGCACGACATCGACGTCATCTTCGCCTCCACACAGAAGGCCTTCGCCATGCCGCCAGGCCTGGCGGTCTGTGTCGTCAGCGACGACGCCTACGAACGCGAACTCGAGACGGACTCGGCCTCGTGGTACGGTGGGTTCCAGCGCTGTCTCGACTACTACGACCGCAAGGGCCAGACCCACTCCACGCCCGCGATTCCCGTCATGCTCGCCTACCGCAAGCAGATGAAGTACATGCTAGAGGAGGGCCATCACGCACGGGACCAGCGCCACCAGGAGATGACCGAGTACGTCCACGACTGGGCACGGGAGCACTTCGACCTCTTCGCCGAGGAGGGGTATCGCTCTCAAACCGTGTCCTGCATCGAGAACACCCAGGGCATCGACGTGGCCGAGACCATCGAGACTGTCTCCGAGGAGTACGATATGGTCTTCTCCAACGGCTACGGCTCGGCGCTCGGCGAGCAGACGTTCCGTATCGGCCACATGGGCGAACACGACCTCGAGAGCATCGAGGAACTCACCGACGCCATCGAAGCCGCGGCAGACCTGTAGACTGCCCGTCACGGCTGGCGAGAACCGGCCACGAGAGCCACGAAGCCAGGTGATTGGTCACCGGTGAATTGGCGACTGTTCTACAGGCCCGGTCCGCCGCTCGGTAGCCATCGGCGGCTCTCGATTCGTGCATCAGGGATAATGGAGCGCAGGAAACCCGATTCTCGACGACATCTCAGTACCACTGCTACGAGATACCATAACTGATACCGGAGGTTGGGCACGACTGCTGTCTCCAGAGCGACTCGGTGGGTGAATGCTCGTGGGGGTCTGCCACAGAACGTCTGAGACCGACAGTTCAGGCAGGCAGTCGTGTGGCGATGTGAGTGACAGTAATCGCCCGATCGAACGCGTTTCAGGTTATCAGCTGTTGTACTCGGGGCACTATGCCTAAAAGACGCGATGGTGAACAGCACGATATTGATGACGTACACGACACGGTCTGTGGTCAGCGACCACTACAGCCGTCGCATCGCCACCGCAGTCGCGCTGACTGGTGGTGCGACGGTCGCTATCGGTGCTGTGTTCGCCGCACACGCTGCGGGCACCTCGAGCACTGGTGCCGGGCTCGCTGGGATCGCAGGCACATTGTTCGTTCTCGTGTTGAATCTCGGACTGCTTGCTATCGTGCTCGGGGGAAACGCCGCGGTCGCATTGCGCCGACTCGGTGAGGCCGCCGAGGCGGTCGAAAACGGCGATCTCGACGCCTCTGCCCAGGTCGACCGCAGTGACGAGTTCGGACACCTCGCCGACGCGTTCGATAGCATGCGACTGTCACTCGCCGACGCCTTCGAGGACTCCGAACGCGCCAGGGAGGAAGCCGAACAGGCCCGTGAAGAGGCCGTCGCGGCCACCGAAGAGGCCGAAGCGTTCAACGAGGAACTGCTCGACCACGCCGAGCGGATCGGTGACGCGATGACTGCTGCTGCGGACGGGGATTTCACCAGCGAACTCTCTGCCGACACCGACGTCGACGCCGTGGGTCGAATCGCCGTCGCCTACGACGAGATGGCGGACGGGCTATCGGACACCGTCGAAGAGATCCGGACCTTCGCGGAGCGAGTCGAGAGCGCGAGCACGTCGGTCGCGAACGAGTCCGCAGAGGTCCAGCAACTCAACGAGACGCTCGCGGGCGACATCAGGGAACTCGCGACGGACCTCGAAGACCAGGCCGAGCAGCTAGAACGCGCCGTCTCCGAAGTCAACGACCTCTCGGCGACCATCGAGGAAGTCGCCGCGACGACCGACGAGGTCGCAGACCAGGCTGCCGAGGCGGCGCAGGTGGGCGAAACGGGTGCCGAACGCACCGAGGAGGCTATCGAGGCGATCCAGACGGTCGAACGCACCGTCGACGAACTCGACCGGCTCGTGGCCGAAGTCGACGACCGGATGGACGACGTGGCCGCCACGACCGGGATCATCGACGACATCGCCGAGCAGACCAACATGCTCGCGCTGAACGCCAACATCGAGGCCTCACACGCGGACGTCGGCGGCGACGGG